>Ga0114934_10001102_pt1 | contig 17620 bp, 11 predicted proteins | sample 4SBtaG_2_FD_99695 | JGI IMG/M metagenome (GOLD analysis project Ga0114934, IMG submission 99695) | Deep subsurface microbial communities from Kolumbo volcano to uncover new lineages of life (NeLLi) - 4SBTROV10_white metaG | ecosystem: Environmental > Aquatic > Marine > Volcanic ...
ATAGTTAAAGTTGCAATCAATAAAAATTACAAAGTAGTTCCACATTTGAAACAAACTATTGAATTGATAAAAGAAACTGGATACGAAGTAGATAAAGTTTTTTTAAATGGAGTTGAATTAAAATGAAATATTTACCATTACTATTTTTAATGTCTTGCGCTCCAAATACTATGAATAATTATATTTTAGATAATCAAGACCAGACTCATTATTACTTATCAGATGATATACGAGATGGTAGTATTCATTGGTGTTTAAAACATACTCAAATGGAAAAAGTAGAAATAAAAAAACCTATGGTATCAAGTAATGATAATTAGAAGAAGTTCACAAGGGGAGAATATTCGTATATATAGGAATACAACGCCTGGAGCTACAAGAACAAGAACTTATAAAGATAGTTCAACTGCAACTGTATCTTATCCATCTTCTAAAATATACTTTGTTACTGTTGATAGTAAAGTTGTAAAGTCTACTAATAGTTTAAAAGTAGCAGAAGAATTTTATACTACAGAATGTAAAAAGGTTTATTCCAATACGCATGGAAGACAATTAGTTGGTAAGCATAAAATGATAAATAAAGTATGTACTAGTAAAGATGATTATCCAACAAATTCAAATAGTAAAGATGAGATAAAAGCATTTCTAGATATTAGAAGTATAGACTACAATGCAAGTGATACTAAAAATCAATTACTTGATATTGTGACAAGTTTAAACCCATATTCAGAATTAGATTGGTGATGATTAATTTAAGTACATATGCAGAATATGGAGCTATCGGAGTAATTGTATCTTTATTTGTATTAATGATAACAAATTTAATAAAGAGTCAAAAATCTCAGAATGAAGACTTAGATGATATAAGAGTTCATATAACAAAAATTGAAGGAAATGTGGATAATGTTGAAGGAATTGTTTTAAAAATGTTAGATAGATGGAATAAATCAGATGACACAGCTATGAGACATAGAGAAGCTATAATCGCAGAGTTGAATGATGTTACTGATGATTTGAATTATCTAAAAGGAAAAATAAACGGAAGGAGTTAAATATGCCATATGGTAAAGGAACTTACGGAAAAAAAGTTGGTAGACCATCGAAGAAGAAAAAGATGACTAAAAAAGCATCTAAATCTAAACGCAAGAAGTAGGAGTAAACATGAGTGAAGTTATTAGTTTAATATCAGGTAACTATGTGGGAATCATATCAGCAGTAGCAAGTATTGTTGGTGGATTCGCAGTTTTAGCATCCCTGACACCAAATAAAAGTGACGATAGAATAGTGCAGATTATCTTAGATATTGTTAATTTCTTAGGCGCTAATATTGGAAAAGCTAAGAATGATAAGAAGTAAGGGAAGTAACAATGCTGAAAAGAATAATAGGCAGATTAGTTAAGAAACATGGTATGGTCGGTCTTCTAATGATGATTGGCGATATTGCTGTTGCTCAAACTAAAACCAAAAAAGATGATGAAATCTGGGCTAAGGTTAAGGAACTATTAGAGAACTTCTAAAAGATGCCTAAACAAATTCACAAAATAGATGAATTTCATGGTGGATTAAATACTCACGCTGACCCTAGAGATATTCTAAACAACGAGTTGACTGCTGCTACAGATGTGGCAGTCAATGAGTTGGGTAGGGTAAGAAATCTTGGTGGTAATGCTGAAAAACATGACCAACCAGATGCTAGTTCTGAAACATCAGGAATACAACCTGGATACGGATTATTTCAATTTAGTCATGATTTAGATGGAGCTGATGATGGTAGTATGACTACAACTCCTACAAATTATCTTGCATTAACAGATACAAGGCAAGGAACTGGAACAGTATTAGATATATTAAAAGATGGAGGTGCATGGTCTAATGGAGCAGATGCTGGTTCAGGAGTAACTTTTTCTACAGCTGTTTCTGCTAAAGCAGATATGTATTATGTAGATGGAGCATTGAGAACTAATGATGCTGACTTTGGTACTAATTCATTTCCTTCGTGGTATGGATATATTGGAGGAAGATTACTTGGAAGTGGTTCTGCAACTAACAATAAAAAGATGATGGAAAATGCCTCTACTCCTATTTCTATTACAGAATTGTTTTATGATTTACCTGCTAAAATAGAAAAACCATCACAAGTAACTTTTGAACCTGATGAAGCTGTTGGATTAGCTTCAAATACTTATACTCAATCAAATCTTGGAACTATAACTTCCGCAGGTTCAGCTGAGTATACTGTTACAGATGACAATATAGAAGCTGGAAGTGGACCTGATACTATTAATAAAGTTACAGTTACAATTGCCATAGATTCTGATGCTGAAGGTTCTTCAATGAGAGGTAATTGGAAGTATGATTTAACAGTTAGGCAAGATGGGCCAGCTAATGCTTTAGCTATTACAGACGTAGAAGGTAATGGAGCTGCAAACAATGTTCATGTATTTTCATATCCTGATGGAGTAACAGTAGGTAATACTGATTGGGAAATAGTTTTAAATGTAGATAGTATTTCTGGAGACATTGCTGGAGTAAGTGTAAAATCAGCAGTATTTGAAAAAAATGCATCTTTTACAGACCATAGTGCTTTGCTTGCCAATGATGAACATTCGTTTCATGTAGCTTTAGACCAACCAGCAAGTGATGTTACTGGAGCATTTGGATGGGATGAAGATTGGGAAGTAGGAATAAGTTTAATATATGATGGTAATCAAGAAAGCTTAATTAGACCTGCGTATGATAAAAGTACAACAAGTGATACTTCTTTTAATTATACTGAAGGAGCTAGACCACCAGCTGTAGCAATATTTTGTGAATATTCTGCAAGTTGGAATAAAAGAATTACTGGAGCTGTTGTTTACATGAAAAGATTAAAAGATAAACAATGGTATCCACAATATGAATTAGATTTTGTAAAAGGAATGGGAAAAAATTTATTCTCTGAAGTTGAAAAACCAGTTATTTTTGCTACAATAAGTAGTGAGAATTTTTATATATTTCAATTTGAATCAGCAGATGCATTAGAACCTCAATTTGCTATTACTTATGAATCAAGAACTGGAATAAGTCATAAAGAAAAATCAATAGCTTCAATGTGGAAAGCATCTTGTATTGCTAATAGAAGAGCATACATAGGTAATTTAAAAGTATTTAATGAAGATGGTACTACTATATTACAAGCAGATAAAATGATAAGAAGTCTTCCAAATAAATTTGATATATTTCCATTATCTGAAAGTGTAGATGTTGCTATCAATGATGGTGAATCAATAGTTGCTTTAGTTGAGTTTAATGATAGAATATTACAATTTAAAGAAAGAACTTTATATGTTATTAATGCATCGCAAGATATAGAATTTTTAGAAGACAAGTTAGATTACAGAGGAATTTCTCATAGAGCATCTGTATTTAAAACAGAGTATGGTATTGTCTGGGCAAATAATAATGGATGTTTTTATTATGATGGTAGAAAGGTAAATGATTTATTAGAAAAAGATGGAAGACCTTTAGTTACTCAATCACAATGGGAATCATTTCTTGGTACATATCCTCTTGTTGGATATTCTCCAAAGAAAAAACAAATAATAGTAGTTGATGATATTTCTAATAATGATAGTGCAGATGGTTCTTGTTATATATTTGATATGGTTACAAGAAGTTGGGTTAAGGGAGCTGCTGGTACATTTGATGCTACAGCAAAAACAAATTTTATAATTGACTTTGATGGAGATTTATTACACGCTGCTAGTGCAAATACAAATGATACAGCTGGAGCAGTTGAATTATATAAATGGGATGATGCAGCTGATACAAGTACTGGGTATCTTTTAATGACTAAAGATTTAGATTTAGGAGCTCCTAGTCAAAAGAAATCTGTTAAGAAAGTATACTTAACTTATAAAGGAGATGCAAGAAACGTTCAAGTACAATATGGTAAAGATGGTATTACACCTGCTTCTAATTTCTTTTTAACAAATTCAGATGGGTCAACTACTAATGGTACTGGACAAGCTAAGTCTTTATTAAATGTAGATGTTGATGATTGGGTATGTGCAGAATTAAAACCAGCTTCTGGTTCAGTAACTTGTAATAGTTTTAGAATTGAAGTAAGCGCTGATGGTTCAAATGCTATTCCAGCTGACTTTGAAATTAATGATATATCAGTAGTTTACAGACCAAAGACAATAAAATAAAGAATTGATTAACATGAGAATAAATAGTAACTTTAGGAAATATAAAAAGGTCTAAAATGGCAAGAGTCGGTCAATTTAAAGCTTTGGGTTCTGCATTAGGTGGATATAAAAAAACTTTAGCAGATGTTCAATCAAAAGATTATGCTAAAAAATATGCAGATGTACAAGCTCAAGAAGCAGTTTCTTTATACAATGAAATAGGTGGTACTGTTGCTAATATAATTGGTATTGCTCAAGAAAAAAAATTATTAAAAGAGCTTGGCCCTTTAGATAAACCAGAAAGACCAGACGTTCCTATAGAATCACAATCTCCAGATGCATTAGAAGGTGTAGATATAGTAAAAGGAAAAGAGGTTGACTTTTCACCAGATTTAACTATTGATGATACTCTTCAGATGGCAGGTCCTAGAAGTGATGTTGTAGGAAGTATTGACCCTGCTCCTTCTCAGATGATGCCTAGAGCTGGATTAGATACTCTTATACAAGAATCTCAATCTGGAACTGGAATGACAAATGCTGAAAAACAATTTAAAGTATTAGATGAAACAAAAGAACTTTACGAACAAACATTGTCATCTGATGATAAAGCATTTAATGCTATGAGTACTAGTCAAGACCAATTTAAGGTATTAGATGATACAAGGCTTCTTTATGAGCAAACACTAAGAGCAGCTGATGATAAAAATTCTAATAATATAGCATCTTTAGAAGAAAAAAAGAATGTTCCAGGCGGAGAGTTTGAAGGATTTTTAGGTAGTACTGGTGAACGAATCCAACAACAAGATGCTGGTAAATTTTATGATTTTGATTCAAATACTTGGATAGATAGAGATTATTTAACTCCAGAAGCTAGAGAGGGCAGAGTTAAATCAATGGCTGCGGGTGCTACAATGCCAAAACGAGAAGAATATATGGACGAGTATGGTAGACTAGACCCCTTTACAGAACAATATTTTACAGAAAATGAAAAACTTTCAAGAAGACTACAGTCTTATAAAGAAAGAAACAACATTGCTGCCATTGGTAAAAGTGGAAAACCTATTAAATATGCAAAAGATTCAATGACTGATGATATGGTAATGGATTCAATATCTGATACTAGTCTTGGTGATTTTAATTTTAGTAAAGAGAATGTAATTAAACAAGCTAGAGCAGTTGGTGGTGATAGAGCAGATGAATTAGAAATGGTATTTGGAATGGAATCTAGTTTTGGTCAAGACCCTAATGCTAAAGGTAATATTCTTCAAATAAAGAATGCAAGTCTAAGACAAGAAGCTCAAGATGCTGGAATTGATTTTTCTAATCCTTCTCAAGTTTCTAAATTTTACATGGAAAAAACTAATGAGTTTACTAAAGATTTCAATAATTACTCTGTTCAATCTGGAAGTCTTGCTGGAAAAAATATAAATGTTTATAGTGAAATGAATAAAGCAGGTCTTGATAAAAAAGGAGTTAATTATTTAACTTGGCAACAAGGAAGAATGGGTGTTTTAGATATGGTAACTGCTTTAAAAACTGGTAATCTTGGAAAAGAAACTAGAAGTAATATGTTAAATAATGTATCTGAGCAACAAAGAAAAAATTTATTAAAGAAAAAAGATACAAAACAATTTATCAGAACATACCTTAATATTCAAAGTACAAAAATGAAAGGATATAAAAGCTAATGGCTATAGGAGCAATGGCAGGAGCAGGAGCCGCAGCTACAGGACTTGGAACTGCAGCCGCTTTAACAAATCCTTTAGGATGGGCTACTTTAGGAGTAGGACTTGTTACAGATATAATGGGTACTGGAGCTGAAAGAAAAGCTGGTCAAAGAAAGATGGGATATATTGCAGAGCAACAAGAAAGTCTTGAAGGTGCATTAGGTCAGCTTGGTGAAATTACAGAAATGAAAACTGAGATGGCTGGAGATACTTATGGTATGAATTTAAATCAGGCTATGTTTCAGACTGGTCAAAGTTTATATGGATTAACAAGACAAGGGCAAACAGCAGCTGCTCGTACAGGATTTGCAAGTTCTGGACAAGTTCAAACTCAAACACAAAGAGCTATGGATGCTGGTGTACAATCTTTTGGATTTCAAAGGCAAGGATTACAAGATGTTCTTGGTCAAAAGCTAATGGATATTGCAGAATTTAAAGGAGCAGAAGAAGGAAGAATACAATCTGAGCAAGCTAGATTAAGATATGAAATGAAAGAAGCAAAAGCACAATCTAAAAAGAAATTTCTAGGAATATTCTAATGGCATTAAGTGAAATATTAAGTGTATACAGACAAGGATTAGCATCCGAAAGACAAAGTAGATTAGCAGAACAACAACTTGCTTTACAAGCTTTGCAATTTGAATCACAACAACAGTTTAGAAAAGAAGGTAGACAAAGAGAAGACATAATGGGTGCTTTACAATTTGCACAACAATCTACAACAGAAGCATTAGGTCAAGATACATCACAAATTTATTCTAAGGTACTTGGATTGCAACCTATTGCAGAAGCTGATTATGATGAAACAAGTGGTGCGATGCAAAGAACTAATAAGGTTATAAAAAAACTAACAAAGCTAGGATATACAGAACAAGATGCTGTTGCCCTTACTAATATAGCAAATACTTATGGTATGGCAAGTAAGAATCCTGCTCTTGCACAATCAGCACAATCTATGGCATCTGATTTTGGTAAAAGAGTATCAAGAGATTATAAAATATGGAAAGAATCTGGATTTGCAAAAAACGAAAAAGCATTCCAACCTAAAAGTCCTTTAATGAAAGCTATGGAGTCTTCAGGTCTTATGTATAAAGGTGGTGACCAACTTCAAAGAGATTTATCTGTTGATGCTTTTATAGGAGTAGGCGATGCTCTTACAGCTTTAGATAATATTGAAGCAGAACGATTAGAAATGGGTAAGGGTGATTATACAATAGATAGGGCAATATCAGTTGGTGAAACTTTTAAGTCTGATATAGGAGATACAGATTTTGAATCATTAGTTAGCGAAGCAGGTGTTAATCTTGGTATGGCTGGTATCGAAGAAGGTGGAGTAGGGGTAAATATACAAGATGAAATATCAGCTGGTGTAGAAATGGGAGAAATTGACCAAAGTCAATATGGTGTAACTCCAACAGTATCGGATGAAGATATAATGGGAAAGCTTGATTTCTTACCACAATCAGACCAAGATAATATAGAAGCTCAACTCTCTGATTTAAATGAACAGATAGCAAATAAAATGGTAAGTTTAGATAATCTGTATACTGAAAGAGATGAAAGAGTGTCTGGTTTTAATTTGATGGAACAAGAATACGATAAGATGCAAGCTAGAAAACAATACTTTTTTGAGTTAGAAGGAAGAAAAGGTAAAAACTATCTTGATGCAGCTAATAAATCAATAGAACTAGAAAGAAATATGAATAGCAGTGTTGAAGCTAGAGAGGCTAGAGTATCTACTGGGTATAGAAGTGGTACTTTAGGTAGTGGAAATTTAAATCAAGGTATGATGGGTGAAAATCCAGAGTATACAAATACTTATTCAAAAGATATTATAAAATTATCCCAAGAAATAGAAGATTTAAATCGCAAAAAATTAAACTATGCCCCAAGATAATCTCACTTTAAAATTACAAAGAGAATTAGAGAGAAGACACGGAAGGGCAGTTTCTACTTCTGAAGTTCAGGGGTTTCTACGAGCTAAAGGTCTTCTTGGTAATCCTCCTGCGCCCGCATCTCCTCAACCTACACAACCAGTTCAACCTATACAACCAGTACAACAAACTCAAGAACAACAATTTCCATGGTCTACTGGTGACTTTGAAGAAGACTCTAATGTTAAGGGTGGAGCACTCAATGCATTAGGGGTTGGATTATGGAGCGCCTTAGATACAGCTGGGTTTGGAGTACCAGGATTACTTGCTGAAGAAGAAAAGTTTCTTGATTTTGAAGACCCAATGGCTAAATATGCTGGAGCAGTAGGTGGGTTTGCAGGATTTGTAGCTGGTGCTCCTATGAAATTAGGTGCAAAAGCAGTACAAGCAATTGCTAAACCATTTATACAAAAGACTGGTAGAGAATCATTAGAATCAGTTATAAGGTCTATGAAAAGAGATGGTAAAACTGCTGGTCTAGATAAATCTACAATTAAAGAAGTTACTGGTGGATATAGAACTCTTGTAAAACGTTCACAAGTAGATGCTTCTCTAAGAGCGCCTGGAAAATTAAAAGATAAGTCTTTTGAATATATGAATCGTTTTATAGATAAAGGTAAAGCTGATGGAACATTGACACCGAATCAAGCAGAAGCAGTTAAAACAATGTTTGGTAACAATATAAATAGAAGACCTCTGCAAGATTTTATAGGATTAATGGCTGAGCGTGGTATTGCTAAGAACAGTCCTAGATTACAAAGAGTTATAGGTCATGGTATTAATGACGCTCTTATGTTTGGTATGATTGATACAGTCTTTGAAGGTGTGTCTACAATAGAAGACCACGAGTTTGATTGGACTGCTCCTATGTGGGGAGTTGCAAATGGTATTGCATTCTCACAATTAGGATGGTTAAATCCTAAAGGTAAGTCTGCTAAATGGTTTCCAGATTTTAAAGCAGGTGTAAGGTCTGCGTTTTCTAAAAATGCTTCAGCATTAAATAAGGCTACTGCTGAGAATTTAGCTGTTAGAGCTAAGTTTATGGGTCAGTCACTAGAAGCAAATGGTGAAAGATATATAAGAAAAGTAAAGTTTGGTACAAGAGAAGCTGAAATTAATCTCATGTCAGATAATGTATTAAAAGAATTTCAATCTGCTTTTGGAGAAGAAAGCGCTGAAGCCGCTATGAGGTCTTTCTTAAATGAACAAAGAAAGCATTGGGGAAAACAAATGATGCAGTGGTCTACCAAAGAAGGATTGCAAAATCTTCAAGGTAACTGGTTTAGAATGATGGCAGGTGGAGCATTGTTTAATGCAAGAACATTCTCTGAAATGTTTTTATACGGAGCAGAACCAGATATACACGATATACTTCCACACTTTTTAATAGGTGCTTACGTTCAAAGAAGTTCTAATCCTGCTAGATTTGATTTAAATGCATCTAGGATGAATAAACTTAGACAGAATATGATGTTCTTAGGATTTAGTCCTAAACAATTAAGTGAGATACCTTCCTTTGCTCAGTCTGGTAATAGATTTGAGAATCCATTTAAAAGTCCTAAGATGAAACCAGTAGAAGATGTAATGAGAGAGCTAGGTATTATATCACAAAGTAATGAAGTCATAGAAACTCCTTTACCAAAAGGTGAAGTAAGTGCTATGCAAAAACCTAATGAAATATTTGATGCTATATATAATAAGGCAAAAGATATTGGTGGATATATAAAACCTAAAGATTCTATTTCTCAAGCAGATATGAATAAAGTTGTTGAAGCTATGAAGAAAGCAGACCCAACTATTAAGAGTTCGGATAATTTAGTAGAAGCTTGGGCTGAAAATAATTTAGAAACTACAAAAAACTTTGAAAGAAACTTTACAGATATAATAGAGACAGTAAGAAAAGCAGATGAGAACATTGGTAATAAAGAATTAAATATAGTAGTTGACCCATCAAGTGCTAAAAATTCTCAAGTTCCTCACTACTTAGGAATAGGACCTGAAATATTAAGTATGGCAAGAAAAGGTCAGTTGGAGTTTTTAAAAGATGCTGAAGGTAAAGTTTTAAAAGGAGATAAAGCTGTTGAACAATTGATGCAAGTAAAAGAAGGATTAAATAATGTATTTGATATGTCTACAGCTTTGCAACAAACATCTAGAATGCCTGATACAGCAGAGCAAGGACGTAATAGAGATATACTTTCTGTAGATTTAATGAGGTCTGTTTATAAAACTATTACTGATTACGAAGCTAGAATCAATGCAGAGTTTCCACAGAATACAAGTTATGCTGACAAGTTTACATTTGCTAAATCTAAGGCTGATTATGCAACAGTATTATTACACAATCAAGCTATAAGAGCAGGAGAAAAAGTAGTAGATATTTTTAGTGGTAAAGATAACAATACTCGTGTAAAGCTTGGTTCATTATTAGAAGATGCTGGAATATTAGTATTAGGTAAAGACCAAGTATTAAGACTTAGAGATGATGTAAAAGGTATTAATATTGTTGGTGGTAAAGACAAAGAACCTTCTGGAGAAAGAATTGCTGATGCAAAAAGAACATTAAATAAAGTACTTGCTCTTCAGTCTTATTCTGGTGGGTATGAAAAAGTTGCAGAAGCTCCTAGTTCTAGAAATGTAAGAGTTGAAAGAATAGAAGCTTTAGAAAAGTTTTTAACAGAAAAAGGTTATCCAGTAAAATCATTACCAGACTGGATGCATTCTCATATGGTAGATTTTGTTGTTAGACGTAGAGTGCAAAGAACTGAACTTACAATTGACCAAGTAGATACAATATTTAAACTACAAGACCATGCTATGTCTGGAATAGAAGTAGCAGTAGAAGGTAAAACTGGTGGATTTAAGGTTAGACTAATAGATGAAACAGTTTTTCCAAATGAAATATCAAAGAGTGAAGTACGAAGAGTTAATCAATATTTAAGACAATTAATTAGTGATGGTAAAGGATTGGTAAAAGAAGGTGAGACTATTAAAATTCTTGATGCCGAATTGCTTAGAGGTATTGCTCTTGATATTCCTAGGTCAGATGTTAGTAGTGGTGCTAGAGCAAAGCTTACTGAATTTTTAAATGCATTACCTAGTGAGTTTGGTGCATTCCAAAGACAATTTGGAGAATTTATACAGAATGGTAATCATGATTTAGCAGTTAGATGGCTTACAGGAGCTGGTGTTTTAACTAATGGTGGTAAAAGAAAAGGTGAATATAAAGTAGAGATAGAGAATTTTAATAAGCAATTTGCTGCGGACTTTGTAAAAGAAATGAGTATGTATGGAGTTACTCCAGAATATGCTGAAAGAAAATATGCTGAAACAATTAAAGATGCTAAAGATGCATTCATTAGAGAATCTGAGGCAGGGCATTACGATAAGAATATTACTTTACAAGAATTTTATGGTAGATATAGAATAGATGGAAAAGATTTTAGGAATGATGCTGTAGAAGTAGGTCAAGCAGCTTTTAATGAATTAGTATATCAACCTCCAACATCAGCACCAGAAGGTAATACTGTTAAACCAAGAAGACTTTTACATAAAGATGCTATTAAAAATATATTAAATAGGATTCATGTAAATGTAGGAGATGGAGAGTTTGCTAAATTATCTGAAATAACTGATGCTCAACAAAGAAAAATAAAGAATGGTGAAATACTTACAGATATTGTTGGTTTACTAGCTTCTCAAAGAAGTCAAGAAATGGTACGGACTCTTAAATATGAGAATGGAAAAATAAAAGAAACGTTTGAAGTACAACAATTTACTAGATTTAGTAAACTATTAAATGAAACTTTAGACATACCATTTTTTACTATAGACCCTTATGCTTCAATATATGAGAATGTAGATAATAGATACATTAGACCAAGAGTAGAAAATATATATAACACTAGTGAAAACATTAATAAACCACAAAGAGATAGACTTGAAAAAATTAGAAGAGAGTTTGAATCACAACTAGAGCTTGCACAAACTTTAAATGGTGAGAATACTATCGGTGAAAATGGTGAGCAAGGTGTAAAAGTTATGGTATTATCTCCTGGCTTATCTCCAATTGGAATTGAAACAAGACATTTAACAAAAGTAGAAAATAATAAAGTACACTCTGAGTTTAGAAGATTTGTAAATAAGTATGGTGAGAATGCAAATATTAGTGAAACTATTAGAAGTAGATTTAAAGAAGTTCTTGAGTCAATGGAGAACAAAGAAACAATAACATCTACTATGGAATATGAATCTGCTATCAGACAATTAGTATTTGAAAATATGCTTACTGGTAAAGATGGTAATAAATTTTATATAGAGTTTTTAAATGGCAACAATACTGAAAAGGTAATGAATCGTATTAAGCTTTATAATACTAAAAAGTTTGTTAGAGCTAATGATGTATTCTTGAGAGATGTTGCTGAAAGTTATAGAGAAATTGGAGATACAAAAACAGATAAAGTTATTAGGAGAATAATCAGGAATCAAGGATTTGGAGTTGCTATATGGAATGATTCTCAGTATGCAACTGTTAAAGCTGAAGTAGAAAAAATTATTAGAGATAATAAAATAGAAGGATGGGATTTTAATAATGTAATAGGTAATGCTCATACAGATGTATCTGCATTTGATAGTATATCTTTTGTGTCTAGAGATATGATGAGATATGTACACTCTGTTATAGGTCACAATCCTAATTCAGTAAACCCTGTTAAACCAATTATATCATCATCTGGTAAAGATGCTCCTTTACTGTATGGTAAAACATTGTTTGTTCATGCTGAGTCGTTAAGTGGTTTCTTTAAACAAAATCCTAATGTAGATATATTAACTACTAAGTCTGGTGCAAAGATTTTTAATGAAGGAGCTAAGAAAGAAGGTCTTGATACTAAATTAATTAATAAAGGATACCAAAATATTAGTGGAGAAGCTAGGCCTGGAATGGCTCTTGGTCAGAGTAAAGTAATGAAAATACCTATAGATGCTCTAGGATTGTTACCTTCAAAGGATAAATCTGTAGAGGGTGCTAAGATAGGAATGAGTGAGAATAATTATAAAAACAATAGAGAATCTTCTGAAACTTTTAATTCTGAATACAAAAATGATTTAACTGCAAACTTAGATAAGATGTCTTTTATAGCACAAGACCCTATTAGAATAAGAGAATGGGTGCTAGATGGTAAAGGTGATGAATCGTTAGTATCTAATGCTGGTATAGGAGAAGGTCTATCAGCTATGAATAATCTTGTTTACTTTGCTTCTTTATCTAGATTTGCTAATCCAATGAGTTTTAGTCCAGACATGGTAAAGAATAAAATGTTTGGAACTTTTGTAAATAGTATTGTTAATAATAGACGTTCTGTAACAAATCAATTCGACCCTGTCAATTCACATAGATATGGTGGTCAATCATTTATGTTACAAATGCCTGATGCAAATAGTAGATTAAAACCTACTCTTGTTGATGCTAGTGGAAAGAAAATTATGACGGGTGAAGTATTATTACCTGCTCATGAAAAGAATAGTAGCATAGATGTACTAAAAGAATCTGGATTTGAAACAAGACTATTAAGAGGTACAGAAACTCTTACTCTTGAAACTTTAGCAAATGAAATAGTTGATGGTATGCCAAAGATGAAAGATAAAGTAAAACAAGAAACACTAGCAACTACTATTGAATTTTTAGAGACAAGTAAATTAGGTGGATTGCATGAATTTTTAAAAGATTATAATAAAACATCTAATCTTGAACCTACATCTATTGGTGTAATTGTAAATAGAAAACCTCGTACAAGACCTAATGATATGACAATATTAAGTCTTAAAGATTTCTTGCCAGAATCTGCTGGTAATGGTATTGCTATGAATAGTTTAGACGTAGTTAATGTGTATGAAGGTGACTATGATGCTGATAAAGCTGACTATCTCTTCGCAGCTAAAAAGAATCAATTTGACCATATTAATAGAGCATCTAACTTCTTTGTTCAAGGAGTAGACCCTACAGCATTACAAACTGCATCTACTTTTAGATTTGGACAGACTGCTGGTGATGAAGGTAGAGCAGTTAGAACTATGGCTGCTAATACAGATTTATATAAAGCATCTATAGGTATAGTACAAAAAGTACCAAGAATATTAGGATACTTAAATAATGTAGGAGCTCGTAGCAGAGACCCACAAAACAATAGAAGAACATTACTATCTGGAGAAAATTTTAGAATTGAACTTGATTATAACAATATGGATTTCTTTCAAAGGTCAGCTTTGGAAACACAATATATTATAGATGGTAAAGGTAAACTGAATGAAAATATATCACAGGATATAACTACTTGGAGAAGAGATTTCTTATTTCCAAGATTTAATGAATCTATAGCATCTGAAGGCATTACGAATAAAGTTGGATTCATAAATGAAATGAGAACTAAGGGCAATGTTGACAATAAAAGAGTTAGGATATTTAGAAAGTTTAATAAAAAAACAGGGCAAGAGGAGGGGTTAAATAGATTAGATAGAGCAATTCTTACTGAAATGATTAACGAATACTCTGGACTGTTAAATTCTACAGGCAATTCTGTCTATGATAACTCAGGAAACTCAAGACCTGCTAAGTACTCAGATGTTATAGAAGCTGGTGAAAAGTTTTCTAATTTTAATCGAGATATTAATTCAAGTTTATATTATAGATTAAGAAATAGAACTATAGACCCAACAGCTGAATTTCCTAAAAAATGGAGAGAAGACCCAGAGTTTGAAAGAAGATTTGGTGTAGTTAAAAAAACATATAAACAATATACTAAATGGGGACAGGATAAAGGTTCTCCTAAAATTAAATTTGAACCAACAAGAAAAGTAATAAATAATGAAGTTTTTGAAAATGGTCAGGAGTTTGCTAGAGGAGAAAGAGGAGCTGTAATAGATAGAATAGTAATGCAAGTTAAAAATGCAGACCCATTCAATCAATTAAATACTTCTTCTGCTACTGGAGAGATAAGAAGCATGATGGATAAATGGTATAATTCTCTTATGGGTGGAACAGAAGCTGACTATACTGCAAGAACAACTGAATTACAAAATGGAATTAGGAGACAAACTAGAGGAAAAGTGACTACAGGAGAAGATAGAGCATCTAAAGTAATGTACTCTGCTAAATCTATAAATGGCAAAATTTCTTTTATTGGAAATCTTAAAAGAAAGATTATGCAAATAAGTAATAATTCTAGCATGACTTATTCATCTAAAAAGAAAGCAATAGATAAATTAAATAATATTGTAAAAGAATTAGAAGGTGAGATACAAGGTCATATCCAAAATAATCCTAAATATATAAAGTCAAGAAAACTTAAAGACTTAAAAAAGATTGAGTATGTATCTGTTAGTGAGGCAGATGTAAAAGAAGGTGCTATACAATACGCTACAATGTCTCAATTGCAAAGAACTTTACCATTTATACAGGGTAAAAACTTTGGATTAAGTGGAAGAGCTTTGACAGAACTAGCAGAAATTAAAAAATTAAGACAATTATTTTATGGTAATAGAACAAATTTAGGTGAAGTATTACAATTTGGGCCTGAAAAGACAGCTTTAAATCAAGAAACAATAGATTTTCTTGGTAGTAATATGCCTACTATGTCTCAGTTTCATCAAGTAGAAAGTTCTTTATTGCAAAGAGGCATGAATTCACATGGTTTAAAATTCTTGTATGCATTTATGAATCCTACACCTAATCCAAATGCTGTTGGTATATTTGGCAATAGACCTGTTCCAATTCCTTATGGTGCTACTGGTAGATATAGAAGAGGTCTTGCATTACTAACAAAGTTAGCAAAAGAAGGTGAGTTTAAAAGAACTAAAGACCTTAATCCAATAGAAGGAGAGACTATTAAAGCAGTTGCAGAAGATATATTAAAAATTAATCAACTAGTAGAAAATCATTTTCATAGTTATTTTAATAAAAAATTTGATATGAGAGAACTTTTAGGAGATATATCAAGTATAGGATTAGAAGGTGGAGTTAAATTTAAAACAGACCAATTTAGATTACCAGAATTTAATGAAAGTTTGACAAGTTTTAGAGGAATACAATGGGCAAGAGGTAATAAACGTATTGCTAATGGTATGAATTTAATGAATGATAATCTGCTTTCTTTCTATAGAGATATAATGAAACTAGCAGGAAAAGAAAAAGACTTTGATTCTTACTTAAATAAAATGAGTGAGATACAAAATACAATGTTAGAAATGAATATTATGAATCCTATGGAATATCTTGCTATGAGGAATCAGATGGAAGCAGAAGTAAAGAATTTAGCTAAAGAAACACTTACAGGGGATGTAATGCAAGACAAAAACAATCCTACTGTAAAAAAGATTTTAGCAAATCCAGTATATGCTCTGATGGGGGGAGCATCACACTTTAAAGGGTTGAACCTTGAGGCGCCGCAAACATCTAGCATAAAAAGATTAACTGAACTATCAAAAGTAACTAAAGATTTAGAAAATAATGCAAAAGATTTAAATTTCGAGTCTATAAATAGTAAAGAAATGATTGAAAAGGAAAGGAATGCGTGTTTCTAATGGCTATTAATTGTTCATTAACTTCAGGAAAATATAAAGAATTACTTGACGAAATAACCTCTTGGTCAGAAAAAGCCACTACTAGGTCGTATTTTAAAGACCCTTATGCAGCTGCTATAAAATTAGCAGAGAGCGAAACTATGGCTAAATTTAAAGAAATAAAGCACATGCCATTGACAGCTGGCCAAGTAGGTTCGTTTAAAGCTAGATTAAAAGAATTATCAAGAAGTGTAGAAAATGGCAGTTTAGATAGTAAGTTTGCTCAGTTTTTTTGGCAGTCTTCTCACTTAGGTAAAAAAGACCCTATTGTTGGTAGTATACTAAAAAATATGCAGTACTCATCATTTGTATTTAGAAGTAATGAATTAAATGATAATAACCTTGCTAAAGATATATTAACTAATATTAGAGATGAAGCAGGCTCAAGAGGATTGGGTAGTAAACTAGGAATGTTAAGAGCAGATAAAGATTATAAAAGATTAGATGATATGCTTAGAGATTTTATAGCTGCACATAAAAATGGAGAAAAAGGAGCTCATGATAAATTATTAAAAGTCAAAAAACAAATGGATGAATTAGTTAATGATACTTATTTAAAAGTAGCAGATGATATGGTAAATATTATTGAAAATGATTTTCCAAGATTAGCTACTGAAAAATATAACAAAATGACTCCAAAAGAAAAAGTTAAAATAGATAAAGGTGAACGTAGACTTAAAATAACAGAAGCTGATATAAAAAATGCTATTACGTCAGATGGCAAACCATTGTCTCCACAAATGTACAAAGCATTGACATCTTATCATCAACTAACTGAAAATTTATATAGCACATTAAGAAATGCAGTTAATAAACGTTCTGATGCTATTGTAATGAGATTGCAATTAAATGGTAAAAAAATGGAAGCAAGTGAAATATCTAAAATTAAAGATAAATTAAATGCAAAAATAATGCCTAACTACGAACAAGGATTCTTTCCTCATTTTACTAGAGATTTAAATGTTCATTTTATGGATGGTGCTATGAGTCATTTAGAGAATATGAATAATTCTGCTAATGCTTATGGTAAAAAAGGTAAAAAACCTATGAAACAAATCATTAATGAAATGAATAGTTATATAGATGGACACACTAAAAGTAGAGCTAAAGATTTAGAAAGTGGAGAGTTTGATTATCAATATAGTAGAAACTTATTAGGTTCTCTTAATAATTA
>Ga0114934_10001103_pt1 | contig 17595 bp, 16 predicted proteins | sample 4SBtaG_2_FD_99695 | JGI IMG/M metagenome (GOLD analysis project Ga0114934, IMG submission 99695) | Deep subsurface microbial communities from Kolumbo volcano to uncover new lineages of life (NeLLi) - 4SBTROV10_white metaG | ecosystem: Environmental > Aquatic > Marine > Volcanic ...
GGACCTTTCCATAGGCAATATCCTGAAAGTCACCCAGGACTTAGGGCTTTCTACCCTCACCTTCACAGGGCTTCTCTTAGCCTTCTTCATGGGGACCCATCTCATGGCAAAGGATCTGGACAAAAGGTCCATATACATGATCCTTTCCAAGCCCATCGGCAGGGGAAACTACATCTTTGGCAAGTACGGTGGACTGGTGGCACTGGTGGGTCTCTCCATGGTGCTTCTTACCTTCTTCATGCTGGTGACCACCTTCTATTTCTATAAAACCTCCCGCCTCTATTCTCCCCCACACATAGCTTGGGGCAAGTTGGCCTTGGCATCCTCCTTCATCTTTTTGGAAGCCATACTCATGCTGGCTGTGTCCATCTTCTTCTCCAGCTTTGCCAGTTCCCCCCTCCTCGCCCTCTTCTTCACCCTAGCCGTATATTTGGTGGGAGAAAGCACCCATCAGGTGGTGTATATACTGAAGAGTCCCTTAGGGAAGCATACCTCTCCCATCCTCAAGGCCTTGGCCAAGGGGGCCTTCTATATCTTTCCTGATCTGTCAGTATTGGACCTTAAGATCGCTGCCGTACATAATCTGCCTTTGGATTACACCAACCTCTTGGAAACAGTCCTTTACGCCTTTTGCTATATTCTTATCCTACTCCTTGCCGCTACCCTTATCTTTAAAAAGAGGGAGATGAAGTGAAGCAAGGCGTGGGGGTCCTTCTTCTGGTGGTCCTGATTCCTATCACCTGCTGGTTCCACCTGAACACCTCATCCACTGTGAAGGAGGCCCTTCCCCCTTTGCCTAAGAAGGAGGTAGCTAAGCTATCAACCTTGGAGTTTAAATCCCTCTTGGCCGATTACTATTTGGTGAAGGTGGCCCAAATATACGGGGGTAAAACCATCCCTACTCCTGCCCAGGTAGAGTGGATGACCAAGGCCATAGCCCTCTCCTTAGAGCTGGATCCTTACTACTTGGAACCTTATTACTTTGCGGCTAACATCCTTCCTTGGAAGGGAAAGGTGGATCGGTCCATCTCCCTTTTGAAAAAGGGATTGAAATATCGAAAAGGTGACTGGAGGATCCCTTTCTATTTGGGTTTTCTCCTCTTCTACTTCAAGAAAGAACCTGTAGAAGGAGCCAAATACTTAGCCATGGCTACCAACACTCCCGAGGCCCCTTCCTATCTCCCCTTGTTGGTCTCCCGACTCTATTCGGAAAAGGGCCGTTTTTCGGCAGCCATAATCTATCTTCAAGGGCTTTATAAGTCTCTGCAAGATCCCAAACTCAAAGAAGCCATCAAAAAGCGCCTCCAAGCCCTCACTATTATGGAGACCTTGGAAAAACTTGCCAGAGAGTATAAGGAGAGGTACGGTCTCTTTCCCCGAACACTTAAAGATTTAGTAAAGGTGGGTCTACTTCCCCGTGTGCCCCGGGATCCCTATGGGGGCCGGTTTTACTTCAAGAAGGATGGAACCGTATGGACTACCAGTAGATTGAGGGAGGTAAGTAGAAAATGAGAGTAGCTGTTGTGGGCGCTACGGGTTACACAGGCTTGGAACTCATGAAAATCCTTGTAGCCCATCCAAAGGTAGAGGTAGCAGTGGTCACCTCGGAGACATATAAAGGCCAAGATTTTTCCCAGGTTTTCCCCTCCTTTAGAGGTATATTCCAGAAGACATTACAGGGTTTGGAGCCTGAGACACTGGCGTCTGAGGTGGAGCTCGCCTTCCTCTGCCTCCCTCATGGTTCCAGCATGAAGGTCCTCCCTGCCCTCTTGGATGCGGGGCTGAAGGTGATAGATCTCAGCGGCGATTTTCGCTTTAAAGATCCCAAAGTTTACGAGGGATGGTACCATATGACACATGAAGCCCCCCAATTGCTGAAGTACGCCGTCTTTGGCCTCCCGGAGCTGTTTCGTTCTGCCATTGCCCAGGCCCGGCTACTGGCCAATCCAGGATGCTACGTGACGGGTGTGGTCTTGGCATTGGCACCTATCCTCAAGGCCCAGTGGATCCATCCTGCTCCCATATTTGCCGACTGCAAATCAGGTGTGACAGGAGGGGGCAGAAAACCCAGCCAGCGCTTCCACTTCCCCGAGTGCAACGAGTCCTTCTCTCCCTATTCCATAGGACAGCACCGCCATCAGCCGGAGATGGAGGAGGCATTGGGGGCCTTTACAAGTATCAGGCCTCAAATCCTCTTCTCTCCTCACTTGGTGCCCATGAACCGGGGGATCATCAGTACCGTTTACACTAAGGTGAGGGAAGAGAAAGCCCAAGCGTTATCCTTGGAAGAGGTCTACGAACTCTATACCTCCTTCTATGCATCGTGCCCCTTTGTACGGGTCCTGCTCCTTGGAGAGATGCCTAACACCCATAATGTCCGGGGATCCAACTTCTGTGACATAGGCTTGGTGTGGAACAGCAGGACGGGGACCTTGGTGGTCATTTCTGCCTTAGACAACTTGGTGAAGGGGGCATCGGGTCAAGCTGTTCAGAACATGAACCTTATGGCCGGGTTCCCCGAAACCACCGGACTCTTGAGACCTGGAGAGGTGGTATAGCATAGGCTCCCATCCTCACCGCTACGAAGCAGGGAAACTTACTGAGGATTGTTGGACCCATCTTTGAAAAACCAGATCAACTAACGTCAGTATCACCACATAGTGCTTTTGGGAAGATCTACTTAAACTTCCGTCTTAGGAATAGCCTTTTCACCTCGAAGTGGATACTCTGCTCTTTTGCTTTCTCATGGATTCACTCTCCATTTCAACTCGGTAGGCGTTAGATGACATCGGCTATGGTCGCTTCTCCTATGAGCTGGTACCATGCTTCACGGTTGCCTGGCTTATCACCAAGGTGGAACTCATCTGGTTTCTCTCCTCTCTCACCTCCAACTCGGTCATAGTCAAGATGTTCCTGAACACTTTTTGAATGATTGAGCATTTCTGGAAGATTAACCAAGCGATCCATATTCACCCTCACCCCAACCCTCTCCCTTTCAGGGAGAGGGTGCTTTTTATTTCCTCCCCCTCTGGGGGAGGGTCCCTTTTATCCCCTCCCCCCTTTGGGGGGAGGGTTAGGGTGGGGGGTTTTTCCTCCCCCTTGAGGGGGAGGTTAGGTGGGGGTGTAATTCCGACTTTTTGAGGGGTATTATAACCCAAGGATTTTAAATGATGCTGTCCAAAGTGTTCAGGATCATTATAGCCTCTTTTTCATACTTGATTTATCTTATTTAAAGGTTTTATTTTACGGCTGCCCTATCAAAAGAGGAAGGGGGCGCAGGTCTCCCGGATTCGATCCTGCTATCAAGGAAGTGAGGCAGTTGGAGGATGGTTTTGGACCCTTGCAGAGACGTAAATGGAGAAACGATCCCTCTTAAAGAGGGTCCCTCGGGCTTCGTCGCATTGGTGGGTAAGCCCAATGTAGGTAAGTCTACCTTAATGAACTCCATTTTAGGGAAGAAGGTGGCTATAGTCACCCCCAAACCCCAAACCACCAGAAACCGTATTTTGGGGGTGTATACCTCGGAAAAGGGCCAGATACTATTTTTAGACACTCCGGGCATTCACGAGCCTATGCATAGGTTGAATGAGTATATGGTAGGGGTAGCCCAGAAGACCGTGAAGGCTGTGGATGTGGTGGCACTCCTGATAGATGGCTTGAGGGGCATCGTTCCTGAGGATCAACTGGCCATAAAGCAGGTGTTGGGGAAACCTGTTATAGGGGTGGTGAATAAGATAGATCTTATGAAAAGGGTCCAGGTGGAAGAGAGGGTTTCAGAGCTTAAAGCCCAAGGCCCCTTTATCAGAGTCCTGGCCTTATCCGCTCTCACAGGGGAGGGAGTAAGGGAGTTCATAGATGCCCTCTTCTCCCTGTTGCCACAGGGACCGTACCTTTATCCTCCAGACATGATTACAGACCAGTCTATGGAATTCCTCATAGCCGTGGTTATTAGAGAAAAGGTTTTTTTCTTCACCCATGAGGAGATCCCCTATTCTACGGCCGTGGTAGTGGAAGAGAGCAGGGAGAAAAGAGACCTGCTGGTAATCCGGGCTGTCATCTATGTGGAGCGAGCCTCCCAGAAGGGGATTCTTATAGGGCGTCAGGGACAGATGCTTAAGCTCATAGGGGAAAAGGCCCGGACCGAGTTGGAAGGTTTGCTGGGGACAAGAATCTATTTGGACCTGTGGGTGAAGGTGAAGGAGAAGTGGAGAAAGAAAGAAGGGGTTTTGAGAGAGCTGGGTTACTATCAAGGGGAAGGGATGTGAAGTATGCCTATCAACCCTTTCAATAGGCTTGCTGTGGAATCAGCCAGGCGCCTTCTGAGAAAAGAGGCATATGGACATTTGGAGAAGGCTTTGGAAAAACTTCATGCTGCTGATATTGCCCAGCTTATGGTGCAGCTTAGCAAAAAGGAAAGGCAGGTACTCTTTAATCTCTTAGAGCCTCCTAAAGCCGCTCGGGTAATAGTAGAGATGGACTCTCTCCTGCAGGTGGAGGTCTTGGAAGACCTGGAGCCTCAGGAGGTTCTGAAGGTCTTGAGCCATCTTCCCTCCGATAAAGCCGTGGAGATTCTTGAAACCCTATCTGAAGACAAGAGGGAGGAACTCCTCCCCTTCTTAAAAGAGAAGGATGTGGATCACCTCCTCAGCTATCCCGAAGAGACAGCGGGACGCATCATGTCTCCGGACTTTTTGGCATTACCGGAGGATTTAACTGTGGAAGAGGCCATAGAGGAGGTGCGATGTTCTAAGGAAAAGGAGGTCTTGTACATATATATAGTGGATTCCAGAAATCACTTGGTGGGGGTTCTCTCCCTACGCCAACTTATCCTTCAGGATCCCAAGGCCAAACTGAAAGACGTGATGAACACCGACGTGGTAAGGGTGAAGGCTGATATGGATCAGGAAGATGTAGCCCGAATTGTGGCCCGTTATGACCTCTTGGCAGTACCCGTTGTGGATGAGAACATTCGCCTGGTGGGTGTGGTAACCGTGGATGACGTTATAGATATCATCCAGGAAGAGGCCACAGAAGATATCTACAAGATGGTGGGAGCCTCTGAGGAGGAGCTATGGGAGGCATCCACCCTGCGGGTCGCCGGCTACAGGCTCCCATGGCTGTCTTTCACCTTAGTGGGGGAGATGTTCTCTGGCTTGGTGATAAAACACTACCATTACACCATTTCCACTTTTGTATCCGTGGCCTTTTTTGTGCCCCTCATTATGGCGTTATCTGGTGCTGTAGGTAATCAAACCCAGACCATTGTCGTTCGGGCCATGGCTATAGGAAGGATAGAAGGAATGGCATGGAGGATCCTCAGAAGACAACTGGTTGTGGGCTCCATCATGGGGCTGGTGGCAGGGGTCTTGGCTACAAGTCTGGTGACCTTGGTCCAGCAAAACCCCATGCTGGGCATCTCTGTAGGTCTCTCCCTTCTGGTTTCCATGACCATATCTTCTGCCATAGGTGTCCTTGTACCTATATCCTTCAAAAGAATCGGGGTGGACCCAGCCCTCACCGTTCCCTCCATAGCCACCCTCAACGACATTATGGGCACCTTTATATACCTATCCCTGGCCACTTATCTCTTCTTGAGGATCGGATAAACGCTACCCTTCATTGACCACCTTGGTTTTGTGCCTCTTAGGGTATATATGTACATCTCAGGGAAGTAGAGGAGCAGGTAAAGATGATAATGAAGCTGGTTGAAAAAGTAGTGGGCACCAAAAATGAAAGGGAGCTTAAAAAGCTCTGGCCTACAGTCCACAAGGTGAACGCCAAAGAGGAGGAAGTGAAAGACCTCTCTTTGGAAGCCTTGGCTGCTAAGACCCAGGAATTTAAAAGCCGGCTGGGAGATGGAGCCTCCTTAGAGGGCCTTTTGGTAGAGACCTTCGCTGTGGTTAGGGAAGTGGCCAAGCGGACGGTGAAGATGCGTCCCTTCGATGTCCAGGTATTGGGAGGCATTGTCCTCCATCAGGGGAAGATTGCCGAAATGAAGACAGGCGAGGGCAAGACCCTGGTGGCTACCATGCCCATTTATCTCAACGCCTTAGACGGGAGAGGGGTCCATGTGGTCACCGTAAACGACTATCTGGCTAAAAGGGACGCCTTGTGGATGGGTCCCATATACCTCACCCTGGGCCTCACCGTGGGAGTGATACAGCATGACGCCTCTTTTCTGGTGGAATGGGAGGATCCCAGAATATTCAAAACCCGCCTGGTTCCATGTTCCAGGAGGGAAGCCTATTTGGCCGACGTCACCTACGGCCAGAACAACGAATTCGGCTTCGACTACCTCAGGGACAATATGGCCTGGGATATATCCGAATGCGTTCAGAGGAAGCTAAACTACTCTATAGTAGATGAGGTGGATTCCATCCTTATAGACGAGGCCCGTACCCCTCTCATCATTTCTGGACCTTCTGAGGAATCCACAGACCTTTACTATGTGGCCGACAAAGTGGTGCGTCTGCTGAAAAAGGATATCCACTATGAGGTGGACGAGGAGGACCGGGCCGTTACTCTTACTGAGGAGGGGGTGACAAAGGTAGAAGAGCAATTGAAAAGGATGAAGGTCCTAAAGAGTGAAAGCCTCTACGATCCCTCCAACATCGAAATCCTCCACCATGTGGAGCAGGCCCTTAAGGCCCATGTTCTTTTTAAAAGGGACGTGGATTACATGGTTAAAGAGGGAAAGGTGGTTATTGTAGATGAGTTTACGGGTCGCCTTATGCCGGGCAGGCGGTGGAGTGATGGCCTTCACCAAGCGGTAGAAGCCAAAGAGGGGGTGAAGATAGAGAGCGAGAACCAAACCTTAGCCACTATAACTTTCCAAAACTACTTCCGCATGTACAACAAGCTGGCGGGCATGACGGGAACAGCTGTTACAGAGGCGGGAGAGTTCATGGAGATATACGGCTTAGAGGTGATTGAGGTTCCCACCCATGAGCCCATGATTCGGGTAGACTATCCAGACCTGGTCTTCAGAACCCAAAAGGAGAAGTTTGAAGCCGTGGTTCGAGAGATAGAGCACCTCCATAAAAAAGGGGTGCCTGTTCTGGTGGGCACCACCTCTATAGAAAATTCGGAAAAGCTTTCAGCCATGCTTAAGAAACGTCGTATAAAACATAACGTTCTCAATGCCAAACATCACGAGAAGGAAGCAGAGATTATTGCTCAGGCGGGAAGACTGGGATCTGTAACCATCGCTACCAACATGGCTGGAAGGGGAACAGACATCCTGTTGGGGGGAAATCCACAGTTTCTGGCCAGGGACATTCTCAAAAAACTCTTCAATAAAGCGGGCGAAATCACGCCAGAGGCGTGGGAAAAGGCCTCGTACGAGGCCCACATAGTTACCCAGAAGGAGCACGAGGAGGTGGTTGCGCTGGGAGGCCTCCATATTATAGGCACCGAACGCCACGAATCCCGACGGGTAGATAACCAACTCAGGGGCCGAGCGGGGAGACAGGGGGACCCGGGTTCCAGCCGTTTTTATCTCTCTCTGGAAGACGACCTATTACGCATATTCGGGGGGGATAAACTTCTTAAGGTCATGGACAAACTGGGTATGAAAGAAGGGGAACCCATAGAGCATAATATGGTGAGCCGGGCCATAGAAAGCGCTCAGAAGAAGGTAGAAGGTCATAACTTTGAGATCAGAAAGCACCTCTTGGAGTACGACGACGTAATGAACAAACAAAGGGAGGTTATTTACACCCAGAGGAGGGAGATCCTGGAAGGGAAGGATATGAAGGAGGAGATCCTGGGAATGGCCCAGGATCTTTTGGAGGCTGCTTTAGAATTCTTCCTTCCTGAGAAGAGTAGACCCGAGGAATGGAATCTGGAAGGTCTGATAAAAGAGATGGAGAGGCGCTTTGGCATCTCGGTGGATGCCCAGGAACTCCAGGGCCTGTCCCGGAAAGAGATCAAGGATCTCCTAAGTAACCGTGTAAAAGAGGCGTATCAAAGGAAAGAGGAAGAGGTAGGCGCTGAACAGTTGAGGAATTTGGAGCGCATGGTCACCCTCTATATCCTGGACAACCTTTGGAAAGATCAGCTTTTGGCCATGGATCATTTAAGGGAAGGGATTGGCCTCAGGGGGTACGGCCAGAAAGATCCCCTCAACGAGTACAAGAAAGAGTCCTACAACCTCTTTATGGATATGATAGACCGTCTCAAGGGCCAGGTGGTAGAGACCCTCTTCCGCCTCCAAGTCCGAGAGGAGAGTACCTCGGTTCGCCCCCTCACCAGGCGGGAGAGAAGGGCTTACAAGGAACACCGGGGAGAAATGGCCGCTGCAGGGGGAGATTCTCTTCAACCCTACAGGAGAGAGGGGAGAAAAATTGGCAGAAACGAGCCTTGTCCCTGTGGTAGCGGGAAAAAGTATAAGCACTGCTGTGGAAAAGGGGTATAGAAGATCCGGGGCCCTAAAGGGCCCCGGAGGCGGATGGATAAAAGACTTATCTGTTTACCAGATCCTTGAGGGCCTTGCCAGGTTTAAACTTGGGCACCTTGCTGGCGGGGATAATGATCTCGGCTTTGGTCTGTGGATTGCGTCCTCTCCTCTGGGCCCTCTGGGCTACCATGAAGGTGCCAAAACCCACCAGGGTCACTTTCTCGCCTCGGGCCATAGCACTCTTCACCCCGTCGATGAAGGCATCCAGGGCCTTCTCCGCGGCCGACTTGGTAATGCTTGCCTCCTTGGCCATTATGGCCACCAGTTCTGCCTTTGTCATACCCCCCCTCCTTTCTGTTTTAGACTCCCTCTAAAACCCACAGGTTTCGTCTTTGACAAGGCTAACAACAAAGTTATAAAGATGTCAAGGATTAATTTTCCACCACCTACAGGAAATGATAAAAGAGCTCTTCTACATATTCTAATATTTTAATAACACGGTTTTTATGAAGGGCAGTGCAAGCTAACAGCTTGAAAAATAAAAACTTTATGGAGGTATACCATGAAATGTAGTATCATCGGCCTTGGGAAAATGGGAGAGGCTATCCTGAAGGGTCTTCTGCCCCAGGTCCAGAAGGGGGAGATCGCCCTCACAGGTTATGAGGTGTCAGCTCAGAGGAAGAGAGAGTTGGAAGGGAGGTATCCTCTCACCTTGTCATCATCCCTACAGGAGGCCCTTGAGGAAACCGAGGTGATCCTGTTGGCCGTAAAACCCCAACAGATGGAAGGTCTTTTGGCTGAGATGGGGGGGCTTGTTGGAGGGAGACTCTTAATCTCCATAGCAGCGGGCATATCCAGCTCTTTTATCCAAAAAAGGGTCTCTCCCAATGCTCGAATAGTCAGGGTTATGCCAAACACCCCTGCCTTGGTGGGAGAAGGGGCCTTAGCCTATGCCTTGGGACATAATACAGGACCCAAGGAGAGGGAGATGGTAGAAAAACTCCTGTCCCCCTTGGGCGTTGTGATAGAGGTGGCAGAAGGGCTCATGGATGCCGTAACGGCCCTTTCGGGAAGCGGTCCCGCCTACGTGTTCCTCTTTCTCCAAGCCCTTTTGGACGCAGGGGTGAAAGTAGGACTCCCCCGGGACTTAGCATCTGTCCTGGTTATCCAGACTGTGAAGGGCAGCCTCCGGCTCTTAGAGGAACTGGAGGGACACCCTGCCCTCATGATGGAGATGGTTACTTCTCCCGGAGGCACTACTATAGCCGCCCTCCACGCCATGGAACGGGCAGGAATACGGGGTATCATTATGGATGGGGTGGAAGCCGCAGCCAAAAGGTCCAAGGAGCTTGCAAAAGGGCAGGACGCTACCTAATAGGGGATAAGACAGGCAATGGGTACACCTTTCATTGTTATTAAAGGGGCCAGACAGCACAACCTGAAGAATATAGATCTTCAGATCCCCAGGAACTCCTTAGTGGTCGTCACTGGGCTTTCGGGCTCGGGAAAGTCCAGTCTGGCTTTTGACACCATTTACGCTGAGGGACAGCGTCGCTATGTAGAATCCCTATCGGCATACACTCGCCAGTTTTTGGCCCTTATGGAGAAACCTGATGTGGACTCCATTGAAGGTCTCTCTCCTGCTGTGGCCATTGATCAGAAGAGGGTGAGCAAGAACCCCAGGTCTACTGTGGGTACAGTGACGGAGATTTATGACTATCTCAGGCTTCTCTTTGCCAGATTGGGGACCCCTTACTGTCCACAGTGCGGCAAGCCCATCACATCTATGTCTCTCCAGGAGATGGTGGAAGAGATCCTCTCATGGCCCCAGGGGATGAAGATCCAAATCTTGGCGCCTTTGGTGAGGGGGAGGAAGGGGGAGTACAGGGATCTATTTTCGTCCCTCAGAAAGGAGGGATTTGTGAGAGTCAGGGTGGACGGAGAAACCCTACGCCTTGACTCTCTTCCTCCTCTGGACAAGAACAAGAGACACACCATTGATCTGGTGGTGGATAGATTAGTGGTAAGGAAGGATAGGAGGGCCCGACTGGCTGATTCCTTAGAGTTGGCCCTCTCCAAAGGGGAGGGCTTGGTGCTCATCTGGATGGAAGATGGAAGAGAGGTCCTCTTTAGTGAGAAGCTGAGTTGCCCCACCTGTGGTGTGAGTCTGCCCGAAATCTCCCCCCGGATCTTCTCCTTCAACTCCCCTTATGGGGCCTGTCCCAGGTGCGACGGATTGGGATTTCGAAGGGAGATAGATCCAGATAGAGTTGTGGATTCCTCGTGCTCCATTATAGAAGGGGCCATCATACCCTGGAGGGACTCGGACTACTACAACCAGCTCCTCTTGGAACTGGCAGAGCACAGGGGCATTCCCCTTGACGTTCCCTTCGGTCAACTGGACGAGGAAGACCAGGAAACCATCCTTTATGGTACGGCAGAAAGGTTCTCCTTCCGGTACCAATGGCGAGGGCGGGCCAGGAGTTTCAAGGCCCCCTTTGAAGGGGTAATCCCCCATCTGGAGAGACGCTACAGGGAGACAGCATCTGAAAGGGTGAGAGATGAAATAGAGCAGTACATGGAGGAGATCCCCTGTCCTCAATGTGGGGGTACCAGGCTGAAAACTGAAAGCCTATGTGTAAAGATACAAGGTTACAATATTGCCCAAGTGACCGCTATGGCCGTAACCCAAGCGCTGTCCTTCTTCTCTCGTCTCACCTTCTCCGGAGAGAAGGCTGCTGTGGGAGAGAGGATCCTGAAAGAAATAGTAAGCCGACTGAGATTCCTTCAGGAGGTGGGCCTGGGATATCTCACCCTTAGCAGGGCCTCTGCCACCTTATCTGGAGGGGAAAGTCAGAGGATCCGTCTGGCCACCCAGATAGGCTCTGGCTTAGTGGGAGTCACCTACGTTCTGGATGAGCCCAGTGTGGGCCTTCATCCCAGGGATCAGCACCGTCTCTTAGACAACTTGCGGCGGCTTCGGGACTTAGGAAACACGGTGATTGTGGTGGAGCACGACGAAGCCACTATCAGGGCCGCTGACCACGTGGTGGACCTGGGACCGGGGGCAGGGCGTGCCGGAGGCTACGTGGTGGCCTCTGGTCCCCCTCTTGCAGTGGAGTCCACCCCTTCATCCATTACAGGGCAGTACTTGAGGGGAGAGAAGAGGGTGCCCATACCTAACAACCGCCGGCCTTCCCAAGGCCATTTGATCATCAAAGGGGCCTCTCTACACAACTTGAAAGGGATAGACGTTGCCTTTCCATTGGGATGTTTTATCTGTGTCACAGGGGTTTCTGGATCGGGTAAGTCCAGCTTAGTGGTGGATACCCTCTATCCCGCCCTAAAAAACCGTCTTCAGAGGACCCGCTTTCCCTGTGGTTCCTACAGGGAGCTGGTGGGGATTAATAAGATAGATAAGGTGGTCATGGTAGATCAATCTCCCATAGGTCGAACCCCCCGTTCCAATCCTGCCACCTACACGGGCCTCTTTACCCCTATAAGGGAGCTTTTTGCCAGCCTCCCTGAAAGTAGGGCCCGAGGCTATAAACCGGGGCGATTCAGTTTTAACGTGAAGGGGGGGAGATGCGAGCATTGTCGGGGAGAAGGGGCTCTGCTGGTAGAGATGCACTTTCTTCCTGATCTTTACGTCACGTGCCAGGTGTGCGGTGGAAATCGATACAACAAAGAGACCCTGGACATCCGGTACAAGGGGAGGAACATCCACGATGTATTAGAGATGACCGTCAACGAGGCCCTTACCTTTTTCCAATCCATTCCTGCCATAAAGAGGAGATTGGAGACTCTCCAAGATGTGGGTCTGGGCTATATAAAACTGGGACAGCCAGCGACAACCCTTTCGGGAGGGGAGGCCCAAAGGGTGAAGCTGAGCAGGGAACTCTCCCGGAGGTTTCAAGGGCACACCCTTTATATCCTGGACGAGCCCACCACCGGCCTCCACCTGGAAGATGTGTGCCGCCTTTTAGAAATCCTCCATCGGTTAGTGGATATGGGCAACACGGTGATCGTGATCGAACACCATTTAGATATCATTAAGAATGCTGATTGGGTCATAGATCTGGGGCCCGAAGGGGGAGAGGAAGGAGGTTATTTAGTCGCTCAAGGCACCCCTGAAGAGATAGCCCTCTCTCCAACCTCCATCACAGGCCGGTTCCTGCAAAGAGTGCTAGGAATGGAAAGTATATCAGCAACTTAGGGTTGCACTTATGTAGTTTAATTTTTAGGCAAAGTCACCATCACCCAAAAAGTTTGGGCAGATGGGGGTAGAATTCACAGGCTTTTACCCAGTTTTTCCCCAGATAATGGGGAAAACAAGTTTATTGAACAGCATTTTATTCCTATTCTTCATCATCCGAGGGCAAATCTTTCAAGTCTCTCTCAATAAGGGCCTGGTAGTCTATGGCATCCATGAGTCTTTTAAGCTCCTCAGGATCCTCCAGTTCCAGCACGGCGATCCAACCATTTCCATAAGGATCATCATTGATAATAGTGGGATCGTCCAAGAGGAGTTCATTTACCTCCGTAACCTTGCCAGAGGCAGGGGAGTATATCTCTGTTACCCCCCTAAGAGATTCCAGAGACCCGATGACCTCCATCTGATTAACCTGCACACCCTCTTCAGGTAGCTCCACGTAGGATATCTCCCCCAGTTCATTTTGGACAAACTCCGTCACCCCTACGACTATCTGACCATTCCCTTCTTGCCTTACCCAAGAGTGCTCTCGGGTGTACAGCAGGTCCTCCGGAACCTCCATGAAACACCTCCCTACGGTTTATGTATAAGTATATACTTGCCAAGGAGGGCTTCAAGGGGCAGTTCTTCCCAGGTTTTTAACAAAGGCTACAGCTTCTTTTCTATTGTTTACTTTTCCCTCTGCTTGGGCCTCTAACAAAGCCCTCAGGGCCTGGCCCACCATAGGACCTGGGCTGAGGCCTAGAATTTTCATCACTTCTCTTCCATCCAGGAGGGGGCGCTGGAGCTTTGTGTCGGATAGGAAGGTGTCATAGTAAAATGAAAACATGTCCCTCACATGGGGTAGAAGGTAAAAAAAGCCCCTTTCACCGCTACTGGCCAAGGCATCGGCCAAGGAGAGGAGACCTACCAGCAACCCCTTTTTTCCTAAATGGCGGAAGAAACGGCCCTTAGCTCTTTTTGTGACCAGCTCCTGACGGGCCAAGAGGTGGATCCACATATGGTGTTCCACAAGAAGAGCCAGGAGGTCGGACGCCCTTGTGCCAAATCCAAGCCGCTTACCTATCTCCTTGGCCTGTTCACCCCCTTCCCTGTCATGACCCCAAAAGGTGAGACCTTCTGGTCTTTTCACCATGGTAGAGGGTTTTCCTATATCATGGATCAAAGAGGCAAGCTTGAGGACCTTTTCCTTAGAAACTCCTCCTTCGACCTCTTCCCCAAGGAGTCCCCTTAGCTTTGGGGCATAGTGAGGGAAAAAGCTTTCCAAGAAAGGAAGGAGCCTCTCCAAGGCCCATAAGGATGCCAGGAGATGCCCTTTGAGATCTATGCCCCCCCATTTCCCTTGCAGGATCCCTTGCCCTTTCTCTACCTCGGGAAGAAGAACACCCAGGATCCCTAAGGAACCCATGGCGAGGAAGGCTTTGGAAGACTGGGGGTGGGCTAAAATGAGGGAAATCTCATCCCGAATGCGTTCCGAAGCCACATTCACCAAGAGGCCAGCCCATCTCTCCGCCAGGTCTAATGTATCATAGGTGGGAGAAAAACCTAATTGCAGGGCCAGTCGAAAGGTCCTTAGCACCCTCAAGGGGTCCTCTCTGAAGGCCCAAGGGGTGAGGACCCTTAGGCGCTTATTCTTCAGATCCTCTCTGCCTCCCCAGGGATCAATCAAGGAGTTTTGGGAGAGGGAAAAGGCCATGGCATTCACAGTGAAGTCCCGCTCCTTCAGGTCCTCTTCTAACTCTTGGGCCCTGGGAGCTGCTATATCTACCTGGTACTCATCCCATATGGCCCTAAAGATGCCCCGGGAAGGATCCAATGGGAACCAGGACCGGGGAAGTCCCTCCAAAAGGATCCGAGGGTCCCCGAAATACAGTAGATCCAAGTCCTTGGAGTCTCGACTCAGGAGAAGGTCCCTGAGAAATCCTCCTACAAGGTAGAGTTCTCCCTTGGCCCTGGCCTGAAAAAAGGCCAAAATTCCTCTTGCCTTCTGGGATATCTGGGCTTTCATCATGGTTTGAATGGGAATATACCCTATGATAACCAGAAAACAAGAGAAGGAAGGGAAAGGGGAGTATGGAGGATAAGCTCAAAAAGGTAAGACTGGTGATCATGGACGTTGATGGTGTCCTCACTGATGGGCGGATAGTCCTTGGGGGCCATGGCCAGGAGTTCAAGTTCTTTAATGTAAAGGACGGCCACGGTATTGTCCTTCTCCATAGGGTGGGAATAAAAACGGCTATCATCACGGGACGAAAATCAGAGGTTGTTGAGAGGCGTGCTAAGGAGCTGGGCATACCCTTCATATTCCAAGACAGTAAGGATAAATTGGCCACTTACGAGAGGTTGAAGAGGAAGGCTGGAGTAAAAGACCATGAGGTGGCCTATATAGGAGACGATCTAGTGGACATTCCCATTATGATAAGGGCAGGGGTGGCTGTAGCAGTGGCCGATGCCCATACCCAAGTGAAAGAGGCAGCCCATCTGGTGACCCAGGCCCCCGGCGGTAAAGGGGCGGTAAGGGAGTTTATAGAACTCCTCCTCCAGATCCAGGGAAAATGGGACAAGGCCACTGGACAGTATTGGCAATGAAGGGATTGTCTAAAAAAAGCCTATTCATCCTTTTGGCCTTGGGTGTGCTGGCATTGATCACTTGGGTGCTCTGGCAAGGGGTCTGTTTCTATCGGCAAGAAGGGAAAAAGGCCCAGCAGAGAGAAGAAGCAACAGGGAAGGGGGTTATGGAAAACGTTCACCTCACCAGCACCCAGGGGGGGAAGGTGATTTGGGAGCTGGAAGCCCAGAAGGCCAGATTGATGGGGAATCGCATCCACCTGTGGGGTGTGAGAGTCACCTATCGGTTCAAGCCCCGAAAACCCTTGCTCATCTTTGGAAGGGAAGGGGAACTGGAGCGGAAAAAGAAGCGGGGAGAGATCTGGGGAAACGTGCGCATCCAGTTTGAATCAGAGACTCTAAGGGTCTCCAAGGTCTGCTGGGACACCCAAAAGAATCTGGTTAGCAGTTCCCTTCCCTTCCAGGTTAGGGGAAGGTATGAAATAGAGGGGAGGGGTTTTGTGGCAAAACCTTCTTCTGGGTGGATCCAGGTGAAAAAACTGAAGAAGGCGGTGTTCCAATGAGAAAGTTAGTTACAGTCCTGATCATTACGGCTTTCTTGGTGATGCCAGGGAGCCGGAGCTGGGCTAAAGGGGAAAAAGGAATCAAGAAGGAAGCACCTATAACTGTCACTTCCCAAAAGATGGAGGCCCATGCCAAAGATGGATGGATCCTTTTCACAGGCTCTGTAAAGGCTGTAAAGGGAGACCTTACCCTCTTTGCCGACAGTCTAAAGGTGTTCATAGCCACAAAAGAAAATGCCAAGGGCCACAGGGGGAAAGTAGAAAGGATCCTTGCCAAGGGCCACGTCAAGGTGGAAAAGGGCGATAGAGTAATACTGGCAGAGGAAGCGGAATACCGGATGAAGGATGATGTGGTGGAGTTTACGGGTCACCCCAAAGCCTGGAAAGGCAAAAACCTGGTGCTGGGGGAAAAGATGCTTTACTATCCCAAGGAGGATAAAAGTGTGGTAGTAGGAGGAAAGGGACGGGTTAACGCCATCATTTATCCCCAGGGGGAGATGAGAAGTGAAATTAAGGGCCCAGGGCCTGGAAAAAAGCTTCAAAAATAGAAAGGTGGTGAACGGGGTTTCCTTAGAGGTGAAGCAAGGAGAGGTGGTTGGCCTCTTAGGACCCAACGGTGCAGGGAAAACTACGGTCTTTTATATGATCACCGGCCTTATCGCCCCCGATGCCGGGGACATCTTCATGGATGGGAGAAACATCACCCAGCTTCCCATGTACAAGAGGGCTCGATTGGGCCTGGGATATCTCTCCCAGGAGCCCTCGGTTTTCAGAAAGCTCACGGTGTGGGAGAACATTATGGGGGTCTTAGAGCTTTTGGAGGTTCCCACAGGGGATAGGGAGACCCGCACCCGTCGTCTTCTCAGGGACATGGGCCTGGAAAAGGTGAAGAACAACCCTGCTTACACCTTATCAGGAGGAGAGAGAAGAAGGGTGGAAATAGCCAGGGCTTTGGCCATTTCCCCAAAGTTCATTCTCTTAGACGAGCCCTTTGCCGGTATCGATCCCATTGTAGTAGGAGAACTCCAGGAGGTGATCACGTCCATGAAGGAGAGGGGCATAGGAGTGGTTATCACTGACCACAACGTGCGGGAGACCCTTCACATCACTGACAGGGCCTACGTGATAAGCGAAGGAGAGATCCTGGAGGCAGGGCCGCCCCAGGTTATTGCCTCCAGTGAGAAGGCCAGAAGCATCTACCTGGGAGAGGGGTTCTCCCTATGATACTTGAAAGCCCTATTTTTAGCGATAAAGCAAAGGCCGAAGTGGCTCAAAGGAGGGTAGAAATGCAGGTCAGGATCACGGGTAGAAACATTCAACTCACAGAAGCTATGAAGAATTACGTGGACAAGAAGATTAAGCGTTTGGGAAAGTATTTGGAAGAGCCTATAAGCATTCAGGTTATTTTGAGTGTGGAAAAGTTCCGTCAGATAGTGGAAGTGAACATCTCTTCCAAATCGGGGAGTTTCTATGGCTCTGAAGAATCTCATGACATCTATGCTTCCATTGACATGGTGATGGATAAGCTTGAAGAACAGGTGAGGAGAAGGAAGGAGAAAATCCAACAACGCCCCCGGGAGCCCCGCCTTGAAGAGGAAGCCTTATCTCCCTCCACTGTGCCTGGGGATGATTCCCGGGTGGTGGAGGTGAAGCGTTTTGCCATAAAGCCCATGTCCTTGGACGAGGCAGTGCTCCAGATGGACATCTCAGAGGACCATTTCATGGTTTTCCTAAACGCCACCACCAACAGAGTGAATGTGCTCTACAAGAGAAAGGACGGCCGATACGGCCTCATAGATCCCCAATACTGATATGAGGATCACAGACTACTTCACTGAGGAAGACGTACTGGA
>Ga0114934_10001104_pt1 | contig 17578 bp, 16 predicted proteins | sample 4SBtaG_2_FD_99695 | JGI IMG/M metagenome (GOLD analysis project Ga0114934, IMG submission 99695) | Deep subsurface microbial communities from Kolumbo volcano to uncover new lineages of life (NeLLi) - 4SBTROV10_white metaG | ecosystem: Environmental > Aquatic > Marine > Volcanic ...
AGCAGGAAAGCTATCAGGAACCCGAAGATAATAATGGTTTCCGGAATGACCGTAAGAATCATTGCCTTACCAAATATCTTCTCGTTCTCGGCCAGCGCACCCACCGCAGCGGAACCGATGTCCTTCTCGGCCAATCCAGTTCCGAGGGCTGCCAGCCCGAACGCTATTCCCGCTGCCATCGCTATTGCTCCGGGGTCATTTGACAGTACCATTTCTATGCCTCCTTTGTGTATTTTCTTCTATATCTCAGGGGATTGAACTTCTCCCCCCCGCCTATGTAGAACTTCGAGAAGAATTCCACATAATGCAACCTTAATGTCTGAATAACCGGCCCCAGGATTCCCAGAGCCAGGTTCAGTGAATGCCCTGCAATCAGGACAAGTATACCGATTGCCACACCTATCCCGCCCCCTTCTATGGCAGGCATCGCCATATTCTCATTAAAGGCCATTGCTATTCCAACAGATGAGAGCCCTATCGCATATATTCTTGTGTAAGAGAGGAGATTGCTGGCCAGTCCGGGAAGCTCCAGCACACTGTTAATCCCCTCCACCATGTATGTCATGACAAGCCCTATGACGAGCAGGATTATGCCTGCGAGGATGGGGGGACTTGTGAAGGAAAGGCCTGTTCCGTGCATCAGTGAAGGAAGTGCGGCAAAGGAGAAGATAACGAAGCCGACAAGTACAAAGAGCCATCCACCCTTTTCCAGAACCGCCTCTTTAATCCCGTGCTCCGCCTTAACCGTGAAAAAGCCGAGCACATAACCGATGAACAGATGGGCAATTCCAATATAGATGCATAGAAGGAGCATTGCACCCACAACCTCGGGGCTTGCCCTGTGCACAGGGAATTCTATACCCATTATGGAGAACTCAAAGTGGTGCCCCAGAACCTCAAAGCCGAAGAACTCGTCGAACAGGAAGCCGAAGATTATGGTTGAAATCCCGGAGTAGAAGAGAATTTTTGTAAGCCCGGGCGCACCCCCTCCCATACCAAGAACCTTCATAAGCTTCGTAAAGGCACCAGATAGGACGAGCGCAAGGATTGCGATTCCGTAGCCCATATCCCCCAGCATGAGTCCGTAGAATAAAGGGAATGTAAAGAACATAAGAAATGTGGGGTCAACCTCATCGTACTTCGGGAGAGAGAACATCTCAATGAGCATCTGCATCGGACGGGCTGGCTTTGGAACTCTCTGTCTGGTTGGGGGCTCTTCTTTATCCTTTTCCCACTCCAGTTCAATCATCTCCACCACCCCGCTCTCTATACTGTTGATATCGCTCTGAAGACTCTTTAGGGAGGCTGCTGGTACCCAGGCGTCAACCACAAAAGAGTGATGGGCCGTTCCGAATCTCAGGGGGGTCTCGGCCATGTTCGCTTCAATGCTGAGCTCTTCCAGTGAGGCCGCAACAAAGAGGCCATGCCTCTTCCTCAGGGTATCTATTCGTGTGTTTATCCCCTCAAGTCGCTCCTCAAGGTCGCTTATCTCCGAATTGATTCGGCTTATGGCTGTTGACGGCCTTTCGCTCACTTCCGGCACAGCAACCTCGGAAAATCCAGACTTTGAGAGTATTTCTGCGGCCGCTTTTTCTGCTTTTTTGTCAATAAAGAGGACCATGACATCCCCTTTGATAATATCATAATCAACGCCCAGAGCTGAAATATCCTGTTTCGGGTCCGACTTCACACGACCGACAAAGACGGCAAGCGAATCATACCCTCTGAGAAGTGAAAGTGGGAGGTCTATATTCTGCAGTGGATAGAGGGATAAGAGTTCTCCCTTCTTCTCGGCCAGAAGCTCCTGCACCCTCTTTTTCGCGTGGGCCTCCGAACTTATCTCAAGCTCCAGATCCGTAATACCCGCCTCGATTTGGGTCTGAATCTTTCTGACCGGAAGCTTTTCCTTTACCTCAATCTCTTTCTCATTCAGGTCAAGGTTCTGGGAGATACTCCTCATCTTCAGAAGTCGGCTGGACGCCTCTTCGGCCTCTGGTAGGGGATTTCCGATCTCGAAAATATCATCTGTTTCTCTGTAATCAATAATGTGAAAGGAGCCTGTGCGGTAGAGGAAATTAACCGTATCCGGCAGAGCCTCCATCGTGCCAAGAAGGAGCACGCGCTTCATCCTTTCTGCTTTAAACATCGTATTCCCTCATGAATATATCGGTAACCATCTCTATAACCCGGGATTTCCCTGCATCTGCCTCCTTTTTCTGCTTTTCTGCCAGCCTGTCCGCCTCAGCAAGTCTGGCAGCCCTTTTTTGTTCCTCAGATGTTCGTACTTTGTCGATGGCAGCCTTCAGCATCTCACGGCCTTCTTTTTCTGCAGATTCGACGATAGATGCCGCCTCCCGTGCGCCCTTTTCTTTAATGGCTGCGGCCTGCTTTTCGGCCTTTTCCCGTCTGGTCCGCGCCTCGGACTCGGCTGCCTTTATCTTCATGAGTACTGTCTCTCTTTCCATTGTCTCAGGTGATGTAAAACTATGGAGTATAAAAAAATTACCTTACGACGGTTAACGAATTAAAAGGAGCTATCTGCCGCTTATGGCAAAAAATTACACTTGTGTTCAACAGAGACTTGCAGAGCGAAAGCAATATATACCAGAACCTGAATTGCCATCTCCCCAAAAACTACAAGCGAGGTAATGAACATGACAGATGAGAAGACAGATGAGAACATAATATACATCGGAAAGAAACCGACAATGAACTATGTGCTTGCAGTGGTAACACAGCTCAACAGCGAGTCAGACGAGATTGTCATAAAGGCCAGGGGAAGGTCCATAAGTCGGGCCGTAGATGTGGCTGAGATTGTGAAGAGGAAGTTCGTGAATGGCCTTAACCAGTCTGTAACCACCGGCACTGAGCAGATAACCAACGAGGAAGGAAAGGAAATCAATGTCTCTGCCATCGAGATAACCCTTTCTAAATAATCCTTCCTTTTTCTTTCAAAACCCTGAAATAGGATTAAGCCATCCTTGTCAGGTGGAGCGCTGGACGGACAGATTGGACCATCTGGAATTCCTGCTCGATAGACTGAGAGAGGAGAACAGAGAGTATGCTGTATTGGTAGAAGGAAGAAAGGACGAATATAGCCTGCGCTGTCTCGGCTTAACCGGAGAAATAATCCGATTTAACAGGGGAAAGGGGATTGTCGCCACATCTGAGGGGCTGGTCGGAAGAGAAAGGGTTATTCTGCTCTTTGACTGGGATAGAAAGGGGACGGAACTTACGAGAGCATTCGTCGAGGCGCTGAAAAACGATGGAATAGACTACGACACAAGGATCAGGAGCGAACTGGCGATACTGGTAAAGAAGGACATCAAGGATGTAGAATCACTGGCCAGAATGCTCCGCAGACTCAGAGAAACTACTCCATCAGCTGATGGGCTGGTGTGAAGATGCTCTTTCTTGCAAGGGATACCGCATAGACCGTTGTTATTATGCCGGTGGTCGCCATCATTATGAATATCAGGACCTGATACTCCGCAGCGAGTACTGGAGAAACGCCGCCCATGAGCATACCCGCCATAACGCCGGGAATTGTTATCACACCCAGAGTCTTCATGGTATCTATTGTCGGTATCATTGCGGCACGCACGGAGTGTATGGAATATGGGGCCATGGCCTCACTGCTGTTCGCACCCAGAGCGAGTGCAGCTTCTATCTTCAGTCTATTTGCCTTTATCTCCGCAGAAACACGGTCAAGTGTGAGAGAGCATATCTTCATGGAGTTTCCGAAGGCCATGCCGGAAAGGGGGATAATGAACTCGGGGCGCATGGGCATCATTCCGGTTATAGCCAGCGTTATGAGGGAAACGGAGGTGCCCGCAAGAATGCTTTGAAGCGATATGTTGAAACCGTTCCGTATATGCTTTGCCCGTCGGGAGGAGGTATGGGCCGCCATCACCGCCATTACGAAGAGCAGCAGGAGGACATAAATATACCAGTCAGGGGCCGCAAATATATATTCGAGAACAAGGGCGAGGAGCATTATCTGAATAAATCCCCTTATCAGGGCAAGAACGAACTCTTTTCCTATCCCTATCTTTTTCAGGTACGAAATAAGGACAAGAATGAGCACCAGAACCATCGTGGCCCCGAGACGAAAAAGTCCCTGAATCGGGTCGAAAGGAATCAATATATCCCCTCCCAGTCTATCTCTTCGGGGCTGTCTGCCACATTCAGAACTCCACCGGATAGAATCGCTATCCTGTCCGCCACCCTGATGGCCTGCTCCCTTCTGTGGGTGACCCAGATAGCTGTCAGAGTCCTCCGGTTTACAAGGCTTTCAATGGTCTTCTCCACCACGCTCGCCGCTTTCGGGTCAAGGGCCGATGTGGGCTCGTCAAGGAGAAGGACTTCCGGATCCAGCGCGAGGGCGCGGGCAATGGCCACCCTCTGCTGTTCGCCGCCGGAAAGTTTGCTGGCGTCTTTATCCATAAAATCGGGAGAGAGACCGGCATCTTTTATGCAGTTCCTTACCTTTCTTTTGATCTCCTCTTCCGGCAGTTTCATCAGACGAAGGCCATAGGAGACATTGTCCCTCACCGTGCCGGGGAAAATAATCTGAAGCTGGAAGACCATGCCGACTTTCCTTCTCAATTCTATGGGATTGATCTTATTAACCGGAATGCCGTTGAAAAGCACCTCGCCGGAGTCCACATCAATCAGGCGATTTATGCATCTGACAAGGGTTGATTTGCCGGAACCGGATGGGCCGACGAGAACCAGTTTTTCCCCCTTATTTACTGAAAGATTCACACCGTTAAGGATGGGGCGGCCGCCCAGCATCTTCCTGACATTCCTCATCTCAATAATAGCCATGGAAAGAGGGGTATGACCGCTGGATTTAAATCTTGTGCACAACTCTGTGCGAGTTCGCAACTGGCATCCAGTATAGTTGCCGTTCATTCCGACACAGCCGAAAGCATTATTTTATACCGCCCTATAACCCCCACGGTGCTTTAATGAAAGAGATGCTCAAACAACTCGGACTGGGATCTGCCTCGGAACTCTTCGCAGTCATACCCGAAGAAGCGATGCTGCACGAACCCGCCATCCCGGAGCCTATGGACGAAAAAGACCTGATGATGCATATCTACAGGGTTGCAAAGAAGAACCTCTATGCAGGGAAGGTTCCATCATTTCTGGGTGCTGGAGTGTATAATCACTTCATTCCCGCAGCGGTTGAGGAGATTGTATCAAGGAGCGAATTCTACACCTCTTATACCTCCTACCAGCCAGAGATAAGTCAGGGGATGCTTCAGACACTCTTTGAGTACCAGAGCTTCATGGTTGAACTGACGGGAATGGATGTCGTCAATGCGTCAATGTATGACTGGGCCTCGGCACTGGGGGAAGCGGCTCTCATGTCTGCCAGAGCAACGAAAAGAAGGCGGGTTCTGATACCTGAAAACATCCTTCCAGAGAGGCGTATGGTACTGGAGACATACTGTACAGGTCCGGGAATTGAGATTGATACCTACTCGTTTGATAGAGAAACCGGAGAGATTGACCTGGAATCCATAAGAAAAAAATCGGGAGACGACCTTGCTGGCATCTATGTGGAGATTCCCAACCTGTTTGGTGTTATTGACTCGCGGATTTCTAATATAAAGCCAATTCTCGGAGATACACCCCTGCTCATTGTGGGTGCAAATCCCCTCCTCCTTTCAGTTATACGGCCACCGGCAGAGATGGGTGCGGATATCGTGATTGGAGAGGGGCAGATGCTTGGTTCACATATGAACTTTGGCGGCCCGCTTCTGGGAATATTCGGAACGAAGAAAAAGTACATCAGAACAATGCCCGGCAGGATAATCGGCGCAACCGTTGATTCTAACGGCAACCGGGCCTTCACCATGACTCTCCAGACAAGAGAGCAGCACATTCGAAGAAGCAGAGCAACATCCAATATCTGCTCCAACGAGGCCCTCTCTGCCCTGACATCTGCGGTGTACATTGCTGTGATGGGCGGTGCAGGATTGAGAGCTCTTGCAATAGAGAACCTTGAAAGGGCCGAGCGCCTCGCTTCGATGCTCGATGAACTGCCGGAGATAGATAGCCCTCTTTTCTCAGCCCCGCATTTCAATGAATTTGTGATAGACCTGCCGATGGCGGCGAGAGAGGTAAACCGGCTTCTGCTGGAGAAAGGGATTATTGGCGGCCTTCCTCTTGACTTCCTTGGAGATGATATGAAGAACAGAATGGTAATCAACACGACGGAGATGCATACGGATGCGGATTATGCCTCTCTGGTCTCTGCAATAAAGGAGGTGGTGTGATGTACAGGCAGGCCTCTTACGATACAAAACTCATATTTGAGTATTCGGGCATGGAGAGGAAGGAAGACAACACACTCCTGAAAGAAAGGCTACCATCTGGGATGTTCAGGGAGTCTCTTGATATTCCAGATATCCCGGAAAACATCGTCGTCAGGCATTATACCAATCTATCGCAGCTGAACTACGGCGTGGATAACGGGCCATATCCTCTTGGCTCCTGCACAATGAAATACAATCCAAAGTACACCGAAAAGGCCGTCAGGCTTCCGGAATTCTCGCTTCTGCATCCGTATATGCCGGATGAGGCGGTTCAGGGGGCGCTTCAGGTGATGTACGAACTGCAGACATACCTTGCAGCGCTCTCAGGTATGGACAAAGTTACACTGCAGCCGGCCGCTGGAGCACATGGAGAATTCACTGGCATGTCCATCGTAAGGGCGTATCATCAGTATAACGGGCAGCCGGAAAGGAACGAGGTTATCGTGCCAGACAGCGCTCATGGAACCAACCCGGCATCGGCAACAATGGCCGGTTTTAAGGTGGTTGAGGTGCCGTCCAATGAGAGGGGGCAGGTGGACATGGAGGCGTTCAGGGCTGCGGTATCAGAAAAAACAGCAGCACTTATGCTGACCAATCCGAACACGCTCGGCATATTTGAGGAGAATATCCTGGAACTGGCCGATATTATGCACGGTGCAGGAGGTCTTATGTACTACGATGGTGCAAACTTCAATGCAATCCTCGGAAGAGCAGCCCCCGGGCTCATGAACTTCGATATCGTGCATTTCAATCTTCATAAGAGCTTTGCAACACCCCATGGTGGCGGTGGACCCGGAAGCGGGCCAATCGGTGTAAAGAAGGAGCTGGAGAAGTTCCTGCCAGTGCCTGTAATTGAGTTCGATGGTGAGATGTACAGGAGAAACTACGACCTGCCGCACAGCATAGGGAAGGTTCAGGGATACATGGGGAACTTCGCCGTGATTCTAAAGGCCTACCTCTACATACGCCGTCTCGGGCTTGAGGGCCTGAGAGAGGCATCCGGGAGGGCTGTTCTTAACGCAAACTACCTTTTCAAAAAGATGAGAGAAATAGATGGACTTGAAGCTCCGTATGATGGGACCCGAATGCACGAGTTCGTTGTGGGAGCGGAGCCAGCAAAGAAGGAGAAGGGCATAAGAACCCTGGACATCGCAAAGCGTCTGCTTGATTATGGAATCCATGCGCCCACAATATACTTCCCTCACCTTGTCAAGGAGGCCCTGATGTTTGAACCCACAGAAAGCGAGACGAAAGAGACGCTGGACAGATTGATATCCGTAATGGAGAGCATAATGGCTGAGGATCCGGATCTGGTTAAATCAGCACCGCACAACACCTTCATCGGAAGAGTGGATGAGACCAGGGCGGCCAGACATCTTCTTCTCTCGTGGCGGGATATAAAGAACGAGGGTAAAACCGTGGAGAGTTAGGATGGCATTCATAACCTTTGAAGGGATTGATGGCTCGGGAAAGAGCACTGTCGCACGGATGGTGGCTGAGGAAACAGGATACATACTCACTGCAGAGCCGACGGATGGTCCGCTGGGAATGGAACTCAGAGAGGCCTCCGAAAGGGGTGATGGGTGCATAGTGGAGGCTCTGCTCTTCACGGCCGACCGCTATGTCCATACAGAACAGATAAAAAAGTGGCTGAATGATGGGAAAGGAGTCATTTCCGACAGATACCTTCACTCCACAGTTGCGTACCAGCTGGCAGAAATAGAGCAGAAAGAGGAAAAAGAGGGAAAGCACTGGATTGGAGGAGATAGAAGGCAGATGTGGAAGGAGTGGCTTATCGGGATAGGCACTCCCGCCTCAATTAAACCCGACCTGACACTTCTTATAGATGTGGATGTGGAAACAGGACTGGCCAGAGCGAGAGAGCGGGGCAGACTCTCCAGTTTTGAAAAGGTGGAACTGCTGAAACTCGTCAGAAGGAACTATCTGGAGCTTGCTGAGGATGGCCGGTGGAATATTGCTGTCATAGACGGAACGCAGGGAATAGACGATGTTGTGAAAGCGGTCATGAAAGAGATAAAGCAGATAGGAAAGAACTAACTGGTTTTTTGGTGCAGGTTCATAAGGCGGAGAATCTCTTTCTCTATTTCTGGTTCTAAGTTGTCGTTTTTTGGGATTCTGGAGATAAGTATTACAGTTCTTCTGAAGTGTGGAATAACCCCTATTTGGATTCCGGATTCAAGCTCTACAAATTTTTGCCCTTCATTTGCATTGAAAAGGCCGTCTGGTCTGGAATATGAAATGTTCTGTTTTTCAAGGGCCTCTAAGATTATCTGCTTTGCAGAGCGAGCCGGAATATTTAACACTACACTCCTGTTCTCCTTAAAGTTTCTCTGCATCTTCTGGGTTATTTTCTCTACAAGGACAAAAGAAATGCTTGCTAACAGAAAACCAAATATAAGAGCTATAATAGCTATAATCTGCGGATCGTGGATTTGAAAAAACTCACCAGATCTCAACCAGAAATAGAGAGGATATTCAAAAAATGCTACAGCACTCGATAATATCAAAAAATTGAAATAGTTAAGCACTTCAAAAACTATTCTTTTGCGAGAAAACCAGATCCCATAAACTTTTTTTCTCCATCTCGTGACTACTAGAGTTATTAGAAAAGGAGGGAGGCCTAATAATAGAAGAAAACCCAAAAGAAACACGGCTATACTGCCTGTTTGGAGGGATAAAGAAACTATAAAATGAAAAACAGGAGGCAAAACCAAGAGCCATAGGCTAAAAAATAGAATAACTGTCTTTATTCTCTTCTTACCCATCTCGATTAACTCTTCCTCGTTCACGATCCTCTATGCTATAGTGCATATTTATTATTTCCCCTTGCGGAGCTTCCACTATCCTATGAAAAATAAAAATTACTGTATGACGCTCGATGAAAATCTGGTGCCTGCAATCCTATTCTGTGAGCCGAAGCCCACTTTGATTTCTTAGGAGGTGATCCATCTGCAGGTTCCCCTACAGATACCTTGTTACGACTTAACCCTCCTTGCTGAACCGAAGTTCGAGCGCCTCAATTAAAGGAACCCTCACTCCGGCTCAACTCGGGTGGTTTGACGGGCGGTGTGTGCAAAGAGCAGGGGCATATTCACCGCAGGATGTTGACCTGCGATTACTACGGAATCCAGCTTCGTGAGGATGAGTTACAATCCTCAGTCCGAACTACGAACAGGTTTCGGGATTACCTTCACCTCTCGGTGTTGAAAACCCTTTGTCCTGTCCTTTGTAGCGCGCGTGTAGCCCAGGGGATTCGGGGCATACTGACCTACCGTTGACCTCTCCTTCCTCTGTCTTAGCGACAGCGGTCCCCTCAATGTGCTCCACTACCGGGGTAATGGATGGCAATAAAGGGCGAGGGTCTTGTTCGTTATCTGACTTAACAGAACGCCTTACGGTACGAACTGACGGCGGCCATGCACCACCTCTCTGAAAATCAGGCAAAGTCATCAGCTTGGCCTTCATGTAACAGTCGCTCCTGGTGAGTTTTCCGGCGTTGAATCCAATTAAACCGCACGCTCCTCCCGTTGCTGTGCTCTCCCGCCAATTCCTTTAAGTTTCAGTCTTGCGACCGTACTCCCCAAGCGGCAGACTTAACAACTTCTCTACGGCACTGGACATCCTCGTAGGATCCCCAACACCAAGTCTGCAGCGTTTACAGCCAGGACTACCCGGGTATCTAATCCGGTTTGCGACCCTGGCCTTCGTCCCTTACCGTCAGATCCGTTCTGGTCAGACGCCTTCGCCACCGGTGGTCCCTCAAGGATTACAGGATTTTACTCCTACCCCTGAGGTACCTCTGACCTCTCCCGGTCTCTAGTCGTACAGTGTCTCCAGACTTCGAATGGTTAAGCCATTCGATTTCCCCAGAGATTTATACGACCGGCTACGGACGCTTTAGGCTCAGTAAAAATGACCACCACTTGGGCTGCCGGTATTACCGCGGCGGCTGGCACCGGTCTTACCCAGCCCTTACTTCTCTATCTTTTTAGGATAAAGAACAGCTTACACATTGTGCAAGCACTTGGAATCCCCTCATCGCGGTTTCCCGCATTGTGAAGGTTTCGTAACTGCTGCGCCCCGTAGGGCCTGGACTCATGTCTCAGAGTCCATCTCCGGGCTTCCTCTCTCAAGGCCCGTACCCGTCGTTGGCTAGTGGGTCCGTTACACCCACTACTACCTGATAGGCCGCAGACTCATCCTTCGGCGATAAATCTTTCGTTCATGAAGCATTCCAGCATCCATGGACTATGGGGCATTAGCCTCAGTTTCCCGAGATTATTCCCCACCGAAGGGCAGATTATCCGCGTGTTACTGAGCAATCCGCCGAGTCCCGAAGACTCTCGACTCGCATGTCTTAATCGGATTCCAATAGCGGTGGCCGACGGCAGGATCAACCGGAATTTATCCAATTGATCTGCTCGCACACATTTATCATTCTTACACTTGGTTGTTGAATAGAATTGCAGGTTGCACCTATTTCATCGAGCGTCAGGGCCAAGAGGTCACGGAAACCGGGTTTCTTGGCTCTCCATCATATTGACAGAACGGGAATGAACCAGTCATCGTAGTCCGAACGGGCCTCTCATGGTTCTCGCCATAGCGTCTGTCATCCCCTGCAATGGGGAATTCTCCCATAACTTGAGGTGCTATATATACATTTCGGGCACAGAGCACCTCTGTTTCATCCATCTTTGGGGGTGAGTGGAGACGATAATAAAGGAGTATATGAAGGTTTTGATGATGAAGTTGCTGGAGCTGTTCTATGGAAATGTTGTATGATTGAGAAATTTAAGATGTGGAGAGTTTTCTCTGGTTTGATGAAAGAAACCTGTTATTATCAATTGAGATAACAAGAAGAAGAGGTATAAATAGGAAAAAGTGCACTTTTTTCGCTAGATGGAGTGTACCTCCATCAATAAGAAAGAAAACGAAAAAAGGAGGAAAAAGATATGAAAAAGAAAGATATGAAAAAGAAAGGTATGAAGGGGATAACAGGCATTGCAGTAGGGGTGCTTATTGCGCTTCTGCTTATTGTGCCTGCAGGAGGTGTTATGGCTGCTGACCAGTCTTCAGACACGGATATGAACACAACCATAAGGTGCAATGTTGAGCAGGGACTTCCAGTCATAAACTATGTAAAATTCATGGACGACAGTTGGACACTCCGGAACAACACCCAGATAGATGTGCTGGATACCTACTACTTTGAGATAGAAGCCACGCAGGATACCGAATGGTCTGATATAGACCATCTGGATGTATTACTCTGGTTCGACTTTGGGGACGACAGTGCAGTGCCAACATCTACAACGACGAACAACACGCAGTTCCTGCTTAGATACGATAATTCAAGCGGGACCGAGTCGTTTGGCCTTGTTGATAACGGGAATGGAGAGGTTACATTCGATGCTGGTAGCATAACATATGTGAACAGCACCACCTCCATACTGAACTTCTCCTTCACACCGCAGAATGAGATAAGACACGCCACAGGTGCAGCAAATGGTGGACCAGGCTTTAATGACCTTAACTCATGGAACTACAGGGTTAATGCCACCAACACAGCTGGTTATACATCCGCAAACTGGGACGACGAGTTCGGTGTCTATAGATACACCACAGTGAGCGCAGTAAACGACCCAGAAGGTACAGGCACACCTGGACAAAACAATATAGCACTTGATGATAATGGCAATACAGTGGTCACCTACAGCGCAAATGAGAAGTTCAAACTGAGCGTCGGCATAAACGACCTTACAGATGGCTCCAATACGATAACGGCAGACAATGTGAGGGTCATGGGTGGAGATATTGGGTCTTACACTGCCTTCGCATCTGGCGGCTCAACTCAGTGGATATATGGAGGTTCAGCAAGCTACCATTCGGCCTATGACACCTACAATCCAAGCAGCGATCATACGGTTACCACATCGTGGGTGATGGACATACCCTTCGGTACGCCGTCAGGCACCTACACCTCGACTGTGACATATACCATAACCGTAGCGTGAGCCCGCTCATAAAAACCCTTTTCACAAACCCTTTTCATATTCAAGGAGGTTGTAGTATGAAAAACAGCTATATGTCTGTGTTAACAGCAATATTCCTGATGGTGGGCGTATTTCTGGTTCCCGCTGGTTCCAGTGCTGCTTCTCTGGTGTCCTTCTCTGTCCATACACCGGGATTTGCCCCCATAATAGACGAGAACGGCTTATATCACATGAATAAAGGAATATGGAATATTATAGAGGTAACTCTGGACTCATCGGTATCCGAGCTGACAGTCGAGATGCAATACGGTACTGGAGACCAGAACTGGACAAATCACTATATCTGGAGATATTCTGGCGGTGTATGGGAAGACCCGCTCTACCAGCACTACATTGTACCAGAAAACTGTAGCGTAGAAGGGAACACCTACCTCATATATGCAGGCGTGGACTATGATGCATACGCTGGCACATGGAATCTTACTATAAGTAGCGGAGGAAACGAGATTGCACATCAAAGCGTGGTTGTGGAAGAGCCAAGGGTTGCAGCCAGTTTTCGTTCGGCAGATTTCAACCTCTGGGTTGACCCTTTTGTTGAGACTACCCTAGATTCAAAGGATTATATGCAGTACTTCAGTCTGGTAAACGAGGGGAATGTTCCACTTACATATACCGTAAATTACTCTGCTTACGAAGATCGCATAAACACAACTGGGAAGGCTGAAATTATAGGGCCAGGAGAGGATTCAAGGCACTACATTACATTCAGAACCGATGCATGGAGCCCGAGAGTTCTGAATTTCACAGGAGTAATCACTGCCGTGGCCGCTTACAGGATACCCCAGAGAGAAAATGCGGCACACCTGATACCAAGCGTTGCATCCACCTTTACCGCAAAAATCCACATAGGATATGCAAACTATGAACTTTATACCAGCGGAGACCTCACCTTTCAGGCAAAGAAAAAGATAAGTATGGACTACAATTCAGTATCTAACCTCACAGTATTTCTAACCGGGAACGGCCCGGCAGTGGTCGGAATAAATAGTTCCAACTGCACTATTCTGGCGGTCAGGTATAATGGAAAAAATGTCTCCCTGCCTCTGCAGATAGAACTGAGACCAGATGTGGAAAAGAACATCAGCGTAACTGTGCTTGCCGATGTGCCGAATACGACAGCAGACATTAGTTATGATATAAATTACAAAGGGCATTCTAATAAATACAGGACAGAAATTTCTGTTGGCCCCTCTTCAGAGGAAACCACGAACGCTGATGTGGGCCAGACAAATGATACCCATATAACGGTTATTGTGTTTCTGGCCCTGGTTGTTGGCGTAGTCGTTGTCTATATGCTGTTTACCCAGAAAAGAATGGCCGATAAAGGCAGAAGCAGGGATGAAAAGGCCAATGAAAGGAGAAATAGGAGAAAAAAGTGATGAAAACTGCCTACATTGTTCCTCTGTGCATATTGTCTCTCTTCCTGCTCTCTTCCTACACTTTAGCCAATCCGAATGCTGGGGGTGTTTCGGTTCAGAATGTTTCACCAGAGATTACCTTTATTCATTTCTCCAGCCTCAATGATTCCACAGTTGTAAACATAACCGTTTCAGACTACAACTCATGGAGAGATATATACAGTATTACAGTAGAGATAATAGGGGATGATGGGCCAATCTGCGTTGTGAACTACACACAACATACCACAAGAAGCAACTGGACCATTTCCGACCACTTCAACGAAACCATCGGAAACTACTTTATACCGTCAGAGTCAAGGGTTCAGCGTTCTTCTGGGAACGAAACTGTAAAGGACCTCTGTGAGATGCAGATTCTGTTTACTTTTGAACCCATAAGAGCCAGGAGTCTGATTGTGACCGTAGAAGACCGCAGCGGTATGACAGCATTAGCAAGGGCTGATTATCCATCTCCATTAGCAACGGTTCCTGAAAGACTTCCCATTCCCACTGATATCATCTCCATAACCCTTGCGATTATTGGAACAATTGTTGGAATAAAGCTAAAATATGACTCGTTTAAGAGACCCATAAAGGACCTGAGAAACGGGGTGAGGAAGAAATGAGGAGAGAAGAGAAACTATCGCTCATAAGCTTTACATTCTTCTGTTTTATCGGTCTGTATATCATCATAAAGTTCTTTTTCGTGCTCTTCTGGACACTGAATTTTTCCCCCGTTTTCATAATTGAACTGACCCCGTTCACTGTATTTAATCTTGCTCCTCTTCAGCTCCTTGTCCTCTCCAGCATTGTCGCAGGCTACGATGCCTACCTTCATTTCAATGACAGAGGCAGGCACATCCTTTACTCCTTCATACCTACTTCCCTTATGATTGCCGGAATTGCTGTAGCCATATACAACAGCCACTACAACGATCCGTTATATTATGCATTCTTTGCCATACTGGTTGGCATTACTGCGGTAGACCATAGATATATCCTTTATACCAGATATGCTGTTGAAGAGGAGGAAGGGATTGCCCAAGAACCAGAGGAGATAGAATCTGATCTTGACATGTTTATTGGAACAGATAAAGAAAGCGAATATGGAGATGAATATGAAAAATCGGAAGAGATATGGGAGCCGAATGAGGAATGGGAGAGGGATGATGAAGCTGGAGATTTTATAGAAGATCTTAGCAAGATAGAGGAAGGGCCAGAGGTGCTGCCCGAGATAGTTCCTGAAGCGGATACTACAGCCTATGAAGACTCCGAAGACACTCTGGCCATTGAAGAACTTGAAGACTTGGCTGACCTTTTTGATGAGAGCGGAAACGGTAAAAACTATGAAGAAGAGGATGAAGGGATAGGTGAAGTCATTGATTGGGAGGATTTGATGCTGGAAGAAGAGACGGAAGAGACGCGCATTAAATGCCCTGCATGTGGGTTTATGAATGAGGAAGGCAGTAGCGTATGTAAAGTGTGCGGCTACAAACTGGAGGGGGATATGGGAGAGGATAAGGAGGCAGATATATGGGAGGAATGAGAGGACTCACAGTTCTGATTGCCGGAATGCTCCTGCTCACCGTAATACCTCTTGTGGGAGGAGATACCCTCTTCAGTTTTGTGGACGGTAATGGGAGCGATGCCTCGCAGTTCGGCTTCAATGTGACATATCTTGGAGATATAAACGGGGATGGGTATGATGATGTTGCAGTAGGAGCACCGTATAACGATTCAGGTGGAGCGGATGCAGGCGCTGTTTATGTCTTCAATGGAGGCTCATCGATGCCATCTTCAATCCCCGCATCCGGTGCGAATTACACGAATTACAGTTCTTCGGCAGGAGCTCACTTCGGATTCTCCGTTTCGAGGGCAGGGGATGCCAACGGAGATGGGTTCAACGATGTTATTGCAGGCTCTCCCGCATACTTGACAGAAAGTGGTAAGGCAGAGATACTTTCGATACTTTCGTGCGAAAAACCTCCAAAAATCACGGCATACGACCTTAAGGATTCAACAGGTGCCTCAAAACTAAATAAGCAGATAGATGTGAATTACACCTATCATTTCATAGTGAATATAACACATCCGAACGGCTGGGATAAGGTGGATTATGTGAGAATCCATGCATGGTATGACTTCGGGAGCGAGGCAAATTCGTACAACGGAACCTTAGGTGGCAATACCAACATGTTCCTAGAATATGAAAATACCACTGGAACAGCCAAGTTCATACTTGAATGGCCTACAGGCGGCGAAGTAGACCTCGGCACATGCACAGAGACCTATATTAACAGCACCTCCCATAGTCTCGATTTCAGCTTCACACCAATGTATCAGTTCAGACATGCCCCAGGTGTGGGAAACGGTGGGCCGGGCTTCAATGACCTTAACTCATGGAATTTTGAGATAAATGTGACGGATTCCGGGGGCCGTTATGATTCTGTCAGGGATGAATTTGGAGTGTACAGATACACCTATGTTTATGCTGAAACGAGCCCGGAAGGAACAGGTTCTCCAGGAGATACCGTATCAATGACATCCAGCACACTGCACTACCGCACTAACGCTGCTTTCAGACTGAATGTTTCCATTGCCGACCTCTCTGATGGGTTTGGCCATACCATAACCGCAGACAATGTGTGGGTAAAAGGAGGGAATATAGGGGTTTTCACGCAATTTGCAGGGTCTGGAAGCACAAATGCTCAATGGCTTTACGGCAGTGACACACCCACTTATGAGTCAGCACCTCTAAACGGAACTGAGCAGAACATAAGTCTTGACTGGCAGGTTTATATCCCGGCAGGAACTCTGGGAGGAACCTATACAGCCGTTGTTACCTACTGGATCTCGCAGGTATAAAACTTTTTACAGGTGAGTTATACAATTTCCACCAGTTCTATCTCGAAGTTAAGGTTCTCTCCTGCAAGAGGGTGATTTGCATCTAGGGTGATTGTTTCATCGTTGAAATCCGTAACAGTCACAACCATAGTGTTTCCGTCTTCCTGAGGGATCTGAAGCTGCTGCCCCATCTCCGGGACATAGTCCTCCGGGAACTTGTCTCGCTCCACCTCGAATATCATCTCCTCATGCCTCTGACCATATGCTTCCTCTGGCCCCATCTTTACTGTTGTCTTCTCGCCCACCTTCAGACCGAGCACGGCCGCTTCGAAACCGGGTATTATCTCTCCCGCCCCCAGAACAAACTCCAGTGGCTCTCTTTCCTTGGAGGTATCAAAAACCGTACCGTCATCTAATGTTCCTGTGTAATGCACACGAACTCTATCTCCGTTTTTTGCTTCTTCTGTCATAGAATATCTCCATCTGAAGGTATGAGACGGTAATATATAAGGGTACGCACGACTCCCGTAATCCTCCCTCAATCCCTGAGGGTCCCGAAAGGCAGCATCAGATAGATATCTCCAACATTCGTGCCTGTGTATCCGGTCATTATGGCCGTCCCAACTTCAGACAGCATAGAATAGCTATCATTCTCTTTCAGAAAATTCTCCATGGCCAGCCCCATATCGTCCGCTTTCCTCATGGCTGCCGTATCAAAGATTCCTCCAGCCGCACCGCTGTTCCCATCCATCCCGTCGGTTCCCATCGCCAGAGCAATCCCGCGGTATCCGTGCATGAACAGACGCAGGAGGAGCTCCTGACATCTCCCTCCTTTTCCATTGCCTCTGACCGCTGCTGTTATCTCCCCTCCTCCAATACATAATCCTGGTGGTCTGCACTCTCTGGCAAACCTTTCTGCTATCTCATCAATATC
>Ga0114934_10001106_pt1 | contig 17561 bp, 11 predicted proteins | sample 4SBtaG_2_FD_99695 | JGI IMG/M metagenome (GOLD analysis project Ga0114934, IMG submission 99695) | Deep subsurface microbial communities from Kolumbo volcano to uncover new lineages of life (NeLLi) - 4SBTROV10_white metaG | ecosystem: Environmental > Aquatic > Marine > Volcanic ...
GTTCTCAATTAAGAGTTCCATTGCCAGATCAAATTGTGTACATTCTGTATTGCAGGTCATCAATTTCTCCTTTCTTTTTGTTTCCGTAAAAATGAAAGCGAAAGGATAATCGATGGTCTGCTCTTGCCAAGCCTTATCTGAATTTACAGAAATAATGATACACTAACATACTAGATAAAGAAGATAAATATACTGAATTTTAACTAGCGAAATTGTTCAACTACTTAAGAGACTGGCAATGGAAAACCGATTCTTCGAACATCCTATACTTAATTCACCATACGATTATCCTTCCCAACATTGGGAGTTGGATGACGACGGGCAACCCACCCAGCAAGTCATTGCTCAACGCCGCAAAGCCGAATTCCTTACCCCAATTCCCAAACCCAAGAAGCGAAAAAAGCAACAGGCAACCCAGCAAAGCTTATTTGCCAGTCATGAACATACATCTGAAGAAGGGCAACAGTATGACCCGACCCCAATAATTAATAAACTGCGGGAAACAGTTGATAAGTGGCGTGAGCTCCCTGATCAAAATGACTGGAAGGTAACCCCTGAAACGGCCCGCCTTCTTAAACATTGGCGACACCATAAATTCAGTGGGCTTCGACCATTCTTTTGTCAGGTAGAAGCTGCGGAGGTCGCTATCTGGTTGACTGAAGTTGCCCCCCAATCTGGCAAGCACGGGCGGTTTTTCTTAGACCATCTGGCAAACGCCAATAATGCTGCCAATCCAGAACTCATGCGTCTGGCTCTAAAATTAGCTACGGGTGCAGGTAAAACCACAGTCATGGCCATGCTTATTGCCTGGCAGACTATCAATGCTGTGCGCCGTCGAGCTAGTAAGAAATTTACCCGTGGCTTCCTCGTTGTTGCACCAGGTCTCACCATTCGTGACCGTCTTCGTGTATTACAACCCAATGATTTAGACAGTTATTACGCCAGTCGTGAACTCGTTCCAGGAGATATGGTCGCTGACCTTGAGCAGGCTAAAATTGTTATTACCAATTATCACGCATTCAAACTTCGCGAACGGATCAAACTAGCCAAGGGTGGGCGATCTCTACTTCAAGGTCGGGGGGAAGCATTAAACACTTTGGAGACAGAAGGCCAGATGCTCCAACGGGTCATGCCGGATTTGATGGGATTAAAAAACATCATGGCTTTTAATGATGAGGCCCATCACTGTTATCGAGAAAAACCAGATGAAGAAGGTGCTGTTGGTAGCCTCAAGGGAGATGATAAAAAAGAAGCCCAGAAGAATAACGAGGCCGCCAGGCTATGGATCTCCGGCCTAGAAATTATCAGTCGTAAACTTGGGATTACTCGAGTCATTGATCTGTCAGCCACTCCATTTTTCTTAAGCGGATCAGGCTATCATGAAGGCACTTTGTTTCCATGGGCCATGAGTGATTTTGCCCTCATGGATGCCATCGAATGCGGCATTGTCAAATTACCTCGTGTACCTGTGGCCCAGAACCTGCCCGGCGATGAAATGCCGATGTTTCGTGAGTTGTGGAAACATATTAGCAAAGATATGCCAAAGAAAGGTCGAGGCAAGGCTAAAAACCTTGATCCCCGCAGCCTGCCGACCAGGCTCCAAACGGCAATGGAGGCATTATACGGCCATTATGAAAAAACATTTAATCTTTGGCAGGAAAGCGGTGTTACAATTCCACCATGTTTCATTCTGGTTTGTAATAATACCGCGACTTCTAAATTGATTTATGATTTTATCACCGGGTTTAATTATCAAAATGAAAATGGCTCATCATCGTTTGTTCCTGGCCGCCTAGAATTATTCCGCAACTTTGATGAATATGGCAACCAGCTGGCCAGGCCACGTACCTTGCTTATTGATAGCGAACAACTGGAATCTGGAGATGCCCTGGATAAAAACTTTCGTGCCATGGCCAGTGATGAAATTGAGCGGTTTCGTTATGAGATGCGAGAACGAGGAGAACACCAAAAAGCCGAAAACATAACTGATCAAGATCTGCTCAGGGAGGTCATGAATACAGTTGGCAAGAAAGACCGACTAGGTGAATCTATCCGTTGTGTTGTTTCTGTTTCCATGCTCACCGAGGGTTGGGATGCTAATACTGTAACCCATGTCCTTGGCGTACGAGCTTTTGGCACGCAGCTTCTCTGTGAACAGGTTATTGGTCGAGCCCTGCGCCGTCAGTCCTATGACCTCAATGAAGAAGGACTGTTTAATGTGGAATATGCCGATGTCCTGGGTATTCCTTTTGATTTTACTGCCAAACCCGTAGTTGCTCCCCCCCAGCCCCCCAGAGAAACCATCCAAGTCAAAGCAATCAGGCCAGATCGTGACCACTTGGAAATCAGCTTTCCTCGGGTTCAAGGGTATAGGGTGGAGTTGCCAGAGGAACGACTCACAGCCACATTTACTGCTGATTCAACTCTGGAACTGACTCCTGACCTTGTTGGCCCTTCCATCACCAGTAATCAGGGTATAATTGGTGAAGGTGTTGAACTCAGTCTGGAACATTTAGATGATATGCGTCGGTCTACCCTGCTTTTTCATCTTACCAAACGATTAATTTACACAAAATGGCGAGATGATGGTGAAGAACCAAAAATGCATCTCTTTGGCCAGCTGAAGCGTATTGCCAAGCAGTGGCTTGACAATCATTTAATATGTAAAGGCGCTACGTATCCGGCCCAACTTGTCTACCAGGAACTTGCAGATATGGCCTGTGAAAGAATCACTGACGCGATTACCTTATCATTGGTTGATAAAAGGCCAATTAAGGCCGTGCTTGACCCATACAATCCCACAGGCACCACCAATTACGTCAATTTCAACACATCTAAAACAGATCGATGGGAGACCAATTCTCAACGGTGCCACATCAATTGGGTAATTTTAGATAGCGACTGGGAAGGTGAATTTTGCCGAGTTGCGGAATCCCACCCCAAGGTGAGAGCGTATGTCAAAAACCATAACCTTGGCTTTGAAGTTCCCTATCGTTATGGCTCAGAAAACCGTACCTATATCCCAGATTTTATTGTCCTGATTGATGATGGTCACGAAGATCCTTTGCAGCTTATTGTGGAGATCAAGGGTTATCGGCGTGAAGATGCTCAAGACAAAAAGCGCACCATGGATACCTACTGGGTGCCAGGAGTAAATAATCTCCACAAATATGGCCGCTGGGCCTTTGCTGAATTCACTGAGGTTTATCAGATCGAAATGGATTTTCAGAATAAGGTCGAAGCCGAATTTAATAAAATGATCGATTCTGTTACCAGTGATTCTGTTGGCTAAGGGAACAAGCATGGCAAAAAGCAATAAAAAAGTGAAAAAAAGTATAGAGACCATTACCCACGAAGAGGCGAGTCGGAAGAATATCCCTACTGCCGAGTATCAGTCAGTGATGCGGCAGGAGGAGCAAGATCCCATCAAGGTGGCTTATGAGCGACGCAACCGGGATCTTGACCCACAGCTGGTCTGGCGAGGAAAGGATGAACAGGATTGGTCTGATCTGGTTGTGCAAGCGCCCCCTCTCTACATCCAGGAGAAAGTTCACCCCAAGATCCTCATTGATGATCTGCGTCAGCAGACTGAGGCGCGAGATGAGGAAGGTCAACCTCGGCAACTGGATCTCTTTGGTGATTTCAATGGTTTGCCGGATGATTCTTCTAAGACCGAGTTCTATCAGCATGATGCTAACTGGACCAACCGCATGATTCTTGGAGACTCGTTACAGGTTATGGCCTCTTTGGCTGAGCGGGAAGGGTTACGCGGCAAGGTGCAGTGTATATATCTTGACCCACCGTACGGCATCAAGTTCAACTCAAATTTTCAGTGGTCCACTACTAGTACAACTGTTAAAGACGGCAATGCAAAGCATATCACCCGTGAACCAGAGCAAGTCAAGGCCTTTCGCGATACTTGGAGGGATGGGATTCACTCCTACTTGACCTATCTACGGGATCGTTTGACTGTAGCACGGGATCTGTTGACGGATAGTGGTTCGATCTTCGTTCAGATTGGTGATGAGAATGTTCATCGGGTTAGGGCGTTGATGGACGAGGTATTTGGAGAAGAAAATTTCTGTGGACAAATTTTCTTCAAGAAAACAAGCGGAGCTGGAAGTCCTGGCGAACTGACTACACTGGCTGCAACTGGGGATTATTTACTTTGGTATTCTAAAAAATTTTCTTGCAAAAAATTTAGGCCAGTTTTGGTAGAAAAAAAATTTGGAGGAGATGGTGCTTCAGCATATCGTTTGTTGCGGGATGTTACCGGTACAGTTAGTTCTATTCCCAAAAAGGAGTTGAACAATTTGTCCAAAGAAGAGCTGTCGAGAATTTGCCGTATAGATAACATTACCTCTCAATCTGGAGTTGACAAGACCCGTTATCCGGTAGAGCTAGAAGGACAAATTTTCACACCTAACAAAGGTGTTTGGAAGACAAGTTCAGGAGGCATGCAACGCTTACTGAAAGCTTCAAGAGTCGCAAAAGGTAAAACAGCATTAGGATATATACGACAACTGTCTGACTTTGCAGCTATTCGCACAAATAATAGCTGGGATGACACGACAATCAGTGGAGCTTCAAGCAAAGTTTATGTTGTTCAAACAACAGAAAAAGTTATCCAACGATGCCTCCTTATGACCACCGACGCCGGAGATCTTGTCCTCGACCCCACTTGTGGTTCCGGCACCTCCGCTTATGTTGCCGAGCAATGGGGGCGACGCTGGATCACTATAGATACTTCTCGTGTATCTTTAGCTTTAGCCCGTGCCCGTATTATGGGAGCACGCTACTCGTATTATCTTCTTGCAGATAGCCCAGAAGGTCAAAAGCAGGAAGCAGAGATCATCCGCTCCATTCCTTCCGAGTCCCCAACCTACGGAAACATACGACAAGGTTTTGTTTATGAGCGGGTGCCTCATATTACTCTCAAGTCCATTGCCAACAATGCCGAGATCGACGTGATCTGGGACAAGTTTCAGAAGACACTGGATCCTTTGCACACAGAACTTAATGAATCTCTGGGGGAGAAATGGAAAAACTGGCAGATACCTCGTGAAGCGGACGAAGTCTGGCCTGACAAAGCTAAGTCGTTGCATAAAAAATGGTGGAAGCAGCGCATTGCCCGACAAAAGGAGATTGACGCTTCCATTGCTGCCAAGGCCGATTTTGAATATCTTTATGATAAACCTTATGAAGACAAGAAAAAGGTGCGAGTGGCTGGTCCCTTTACGGTTGAGTCTCTTTCTCCCCACCGAGTGTTGGGGGTGGATGAAAATGAAAACCTGATTGATCCGCTCAAAAAGGATCAACAAGACGGCAGTGAGCAACAAGATTTTGTCGAAATGGTACTGGATAACCTCAAGACCGCTGGTGTCCAGCAAGCGCATAAAGAAGATAAAATCAACTTCTCATCCATTGCTCTCTGGCCGGGTGACTACATCTGCGCTGAAGGTCGCTACTCTGAAGGTGATAAAGAGACAGGCACAGAAAAACGAGCAGCAATCTTCATCGGTCCTGAATTTGGTACAGTTTCCCGTCCCGATCTGGTAGTTGCTGCCCGTGAAGCGGGAGATGCAGGCTTTGACGCTCTTATCACCTGTGCGTTTAACTACGATGCCCATTCGTCTGAGTTCGACAAACTCGGTCGCATCCCTGTTCTCAAAGCCCGCATGAATGCTGACCTGCACATGGCTGACGATCTCAAAAACACCGGCAAAGGAAACCTTTTTGTCATCTTTGGTGAACCAGACATCGACATTTTAGAAGTAGAAGCAGGTCAGGTTCAGGTCAAGATACACGGTGTTGATGTATTTCATCCTAACACCGGTGAGGTTCGCAGCGATGGAGCAGAAGGTATTGCCTGCTGGTTTATCGACACCGACTATAACGAAGAAAGCTTCTTTGTCCGCCATGCCTATTTCCTCGGGGCTAGCGATCCATATAAAGCACTGAAAACAACCCTTAAGGCCGAAATCGACAAAGATGCCTGGGACACCCTTCATAGCGACACCTCTCGCCCTTTTAGTAAACCAAAATCAGGCCGCATCGCCGTAAAAGTCATAAATCACCTTGGCGATGAAGTCATGAAAGTCTTTGGAGTAAAATAATGAAAATCGAATATCTGCATTTGAAAAATTTTAAGGCATTTCGTGATGTGGAAATGAAGGATATTCCTCGTTTCTGTGTGGTGGTTGGTGCCAATGGCTCAGGAAAATCAACCCTGTTCCATGTTTTCGGGTTTCTTAAAGAGGCCTTGGCCAGCAACATCCATGCTGCCTTGGTGAAGCTTGGTGGTAGCAAGGGTATTAAAGAGGTGAGAAGCCGGGGGGAAAAGGGAAATCTTGAAATAGAGATCAAGTTTAGAACCGCCCCTGATACGCCGTTGGTGACATATTTCTTGGCCATTGGTGAGCACGATGGCCGGGCAGTGGTAGAACAAGAAATATTAAAATACCGAAGAGGCAGCAGTGGTCAGCCCTGGCATTTTCTTAAATTTTCCCGTGGTAAAGGCTTTGCTGTTACCAATGAACTCGATGGGGTGACAGATGTCAAAGATCTGCATCGGGAGGAGCAAACTCTTAAAGCGCCTGATATTCTAGCAATTAAAGGTTTGGCTCAGTTTGAGCGTTTTCCTGCTGTAGTAGCACTGGGTAATCTTATTGAGAATTGGCATGTATCTGATTTCCATATCAACAAGGCAAGGCCGGAACAGGAAGCCGGCTATGCGGAACATCTCTCTTCTGAGGGAGAAAATCTTTCCCTGGTTACAGAGTTTCTCTTTAATCGTCACAAGGCTACTTTTGATGAAATCTGTACAAAACTGGCAATGCGAATTCCTGGTATTAACAAGGTCAATGCAAAGACAACTGAAGAAGGCAGGGTTTTGCTGAAATTCCAGGATGGCGCCTTTGAAGATCCTTTTCTGGCCCGCTATGTCTCTGATGGAACCATTAAGATGTTTGCGTATTTGGTATTGCTCTACGACCCGGCACCCCATCCCTTATTATGCGTTGAGGAGCCGGAAAACCAGTTGTATCCAAATCTATTATGGGAGCTTGCCGAAGAGTTCCGCTCCTATGCCCAGCGAGGCGGCCAGGTTTTTGTCTCCACCCATTCACCGGACTTTCTTAATGCCACGGAACTTTCTGAAGTATTCTGGCTAGTAAAAAAAGATGGATTTACCGAAATTGTCAGGGCACAAGATAATGAACAGGTTGCTGCTTATATGGGCGATGGCGACCAGATGGGATATCTGTGGGAGCATGGTTTTTTTGAGGGGGTTGATCCCAAATGAGAACCCTTGTCTTTTGCTTGGAAGAACCATCTGCAAAAGAAATGTTGCAGGGAGTTTTGCCAAAGATATTACCTGATGATGTCACAACTCGTTATATTGTTTTTCAAGGTAAACAGGATCTTGAAAAACAACTGGTAAGACGGTTGCGTCTATGGCAGGCACCAAACACTCAATTTGTTGTTATGCGGGATCAGGACTCCGCTGATTGCAAGGATGTTAAAGCAAAACTCGTTGATCTTTGCGAACGGGCTGGGAGGCCTGACGCTTTAGTTCGAGTTGCCTGCCATGAGCTAGAGAGCTTTTATCTTGGCGATTTAACCGCTGTTGAGGCCGGTTTGCGCTTGACAGGCCTTGCAAGGAGGCAGCTTTCTAGCAACTTTCGTGCTCCTGACCACTTGGCTAATCCCGCTCAGGAAATAAAGAGATTAACCAACGGGAAATATCAGAAAGTCTCTGGTTCAAGAGCCATAGGGCCTCATCTCAAGATAGAAGAAAATAGATCAAATAGTTTTTCTAATTTGATTACAGGAGTCAGGAAACTGTTGGCTGGAAACTGATAATTTAGGAAATAGGTTGCTACATGGAATTTCGAATAGCTGATACATTTACAGACAGCCTGATGAAGCTGAAAGGGCAGGAACAAAAAGCCACAAAAACCACTGCTTTCGATTTGCAATTAAACCCAGCCAATCCTGGTTTGAAATTTCATAAACTAGATCGTTGCAAGGACCAGAATTTCTGGTCAATTCGGGTGAATAGCGATATTCGCCTCATTGTCCATAAAACCTATGCCAATCTTCTCCTGTGTTATGTAGATCACCACGACAAGGCGTATGCCTGGGCAGAACGGCGCAAGTTGGAAACCCACCCCAAAACTGGAGCAGCCCAGTTGGTTGAAGTACGAGAGAGAATCCAGGAAATCTTGATTCCAAAGTACATCAAAGAGGAACAACCGGTACCGGCAAAGCCTTTACTTTTTGCTGATATTCCCGATGATGATCTTTTAGGATACGGTGTGCCAAAAGAGTGGCTTTCTGATGTTCATCTTGCCAATGAAGATACCATTCTAGAGCTAACAGATCATCTTCCAGGAGAGGCTGCTGAGGCATTGTTGGAGCTTGCCGTTGGTGATACCCCAACTATAACAACAGTAGATGAGGGAGATGTTGATCCATTTAATCATCCTGATGCCCAGCGTCGTTTCAGGGTGATGACTAATACCGATGAGCTGGAACGAGCCCTTGACTATCCATGGGAGAAATGGACGGTCTTCCTCCACCCCGAACAGCAACAACTGGTTGAAAAAGAATTTAATGGCCCTGCCCGGGTTTCAGGCTCAGCCGGAACCGGCAAGACAATTGTCGCCCTGCACCGGGCAGTTTTTCTGGCAAAAACAAATCCTGAAGCCAGGGTCTTGCTAACCACATTCTCAAAACCACTGGCTAATGCTTTACAAACAAAATTGCGTCGTTTGATCAGTAACGCCCCTCGCCTTGGTGAACGGCTGGAAGTAACTGATATGGATTCTGTTGGTCTTAGACTTCATGGTATTCATTGCCAAAAGGCCTCTATCGCCTCTACAGAAATTATCCGGCAATTTATTGCCCAAGCAGAAAAAAATGCTCCTGAACATAAATTCAGCAGCCGCTTCCTGTTGAGTGAATGGCAGGATGTAGTAGATGCCTGGCAACTTTCCAGCTGGGAGGATTATCGTGATGTTAGACGTCTAGGGCGTAAAACAAGATTACCAGAAAAGCAGAGAATTATACTCTGGGAGATCTTTGCTGAAGTGCGGGCTGAGCTACAAAAACAAAATTTCATCACTTCAGCGGATATGTTCAGCCAGGTGGCAGAGGAATTAGAAACCGCCAATCACCCACCATTTGAGTTTGTTGTGGTTGATGAGGCTCAGGATGTCAGCGTTGCTCAGCTTCGTTTTCTGGCAGCTCTTGGTGGAGATCGCCCCAATAGTCTGTTCTTTTCTGGAGACCTTGGCCAGCGCATATTCCAGCAACCATTTTCGTGGAAGGCACTGGGGGTCGACATTCGGGGCAGATCTCGAACTTTGCGCATCAATTATAGAACCTCTCACCAAATAAGAATGCAGGCAGACCTTTTATTGGCTCCAGAATTAGCCGATGTTGATGGCAATAGCGAAAAACGAGGTGGAACTGTTTCACTCTTCAACGGGCCCAAACCGGTCATGAAAGTGATGGACTCAGAGGAAGAGGAAATCGAGGCAGTAGGAGATTGGCTACAACAATTACAAAGTGACGACATTGTCCCCAGCGAAATTGGCGTCTTTGTCCGTTCTGAAGCAGAACTTCCCAGGGCAGCTGCCGCCGTGGAGAAGGCAGGGCTTCCATTTAAGATACTAAATGAAAGGATAGAAATGGCCAGCGGCCATGTCTCTATAAGTACCATGCATTTGGCTAAAGGCCTGGAATTCCGAGTAGTAGCGGTAATGGCCTGCGATGATGAGGTCATTCCATTGCAGGAACGAATAGAAACTGTTGGAGATGATACTGATCTTGAGGAAGTTTACAACACAGAACGACACCTTCTTTATGTAGCCTGCACAAGAGCCAGAGATCAACTCCTGGTGACAGGTGTGGACCCAGTTTCTGAATTTATTGATGATTTGATGATGTGAAAATGGACGATTTTGACGAATTAGATAGCCCTCTAGATCTAGATGGTGATGGAGATGATGCTATTGAAATGTGTCTGTTTTTTGATGAGGATAGCAAGAAAAAAGGTGGTGGCAGTCAGCCTCCCAGTAATAGCGGGTGTTGTGTTGCCTTGCTGATGTTAGGAGGAGCAACTTCCACTCTTATATGGGTGTTGTCGTGCTCTTTATTTCACCGGACTTTGCCCACAAAAAAATATGCCAATTTTGTTTAAACTGCTTCTTTAAAAGACTGATTTGAGAGCTACGCTCTTTACATATAATTGGGGCTCTGCCCCAAACCCCGAGGGTTTTAAAGGCATAGAGAGGGCTGCGAATATTATCCCCCATAAAGTGATTGTCTCTTTACAGTACATATCCGACTTTTCACCGGTGGGATAATCAGACCGAAAAATGCCGGTATTTTGTAAAATAAAGCGACTGACAACAGCAAGGTGCGTCAGATCATTATTGAATGCGGAACTCTAAACTGGAAGGAGATCAACCCGGACATTTTCGGTTCCATGATCCAGGCCGTGGTGCATAGTGATCAGCGCGGCGCCCTGGGTATGCACTACACCTCGGTGACCAATATCATGAAGGTCATTGAACCGCTCTTTTTAAATGTCTTGTATAAGGAGCTAAAAAAGGCGGGGACGAGCAAAACAAAACTCAAAAAGCTGCTCACTCGTTTACGAAACATCCGCATCTTTGACCCGGCCTGCGGCTCCGGGAATTTTCTGATTATTGCCTATAAAGAGTTGTGCAGGCTGGAGATAGAGATCATCAAGAGTCTGCAGGGGCCGCAAAAATCCTTCAACTTCATGTCAAATATCAAGCTCAGCCAGTTCTATGGGATCGAGATTGACGATTTTGCCCACGAGACCGCCAAGCTTTCCCTGTGGCTGGCCGAGCACCAGATGAACATGGCCTTTCAGGAGGTGTTTGGCGAATCCAAGCCCACCCTGCCGCTCACCGATGGCGGCAATATCGTCTGTGGCAATGCCACCCGGATTGACTGGGAGGAGGTTTGCCACAAAGATGAGGGACATGAGATTTATATTTTGGGTAACCCTCCGTATTTGGGCTCAGCCATGCAGTCAAAGGGGCAAAAGGCAGACCTGGCCCAAGTATTCGCGGGAATTAAAAATTATAAAAATATTGACTACATTGGCTGCTGGTTTCTGCTGGGGGCAAAGTATATCCACCAGGATAACGCCCAAATGGCCTTTGTCACCACGAACTCCATCAGCCAAGGTGAACAGGTTGCCATACTGTGGCCCCAGATTTTTTCATTGGGGCTGGAAATAGGGTTTGCTCATCAATCATTTAAATGGACAAATAACGCCAAGGGGAATGCCGGTGTAACGTGTGCGATTATTGGCATTAGGAATAAAAACAAGAACCAAAAACTGCTGTTTAATAATAACATCAGCCACATGGTAAAAAACATAAACGCATATCTCACCAAGGGGCAAAACTCGATCGTGCTGAAAAGACGGCTTCCCTTGTCGGCATTACCCCTCATGACCTATGGCAACAAAGCAGTTGATGGAGGAAATTTAATATTGTCTGTCAATGACAGAAAAACACTGCTGGCAGATTATCCCCAATCAAACATTCTTGCCAGGCCATTCATCGGTTCCAGTGAATATATCCGCGGCCTTGAACGATATTGTCTCTGGATTAAGGATGACCATTTACCCTTGGCCCAATCGATCCCGCCAATAAAAGAGCGCATAAAAAAAGTCAAAGAGATGCGCCTAGCCAGTAAGGATGAAGGGGCCAACAAGATGGCATCCCGCTCTCACCAGTTCCGGGAAATGAAATGCGCCAAAGAGCAGTTGATCATCATCCCAAGCGTCTCCTCCGAACGCCGTGAATACATTCCTATCGGCTTTCTTGATAGCAACACCGTTATCTCAAATCTTGCCTTTGCCATATACGATCCACCCACCTATATCTTCGCAGTTATCTCCTCCCGCCTCCACATGACCTGGGTGCGGGCCGTGGCAGGACGCCTTGAAACCCGAATTCGCTACTCTTCAGCCCTGTGCTACAACACCTTTCCCTTCCCGGATATTTCGGAAAAACAGAAAACCGCCCTGGAGGATTATGTCTTTGCTGTACTGGATGAACGGGAACAGCACCCGGAAAAGACCATGGCCCAACTCTATGACCCGGACAAGATGCCGGATGACCTGCGCCAGGCCCACCATGCCATGGATTTAGCCGTGGAGCAATGTTACCGCACCAAGCCCTTTACCAGCGACGAAGAACGGCTGGAATACCTCTTCAAACTCTATGAAGAGATGACCCAGGCGGAGGGTGCGGCATGATTGATATCAAAGCAACTCTCAATCGCCTGCTTGACCATGACTATGAAACCGAGGTGCTGGAATTTAAAGAAGCCAAGAATGATTACCCTTTTCAAAAAATCGGCAAATACTTCAGCGCATTGACCAATGAGGCCAATCTGCTGGGCAAAAAAGAGGCATGGCTGGTTTTCGGTGTCCGCGACAAGGATAAGGCCATTGTCGGTAGTAGGTACATGACAAATCCTGTCAGGCTCCATAGCCTGAAAAAGGAGATTGCCGACAAGACAAACAATCGCGTCTCTTTTAAAGAGATTCATGCGGTAGAAACCGACAGGGGCCGAGTTGTCCTTTTTCAGATTCCTGCCGCACCTCCCGGTATACCTGTCAGTTGGGAAGGGATCTGGTATGGCCGGGATGGAGAATCGCTTGTCAAATTGAACATCGAAAAGATTGAGCGCATCCGGCAACAGGGCAGAGAAGAAGACTGGTCTAAAAAGATTTGTGACGGGGCCACCATTGCCGATCTTTCAATCGAAGCTATTCAAAAAGCCAGGGAACTCTTTGCCGAAAAGAACCCCAAACTCGCCCCCGAAATGCAGGAGTGGGATGATAGAACCTTCCTGAACAAAGCCAAGCTCTGCATCAGGGGCAAGTTCACCCGCACGGCTATTCTGCTTTTGGGAAAATCGGAGTCCGAACATTTCCTGCAGCCCGGTCTGGCCAGGATCAGCTGGATTCTCAAAGACCGGGATAACATTGAAAAAGATTATGCCCATTTCAGTTGCCCCTTGCTGCTTAGTGCCGAAGAAGTCTGCGCCAAAATCAGGAACCTGACCTACCGCTACCTTGCCCAAGGGACATTGTTCCCGCAGGAGGTGGATAGCTACGATCCCTATATCATCCGCGAGGCCCTCAATAATTGCATTGCCCATCAGGATTACTTCCTGGGCGGCAAGATTAATGTGGTTGAGCGGGAGGACAGCCAACTCATCTTTTCCAATATGGGCTCCTTTATTCCGCAGACCATTGAAAATGTCATTGAGGCGGATGCGCCGGAGCCGCTTTATCGGAATCCGTTTCTGGCCGAGGCTATGGTTAATCTCAAGATGATTGATACCATCGGCAGTGGCATCAAAAAGATGTTCAATATCCAACGCCGCAAATTCTTCCCCTTGCCGGAGTACAGCTTCAAGGATAATCAGGTCAAGGTGGTAGTGACCGGCAAGGTACTGGATATGAAATATGCGGTGAAACTGGCCCAGATGCCGGAGTTAAGTCTGCATGACATCATGCTGCTGGACAAGGTACAGAAGGGGAAAGCCTTGACGGATGTCGAGATCAGGCAACTCAAAAAACAAAACCTCATCGAAGGCAGGAAACCTAATTTTCATATCTCTTCCCAGGTGGCCGGCAAGACAGGTCAGAAAGCTGATTATATGAAACTGAAAGGTATAAATGATGAGTATTGCCAGAAGGTTATTCTTGATTTTCTTGGGGAATTTGGCTTAGGGAAGAAGGCTGATTTTGAGAAGGTGCTGCTTGACAAGCTGCCAGATGTTTTAACTGTGAAGCAGAAACAAGATAAGATCAGAAACAACCTGCAAAAATTACGGAGGGCGAAGCGCATTGAAAGCAAAGGGCGGACATGGGGGCTTTGTGGCAAAAAGAACAGTTAGCTATAATTTAGACATATTTTAGCTATAATCTAGCTATGTTTGGCTGTGTCAGTAAACGTGTAGAGGTGGTAACGTACTGAAATTCAAGCGAATATGTATCATTTCACATTATAGCTAAATGCGAATAAAAAACCTGCTTCCCCTCGATATGATATTACCCATACGAAATGGAGGGAAACAGGTATTCTCCAAATGGTCATCTTGACAACGTAGCCAAATAATGGCCGATGACAATCCTTTTGCTGCCGACAGGGAAATAAAATATGCCAGACTTAGTCAATGTAACTTACGCCCAAACGGGCAAATCCATATCCACCGATGCCATGGGCATGCGGGAGATGCAGGCCCGTGCCTTTGCAGCCAGGGAGGCCCAATATATTCTTCTGAAAGCGCCTCCCGCCTCGGGGAAATCTCGCGCCTTAATGTTTTTAGGATTAGACAAACTATTTAACCAGGGCCTGAAAAAAGTGATTGTGGCGGTGCCGGAGCGATCCATCGCTGGTTCCTTTGCCAAGACAGACCTGACCAGCCAAGGTTTTTTTGCCGATTGGGTCTTTAATCCAATCTATAATCTGTGTATTCCGGGCGGAGATGCGAGCAAGGTTACCGCCTTTGTAAACTTTTTAAACGATACGTCCGAGAGCATTCTTATCTGCACCCACGCCACCCTGCGTTTTGCCTTTGATGCGGTGGCGGAAGAAAAATTTAACGATACGTTGCTGGCCATCGACGAGTTTCACCATGTATCGGCGGACGGTGATAACCGGCTGGGCGAGGTGCTGGATACCGATAAAAAAACGATCCTGCATATTCCCAATGTCAATGCCGGTGAATCGACCAAGGATAAACACAATGAGGTAAACACCATCCTCGATATTATTGGTACCGTGACTCATCAGGATCCTGATTCCGGTGTGATATATATAGAACGGCACAGCGATGGCAAGATTCTCAAGGTTGCAGACCTGGTGGAAGATACTCCAAGGGAGCGTGACAAAATTGTTGGCTATCTGCGTGATATGGATGATGTGGATGATATGGATCTGATCATTGCTCTTGGCATGGCCAAGGAGGGCTTTGACTGGCCGTATTGTGAACATGCCCTGACGGTTGGGTATCGAGGGTCGCTCACCGAAATTATTCAGATCATTGGCCGAGCAACCCGTGACAGCGACAATAAGACCCATGCCCAGTTTACCAACCTTATCGCCCAGCCCGATGCGGTGGATGAAGAGGTGCGGCTGTCAGTCAACAATATGCTCAAGGCCATTACCGCCTCTCTCTTGATGGAGCAGGTGTTGGCCCCGAATTTTAAATTCAGGACCAGAAGATTTGACAATGATCCGACTGAGGCCGGAACTTTGAAAATTCGAGGCTTCAAGGAACCCAGCTCGCAGCGAGTGAAGGATATTGTCGAGTCTGACCTTAATGACCTGAAAGCTGCTATTCTGCAGGATAATACCCTGTTGAAGACCCTGCCCGGTGAATTTGTTGAGCCGGCGGTGATCAATAAGGTGCTGATCCCCAAAGTAATTCAGACCAAGTATCCGGAATTGACGCTGGAAGAGGTGGAGGAGGTGCGCCAGCATGTGGTGGCTGACTCGGCGATCAAGAATGGTGAGATCAAAACGGTCGGAGATAAAAGCTTTGTGCGAATGGCCGGCAAGTTTGTAAATATCGAAGACCTGCACATTGACCTGATCGATCGAATCAACCCTTTTCAGAAGGCGTTTGAGGTGTTGTCCAAATCGGTAACCGCCAAACTGCTCAAGGTGATCCAGGAAACCATTGACGCCGGGCGTATTCAGATGACTGATGAGGAAGCGGTCATTCTGTACAGGGACAAGATCGGCCCCTTTATGAAGATTCATGGTGGGCGGGAACCTAGTATCAAAGCAAACGACCCCCTGGAAAAAAGGATGGCCGAGGCGCTGGTATATTTACGCAATAAGAGGCGGCAACATGCAAGCAGCGCATCATGATTGACTTTGAGAAAGAATTACATACGATCCTACAGGATGATCCTCTCGGATTGCTAACCGTGAAGGCAAAAGCATCTTCCGTCATGAATAGTGATGAAAGACTGATTGCTTCCTTTGAGGAGATCAATTCCTTTATCCGTGAACATGGTCATGAACCGGCAGAAAGCCGCGATATAAATGAAAGAAGAATGTACAGCAGATTGAAAGGTCTACGGAATAATCCGACAACAGCGGAACCTCTGGCAGAGTATGATGAGTTCGACCTGCTTAGTGAACCTGAAAAGGTTGAGCCGGTGGAATTAAATACGGTTGAGGATGTCCTAAAATATGACACCCTTGGCGTGCTTGATGATAGTGCGCAGGACATCTTTACGCTGGCCCACGTCTCCAAACCGGTAGACAGGCCAGAGTACGTTGCCAGGCGGAAAAAGTGCGAAGAGTTTGACCAGTTTGAGCCCCTTTTTAGGGCGATCCATGCCGGGTTAAAGTCGAAGGAGAAGGTTACTCGTAAATTTAATAGTGAAAGGCAAATCGAGCCAGGGAAGTTTTTTATCCTTGATGGGATGCTGGTGCTGGTGGCCAATAAGGGAGAGTGGGAAAAGAAGAACTTTGGCAATGTAAACGCCAGGCTCTACTGTGTCTTTGAAAATGGTACCGAGTCAAATTTGTACCTGCGCTCTCTGGCTGCAGCTTTCTGGAAGGATCAGCATAGCCGCCAGGTTATTGATGCCAAGCAGCTGGAACTTTTTAAGGATGAGGAGCAGACCTCGGGAGAGGAAGAACCAACCGGATATATTTACGTGTTACGTTCTTTAAGTGAAGACCCGCAGATACAGGAAATTGCCAACCCCTATAAAATCGGTTTTTCCCGCAATCCTGTGGCCGAGCGTATCCAGAAAGCCGTCCAAGAGCCAACCTATCTTATGGCCGACGTGGAACAGGTCGCTGAGTGGGCGACTTATGATCTTAACCCGCAAAAACTTGAACTACTCTTGCACTCTTTTTTTGCTGAGGCCTGCATTGAGCTTGATGTGTTTGATAATGACCGCAAACGACACACGCCGAGAGAGTGGTTTGATGTCCCGCTGCATTTTGTCAAAGCAGCAGTGGACATGCTCATCAGCGGAGAAATTGTCAATTACCGCTATGACCATGCCCGTCAGGAGATTGTAGAGAGGTAAGTCCCACAGGCCAGGTTTATGCGCCAGCCATTCCATGCCCGACTTCCTGCCGCAACGAAATAGATGCTCACCCGGCACCCTGTAAAAACATTTTTTGAAGGGCAGCCAGTCATCAGCGAATATTTTTCCTCAAAAGCCCGTCAAGTTCTAGAGTCGCAAGTTCCTCAACAAGAGCAACGGTTTTCTTGTCCCGCAGAAATTCCAGATGGATATCAGTCAACCAAGCGTAGCGCATTCTTTTTTCTCTCGGCAACTGTTCTTAGTGAATATAATGGATTCCATCCTTTTAACCGAAATAGTCCTAAGAGAATTTCGAAATGACAACCTAAAATTGACCACCTGTGCTAACCCAAAATTGACCACCCCGAGCATTGGGTAAAAAAAACAGGATGACCCAGAGAATCATCCCTGCCTCTACACTGTTTATTCGACA
>Ga0114934_10001107_pt1 | contig 17554 bp, 12 predicted proteins | sample 4SBtaG_2_FD_99695 | JGI IMG/M metagenome (GOLD analysis project Ga0114934, IMG submission 99695) | Deep subsurface microbial communities from Kolumbo volcano to uncover new lineages of life (NeLLi) - 4SBTROV10_white metaG | ecosystem: Environmental > Aquatic > Marine > Volcanic ...
TAGTGTCAATTTCAAGATAGGATGCAATTTGTCAATTATTGGCAAATATACAGTTTCTTTTCGTATATCAAAAAAAATATTTGCTTCAATAAGGCTACTCGTTGATAAATGGCAATTTATTAGGCAAAGTTATTATTCAATCCAATTGTTTCTGCTGATTTTATTCAAGTAGCAGATCCTATCTATAATCAAACAGCTTATTTTCTTTGATATATTGTGCTTCCTTGTCAGGAACCATAGTTTCCCATTCACTATTGTTTTCTTTGATTAGTTTTCGAACCTTGTGCGATGAAATGGTTAAAATCTTTTTTTCCTTTATTTTCATATCTATTATCATTCTGTTTTCACGCAAATATTCAAACAGTTTGACGAGTTTAGGATTAATTGCAATATTTTTGGAAGTTAGCAATTCAGAGTTGCTGTCATCAGTATTTTTTAATGCCGGATAGATATACAAGCGTACATTGCGTTTAAATAATTTCCCAATTGCTTCTAGTATGCCACCCTGTAAGTTTTCGTAATATTCTTCTGACATTACTTTTTGAAAAATGGGCGAACCCATAATTATGCGTAATTTACTAATCTTCACATAAGAATTCAGATAGTGAACCAGTGGATAAAATTCTTTGAAATTTGTGATAAGTACATTTTGTCCCATGGCATTCAGCAAGTTAACCCTATCGAGAAAATCGTGTTCGTCAAATTCGCCATTAGCCATCAGGTTGCTCATAGTCATTTCACAAAGGATGACCACATTGTCGGGATTAATTTCTGCATTAAGACGCAACATATCATATCCTGCGCGTATCATATCAAAACCAACAACTGTAATAGGACGAAAACTACCCCGTAAGATAATAACATCTTTATTGTATAATTTATCGTAAGGTTGCAATACATGACCATTTTTGTCAAACATAGCAGCGCGTGTCATACCGTTTTTAACTAATTGCAGTGTAAGCAATCGATTATCCACAAAATTAAGTTGCGGACCTTTCATTTCTGCCATATTAATTGCTATACGGTCAGGTGTAAGGTTATCCATTAATGATTGAAGAAATACATTTGTTCTATCCGGATAATAAATCGCAGCATAAATCAGATTTACGCCTAGTGTGCCTAATGTATATTGTTGCAGCAATGCATCGTTTTCCAATAAATTTACATGAATAATAATCTCATTAGGCTCATTTTTAGGTAAAAGCTGATACTTAATTCCAATCCAGCCATGCGCAATGTTAGTTTTATGATAGTTAAGAATCTCAACGGTATTGGCAAAAGCAAAAAATTTGGTGTTCCGGCCTTTGTCTTCGTTCAAAATCTGTCTGACTTCGTTGAATTCACTGTCAAGCATCTGGCGCAATCGTTCTACCGAAACAAATCGATTAACGCCTTGTCCGTAGAGAAAATTACTAAATTTTTTATCGTATGCCGAAATAGATTTTGCAATTGTTCCAGAAGCGCCACCAGCTTGAAAAAATGTTCTGGAAACTTCTTGCCCGCCACCGATTTCTGCAATGGTTCCATAAAAATCTGGGCGTAGATTTATGGCAAGTGCTTTATGTTTCGTTGTTAAAATTTCGCGACTATTGTTCATATGTGTTTTTTGATTAAACAAGAAATAAAAGTAATTGTTTTTTTATTTGTGAAAAAAATGAATTCTTTTTATAGACACTAAAAGGATTTCTAATGGGATAAATTTTTGTTTAACCTGTTGTAAAATAATTACTATTAAAACGGAACTTTATTAAAGATTTTTACAAAAAAAGAATCATAAAAGCAATACTACTGTGCCAGGCTAAACCTTACACTTACCCCAAAATTAGTGTTTGATGTTGGGAAAGTAATTGAGATTTTTGGTCTATTTATAACTTTGTCGAAAAAGACTCGAATATTAAACCGTGGCCCTAAGACATAATCGGCATAAGTTTTAAGCGTAATAATGTTTTGTCCGGAAATTACCTGTGTATTATTTTCTTCTACCCGGTGAATTAAATTCATTTGGTCGCGGATACTTAAATCAAGTCGTATATTCAGGTCGCTTTTAAAATTCTTTGATTTACCTCCTGAACCAATAGTTATTTCCATGTCTTTAATGCGGTAGCCCGACCCAATGGTCCATTCGTTGGTACGCATTTCATTGATCTGTGCATTGGTTACATTCAGTGATATATTTCTGGTTTTCTTTACTTCTATTCTTGTAATTAAGCTATTATTCCATGTAACATCAAAATTAATTAATGGGTTTAATTGTTCATTAATAGATACTGTTGGTATTTCATTTTCGGGATAAAAATTATTGACTAAATCACGCACATAGCTTAAATTATCATTGTCGTTTGGTTGATAGTTTAGATTCTGTGAATAGCTGTTAATAGAATAAGTAGAGGTATAAGCATGACTAATGGTTGCTGTTCTAACAAAATGTTTTACCAGTTTTATTTTGGTGAGACCATTGTAATTTATACGCCAATTCGGACGCATATTCAAATAACCTGGAAAAGTACTCAATGTAATATGGTCGGGAGATCTACCGCTATAAGCCGCCATAAAAGCTGGAATTAAAACATCTTGCGAATAGGGACCATACCCGTCAGGGAAACCGGTAATAGGATCATAGTTTTCTGAATTATATCCTAATTTTGATTTTGCAGCTCTTTCTCTGGCAAGTCGTTTAGCAATAGTTATACGATAATCTCTAAACTGTTCAAATACATCGGATATATAAAGTCCATTTACATTTTTTATTTTTTGGAAAGCGGTATTCCATGTATTATATGTCATGGTGAAATTACCCGAAACCATATTATTTTGCCGCTGATAGTCACCATTTTCAAAAGCGATATTTTGACGGTCATTTTCAGATTTTCCCCAATTAGCCATTAAGTCAAGTCGTAAATCTTTTAGCGGTTCCACAGAGCTGCGTACATTGATGGTTCGATTTGATGTTATTGCCAATGTTTGATAAAACATGGTATCTTTTATTAGCCATTCATTGTCCATGGCTGTTTGAATAAAATTAGGGTCTTGAATACCTGAAATAAACCGTATGCCCGGAGCAATAGTACTATTGACCTTTTGAGTTCCCAAAATATTAACCGATGGCATGTATCCCGGCAGCATGGTTCCACTATTATCTGTATAGGAAACCTGAATATTTTTTACACTCATCAATAGTAGTGCAGTACGCTCCAAAATTTGCTGCCATAATTCGTCTTTCTTTTCACGCATGCCGGTTACTTGAATCTTAGCACCTTTAATTGTTGTATCGGGTGTAAAAGTGATTCTGTTCTCACTGATAACTTTCATGGTTCCCTTGACAGGTTTTCCTGCCGAATCCGTTACTAGAATGTCAACATCAATAGTTTTTAATTTATGTAAAATTGATTTTGGGATCCCTTTCTTTAAGTTTACAAATACCGGATCGCTATTTTGCTCAGGATAATAAACTTTTTCTTTCGGTGGTTTTTTAGTGCGTCTGGTTTTGCGGTATTTCTTTTGTATGCGTTTCAGTACAGGGAAGTTATTATAGAAATTTAAAAGATTTGCTTGGGTGTTGATTTGAAGAGATTGCCCATTACTGATTGTATTCCCGGGATTTAATGTGTCATTTAACTGTGGCGCTGTCTCCCATGAATATCGTCCGCCATATCTCGTTGAAACATTTAACCAATTAAGTCCGGGTAATTTATTGATAGGAAGATTATAGTTGACATTAAAATGATGTTGATAGTTGGTAGCTCGTCCAAAGTTTTGTAAATGTTTTAGTATCGTATCGCGTTTTTGGTTATAATCATTATCATCTTTATTTATTCTTCCGGGCATTTCGTCAATACGCGAATTATTGGTTGCCCCAAAATCAAAAGTGATAGACTTTGTTAATTTATATTTTAAATTATAATTTCTGTTCCAGAAAAAATTCTTGTTTACGGTCTCAGGAACCTTTATGTCGTATTCTGATAAATTCCGGAGTTTTACTTCGTTATAATCGCGATTTAAATCTGTCATAAACGACAAATTTTGAGGCATCAGATAAAAGTTGAAATCCCGGATAAAACGAAAATATTTTTTTCGCAATAGTTTAGATTTTTTAAAAGGCGTAAAATTTTTCGGATTGGCATTGAAATTATAGTTTAAGGCACCCCGGTAGTTTTTTAAGATATTATATTCTGTATTAATATTCCGGGTAAATGTTTCGGAATAAGAATAGGTCGTTGACCAATTGGAAATATCATAAATCCTTGGCTTACCTTTATTTTTAGCTATCTGTACATTTGTGAAATTTAAACTTTTCCGTTTTGTGTAATCTTGTGCATGTAGCTTAATATTCTCTTTTTCTTTATCAGTCAGGGTAGGATCACTAAGTGCTACTTTCAGTGGTATGTCAGGATCTAGCGGATTATATTGTGGGTTACTAATGCGCTCTGAATAACCGATGTACATTGGAATACGAACACCTGATTTTTGTGGGAAAAATTTACCCATTGACAAATTGGAGGAAATATCGTATTGATAGACATCTTCTTTGCTTCTTTCGCTAACTTTCTTTTCAATGCTTCCAAAACCGGGTTTACTGGTCATTCCCGAGAGTGTTACTGTACCGAAATCAGCTAATTTGGCAGTAATCCGTGCATTAGCTGCCCAGCCCCCTTTTTCATTAAAATCCGTTAATCGCAGTTCGTTTACCCACACTTCCACACACTTGCCCTTGCCGTCGTCGGGCAATGGGTTTAGGTCTTTACGGCGATTACGAATCCCGATCATTATTGTTTTAACATTACTCATATTAGGATTACCCATAATGGTAATGGTGTTATTTCCATCCATCACCCTGTAGGGCGTTGTTAAGCTCACATTGCTTCCACTGGTGTGCATGGCATCGTTACGCTTTTGTTTGGCCGCTTGCAATACGGAGAATTCCAGATTTAGTTCATTGGCTTCAGGCCATACAATATATTGGTCGTTTTCGTCATCATTGTTGTAATTCCCTGCCGGTGTTACTTTCAATGGGATTTCATATTCATAATAGTTCCCTTGATAATCGGATCCCATCCGTATAAATACCGATACATCATTGTCGTTAATAGGTTCTGCACCAGGAATACTTTCAGCATGAATAAACATTTTAATCCGTTTATATTGCCTGATGTCCATAAAAACATTTTTATAGACAGCTCTGGCATCGCCGTCGGCAAGCTCACAAGTCCTTAATAATAAGGCTTGTTCATTAAGTTGCCGTAATTGTGGTTGCATCGGATCAATAACGCGTGAAATACCGGGAGGAAGCACATAATTTACAGGTGATTTATTACTATTTTCTTCAATATTTACAGCAGAAACCTCAAATGTTGCAGCGTTGGGTTCATCCGGCTGGAATAAGCCGCCCTCCATTAAAGAAGCATTGTATTTTCGCCAATCGTTTCTAACCAATTCCAGTGTGCCGAATCGCAAAATGACAGAATCAGAGAAATTTTTTAGAAACATCCGGATAAAGCGAATAGACTTAAAGTCTTTAATTGCACCCACTACTTTTTCAGGCTCTGAAATAGGCACTCGAAAATGATACCAATTGACCGGATCACCGGTTTTATTTTTTCCGGGAATTATATCGGTAATATAATTTTCGCCAACATGCATTTCATTAGGACGAATTTGAACACGATATTGAAAATAATTTTCTGCCTCACTTAAAGTATTATCATTATTAATATCTTCTGCATTCGGAATTGTAGTGGCTAATGTTGGATAAGTTTCAGGAGATTGTTTATTGGTAGGCGAATTACCATCGGGTCCGTTATATTTTTTATATCGTTCTAAAATACCGAGTTTAATATTATCATAATCGGTTCCTCTAAAATAATGATAATCATCACTCGAAGGGTCTGTGATTGCATTTTGGTATGCTGTAGAATTACTCCCAAAAGTATTTTTTACTGAATCAATATAATCAAATCCGTAAACATTGCCGGCGCCAAAAAATAATCTTTCATCATCATCTGACAGTCCGTCATAACCTACATCTTGAAATGGACGCGAATCCGGATTATTATCAAAACCATTGGTTACTGCTTGCACTAACGGTATGCGTCCCCAGACAGTGGTATCCACATTAATCACATTGTCTGAAGTGGGCAGCCCCTGTTCAAAAGTTTTACGGGAATCTTTTAAAACATCTTCGGAAATATCACCAAGATCGAAATACAAATCGCCGCCCGATTGCGTTGAATCATACACAAAAGGGTCCATTAACCAGAAATCAATAAACTCAATGTTAGCCGCCTCAAAATCATTTGTTTGGAGTGGTCGCATGATACCTGCCCAACGGGAAGCAGGGTTGTTCAATTTTCCGGATGCATTCATGCCGGCAGAATATCTCGAAGGTGAGATATCGTAATTGTAAGGTCCTTTTTCAGCAGGATAATAAGCCAGATTCAATACTGCTAATGTGGTAGGGATATTTGATGGACTTTCACGATTGGGGAAAAGTTCTTTCTCGTAAACTTCTCTAACAAAATGATTGTTCTGTTCGTCACTGTTTTTTAAATAGTCAGGTGTTTCTGACTGATTGCGAACAAATAGCTGGTCAATGTTATACCAGGCTAATTTAGCCCGGTTAATTCCATAGACTAAGCCAGATGTATCAGCTTCGGGGAATAGATCAGGTTGATGTTGTGGTGTGCTGGCCAATGACCAGGAATGAAAACTTTTTATATCTATAGAGGTTTTGCTGCCCTCAAAATCATCAATATAAGATGTTCCTGATTTGTCAATGGCTTTGGAATGACCTGGAATTAAATGAGCAAATTCACCACTAATCGTAATGTTAGACATAGCTTTCGTCTCTAAAAACGGCAATTTATCAATCATTTTGGTTAAGAATCGCGAATCGGTACGATAAGTTCCATCTACGCCCCAAATGGTATTGGAAATCGGCTCATCGCCAATATTTACTTTTTGTGTCAGCGGTCGCTCTGTCAAATTCAGAATGGTAGCGCCTAAATTAAAATCATTAGAAACATGATAGTCCAAATGTGTACCCATCAGTGTTTTACTCTGGATGCTAAACATCGTATTGCTTTCCAATGAAATCTTTATGGGTGTTCCGGATTCTAATAATCCTTGGTTAATGATTTTAACCCTACCAAGGGTATAGTCAACGGTATAGTCTTGATTCTCAGTGAGCTGTCTTCCGCCGGCAGACACTTTAACCGAGCCTTGCGGAATATTTATGGCATTAAGCGAAATATCAGAACCCGAAGCAGACTGATAGGTTCCTGCCAAGAAAAATTTATTTTTTTCTGCTATCTGTTGTGCTGTATTTTGTGTAGAATCATAAAGTTCCTGGTAAATATATTTGTTTGCTATTGTTGAATCTGCCGGGTTGTTCCCAATAATTGCCTTTTTCATATAACTGCCAAAGGGTTCCAATACGGGAAAAATAATTTTTCCATTGGAAGCGTTTACCGTTACCCCTTCAATAAAGTCAAATACGCCATCGGGTGAAGGGTCTAATTGTTGGTTAACATTATCCAAATTCAACACTTGTATCAACGGATTACCACTGATAGCCCCTTCAGAAAGATAATTAACCGCTGTTCCTTTCTTGTCATCTTGATATAATACATCTAATTTGAAATTTGATGGATTAATTTGATAGGCACCAATGGCATAAATATTTTTCATCATCAATCCCCAGTTTGGTAATTGAGGCGTAAATGATGTGCCTTTAATAAGTTTTACAATTAATGTTTTGGGGGCACTAATTCCATCCGTTGAAAATTCACCTACTTGATATTTTTTCCCGCCGGCAGTAAATTCATAAGCTACAGCCAGCACCTCATCGGAATTAAGGGCAGAATTTAAAGAGATATAACCCAACTTATTATTCACTTTATATTCCGATGGTGATAATTTTCTTGCCGATTCAATCTTTTCAAAATCAATACCGGGAGTAAATCCATCTCCTTGAAGTTCGGAGGTCGCCGTATTTAATTCGCGTACACCGGAAACGACATCCTCGATATTCACTAATGAGTTTACCGAATCACTGGGATATTCCGGCACATTTGAGAATGGTGTAACAGCACTTGATTCAATAATGTTTTTTTCACCTAAGTCCATGAAAGCAACAATATTTCGAGAATCCTGGTAATTTCCACTTTTGTTAGTTACCCATACTTCAATGGGTGTAATATTGATAGGCGAAATAATAACCGGCAGATTTTTTAACGCTTCGTTGTAGTGTTCTTTAAAATATTGAGCCAGGAAATAATGTTTGTTGGCTTCGTATTGATCGGCGTAAATTTTAAATTCCTGTGTCTGAGCCCCACCTTTAACTTCGATAACTTGGGATTTACCTTTCTGTTGTGAAAAAATGCTGGTAATGTCTAATTTCCCAAACTTCAATTTTGTTTTTATCCCGAATAAACTCTGACTTCCGGTAATTAAAGATCCCGTAAGTGGTAGTGAAACATTTCCGGCTTCTATGGTCTGAATAATTTCGTCTTCATCGCCTTGGTAAGCTAATTTCATTTTGTTTTCAAAATCAAAGCTGGCTTCGGTATCATAGTTGGCATTTATTTTCAGTTTTGTGCCTATTTGCCCAACGACATTCATTTGAATCTTTTCTTTGAAATCAAAAGTGGTGTTCCGCTGTAGTTTTACAGGTAGTGCAGGGTTTTCTGTTTTCGACGAATTAATGCCAAAAGTCAGCTCTGCCGTTCCCTGGGGACGAATGTCAATAACATTGGAACCAAAAATCTTATTAAATGCCTCACTACCAATATGTAATTGTGGAATTAATGACCGGTTATTTTCAAAACTGGCATTAGCTGCTTTCATGTGCCAGTATTTTTTAATGGAATTATCAAGGTCAAAATTTCTGTATTCATCAAATGACATCACTTGCGGGTTTCGATAATTCAGGTTCCCTATTTTTTCTTTAAAAATATATTGCTTGGTTACCGGATCGAAAACGACTTCATTTTTATAGTTTGAGGGCATGGGACCGTAAAGCGGAGAAGTTTCATTTGAGTTTGAAAAAGGAGTGCCTTCGTCCTCAGGAAAAGGAAGCGGAAGATCAACATGTCCGGTATCAGTAGTTTCGGCAGTATCGTTCCCGGGAACAGTATCATTAACTGGAGCAAATAAGGGAAAATTTTGTAATACGGCGGCATCACTATGGAACAAAATACCCCATAATGAGATAATAATTAAACTGATACCGAGATATTTAAAAAATAACTTCAATCGTTTATTGGTTTTTTAGTACTTCCTTAATTAAGTTTTCTACTGATATATCAACATGTTCAGCCAATATTTTATCTACTGTTTTTTCAATTTGCTTCTTTGAAAAACCCAAAGCAATTAATGCACTTAACGATTCTTCTTTAATAGTATTGTTAGAAACGGTCAAAAAATTATCATCTGCCGATAATTTACCTATTTTATCTTTTAAATCAACGACTAAGCGTTGGGCTGTTTTTAATCCGATACCTTTTACTTGTTTAATAAGCGATACATTGGCAGAGGTAATGGCTTCCTGTAGTTCTGCCGGGGTTAGGGAAGATAAAATTAAACGGGCGGTATTAGCCCCAATACCACTGACAGATATTAGATGACGAAAAATGGTTCGTTCCTCTTCTTTGATAAATCCATAAAGCGCATGGGTGTCCTCACGAATGACCTCGTGTATAAAAAGTTGCTGTTCGCTGTCCTTTTTCAGGGCAGAGAAAGTATTGAGCGAAATATTAATAAAATAGCCAATATGATTTGTTTCCATAATGGTAAACGAGGGATTGACTGTTATAATTTTTCCTTTAATATATTCAATCATGTTTGTTGGGTATTAAACAAGTCGCTAAAATACAAAATTCAGCGATATTGATTTCGAACTTATTCAAAATTCAATGATTGTGAATAATTCTGTTAGCAATAAATATGCTATGGACTCATTAATAGGGTTACTTCTTTTAATTTTGTAAAAATTTTGTGCAGATGAAACGAATGCTTTTATCGGGGGTTTTCCTCATGCTTCTTCTAAATGTTTTGGGTCAAAAAATGACGCCGGAAGCATACATCCAGAAATATAAAACGGTGGCCATTGAAGAAATGAATATTTATGGCATTCCGGCAAGTATAACTTTAGCACAAGGATGTTTGGAATCGAATTTTGGGAATAGTATGCTGGCGGTAAAAGCGAATAACCATTTCGGCATTAAATGTCATAGTTCATGGACGGGCAAAAAGATTTATAAGGACGACGATAAAAAACATGAATGTTTTCGTCACTATAAGTCAGCATGGGAATCCTTTCGCGACCATTCTGAATTTTTAAAGACACAGAAACGCTATGCTTTTTTATTTCAATATGATATTAAGGACTATAAGAAGTGGGCTTACGGGCTGAAAAAAGCCGGTTATGCAACTTCACCAACTTATCCGCAGCGATTAATTACGGTGATAGAAAAATATAATTTGTCGCAATATGATGCCGGGTATAAACAAAACGATGTGGTGGCTAATAAATCTGAAAATATCAAAAAGCGTAAGAACAAAAGAGAAAAACATCGCAAACATACCGCCTATGACGATAATTTCAGTTTCAATCCGTTTGGACGGGAGATAAAAACCAACAATCGTGTAAAATATATTATTGCTAAGGCGAACGATTCATATTACAAAATAGCCGAAGAGATGGAAATGATGAAATGGGAACTTTTTAAATATAACGACTTGCCAAAAGATGCGGCCATCACCGCGGGACAAATTATTTATTTACAGCCCAAACGCCATAGAGCGGAACGGGGACAAGACAAATATACCGTTAAACAGGGTGATACCTTATACAATATTTCCCAAAAATTTGCTATAAAATTGAAATCATTGCGCAAGAAAAACAACTTATCGGAAAAGGATACTATAAAGGAAGGCGATGTGTTATGGCTACGCAAAAGAAAACCGGTAAAGAAATAACCGGCGCTGTCTAAAAAATATTTGGATATTTCAAATTTTCATATTACATTTGCTTTGTCTAATTTATCAGCAGGTAATAATATCAGCATTTTGGATATGATGGGGAAACTGGTAACAAGTAAAAAGTATAAAGGAGAAAGTAAAAAGTACATCGTCAATGTAGAAGACTTACCGGCGGGGCTTTATTTTATAAAGATAAAAACCTATAATGGTGAAATAATGCGTAAATTTGTAAAACAATGAAAATCTATCACCCACCTAACCTCCCTCAAGGGAGGAATTATCTTCCCTTGAGGGGAGATTGAGAGGGGTGACAATAAGAAATGAAAAACAATCTCGTTTAAAACGAGATAACAGGCATTTAAAGAATTTGGCACGAAAAAACCGTTCCAACATGACGAAAGCAGAAGTAAAAATTTGGAATGAACTTTTACGAAAAAGGCAATTCTACAATTATAAATTTCTGAGACAAAGGCCGATTAAAAATTATATAGTTGATTTTTTCTGCAAAGATCTGTCTTTAGTAATTGAAATAGACGGCTTTTCGCACGAAAATGAGGAGGTTTTTGAAAACGATATTAAAAGACAAGAAGCAATAGAAACGCTTGGTTATCATGTCTTAAGATTTACTGATGAAGAAGTAATGTCTGATTTTGAAAATGTAATACGAACGATGGAAATTTGGTTAGAAAATAATAAACAACCGATCACCCACCTTAATCCTCCCTCACAAGGGAGGAAATCTCCCCTTGATGGGGAGACACAGAGGGGTGAATAATAAGAAAAAAACAATCCGATGAAAACTTATCAAACTTTTCTAAACCATGCCACTTATGTTTCCGATACCGTATTCTTTACATTTATATAATATGGTTCATCTAAAAAAATATTTATATTTATATTTTTCTGTGGTGGTATATTTACCGTACAAGCACAAGTTAACACATTTAATGTTGGTATTTTACCTAATGGAACAAACCCTTCAGGAGCAGAGAATATAATTGAAAATGATACAGGCTACGTATTAATTGGTTTTGGACCACTTGGAGTATTGGTTACTAGTTTTATTGATACTTTAGGAAATTTAGCAAGTTCTAATATATTATATGATTCAAATTATTATTATAAAACTGATATTTTTGATAAGGTATATAAATTAAATAATAGTCAATTTATTTATGGAATTGAAAAAGAAAAATGGGATTCGAGTCATACTTATTATTCATCATATTTAATAAAATTTGATGAAAATTTTGATACCATTTTTACAAAAACTTATTTTACAGATACGATGTACTCTGCTTCACAACAAAGTTTGGAGGATGATTATGGAAATTATATTATCTGTGGATATAAATGGGTAAATAATAAATCATGGGATTTTTTATTGTACTCAACAGATTCGTTGGGGAATCTATTATGGTATAAAAATTATGGCGGCACAGAAAATGAACAAGGATATTTACTTAAAAAAGCATTTAATTCAGGTTATTTAATAGGTGGTTTGTCGAATAGTTTTGGTAATAATTCTCCTTATGATAATGGTGATTGGTATCTTGTAAAAACTGATAGCATGGGAAATCTCCAATGGCAACGACATTATGGAAACCCTTCTTATAATGACGGTACAATGTTTGATATGTATTTGACTAATGATTCCTGTTATTTACTGGCAGGAGCTTATACCATAGAAAAATCAGGTAGTGATGATATTAAAAAGTCACGTCTTGTTAAAATTGATCAATCCGGTAATATAATCTGGAGTAATTTGTACGGGTATAAAGGAAGAGATAATTATATTAAGAAGGTTTTTCAAAAAAATAATGGGGATATTATGATACTAAATTGGATTGATAGTATGGAGTGTTATTGTGGATATGTCAATTGTATGGTTCATTGCTTAACCCGGGATGGGCAGGTAAAATGGCGAAGAAAATATTTTTTTGTGGATGATTCCTGTTCTTATTATAGTTATCCATATACAATGAAACCAACACGAGATGGCGGGTATATTTTTGCAGGAATTGGCGCTAATGTAAATTTGACACCAGGACAATACACCTGGGTCGTTAAAAGCGATAGTTTGGGGTTTGACAATGTATATGACTTCCCTGATACTACACTTGGTATTACTATATTAACAGACTCGGTTTGTTTTAATGACTCTGCGATTGTCTTTTTTCATCTTACAGGAAAATCTGCACCATATTCCCTGTTGCTTGATAATGGGAATGGTCATGATTCAATTTTTTATCCTTATACCTACGAAACCTATGCGACAGACAGCCTGTATATTTATCCACAGGATAGCCTGATAAACCAGCAGGTAATAGCCACACTAACCGACCCTTTCGGTAACATAATTACAGATACATTTTATGTTTACATAAGAGGTTGTGGTACATCAATTAATGAAATAACAGAAAAGGATAGTATCCGAATCTATCCGAACCCCGCAAACGACAACCTGACCATTTCAATTACCTCGCCTGAGGCGAGACAAGCGAATGGAAAACTTCGGATTATGGATGTCAGTATTTTGGATATTACGGGGAAACAGGTAACAAGTAAAAAGTATAAAGAACAAAGTAAAAAGTACATAGTCAATGTAGAAGACTTACCGGCAGGGCTTTATTTTGTAAAGATAAAAACCAATAATGGTGAAATAATTCGTAAATTTGTAAAACGATGAAATCATTTATTATGAAAACAAATTATCAAAAATTATTTTTTACATTTATTATTATTTTTTTTGTTCTGACAACAATTATTTTTGCACAATGTAATGTAAATGCCGGTAATGATAAAATTGTTTGTACCGGTGATTCGCTGCCCGTTATCCAACTTGGAGGGAATCCTGTGGTTACCAGTGGTTATCCACCATATACTTACTGTTGGGAAACAAGTTATCAAATTGGTTCAATATTATTGACCGCTTCTGATTTTTTAAATGATACAAGTATTGCACATCCTTAACTAATTGATATTGTGGGAAATAATGAAATGCTGACTTTTATTTTAACTGTCACAGATTCTTTAGGAAATACATGCATTGATAGTGTTAATATTCGATTTTCTAACTTTAGTTATCTTTCCAAAAATATTAAATACCAAGTAACCATTAATCAGGGTGATAGCACACAATTGTTTTCAGGAATTTTCGGAGGTATTCCGCCGCTAAGTTTTCTATGGACGCCCGATTATAATTTGTCTGACAACACCGCTGCTGAACCTTGGGCCAGCCCTGACACTTCTACCTCTTATCATGTCTTTGTCGAAGATTCTGCCGGTTGCCAAACTCAACCAAGTTGGGCATATACAGTAAATGTGATACCAACGAGTAATCAGAAGATAAATATTCTAAACGATTTTAAACTATCGCCGAATCCTTCCAGTGGTAATTTTATTGTAGAAATACCCGAAAATACACAAGGCGTTTCTCTCACTATAGCCAATGCCACCGGGCAGATTATTAAAGTAATTCCTCTTAAAAAAGGGCAAACAACTTATCAATTTGCAGAAAAGCTACCATCTGGGGTTTATTTTGTTGGGATTGATAGTAAGAAAGGGACAGTGGTGAAAAAGTTAATCGTTGACTAATTACTATCTAACCTTACGCAAAATATTTACGATTAAAGCATAAATCGCCAAACAATGTAAAACAATGAGAAAGCAGAAAGAGAGACAATACCAATCCATGCATAAATTTTTAGCCATATTTTTGGGCGGCCGGCTTCCGGCATATGTTTATGGGTAACAACAATATAATTTAAAATGGCAAAAAACGGTGCAGTAACAAACGATATTGTTGTTGCCAAGTCAACCATAAATTTCATGCTGGTACTAAAATAAAACAGTAGAATCAAAGACCCCATAACCACAATTGACATCCAAAAAACAGATAATTTCCCTTCTTTGTTTTCTTTTTTGTTCAATATTAAATTGGTTGTCGGCGTAAGGACTCGAGAATAAGCATCTAAGCAAGTAGTTGTGGTACTAAACATTGTGGTTAGTGCGGCAATAGCAATTATCCAATACGACCATTGTCCAATATTCTTGGTATACATATCAATCAACTGACCGGCAAAAGCAACCCCTTTAGGTGAAAATTTTTCGCCCGTGCCATACATTACAAGGGCGCCTAACGACAAAAATCCTAATGCTAAAATAATGGTACCTATATAACCCACATTAAAGTCAAATAATGCTTCTTTCATTTTGGGCTTGTAGCCGGTGTCCTTTTGTTTGGCAACCGACCAGAAAGAACTCCAAATAGAAATATCTAGCGGTGCAGGCATCCAGCCAATAAAAGCAATCAAAAAAGCAATATCCAAGCTATTGGAAAAATCAAAATTGTTAGCAAACGCCGGATTAGGATGAAAGCCGAGAGAAAACCCCTTAATGACGGCAAAAATTGTGGTTAAAGACAAAATGATAATTATAAATTTTATCAGCTTATCTAAAACAGCATATTTACCAATGATTAAAACAACCATTGTTACGCCTAAAATAATGGCACTGATGACATTAATTGAGAGGTTGATATGAAATATGTTGCCAACCAGTCCTGCTGTTACAACCGTAACCGCCGCTTGAATGGCAAACATGGTGGAAACCGTTAGAATCCAGTAGAGGATAATGGCCCATTTTCCTAATTTATTATAGCCGTGAACCAAACTTTTACCTGTGGCGGTAGCATAACGGGGACCAAATTCAAAAGAAGGATATTTTAGAAAATTTGCAAGCAATAATATGCCAATAAAATAAAATCCAAAATTAGCCCCCGCTCGTGTTGATTGTACTAAGTGAGATACACCAACGGCAGCACCTGCCCATAATAATCCGGGACCCAATGTCTTTAATATGTTTTTAGATTCCATTTTGTAAAAATATTTTTACAAAAATATAATTTTAGAGAATATAAAAAAAATTAACGCGAATCGTACAAATCCGGACTAATATTAACTTAAATTAATATTCTTTTTGTGAAATGAGCTTGCCGTTAGCATCGTACATTTCCCAATTACCGGTTTTTTTATCTTTTGAATAGTACATTTTAAACCGCAATGTGTGGTTTTCATCCCACACTTTCCATTCACCGTCTTTTTTCCCTACTAAATAATGGGCAATGGCAGTTGTATCCCCTTTAATATTAAAAGTTAGCCATTCGCCATCGGGTTTGCCATTTTTAAAAGATTGCTGTTCTTTTAATTGTTTATTGTCAAAATAAATATAAGTTATACCATCTTTAACACCGTTTTTTAACGATAGGACTATTCTATTATTTCCATTTGGGAAAAATTCTGTATAAGTGCCTGTATATAGATTATCTTTATTGTCGTAATACAAACTATCGGCTTTCTTATATATTTGAGCATTAGCCGAAACAATAAAAAGAAATACCCAAAAAGGTGTCAAAAGTAATTTTATCATTTTAAATGATTATTGCAGCAAAGTTACTAAATTAATTAGCTTTTGATAGAGAAACTTTAACTGCATTTGATGATGGCGATAATTTTAAATTATTAATTACAACAGTATTGTAAGAAATATAATTGACTTGTAATTTAACTTTAGAATTTGCAGGAATATTGTCAATGAAAAAGTTTCCCTCAAAATCGGTATAAACCGTTTTGTCTGTTCCAACTATTTTAACAGCAACCCCTGCTAATCCTTCTTGGTTATTAAAATCAACTACTTTACCGGTTATTTTCGTTGTTTGCGTATTATTAATTTTGTGGTTATTGTCGTTTCCTGCAAAACCGGTTGCTATTTGTAGCATTACAATTGTTATGATAATTGATAAAGTTTTCATTTTTTCGTTTTTTTTTAATTACAACACAAAATAAGGAAACTAATGTTAAGTGAAAATTAAGAAGTAATTATCATTATATTAAATAATTGTAAACTTCTATAAAGAAATAACTATTAATCTTCTTGAAATTTATAGGCAATTTTTAGTTCAAAAGTTCGTCCCCAACCATAGTCAAGATACAAATAATCTCCTTCTCCATAAGGATAATAATAGGTTGTTTTATTGTTTAAAATGTTTTTTACAGAGAATGTAAGATTATAATTTTTGCCTAATCTTTTCCCAATATTAAAGTTTAAACTATTGTTTGGTTTTTCGTAAATATCGGGTATTCCTTTAGGGTTTACTATAATAAGTTTCGAGTCTTCGTATGTATAGGTTAAATTTGCCGATAACCCTAACGAGTCGTTTTTGTATGACAATGTAGCATTTGCAACAATGGGTGATTGTTCTGCCATTTGTCTTCTATTAGGGTAGTTTTTATCGTAATAGCGTTTAATTTCTAACTCCTTTTCATCTATTTTTATTGATGAGTTAATGTAAGTAATGTTGCCTGAGAATTTAAAATTCTTTAAAAACGAAGTCAAATTCTTACTGACTTCTAATTCCATACCATAAAGGAAAGCAGAGCCGGTATTTCTCCAAGTTAATTCGGGATTTTGAGCTTCGGTATTAAAAGTTTTTTCAATTGGATTTTTAAAGTTTTTATAAAATCCACCAAGAGATATTAACTCCCCTCTATTGAAATATTTTTCTATGCGTAAGTCA
>Ga0114934_10001111_pt1 | contig 17516 bp, 12 predicted proteins | sample 4SBtaG_2_FD_99695 | JGI IMG/M metagenome (GOLD analysis project Ga0114934, IMG submission 99695) | Deep subsurface microbial communities from Kolumbo volcano to uncover new lineages of life (NeLLi) - 4SBTROV10_white metaG | ecosystem: Environmental > Aquatic > Marine > Volcanic ...
CAATGAATTTTTCCCGACCCTATTTCTTGAAGGATATTGCAAAAATCATTAATGGAAAGATGATAGGTGATGCTGAATTTCCTATTACAGGCATTAATGAAATTCACAAAGTAAAAGCAGGCGATATTACCTTTGTGGATCATCCAAAATACTATAAAAAAGCTTTAAGTTCTTTGGCAACAACCATTATTATCAATAAAGAAATGGAACCGCCCAAAGGAAAGGCATTGATTTTTTCAAATGATCCTTTCATTGCTTATAATAAGTTAGTGGCTCACTTTTCACAGTTTGAGAAGTCCAATCAGATGATTCATCCTGAAGCCGAAATAGGGGAGAATACACATATTCAGCCGGGTGTTTTTATCGGAAAAAATGTAAAAATAGGCAAAAATTGTTTGTTACATGCTAATGTTACGATTAATGGCCCTGCTATTATTGGTGATAATGTAATTATTCATTCGGGTACTGTTATTGGTGGTGATGCTTTTTATTATCAGAAACGCGAAAATGGATATAATAAAATGATTTCGTGTGGACGGGTTGTTATTAAAGATAATGTTGAAATAGGTGCTAATTGTACGATTGATAAAGGGGTGTCGGGAGATACCGTAATCGGTCAGGGAACAAAATTGGATAATCTTATTCAGATAGGGCATGACACGGTTATTGGTGAAAATTGTTTGTTTGCTTCACAGGTAGGCGTTGCCGGAACCGTCACGGTAGAAGATGATGTAATTTTATGGGGACAAGTTGGTGTGCAGAAAGACTTAGTTATTGGTAAAGGGGCAGTTGTATTAGGACAATCCGGTATTGGGAAATCATTAGAAGGTGGGAAAGTGTATTTTGGTTCACCCACGAAAGAAGCGACTGAAAAAATGCGGGAACTGGTTTATATTACCAGAATACCTGAAATTATTGAAAAACTAAAAAAGTAATTTATGGCTTCCACAGGTGCTTCAAAAAAACGATTGAGACTTTCAAATTTTAAACTGAAAGCACTTTTGGAAATTACCCAGGCAATTAATGAAAATGTTTCTACCCAAGGATTGTTGAATCAATTTTCTGTTATACTTCAAGACTATTTGCATGTAGGGAAGGTCGTAATTTATCACCATTTAGATGATTGGAAAATCATTTTGAGAACAGGTGTTAGTTACCAATTAATAAGAAAAATAAATTTTGAGCGTGATATTAAACCACATAATGAAATTGTTCATGTTACTTTTCAAGAGAACGAACAACTTAAAAATTTTGATTTTATCATCCCTATTTTTCATAAAGATAAGGCGCTTGCTTATGTTGTTGTTGGCGATTTTGATGAGGAAACTACCGGTGTTAGTCCATCTATAAAGCATTTACAGTTTATTCAGACCTTGGCTAATATTATCATTGTGGCCATTGAAAATAAAATCCTTTTCAAAGAAAATATTGAGAAGGAGGCGATGAAAAAAGAAATGGAACTGGCATCAAAAGTCCAATCGTTCCTGATTCCTCAGAATGAGTCGTTGCCCCGGAATGAAAAAATATATGTTGAAGGATATTATCATCCCCATTTTGATATTGGTGGCGATTATTATGATTTTATTCCGTTTAATAATGACGAATTTGCCTTTTGTATAGCCGATGTATCTGGAAAAGGGGTGTCGGCTTCATTACTGATGGCTAATTTTCAGGCTAATGTGCGTGCCATGTTGCGTCAAAAAATGTCCCTGAGAAAAATAGTAAAGGATTTGAATGCTATTGTTTTATCAATGACTAAAAGTGAGCGGTTTATTACTTTTTTTGTGGGTAAATATAATGGTAAAACGAACGAATTACAATACATTAATGCAGGACATAATCCGCCGTTCTTTTTTAATGGTAGTAGCCAGAAAATTTCTTACTTGTCGAAAGGTACTTCAGGTTTAGGCATGGTAGATAATATGCCAACGATAAGACAAGGTAAATTAAAAGTACCACCAAATTCTATTCTCATGGCTTATACAGATGGACTCGTTGAACTCTCTTACAACGACAAAGTAAGTGTTCGCATGGAAGATATTGAAAATTTGATACTATCTAAAAAAAATATAAGTCAGGTTATTTATAACATACGATTCAAAATAGAGCAACCATTTTTTGCGTCACGCTATTTTGATGATATTAGTATTTTAGGCATACAGTTTTTATTAAATGAATCTACTATAAAAAGTTATTCCGCCTAAGCCAGGAAAGGGCAGTCAGAAAAATTTGTGAATTTTTCGGGTTAAAAGAAAGGATTTCTAATAAATCTACCAAAAAATATTTCTTACTTTTGTATATTCATAAAAATTAAGGCATAATGATAACAATAAAAAAAATAAAATCTGACAAAACCAAGGTAAATATCTTTATTATAGATAAATATACCAAGTTGTCTGATAAAGATTTTACGAAATCGGAAGTTACTTTTATTAATAAAAAACAAAATTCAGATGAAAAAATAATTTCTCTGTCTGATTATCAAAATATTAAAGAAGTAATATATGCTGATTCTACAGAAATGTCAGAATTTGCAGCTATGGAAAGTATGAGAAAAGCTGCAAGTAAAATTCAGCAAAAAATAGTTAACTATAATATAAAGAATTTAGTTGTTAAAGATTTAACTAAAACGCAAACACTATGTTTACCTTTTGCCGAAGGCTTTGTTTTATCAGCTTACCGCTTTGATAAATATTTTACAAATAAGGAAAAGGAATATGCAATTATTACAGAAGTTTCACTGATATCTAAACAAATTGATGATACCCAAATTAATCATCTTCAAAATGTGCTTCAAGCAGTTTATTATACAAGAAATTTGGTTAATGAACCTGTTTCGTTTTTAACGGCAAAGGAATTTGCCAAGCAAATGAAAAAGATGGGAGAAGAAGCAGGATTTCATGTTGAGACTTTTGGGAAAAAGAAAATAGAATCGTTAAAAATGGGAGGATTATTGGCTGTCAATAGAGGTAGTTTTAATGAGCCTACTTTTACCATTATGGAGTGGAAACCCCAAAATGCAGTCAATAAGCATCCAATCGTTTTTGTTGGCAAGGGGGTTGTTTTTGACACGGGAGGATTAAGTCTAAAACCTACGGCAGGAAGTATGGACGAGATGAAATGTGATATGGCTGGTGGTGCAGCAGTAGCAGGAGCTATGTTTACTGTTGCTAAAAATAATCTGCCGGTTTGGACTATTGGATTAGTACCGGCTACCGATAACAGACCCGGGAATAATGCTTATGCACCGCAAGATATTATTACGATGCATAACGGAATGACGGTAGAGGTTTTAAATACAGATGCTGAAGGCAGAATGATATTAGCTGATGCATTGAGTTATGCGCAAAAATATAATCCGGAAGTCGTTATTGACTTAGCTACGCTTACAGGTTCTGCACATGCAGCAATTGGCACCAATGCAATTGTTGGGATGACCAACGATAAAACAGGTAATTTTAAAAGTTTGATGGAAGCAGGTGATATTGTTCATGAGCGTATTGTGGAATTTCCTTTCTGGGACGAGTATGCTGAAATGTTGAAATCAGATGTTGCTGACTTGAAAAATATCGGTGGAAAAGTTGCCGGAGCAATTACTGCAGGAAAGTTTTTAGAAAAATTTACAGATTATCCATATATTCATCTTGATATTGCAGGACCGGCATTTTTATCTAAAGCTGAAGACTATAAGCCTATTGGAGGTACTGGTATAGGTGTACGACTCCTGTTTAATTATTTACAATTAAAAGCTAAAAAGAATGAAAGCAAATAAAATACGAGTTGGGTTTACTCATGGAGATATTAATGGAATCGGATACGAAATATTAATTAAAGCACTGAGAAATCAGGATATTAATGAATTAATAACACCTATTGTTTATGGTTCGGCAAAGATAGCTGCTTATCATCGTAAAAATTTAGATATTTATAACTTTAGTTTTAATCAAGTGATTTCTGCCGATCGAGCAAATCCTAAACGGCCAAATTTGGTAAATTGTGTAGATAACCATATTTCCGTTGATATGGGACAGGTAACAGCACAAGCAGGACAGGCTGCTTTGCAGTCTATTCAATGTGCAGTGAAAGATATTAAAGAAGGAAAGATAGATGTGTTGGTAACTGCACCCATCAATAAATTAGCTATCCAATCTGATGCATTTCAATTTAAGGGGCATACTGATTATTTAAAAGAAGCATTTGCCGTTGATGAAGTACTAATGTTTATGGTTAGTGAAAATATTAGAGTGGGTTTGGTTACGGAACATCTTTCGTTGAAGGAGGTTACGCCTCAGATTACAAAAGAAAATATTGTATCCAAATTACAGCTGATGAACAAAAGTTTGAAAAACAATTTTTTAATTAGAAAACCGAAAATTGCTGTACTGGGACTTAATCCACATTCCGGCGATAGCGGTGTTATTGGAACGGAAGATGAAAAAATTATTGTACCAGCTGTGAAAGAAGCAAATAATCAAGATATATTGGCCTTTGGCCCTTTTGCTTCCGACGGGTTTTTTGGTTCAGGGCACTATACTAAATTTGATGCTACACTTGCAATGTATCATGATCAGGGATTGATACCATTTAAAACACTTTCGTTTGGTAGAGGGGTAAATTTTACAAGTGGGTTACCAATTGTTCGTACTTCACCTGACCATGGCGTTGGTTTTGATATTGTCGGCAAAGGCATAGCATCACCGGATTCTTTATTGCAAGCAATTTATATGGCTATTGATATCTATAAGAATCGAAAACTTAATAACTCACTTTTAGAAGATCGTTTAGAAGTTCATTAGAAATGAATAAGTAAAAATAAAGGAGACAGAATAGGTGTCTCCTTTATTTTTTTAAGCTTCACCTTTTGGCTCACCAAAATTCATGTAAGGCGCCGGTCCATTTTGAGACGCCAATTTAATTTTACCGAAATTAGATTCAAAACGATTGATATTCTCTTGAAGTGCAATTTGTAGCCTTTTGGCATGTTCTGCTGTTAAAATAATACGACTTTTTACTTTGGCTTTAGGTACACCGGGAACAATTCTGACAAAATCTACCACAAATTCTGAAGAAGAATGCGAGATAACGGCAAGGTTTGAGTAAATTCCTTGAGCTACATCATCAGCCAGTTCAATATCAATTTGGTTTTGTTTTTTATCTTCGTTCATAACAAAATTATTTTAAGTTTTCAGCTTTGGTTTTTATTAGGCTTTCGTAATCTTCTTTCGAGCCTACAACTAGTTTTTTGTATTTCTTTAAACCAGTCCCGGCAGGAATTAACTGACCTACAATAACATTTTCTTTTAGTCCTTCTAAATAATCAACCTTAGCTTTAATTGCGGCTTCGTTCAACACTTTAGTTGTTTCTTGGAATGATGCAGCGGAAATAAAGCTTTTGGTTTGTAATGATGCACGGGTAATGCCCTGTAAAACAGGTTTAGATGTTGCTGTAACTGCATCGCGAACTTCAACTAGGTTCTTGTCATTTCGTTTTAATGATGAATTGATTTCCCGTAGTTTTCGAGCTGAAATTATTGCACCTTTCTGTACTTCTGTAGAATCCCCAACCTCAGTTACAATTTTTTTACCGTAAATTGAGTCATTGGTTTCCATAAACTCTATCTTATCTACAAGACTATTTTGTAAGAAATGAGTGTCTCCCGGATCTTCAATTTGTACTTTACGCATCATTTGACGAACAATCACCTCAAAGTGTTTATCATTAATTTTAACACCCTGAAGACGGTAAACTTCTTGAACTTCGTTTACAAGATATTCTTGAACAGCTGTTGGACCTTTAATTAAGAGAATATCTGTAGGAGTTATGGCGCCATTGGTCATTGGTGTTCCGGCTTTAACAAAATCGTTTTCCTGAACTAAAATTTGGCGAGAAAGTGGTATCAAGTATTTCTTGACTTCTCCTGTTGACTTAGATGTAACGGTTACTTCGTGATTTCCGCGTTTTATTTTACCAAAATTGACAATGCCGTCAATTTCAGCAACAATAGCCGGATTAGAGGGATTTCTTGCCTCAAAGAGTTCAGTAACCCTTGGTAGTCCACCAGTGATATCACCGGCTTTTGATGAGGTCCTGGGTATTTTTACTAAAACATCACCAATTGCTATTTTATCATTCTCTTTTAATGAAATATGAGCACCAACAGGCAGCGTATAAGTTTTAATAGCTTCCTTTTTAGTGTTTAAAATTTTAAGTGAAGGAATTTTTGATTTATCTCTTGATTCAATAATAATCTTTTCTTCAAATCCGGTTTGTTCATCAATTTCAGTGATAAAATTAACATTTTCTACTAATGATTCGAACACTATTTTCCCGGATACTTCCGATATGATTACAGCATTATATGGATCCCACTCACAAATTATATCACCTTTTTTTACGGTTGCATTTTCATCAACATAGATTTTAGAACCATAGGGGATATTATGTGTCGAAAGAATAATATTTGTTTTCTTATCAATGAGTCGCATTTCACTCATTCTACTAACAACAATGTTTTCGATTTCATTCGATTCGGTCTTATGTTGAACCGTTCTAAGATCATCAATTTCTAATTTACCATCGTATTTAGCAGTGATAGAAGACTCTGTTCCAATATTACCGGCAATACCACCGACATGGAATGTACGAAGCGTTAATTGTGTTCCCGGCTCACCAATAGATTGTGCAGCGATAATACCAACAGCTTCTCCTGTTTGAACCATCTTTCCTGTAGATAAGTTTCGACCATAACATTTGGCACACACACCGTGTTTTGATTCACAAGTGAGTACCGAACGGATTTCAACTTGTTCAATAGGGGACTCTTCTATTTTAGAGGCTTTTTCCTCATTTAACTCTTCTCCTGATTTGGCTATTAATTCGCCTGTAAGTGGATGATATATGTCATGGACACAAACTCTACCAAGAATACGATCATAAAGTGACTCGACAACCTCTTCGTTATTTTTAATAGCTGTAGCTACTAAGCCACGCAAAGTACCACAATCATCTTCTGTAATAATAGCATCTTGAGCGACATCAACAAGTCGTCTTGTCAAGTATCCGGCATCAGCTGTTTTAAGTGCGGTATCAGCTAAACCTTTACGGGCACCGTGAGTAGAAATAAAATATTCCAATACGGATAATCCTTCTTTAAAGTTTGCAATAATAGGATTCTCAATAATCTGTCCGCCTCCAGCACCTGATTTTTGAGGTTTAGCCATCAAGCCACGCATACCAGAAAGCTGACGAATCTGTTCTTTGGAACCACGAGCACCGGAGTCAATCATCATGTAGATTGAATTAAATCCTTGCTTGTCGGAGCTCAGGGTTTTCATTAAGATATTGGTAAGTTTGGTATTGGTATGAGTCCAAATATCAATTATTTGATTATATCTTTCGTTGTTGGTAATAAGTCCAAGGTTATAGTTTGCTAATACTTCATCAACTTGGGCATGAGCATCGGCAATGAGTGCTTCTTTTTCTTTAGGTATAATAACATCGCCAAGGTTAAAGGATAGCCCGCCTTTAAATGCCATGATATAGCCAAGATGTTTAATGTTATCAAGGAAGTTGGCTGTATCAACTGCTCCACCTTTCTTATAAACATTTCCGATAATTTCACGGAGCGATTTTTTCGTTAAAAGTTGATTAATAAAAGGAATACCATCAGGTACTTCTTGGTTTAATAATACACGACCAACTGTGGTGTCAATTAATTTATTTCCTTCTGATGGAATGACTACTTTTATTTTTGCATGTAAATCGACTTTTTTCTCATTATAGGCAATTATCACTTCTTCTGGACCGTAGAAAATCATGTTTTCACCTTTTGAACCTTCTTTTTCTTTAGTCATGTAATATAGCCCTAAGACCATATCTTGTGAAGGGACTGTAATTGGTGAACCGTTTGCAGGATTTAGGATATTATGAGAGCCTAACATTAACAATTGAGCTTCAAGAATGGCTGCATGACCTAATGGTAAATGGACAGCCATTTGGTCACCATCAAAGTCAGCATTGAAGGCTGTACATGCAAGAGGGTGTAATTGAATAGCTTTTCCCTCAATCATTTTGGGTTGGAATGCTTGTATCCCCAAACGGTGCAATGTTGGCGCACGGTTCAGTAATACCGGATGTCCTTTCATTAGGTTTTCAAGAATATCCCAAATAATGGATTCGCGTTTATCAACAATTTTTTTAGCCGATTTTACGGTTTTAACTATACCTCGTTCTAGTAATTTTCTTATAATAAACGGTTTGTATAGTTCTGCAGCCATTTCTTTAGGAATACCACATTCGTGCATCTTGAGTTCAGGTCCTACGACAATAACTGAACGGGCTGAATAGTCAACACGTTTACCGAGTAAGTTTTGACGGAAGCGTCCTTTTTTACCTTTTAAGCTGTCTGTTAATGATTTTAAAGGTCTTTTTGATTCAGTGGTTACGGCATTACTTTTTCTGCTATTATCTATAAGTGAATCAACAGCTTCTTGAAGCATTCGTTTCTCGTTACGCAAGATAACTTCGGGTGCTTTAATTTCCAGTAATCGTTTCAATCGATTATTACGGATAATAACACGCCGGTATAAATCGTTCAAATCTGATGAGGCAAAACGACCCCCGTCTAATGGAACCAATGGTCTTAAATCCGGTGGAATAACAGGAATGACTTTTAATATCATCCATTCGGGTAAACTAGTGCCATGTGATGCACGAAATGCCTCAACAACATTTAATCGTTTTAATGCTTCGTTTTTTCGCTGGACAGAAGTCTCGGTATTAGCTTTATGCCTTAGTTCATTTGCTAATGTGTCTAAATTTAGATTATCTTTTGAGAGTAGTAATAATAATGCTTCACCTCCCATTTTGGCAATAAATTTATTGGGGTCTGAGTCCTCCAATAATTGATTGTCTTTGGGAAGTGAATCCATAATTTTATTATATTCTTCGTCATCAAGCAAATCCATTTTTTTAACACCGTCTACTTCTTTTATTCCCGGCTGAACGACAATATATTTTTCGTAATAAATAATTTGTTCCAGTTTTTTGTTTGGGAGTCCCAATAAGTAACCAATTTTACTTGGCAGGGTTTTAAAAAACCAAATATGAGCAACAGGCACAACTAATTGAATGTGTCCCATGCGTTCACGGCGGACTTTTTTCTCTGTAACTTCTACACCGCAACGATCACAAACGATTCCTTTGTAGCGGATGCGTTTATATTTTCCACAATGACATTCATAGTCTTTTGTAGGTCCAAAAATTCTTTCGCAGAAAAGACCATCTCTTTCAGGTTTGTATGTTCGATAGTTAATGGTTTCTGCTTTGGTTACTTCTCCACGCGAGTTGCTTAATATTTTTTCGGGAGAAGCAATGCTGATTTGAATTTTTGAAAAATTGCTTTTAATTCCGGTTTCTTTTTTGAAGGACATACAGTTATTAATTAAATGTTATTATTCAAAATCTAAATTAATTGCTAAGCCTTTCAGCTCATTGACGAGCACATTAAAGGATTCAGGGATGCCCGGTGTTGGGAATTTTTCTCCTTTTACGATTGCTTCGTATGTTTTTGAACGGCCGTTAATATCATCTGACTTGATGGTTAATACTTCCCTTAAAACATTTGCGGCACCAAACCCTTCAAGTGCCCATACCTCCATTTCACCAAATCGTTGACCACCAAATTGTGATTTACCACCAAGTGGTTGTTGTGTAATTAAGGAGTATGGTCCGATTGATCGTGCATGCATCTTATCGTCAACCAAATGGTTTAGTTTCATCATATAGATGACACCAACGGTTGCAGGTTGTTCAAATTTTTCTCCGGTTTCACCATCATATAAATAAGTCATACCAAAATCAGGAATATTAGCTTGCCGTGTATATTTTGTAATATCTTCGAGTGAAGCACCATCAAAAACGGGAGTAGCAAATTTTAGTCCTAATTCTTTTCCTGCCCAACCTAATACAGTTTCGTATATCTGTCCTATATTCATACGAGAGGGAACTCCCAAAGGATTAAGAACGATATCCACAGGTGTGCCATCATCTAAGAAAGGCATATCTTCTTCTCGAACAATTTTAGCAACAATACCTTTGTTACCATGTCGTCCGGCCATTTTATCTCCAACTTTGAGAACCCGTTTTTGTGCAATATAAATTTTAGCTAATTTTAAAATACCTGATGGCAATTCATCACCAATAGTGATGTTGAAAATTTTTCGTTTTTCTTCTGCTTTAATCTCTTTGTATTTCAAATGGTAGTTGCTGATAATACGAATTACATTATTGTTATTCTTTTTATCGGATGTCCATCTGTTTGTTGGGGCAAGGTTTTGAAAGTCAATCTTTTGAAGACCTTTTAGAGAATATTTTGTTCCTTTCTTAATGATGACTTCACCTAAATTGTTTTTTATTCCTTGAGAAGCTTTCCCGTTAAGAATTTTATATAATTTTTGTAGGAGTAAATCATATAATTTTGCTAATTTTTGTTCACTTTCTTTAATGATTTTTTCGGTTAAAACTTTTTCAATTGACTTGGTTAGCTTATCTCTTGTTGTACGAGAGAAAAGTTTGGTGTCAATAACAATACCGTGAACTGACGAAGGTACTTTTAACGAAGCATCTTTTACATCGCCTGCTTTATCGCCAAAAATAGCTCTAAGGAGTTTTTCTTCAGGTGTAGGATCCGACTCGCCTTTAGGTGTAATTTTTCCAACTAAGATATCCCCGGGTTTTACATTAGCACCAACACGAATAATACCATCGGCATCAAGATCTTTTGTTGCTTCTTCGCTAACATTGGGGATGTCAGAAGTAAGAATCTCTTCTCCTAGTTTAGTGTCGCGAACATCAATAGTATAATCTTCAATATGGATAGATGTAAACCAATCTTCTCTAACAACTTTTTCAGATATAACGATAGCATCTTCAAAATTATAACCTTTCCAGGGCATAAATGCAACCTTAAGGTTCCGTCCTAAAGCTAATTCGCCATTGTCTGTTCCGAATCCATCTGTAAGTAATTGACCTTTTGTAACCCTTTCACCAACTTTTACAATAGGACTAAGATTGATTGTTGAGTTTTGATTGGTTTTTCTGAATTTCCGAATTTTATACACAGTTATTTCCGGATCAAAGCTGGTAAGGATTTCATCGTCTGTTTTGAAATACCTGACATGAATCTCATTGGCATCTACATATTCAATAATGCCATCGTCTTCAGCAACAATGTGTATTCTAGAATTTTGAATAAGATTTTTTTCTAACCCTGTACCAACAATTGGCGCTTCGGGACGAATTAATGGTACACCTTGGCGCATCATGTTGGAGCCCATTAAAGCACGGTTAGCATCATCGTGTTCAAGGAAAGGAATAAGGGAGGCAGAAATGGAAGTAATTTGGTTTGGGGCAACATCCATTAATGTTATTTCTTCGGGTGTTGAAATAGGGAAGTCGCCTTTAATTCTTGATTTTACTTTTGGGTTAACAAAATTACCCTCATCATTGATTGGTGCACTGGCTTGTGCGATAACATGATTTTCCTCTTCTTCGGCAGTTAGGTAAGAAATATCATCATTGTTTAGATCTACTTGTCCTGTTTCAACTTTACGGTAAGGTGTGGAAATAAATCCGAGGTCATTAATTTTACCGTACACGCAAAGCGATGAAATCAATCCGATATTTGGACCTTCGGGTGTTTCAATAGGACAGAGTCTTCCGTAGTGTGTATAATGAACATCTCGAACTTCAAATCCTGCATGTTCACGCGTCAATCCACCAGGACCTAAAGCTGAAAGCCTTCTTTTATGTGTAATTTCCGAAAGCGGATTGGTTTGATCCATGAATTGCGAAAGCGCATTTGTCCCAAAGAAACTGTTGATTACTGACGATAGTGAACGGGGGTTAATTAAATCTGTTGGTGTAAATACTTCATTGTCACGAACATTCATCCTTTCACGAATGGTTCTTGCCATACGGGCAAGTCCAACACCAAATTGGTTTGCTAATTGTTCCCCAACGGTTCTTACACGGCGGTTACTTAAATGATCAATATCATCAACATCTTTCCTTGAATTTACTAATTCAATCAGATATTGTATAATACTGATAATGTCCTGATTTGTTAAAATACGAATATTTTCAGGAATATCAAGACCTAATTTCCTGTTAATTTTATAGCGACCAACTTCACCGAGATCATAACGCTTTTCAGAGAAAAATAAACGGTTAAATACTTCTCTAGCTTGGTTTTTATCAGGTGGTTCAGCACTTCTTAATTGACGATAGATATAAACTACAGCTTCCTTTTCAGAATTAGTTGGGTCTTTTTGAAGTGTATTGTATATTATTGAATAGTCTTGTTTATTTGTTTTATCTTTATGGAAAAGTATAGATTCAATTTTAGCGTCGAGGATTAAATCAATATGTTTTTCTTCTAAAATGGTTTCTCTTTCTAATATAACTTCATTTCTCTCAATTGAGACAACTTCGCCGGTATCTTCATCTACAAAATCTTCTATCCATGAACGAACCAATCGACCGGCTAATTTTCTTCCGATAGATTTTTTTAAGTTGGTTTTGTTCACTTTTACTTCATCTGCCAAATCAAATATTTCCAGAATATCTTTATCTGATTCATACGCTATGGCACGCAACAGTGTAGTGACTGGTAATTTTTTCTTTCTGTCAATGTAGGCATACATGACATTGTTAACATCGGTTGCAAATTCAATCCAAGATCCTCTAAAAGGAATGATGCGTGCTGAATACAATTTTGTTCCATTGGCATGGAAACTTTGACTGAAAAATACACCGGGAGAGCGATGAAGTTGAGAAACAATAACTCTTTCTGCGCCATTAATAATAAATGTGCCTCTTGGTGTCATATAAGGGATAGTCCCTAAATAAACATCTTGTACTACCGTTTCAAAATCCTCATGATCGGGATCTGTACAGTATAATTTAAGTTTTGCCTTTAGGGGCACACTATATGTTAGCCCTCTGTCAAGGCATTCGTCCATTGAATAGTTTGGTGGATCAACAAAATAATCCAAAAATTCAAGCACAAAATTATTCCTAGTATCGGAAATTGGGAAGTTCTGTTTAAAAACTTTAAAAAGTCCTTCTTCTTTTCGCTTATCGGGTGTTGTTTCGAGTTGGAAAAAATCTTGAAATGATTGAAGTTGAACTTCCAAAAAATCAGGATAGTCTAAAATGTTTTTAGATGTGGAGAAATTAATTCGTTCGTTATTATTAGATGACATCTCGAAAGAAATTAGTTAGAATTATAAGAACAAGAAAAAAAAATATAAAAATACAACATAAGACATTGCCACGGTTTTGTGGCAAATCTTATGTTGTTGATAGTGAAAATGTTGCTGCAGTATTACTATTTGACTTCAACTTCAGCTCCAGCTTCTTCTAATTTAGACTTTAGGTTTTCAGCTTCTTCTTTTGAAACTTTTTCTTTGATTGCTTTAGGAGCAGCATCTACTAATCCTTTAGCTTCTTTTAAGCCAAGTCCTGTTAATTCTTTTACTACTTTTACTACTTGAAGTTTAGCACCACCCGGTGCAGTAAGAATTACATCAAATTCAGTTTGTTCTGCTTCTCCACCGCCAGCTTCTCCACCGGCTGCTGGTCCAGCTGCTACCACTGCTGCTGCTGCTGGCTCAATGCCATATTCTTCTTTTAATACATCTGCCAACTCGTTTACTTCTTTAACTGTTAAGTTAACTAACTCATCAGCAATTTTTTTGATATCTGCCATTTTTTTTTAATTTAAAAATTAATTATTACTCTATTGTTTATTATCAGAAATGGTCTTTACAAGACCTGCTAGGATGTTTTTACCACTGTCTAGTGACGACATGACATTTTTCATTGGACTTTGTAATAACAAGATAATGTCAGCAAGTAATTCATCTTTCGATTTTAGGTTGGAAAGAACTTTTACTTGATCATCACCAAAATAAAGGGATTCTTCAACATAAGCAGCTTTTAATATTGGTTTGTCTGCTTTTTTTCTAAAGTCTTCAATAATTTTTGCAGGTATATTACCTACTTCAGAAACCATTATTGCTGTTTGTCCCTTTAGTACTTTTTTCAGTTCTTCATGATTATCGGTAGATTTTTTTAAGGCGATCTCCAACAATGTGTTTTTGACTACGCGTAGTTTCACCCCTTTTTCAAAGCAAGCGCGACGCAAGGATGCTGTTTGTTGTGCATTTAAACCCGATGCATCTGTCAAATAAAAATGCGGGGTGTTAGTAAGCATTTCGCTTAATTCTTCAATAATCTGTTTTTTATCTTCTTTTTTCATTGTGAAAATTTCTTATTCGTCTATAAGTTTACTGTCAATTTCAATTCCTACACTCATGGTTGATGAGAGGTAAATGGATTGAACATAAGTTCCTTTTGCAGAACTAGGCTTTAGTTTTATGATGGTTTTTAAAAGTTCACGGGCATTTTCTTCTATTTGTTTAGGTTCAAAAGATACCCGGCCTATAGAAGTATGAACAATCCCGTATTTATCAACTTTAAAATCAATTTTTCCGCTTTTAACATCCTTTACTGCTTTTCCTATTTCCATGGTTACAGTACCGCTTTTAGGATTTGGCATCAAACCGCGAGGGCCTAATATCTTACCTAATCTACCTACTTTCCCCATTGCAGAAGGCATTGTAATAACTACATCTATATCTGTCCAACCTTTTGAGATTTTTTCAACATATTCGTCTAATCCAACATAGTCGGCTCCTGCTTCTAAAGCTTCTTTTTCTTTATCTGGCGTACATAAGACCAAAACTTTCTTTTCTTTCCCTGTTCCGTGTGGAAGTGTAAGGATACCTCTAACCATTTGGTCTGCTTTTCTTGGGTCAACACCTAGTTTTATATCAATATCGACAGAGGCATCAAATTTTGTTGTTGTGATTTCTTTGACGAGTTTCGATGCTTCCGCTAATGAATAGCGTTTTTTGTTATCGAAGCTTTCTAATATACGTTTTCTGTTTTTTGTTAACTTACTCATTTGTTAGGGTTTTTAAAAGGGTCGTTTACCTGTAATTGTAATACCTGCACTCCGTGCTGTTCCGGCAACCATTTTCATAGCTGCTTCAATTGTAAATGCATTTAAGTCCGGCATTTTATTTTCTGCAATTTCTCTAACATCATCCCAAGTAATTTTTCTGACTTTAATTCTGTTTGATTCAGGAGAGCCTGATTTTACTTTTGCTTTTTCTTTAACCTGGACAGCTGCGGGAGGTGTTTTGACAACAAATTCAAACGATTTGTCTTTGTATAGGGTAATAACAACAGGTAAAATTTTTCCACTTTGCTGTTGTGTCCTGGCATTGAATTGTTTGCAAAAATCCATGATGTTGATGCCTTTGGCACCTAATGCAGGTCCTACAGGAGGCGCTGGATTGGCTGCACCGCCGGGAATTTGTAATTTAATGAATCCTTCTATTTTTTTCGCCATTTTCTATAAATTTTGAACTTTTTCTACTTGTAAATAATTTAACTCAACAGGTGTTTTTCTGCCAAAAATTTTGACCATTACTTTTAGTTTTTTTCTTTCTTCATTTACTTCCTCAATGATGCCAATAAAAGAATTAAATGGTCCGTCAATAATTTTAACACTTTCACCAACGATGTATGGAATGTGAATTTCTTCATCTTTTTCCGCTAGTTCATCAACCTTTCCTAGTAATTTATTAACCTCTGATTTCCTTAAAGGTACGGGATTTTTACCTTTTTCTGTTCCAAGGAAGCCGATGACACCATTAATTTCTCGTAATTTTGTAACTGTTGAAGGTGAGATTTTACCATTAATTTCAATCAAAATATAGCCGGGATAAAAATTTTTATCCTTACTTATTTTTTTCCCATTTCTGATTTGATAAACTTTTTCAGTAGGAACTAAAACTTGAGAAATTACATTATCTAATTTCATATATGAAATTTCAGATTCTATGAGGGATTGAATCTTTTTTTCCTGCCCCCCAATTGCTCTAATCACATACCAATATTTACCTGTTTCTTCCATATCTGAAAATTTCAAATCTCTTAAATCTTATCTTTAATAAAACATACTATAAATTAAGTGCATTATGTTTTTAAAAGCACCGTCCATTAGTGCAATGATTATAGCAATAATAAAGGTTGCTACAAACACTACAATAGCACTGCTTTGCAAGTCTTTCCATGAAGGCCATGCAACTTTTTGCACTAACTCGGTGTAAGATTCTTTGAAGTATGTACTTATTTTACTCATAATTTTTTATCTTCTTGCACGGGAGGAGAGACTCGAACTCCCAACCTGCGGTTTTGGAGACCGCTGCTCTGCCAATTGAGCCACTCCCGTAAAGAATAATTTAATTTTTATTCTATTACTTCAGTAATTTGTCCGGCACCTACGGTGCGACCACCTTCACGAATAGCAAAACGCAATCCTTGATTTAAGGCAACAGGATAAATTAATTCCACTTCAATGGTTACATTATCACCGGGCATTACCATTTCTACACCTTCTGGTAATTTTGTGGCACCAGTAACATCTAATGTTCTCAGATAGAACTGTGGACGATAGTCAGTATGAAATGGTGTGTGGCGACCACCTTCTTCTTTTTTCAGAATATAAACTTCTGCTTTAAATTTGGTGTGGGGTTTAATTGTTCCCGGTTTTGCCAGAACCATACCGCGTTTGCTTTCTTTTTTGTCAATACCGCGAAGTAATAAACCTACATTATCACCAGCTTCACCTCTGTCTAATATTTTTTTGAACATTTCAACACCTGTTACAACGGTTTTCTTGGCATTAGCCCCTAAACCTATTATATGAACTTCTTCACCTGTGGTGATGACGCCTTGTTCAATTCTTCCTGTGGCAACTGTTCCACGACCTGTAATTGAGAAAACATCTTCAACAGGCATCAAAAATGGTTTTTCAACATCGCGTACCGGTAATGGAATATATTCGTCAACAGCATCCATTAATTCAACGACTTTTTCAACCCATTTTGGTTCATTGTTTAGTCCACCTAATGCAGATCCACTAATAACCGGTGCATTGTCTCCGTCATACTCGTAGAAGCTTAATAGGTCACGAACTTCCATTTCAACGAGCTCAAGCATTTCTTCGTCGTCCACTAAGTCCACTTTGTTTAAGAATACAACAATAGCAGGTACATTTACCTGACGGGCTAAAAGGATATGCTCACGGGTTTGTGGCATAGGACCGTCAGTAGCTGCAACTACTAAAATAGCGCCGTCCATTTGAGCAGCACCGGTAACCATGTTTTTTACATAGTCGGCGTGACCCGGACAGTCGATGTGGGCATAATGCCTTTTCTCGGTTTCATACTCAATATGAGCGGTATTGATAGTAATTCCTCTTTCTTTTTCTTCAGGAGCATTATCAATAGAATCAAAATCTTTTTTTTCTGCGAGACCCTTCTCTGCTAATATCATTGTAATAGCACTGGTCAGTGTTGTTTTACCGTGGTCAACATGA
>Ga0114934_10001113_pt1 | contig 17488 bp, 14 predicted proteins | sample 4SBtaG_2_FD_99695 | JGI IMG/M metagenome (GOLD analysis project Ga0114934, IMG submission 99695) | Deep subsurface microbial communities from Kolumbo volcano to uncover new lineages of life (NeLLi) - 4SBTROV10_white metaG | ecosystem: Environmental > Aquatic > Marine > Volcanic ...
ATAATTTATTTAATTCAGATGATAAATTCTCTGCTGTACATTCATATTGCAAATATTCTGGAACAATTATTTTTCCAGCCAAAATATTGGGTAATGATGCATAAGGAATTTTTGCTAACAACTTAACAATAAAATGCGTTAGCCAGGAAAGACGGTAAGCAACAATCATCGGCTTTTTAAACAGCGTCGCTTCAAGTGTTGCTGTGCCTGACGCAAGTATAATAATATCTGCCGCTTCCATTACACGGTGAGTCTTATCAAGATAAGTATCAACATCCAGTGCAGGAGCGATCTCATTTTTTATCTCTTCAAAACAACTTAACGTTTCCTCATTTATTAACCCGCTTATGAAATGAAGGTTATTATTTGTATTTTTTGAAATTTCAGCAGCTTCTAAAAGTGGTGCGGCAATTTTTTCTATTTCTGCTAAACGACTGCCTGGCAAGAGTGCAACCACTGTTTTTTCAAGTGGCAAACTCAATTCCTCTCTTGCTTGTTTAACATCAACTTCACCACTAATTTTATCGGCTAGCGGATGACCTACATATCGATTTTCAACACCATGCTTGTTATATATTTCAGATTCAAACGGAAATAGACTTAACATTAAATTTGTTGATTTACGTATTTTTTTTACTCTGTATTCTCGCCAGGCATAAACTGAAGGACTAACGTAATGTACCGTTTTAATTCCCGCCTTTCGTAATTCTTTTTCCAAACCAAAATTAAAATCAGGTGCATCAATGCCAATAAATATATCGGGAGGATGTTTAATAAAATGTTCTATAAGATTATCTCTAATTCCCTTTAACTCTCTATACCTGCTTAATACTTCGGTAAAACCCATGACTGACAATCGCTCCATTGGAAACAACATGGTCATGCCTGAATTAGCAAGTTTTTCCCCGCCTATTCCTTCAATTGAAATATTTTCAATATTCTTGGCTAATTCACTTATTAATCCCGCACCCAGCATGTCGCCTGATGCTTCACCTGCGACAAGACCTATACGTATCATTATAGGAACTTCTGATTAAGTCTGGGTCGAACAGATTGCTGGTTAAAACATTCTGGTTCAAGGCGTGAAACGCACGTAATAGCAGAGCTATTGCGAAGTTTTACAACGCAGAAACAGGATGTTTTAAGCGCAAGATGTCGATTCATGACTTAACCATAGGTTCCTTAACTATTTTTCGCAGGAAGGTATTACTACCTGACAATTCCACGCTCTGAGGCAGCAATAAATGAATGCATCAACTCTACTTTATCTGATTCAGATGACAGTTCAGTTAATACATCAAGTGCATCTTTTAGAATCAAGCCATCACGATAAATTGCTTTATACGCCTTACGTAAAATATTAATTGTGTCAGAATCAAACCCATGTCTTTTTAAGCCTTCACGATTAAGGCCTGATGGCTTTGCTGTATTTCCAGAAACTAAAACATAGGGAGGAACATCTTTAACAATAACGGAAGAAATTGCAGAAAAGCTATAACTGCCAACACGACAAAATTGATGTACGCCGGTAAATCCTCCCAGAATTGCAAAATCATCAATAATGACATGACCAGCTAGCGTTGCATTATTTGCAAATATTGTATTATTTCCAACAATACAATCATGAGCGATATGTGCATAAGCCATAATCCAGTTATCATCACCTATTACGGTTTTGCCGCCACCATCAGCTGTTCCTCTGTTAATTGAAACATATTCACGTATTGTATTACCTGATCCAATTTCAAGTGTTGAGTCGCTTTCACCTTGAAATTTTTTATCTTGCGGGTCACCGCCTAAAGAACAAAAACTGGATATTTTATTATTCGAACCTATTTTCGTTGGCCCATTTATGACAACGTGTGATTCTATGCTAGTTCCTGATTCGATTGATACATTTGCACCAATCACTGAGTAAGGTCCAACACTTACATCTGAATCTAAATGAGCATCAGAATGGATAATAGCTGTTGCATCAATCATGGACTTATTCCATGAGTGTCGTTAACAATTCTGCGGATGCCACTAACTTTGAATCAACTGTCGCAGAAGTCTGAAATTTCCAGATTTTTCTTTTTACTGTAATAAATTCAACATCCAGTATTAATTGATCACCCGGCCCCACTGGTTTCCTGAAACGCGTTTTATCAACGCCCACTAAATAGTATAAATCATCCTCAGAAGCTCTATTTTCTTCAAAGCCCAAAGCGCCAAGTAATGCAGCAGCCTGCGCTAGTGCTTCTATTATTAGTACGCCTGGCATAACCGATTTACTTGGGAAATGCCCCTGAAAAAAAGGTTCATTGACCGTTATATTTTTTAATGCCTTAAGGTGTTTACCTTCTTCTACTTCAAGCACACGATCAACTAACAAAAATGGATAGCGATGAGGAAGTATCGTTTTTATTTTTTCGATATCAATTATGGATGAAGCGTCTTGCATGAATATGTTTACCTCTATTTCAACTCAGTCATAATTTTTTTAAAGAGAGCATCCAGATTTTTAAACCGGACAATATTTCTTCTCCATGTTCTATTATCCGTGACAGGGATACCAGACGAATAAACACCTGGGGATTTTATTGAATTTGCAACACCTGACATCCCGGTAATAATTACATCATCAGTAACGCTGATATGACCACTTATAGCAACTGCGCCTCCAATCATACATCGTTTTCCTACAACCGCGCTTCCAGCTATCGCAGTACATCCTGCAATAGCAGTATGTTCGCCAATAATAACGTTATGCCCAATCTGGACCTGGTTATCAATCTTCACGCCATTAGCAATAATAGTATCTTCTATTGCGCCTCTATCAATGCAAGAATTTGCGCCGACATCAACATTATCACCTATCTTGACTGATCCAATTTGCGGTATATTCAGCCACTGTCCATTTTCTTGTGCCATACCAAATCCATCAGCACCAATGACAACACCAGGATGAAACTTAACGTTTTTTCCAAGAACAACATCTTGACATAAAGTTACATTAGCAATTAATAACGTATTTTCACCAATTTCAACATTATCTTCTATAACACAACCAGGGCCAATAAAGACACCTGAATGGATAACAACATTATTTCCAATCACAACATTAGCTGAAATACAGGATGAATCATCAATATGACATTCAGAACCAATTACTGCTTTTTTATCAATATAACCCAATGATTTAACACTTGGATAAAGATGGTTTGCAATTTTAGCATAAGCCAAATAGGGCGTTTCACTGACCAGTGAATATGTAGGACATTTTTTAAAATCTTCCTCTGATAAAATAACAGCTGAAGCTTTGGTTTGCGGTAATTGATGTGCGTAATGCCGATTAGATAAAAATGATATCTCACCTTCTTTTGCCATTTTCAAAGTGTTAACAGCATTAATTATACAATCTGCATCACCTTCTAGTCTTGCTCCGCTAACTTGTGATAATTCGCCAAGTGAAATGACCGACATAGATACATTACTCGTTGTTTATAGATCTATTCAGCCGGGGTGTCATAAATTAAGTTATTTTTTTAAATGTTCGATAACCAATGCTGTCATATCGGCTTTCGAACTGGCATAGATAACGCCTTCACTCAAGACCACATCATAATTATTATCTTTGGCTACTTTTTGTATAGCTTCAAAAATTACTTTTTGAATCTTTGCTAATTCCTCATTTCGGCGGAAGTTAATATCTTCCCGAAATTCATCCTGATTACGTTTATAATCACGGCGTTTAGCAAGAATATCCCTTTCCAGTTTACTAATTTCTGATTCGGACATTATCGCTCTATCTTTGCCTAACTTTTCTTCAAGATCTTTTATATTCTTTTGCTCACCAATCAGCACTTTGCCTCTTGCTTCAAATTCTTTGTCGAGTAATTTTCCTGCCTCTTGATACTGCGGTGATTGTTCCAGTACCTGCACAACCTTAACCGCACCAATTTTTAACGCGCCTTCAGCATAGGACTGCGAAGTGAATACTAAAACACAAAAAACTGAGATTAAAAATTTAAAAAATAGTTTCATTACAAATTACTCCAAATAACTAAAATGATGTTCCAAAAGTAAACTGAAAATTTTGCACTTGATCAGTTGATTTTTCATTAATAGGTAAAGCCATACTCATACTCACTGCACCAAAAGGTGAAACCCATATGGCACTAACACCTGTCGCATATCGTAAATCACCTAACTCCAAATCTTCATCAGGCCCGTAAACATTACCCGCATCAACAAACCCAGTAACTCTGACAGACTTTTTAAATTCACTTAAAAATGGAACTGGTACAATTATCTCAGCATTACCCAATATTCGTGTGTCTCCGCCTAAAGGTCTGTTTGCGCTATCTCTTGGACCAAGAGTATTTTCTTCAAAGCCTCTAACTGAACGAGGGCCACCAGCAAAAAAGTTTTCAAAAAATGGGAATTCTGTTGTATCTCCATAACCATCGCCGTATCCAATATCAGCACCTAAAGTCAAGATAAAATCCTTGTAGATATCTTTAAACCACTGTGTTTGATAACCAACTTTATAATACTGTAGCGAATCTCCAAAACTCGGTAATGAGACTGTAGTAGTAATTTTCTGCAATATACCTTCACTAGGTAATATTCTTTTATTTCGTGTGTCATACGAAAAACCCAAAGCAAATTTTAATAAATTATATTCGGAACCATTTTGAGTAACAAAATCCTGAAGCTGAGTTGATGAACTACTTTGAATACTCAGTTCTGTATTTGCATATGATAACTCCGTGCCTATAGTGTTATTCTCTGTCACAGGGATAGCAAAGTTAACTGACCCCCCAAATTCTTTAGTTTCATATAATGCTAAATTAGCGTCTTGTGCATCTGTAATTCTATAAAAAGCATTAAAACCACGACTTATACCATCATCAGTCCAATAAGGGTTAAGATACCCTAATGAGTATCTCGTATTTACATCACTATTATTAAAAGCTGCACTAATACTTTTACCTGTACCAAGAAAGTTCTCCTGACTAATGCTGGCATTGAGTATTAAACCCTGGCCTTGTGAAAAACCAAGTCCCAAACCTATCTGCCCCCCTGGCGCTTCTTCTACAGTATAATTTACATCAACCTGGTCAGTTGTGCCGGCAACAGCTGGTGTATCAACATTAACATCTTTAAAATAACCGGTTCTTTGTAAACGCAACTTACCTCTTTCCACTTGAGTTGTGGAGATCCATGCCCCTTCCTGCTGTCGCATTTCCTGTCTTAATACTTCATCTCTAGTCTTGGAATTACCAGAAAAATTGATTCGTCGGACATAGACTCGTTTGCTCGGGTCGACAAAAAAGGTAATTGAAACTGTTTTGTCATCTTTGTTTATATCAGGGATCGAATTTACATTTGCAAATGAATAGCCTTCTTCGCCTAGTCGTTCAGTTAATTGTTTGCTGCTATCCGTTATTTTTTTACGGGAAAACAATTCGCCACTATTAATGGAGATTAATTCGAACAAATCTTCCTCTGGTAAAATCAAATCGCCGGCTAATTTAACCTCAGTAACCGTATATTGTTCTCCCTCACTGATATTAATTGTTATATAAATATCTTTTTTATCCGGCGTGATCGAAACCTGAGTTGAATCTATATTAAAATTAAGATAACCATTATCCAGATAATGGGAGCGCAAGGCTTCCAAATCACCTGAAAGCTTTTGCTTTGAATATTGATCATTCTTCGTATAAAAAGAAAGCCATGTCGGCGTACTTAACTTAAATTGTTTGAGTAATTTCTTCTCTTTAAAAATCGTATTACCGACAATATTAATTTTTTTAATTTTAGCTGCCAGACCTTCTGAAACCTCAATTAATACTCCAACTCGATTATTATCAAGTTCGGTAACCGTAGAATTAATTTTGACCCCATATTTTCCAAAGGAATAATATTGACGTTGTAATTCTTGCTCAGTTTGATCCAGTTGAGACTGTACAAATACTCGTCCTTCAGAAAAACCGAATTGTTTAAGATTTTCTAACAGTTCGTCTGTATCAATATCTTCATTACCAGACATAGTAATGGAACCGATCGCCGGCCTCTCATCCAGAATGAAGACCAGAATATTGCCATCTCTTTCTAGTCTGACATCATCAAAAAAACCGGTTTTAAACAAGGCTCGAACCGCTTCTGACGAACGGGAGTCATCGAAAGTATCTCCCACTTTCATCGGCAAATAATTAAATACCGTTCCCGGCGTGACTCGTTCCAAACCTTCGACACGAATATCTTCGATGACAAACTCTTGAGCCGCCCGTAATGAAGCACTCATAGATAGCGCTAGTATTAATACATAAAGTATATTCTTAACTTTGATTTGCATGTAATTTTTTATTTTTATAATAATTTATGCTGCCTATAAAAGAGCCACATAGGCAACAAGTTTGTTAAACTTAAAGTATTTTATTAGCTTTGGATTGTATCTAATTGTTACTTTATTATTTTTATAATAATCACCCGATTAAGCGGGCAATATCGTTAAATATAGCAATACTCATTAAGCCTAACAACAAGACTAATCCCACTTGTTGGCCAAGTATTTGTGCTGTTTCAGAAACTGGTTTTCCTATGACAAGCTCTACAAGGTAAAACATTAAATGTCCACCATCTAACAGTGGCACTGGCAATAGATTCAGCACACCCAAGCTGACACTCACTATCGCCATAAAACTGAAGAACGCAACCAATCCAATATCCGCTGATTGACCAGCGTATTTAGCGATGCTTATTGGACCACTTAGGTTTTTCACCGACGCTTCGCCAATGATCATTTTACCAAGTACTCGAAGAGTTAGCACTGACATTTCCCATGTTTTTTTCAATGCTTTAACAAAAGCATAAGGCAAACTATAAATCTCTTTAGTAAAGTAAGAATCAAACAAATCGTCAGGTCTAAATGCTGCTGCACCAATACGTCCAATTATCTCATTATCAGATCGAATACGCTCCGGGATCATTTCAATCATAATTATTGCGTCGCCTCTTAAAACTTCAACCTCGAGTACTTTGTCCGGGTTTTTTCTTATTATTTCTACCCATTCGCCCCAGGAAGTCATAACTTCTTTATTGACACTCAGTATTTCATCATATTGAAGCAAACCGCTTTTTTCAGCGACGCCATCTGGCAATACCTCACCAATAATTGCAGCTAATTTTAATTCAACCACACTTAAGCCAAGAGCATCCAACAATTTTCCTTCGGCCATTTCATCTATTGATATTCTAGAAAGATCAATTTCTATCTTTTTTTGTATATCATCACTATCAATAACATCTATATTGATGACATCACCGTTAACAGTGTGATTGACCAGTTTATCAAGCACTGCTGACCATGTTGGCGTCTTCACTTCATTTATTGATAATATTTCCTGCCCTGTTGCCAAACCGGATTGCGAACTTATTGACGAAGGCTCTACATTACCTATGAACGGTTTTAGCCCATTCACACCGACAACAAAAATTATCCAGTAAGCAAATATTGCAAAAACAAAATTAAATATGGGGCCAGCAGACACAATCGCAAACCGCTGCCAAAGCGGCTTATAATTAAATGCACGAGGCAACTCTTCTTCTTTAACGTCACCTTCCCGCTCATCCAACATTTTTACATAACCGCCTAAAGGTAAAGCAGCAATAATAAATTCGGTATTATCCTTACCAAACTGTTTTTTATAAATTGCCCGACCAAAACCTACAGAAAATTTCAGGATCTTTACATCGCAACGACGGGCTACCCAATAATGTCCAAATTCATGAAATGTAATTAACACACCAAGCGCAACAATAAAGGCAAGAATCGATTGGAGAATGTCGATCACGCCGCCAACTCCTTAATCGACCGCATTGCATAATCCCGTGCTAATTTGTCATCTTCGAGAATGGTGTCAAGTGATGTTGCTTCATGCTGTGTCACATTTTCTAACACTGTTTCAATAACACGATTAATATCAGTAAATCGAATATGTTTTTGTAAAAATTCATTTACAGCAATTTCATTCGCTGCATTTAAAATAGCGCTACTGGTTCCCCCTTGCTGCATGGCTTCACGAGCCAGCCTCAAACAGGGAAACCGTTGTTCATCTGGCGCAACAAAATCGAGTTGTGCAATATCAAATAAATCAAGCCGTTCAACGCCAGCATCAATTCTTTCCGGCCAGGCCAGGCCATAAGCGATGGGGGTACGCATATCCGGATTACCTAACTGTGCCAATACCGAACCATCATTATATTCAACCAAAGAATGAATAACGCTCTGGGGATGTATAACAACTTGAATAAAATTGGCTTGAACATGAAACAACCAACATGCTTCTATAACTTCCAGTCCCTTATTCATCATCGTTGCAGAATCAACTGATATTTTTCTACCCATAACCCAATTCGGATGCGCGCACGCCTGTTCAGGCGTCATGGAAGACAATTGCTCTATTGGCGTCGTACGAAAAGGACCGCCTGAAGCAGTTAACAAAATTTTCTTGACACCTAAGTTCTCTATATCTTTATCAAAACCTGCCGGCATACATTGGAAAATAGCATTATGCTCACTGTCGATGGGTAATAATTCAGCATTATTTTCCACGATGGTATCCATGAATAACTTACCAGACATAACAAGTGCTTCTTTATTGGCAAGTAATACACGTTTACCCGCTTTCGCCGCAGCTAATGTAGGCAGTAATCCTGCCGCACCGACAATAGCAGCCATAACATAATCAACACCTTCACATTCAACCACTTTTAACAAACCATCAATACCACTTAAAACTGTGATCTCAGAAGCTTTGTTCTTTAATTCCTTTTCCAGTTTTGATGCTGCATCTTCATCTACCATTACTGCGAATTCAGGTTCGTGTTTAAGGCACTGCTCCAGCAATAAATCTACATTAGTGTTGGCAGTTAATGCTTTAACACGGTATTTGTCTGGGTGGCGAAAAATCACATCCAGTGTATTTACTCCGATGCTACCAGTTGCCCCGAGAATGGTGATGCCTTTCATCCCGCTAATCCTGAATAAATAACGCCAAACACAAAAATCGGGCTGGCTGCGGTTAAACTATCTATTCTATCCATAACACCTCCGTGGCCAGGCAATATGTTACCACTGTCTTTTAGACCTGCTTCACGCTTTACCAAACTTTCCATTAAATCACCAAAGACTGAGCCGATAACTGTCAATATTGATAAGCCCACAAATAGTAAACTATCGTCTAAATTTTTATTTGAAACAATAACATAACATATTCCAATCACAACACTTGAGACAATGCCAGCGATAGTCCCTTCCCATGTTTTACCAGGACTAACGCGACTGGCAAGTTTCCGTTTACCCCATTTTTTGCCCGCAAAATAAGCTGCTGTATCCGCTCCCCAGATAAGCAACATAAGGCACATGATTAGTGATGCGCCGTTTGTAGAAAAAGACTTTAGCATCGTCAAACCAGACCACATCGGAATTAATAACAACATGCCAACTAACATTAAAACGGGGGAAGAATTAGCTAATATTTGTCGTTGTTTTTGATATGAAACAATAAGGACTACAGCGAACAACCAATAAACGACACCACATAAAACAATACTGCTATACAAAAAGCTACTATCAAGCCAATAGATGCCAAACAAAATCAATACAATAAACAAACTGTATAATATCTTTATTTTTTCGTTTAATTTGCACAAGCCTGCCCACTCCCAGGCACCAATGGCAACAAATACAGCAAATAATGCTGAAAACCATATCGTATCAAGTAAAAAAATAACGGCGACAACAACAGGAATCAATATTGCGGCTGTAATAATTCTATTTCTTAACATGATATTTTAGCTATTGTCCTGCTCAATTTGTTCCGAGGTCTTGCCAAACCTCCTTTGTCGATTAGCAAACCAGTCTATAGCACACTCTAATTGTTCAGGGTCAAAGTCAGGCCACAAAGTATCTGTAAAATACAGTTCGGTATAAGCTAATTGCCATAATAAATAATTACTTATCCTCTGTTCTCCACCGGTACGAATAAAAAGCTCCGGTTCCCCGTTTTCTGCCAGAGACAATCTATCAGCAAGAAGTGATTCATTAATATCATCAAGCACCAAATTATTTGAAGCGACATCTTTAGAAATAGATTGAGTAGCTTGAGTAATATCCCAGCGACCACTGTAGTTAGCAGCTACGTTTAAACATAAACCTGAATTTGAGGATGTTAACGATTCGGAATCATCTATGGTTTTTTGCAGCATCTCACTGAATGCTGTTTTATCGCCAATAAATTTTAAGCAAACATCATTTTTGTGCAAATCTTTTACTTCGGACTGCAGTGCTGTCATAAAAAGTTCCATCAACAATCCAACTTCTTTTTCCGGACGTTGCCAGTTTTCGCGACTAAACGCGTAAACTGTCATTGCATTTAATTTTATTTCAACAGCATGTTCGATTAACTTTCTGAGTGTTTTTACTCCTGTGCGATGTCCTGCTGCACGCGGCAAGTTTCTTTTTTTTGCCCATCTACCATTACCATCCATAATAATAGCGATATGCTTTGGCCTGGAAGTATTAGATTCCGTATCCATCTATAATGATGTGTAGACAGTTTCGAGGATGTTGAGGAGCAAGGGAGGTACTACGCTTAATAGAAAGTTAGATTTCAAGCATTTCTGCTTCTTTTTGCTCAAGACTTTGGTCTATTGTCGCAATATTTTCATTGGTCAATTTTTGAATTTGATCTTCCGCTCTTCGCTCATCATCTTCACTAATCAGTTTTTCTTTAATCAACTCTTTACACGATGAATTTGCATCACGCCTGATATTACGAATAGCGACACGCGCTTTCTCTGCTTCAGCACGAACCACTTTAATTAAATCCTTTCGTCTTTCTTCGGTTAATGGAGGTAATGGAACACGAATTAAATCACCAGTAGTGACCGGATTTAAACCAAGATTAGCATTCATGATTGCTTTTTCAATATCAGGCACACTACTTTTATCAAAAGCATTAACACCAAGCATTCTGGCATCAACAACATTAACACTGGCCACCTGATTAAGCGGTGTATCTGTTCCGTAATAATTTACTTTAACCTGTTCCAGCAAACCAGGATGAGCACGACCAGTTCTGACTTTGGACATTTCAGCTTTTAGAGAGTCGAAACTTTTCAGCATTCGACTTTTCGCATCACTAATAATATCTTCAACCATACTCTCTCTCCCGCAAGCTAAGCGTTACTTACCAGTGTTCCTTCATCTTCACCTTGTGCTGCATTTAATAATGAACCTGGCTTTGTCATATTTAAAACTCTTAGAGGCATATTATTATCGCGACAAAGTACCACTGCCGTCGTATCCATAACACCCAGTTTACCTTCAATAACTTTATCGTAACTCAATGAATCATAGCGAACAGCATCTTCATTTTTTACTGGATCAGACGAATAAACACCATCGACTTTAGTTGCTTTGATTAATAACTCAGCACCGAGTTCAATAGCGCGTAAACTTGCCGCGGAATCGGTGGTAAAAAACGGGTTACCTGTTCCTGCCGCAAGAATAACAACACGTCCCTTCTCAAGATGACGCACAGCGCGACGACGAATATAATTTTCGCAGACTTCATTAATTTTTAAAGCAGACATTACTCTGGCATGTAAGTTGACTCGCTCAAGTGCATCTTGCATGGCAAGCGAGTTCATTATGGTAGCTAACATACCCATATGATCGGCTGTAACACGATCGATACCTGCCGCCGCTAATCCAGTACCACGAAAGATATTGCCACCACCGATAACAATGGCAATTTCAGTACCCTGTTTGCATAGCTCGGCGATTTCACTGGCAAGACGATCAATCACATTAGGGTCAATGCCATAGGCTTCATCCCCCATCAATGCCTCACCACTGAGTTTTAATAAAACCCGTCTATATTTCAAGGAAGAGGACGGGTTAGCCATAGATTAGTCGCCTTGAGCCTGAGACATAACTTCTTCCGCAAAGTTATCTACTCTCTTCTCAATACCTTCGCCTACCTCATATCGAATTAACGAAACGACTGAAGCATTTGCAGCTTGAAGTAATTTTTCAACAGTTTGATCAGGATCTTTAACAAAGGGCTGTCCCAACAAAGTAATTTCCTTTAAAAATTTCTTTATCTTCCCTGCAACCATTTTTTCAATAATTTCAGCTGGTTTACCACTTTCTTCGGCCTGTGCCATAAAGATTTCTTTTTCTTTATCCAGCAACTCTTGAGAGACCTGACCTTCACTAACGCAAATTGGCTTACTAGCGGCTATATGCATGGCTAAATCCTTCGCCAAGGCTTCATCTCCACCATCAAGTTCAACTATGACGCCGATACGTACACCATGTGAATAAGTACCTACAGGACCTGACGCTGTTAGTTTTTCAAAACGGCGAACGGTTATTTTCTCACCTATCTTGGTAACCAATAGCTGAGCCGCTTCTTCAACGGTTTCATCGCCCAGACTGACGCCCATCAAAGCTTCAACATCATCAGGGTTTTCAGTGGCAACCGCATCAATAACACTGTTAGTAAATGAAAGAAAATTTTCATCTTTGGCAACAAAATCAGTTTCGCAGTTGGTTTCCAGAATAGTAATATCTTTTCCATCCTGTTTTATTGAAATAACACCTTCAGCCGCAATACGGCCTGCTTTCTTAGCCGCTTTTGCTGCGCCTGATTTACGCATTTCTTCAATGGCGACTTCAATATCACCATCAACTTCCTGCAAAGCCTTTTTACAATCCATCATGCCCGCGCCAGTACGTTCGCGAAGCTCTTTAACTAATGAAGCAGTAATTTGCATCTAATATATTCCTCTAACTATTTTCTAATCTGTATAACTTGTTTTGTTATTCGTCATCTGCCTTGGTAGCTGTTTTTTTACTGACTTTTTTTGCTACTTTCTTTTTAGCGACCTTTTTCTTTGCCGTTGCTTTCTTTTTAGCGACCTTTTTCTTTGCCGTTGCTTTCTTTTCGGTCGTTTTAGCATCATCATCTGCAGCAGGTTTTTCTTCTGCTTTAGCGCTATCTGCTTTCTTTACTGCCTTTTTCTTGGCGGTTTTCTTGGTTAATTTTGGTTTACTTTCTTTAGCCTCTTCTACCGGAGCACCAGAGTCATCAATTTCTATTAATTCATCACTATCATCAGCACTACCTAAATGCGCAACTGATTGACGACTATCAAGAACGGATTCTGCAACGCCTTTGGTATAGAGTGTAATTGAACGTATTGCATCGTCATTACCTGGTATAACGTAATCAACACCCTTTGGACTATTGTTACTATCAACGATACCTACAACAGGTATTCCAAGTTTAACCGCCTCACTTACTGCAATATTTTCGTATCCAACATCAACTATAAATATAGCATCTGGGATACCTTTCATATCTTTAATACCAGACAAATTGGCTTTTAATTTATCCAGCTCACGTCGAAGCATTAATTGCTCTTTCTTGTTGACGCGTTCAAAACTACCATCAGTCTGCATGGTTTCGATTTCTTTCAAACGATTAATTGAACCGCGTACCGTCTTGAAATTGGTCAATAAACCACCCAACCAGCGACGATTGATATACGGCATACCACAGCGCATTGCTTCTTCGGCAACAATTGATTGTGCTGCACGCTTGGTACCGACAAATAATATTGTGCCATTCTTTGAAGTCAGTTTACTGACAAAATTCATCGCTTCTTCGTATAAAGGAAGGGTCTTTTCCAGATTAATAATGTGGATTTTGTTGCGTTGGCCAAATAGATATGGCGCCATACCGGGATTCCAGTATCGGGTTTGGTGACCAAAGTGGACACCAGCCTCCAGCATTTCACGCATGGTGACGTTAGACATGTTAATTCTCTCCTAAGTTTAGGGTTAAGCCTCCGCACTCCCCATATAACAACCTGAAATCTAAAAATGAAATCAGGCACCCCATATATGGTTAAAGCGTGCGTGTGACAATTAATATTATGATTTGCGAAAATCGCGAGCGCTTTATACCATAGAACAATTAGCAACTCACGCTTTAAACACTAAAATATGCCTGTATCTATTAAAACACCTGACGAAATTGAAAAAATGCGAGTTGCCGGGCGTCTGGCAGCCGACGTGCTCGAAATGATTGGCTCCAGCGTTCAAAGCGGCGTGACAACCGACGAATTGGATCAGATTTGCCACAAATACATCGTAAATGAGCAAAAAGCGATACCTGCCCCGCTAAATTATCGTGGTTTTCCAAAATCAATCTGTACCTCTATAAATCACGTTGTTTGCCATGGCATCCCCGGCGACAAAAAACTAAAAAATGGAGATATTATCAATATTGATATTACCGTCATTAAAGATGGCTATCATGGCGATACCAGTAAGATGTTTTTTGTCGGTGAACCTTCCATTCGTGCAAAACGACTGGTTGAAATTACCTATAACTGTATGAAAAAAGGAATCGAACTGGTTCGACCAGGTGTTTGTTTAGGTGATATCGGCTATGAAATACAAACTTTAGCAGAAAGCAATAACTGCTCAGTGGTACGAGAATATTGCGGTCACGGCATTGGCAAAGAATTCCACGAAGACCCACAAATACTTCATTACGGCAAAGCTAACACGGGATTAAAGTTAGAGGCAGGCATGACTTTCACCATCGAACCGATGATTAATCTCGGCAAGCGTCAGGTCAAATTACTTGCAGATGAATGGACTGTTGTCACGCGCGATAGAAGTTTGTCAGCACAATGGGAACATACCCTTTTAGTAACTGACGACGGTTATGATGTATTGACCCAACGTTCAGATGAAAACTTTTAATTCGAAATGAAAGATACAATTACCGACAAATATTTATTTGATAAAACCGTCTTTAGCCAAAAACTAGAACAGGGAGATACACCTTTACCTTTATTCAAGGAAGCACACAAAAACGGTTACGAATATCTTACTGAGCGTTTCCGTGCAGGGGATAAAATCGAATTGTTGGTAAAAAAACAGGGCTGGCTTGTTGACCAATTACTGATCTTTGCCTGGCAGCAATTTATTGATTCTGATCAACTCAGCTTAATTGCCGTTGGTGGTTATGGTCGCAACGAACTCCTACTCGCATCAGACATTGATTTGATGGTTCTTCAAAAACCACGATTAAAAAAAGACGTCGAACAGCAATTGCAATCATTCCTGACTTTCTTGTGGGATTTTGGCCTGGAAGTAGGTCACAGTGTCAGAACAGTTAAAGAATGCAAAATTGAAGCGAAGAACGATATCACCGTAATAACCAATATCATGGAATCCAGATTAATTTGTGGAAACGAAAAACTTCATGAAGAAATGCGAAAGGTAACGGCACCAAAAAAAATATGGCCTGCTAAAAAATTTTTTGAAGAAAAATTGCTGGAACAAATAAATCGCCACGAAAAATACAGTGACTCTACAAATAAGCTTGAGCCTAATATAAAAGAATCACCAGGTGGTTTACGCGACATACAAATGATTGGCTGGGTCGCAGAACGGCAATTCGGCACCATTGATATACGTAACCTTATTAAGCAAAAATTTCTTACACGTGATGAATATAGAATTCTGATAACAGGTCAAGAACTATTGTGGCGCATTCGTTTTGCCTTACATATGACCACCAATCGCAGGGAAGACCGATTGCTCTTTGAATATCAAAGAAGCGTAGCAGAGTTACTTGGCTTTAAAGGCAAAGAAAATAAAGGTATTGAAGAATTCATGAAAATGTATTTTAAAACGATTCGAGAAATAAGTCGTTTAAATGAAATGATTTTACAGCATTTTGAAGAAGAAATAATTTACAGTAAACGAAAAGAAAAAATTGTAGCTATTAATACACGCTTTCAAAAAAGAAATAATTTTATAGAAGTCATCAATAGAAATATTTTTAAAAAATACCCGTTCGCTTTGTTCGAAATATTCTTATTAATTCAACAAGACCCAACTATTAAAGGTGTAAGAGCAAGTACAATACGACTTATCAGGAAAAACTTACCCTTAATCAGTGATCAATTCCGAAAAGATATAAGAAATAGAAGTTTATTTCTGGAAATTATACGACAGCCTAATCTGGTTGGTCACAAATTAAGAATGATGCATCGTTATGGTGTATTAAGTGCCTACATACCTGCATTTGCCAAAATTGAAGGTTTAATGCAATTTGATCTATTTCACATATATACCGTTGATGAACACATACTTGCCGTCATTCAGAATATGCGTTTATTTGGAACAGATGAATACAAAGACAAATTTTCACTATGTAACGCGATAACAAAGAAACTACCTAAACTTGAGTTACTTTATTTCGCCGGTCTATTTCATGATATTGCTAAAGGTCGAGGTGGAGATCATTCAACACTTGGAGTAAAAGACGCTAAAGCTTTTTGTAAACTACATGATTTAAATAATTACGATACTGAGCTTGTTTGCTGGTTAGTCGATAATCATTTATTAATGAGTAAGACCGCGCAACGCAAAGATATAGATGATCATCAAGTCATTTTAGAATTTGCTAACGAAGTTCAAGACCAAACGCGCCTGAATTATCTTCACGTACTCACTGTAGCGGATATTTGCGGCACCAATCCGGAACTGTGGAATAACTGGAGAGCAATGTTACTAACAAATCTATATCAACGTACTTTACACGTATTTAGACGTGACCATGGGAGCCCTAAGACTAAAATTGAATGGGTCAAACGTATAAAACAAGAAGCATTTGCTTTAATTGAAGATAATAAAAATAACGAGAATGATATTCTGACGCTTTGGAAAACCATCGATAATGATTATTTTCTTAGACATGCTCCCGATGAAATTGCCTGGCATAGCGAAGGTATTCTAAGACATAAAGACACAACAAGTCCCTTAATATTAATAGATAAGAAATCTAGCCTAGGAAGCAGTCTCATCTTTATCTATATGCAAGACAGAAAAAATATTTTTTCGACAATTACGCGAACAATGGAAAAACTGGGCTTAAACATTCTTGATGCAAGAATTATTACCAATAAAAATAATTTTGTGCTGGATACATTTGTTGTCCTTGAAAGCAATGGGGAACTGATTAAAACAAAAGTACGCAGCAATGAGATCAAAGAACGAATAAAAAAAGAACTAAATGCAAATCAGACTTCTCCAGAGCAAGGAAAATGGATAGAGAAAAGGCAGTTAAAAAACTTCGACTTACCTACTCGCATTATTTTTGAGACTGATAAAAGAAATAACCGAACCATTATGGAAGTTAATACCATTGATTTTCCTGGCGTATTATCACGTATAAGCACTGCAATGGATCTTTGTGAAACTAAATTACTAGGCGCAAAGATTGCTACCTATGGTGAACGTGTCGAAGATATCTTTTACCTCAGAAATAACGAAAATAAAGCGATAGATGATCCTTTAAAACTTGAATGTTTGAAGAATTCAATATTAGACACTCTCTGC
>Ga0114934_10001115_pt1 | contig 17481 bp, 15 predicted proteins | sample 4SBtaG_2_FD_99695 | JGI IMG/M metagenome (GOLD analysis project Ga0114934, IMG submission 99695) | Deep subsurface microbial communities from Kolumbo volcano to uncover new lineages of life (NeLLi) - 4SBTROV10_white metaG | ecosystem: Environmental > Aquatic > Marine > Volcanic ...
CCAATTAGAGTAACAACTTTGCTTGAATTTAAAGGAATTGAATAATCTCGTTTTCGAAAATTTTTTGTTCCATTACGATGAAAGTCAGCGATAATATTTTTAATTAAATTTTTCATATTTTTTTAAAAACCATAATCAATTAAATATTCTTTCCTTTTCAGAAGGAAAGAAATATAAATTCTTTCCTTTACAAAAGGAAACTATTGCTTTATTTATAAATAATCAAGTTTAAAATTTTAATAAAAGGCTCTTTCATCTTTTTTCTTTTTTGTAAATTGCAACTATGAAGAATAAAAATATTTTAATAATTCTGCCGGTTAATAATTTTAATGAACAAGAGTTCGTTATTACCAAGACTGTCTTATCAAGAGCAGGCTTCAATCTTTTTATTGCATCGGATGCACCAAGTTTATGTTACGGTGATAAAAGATTAAAGGTAAAACCCGATATAAATTTTTACAATATCAGTGAACCGAACTTTTGTGGAATTGTTTTTATCGGTGGAAAAGGGGCAAGGGAATATTGGAATAATGAATCATTGCATTTGATTATAAATAAATTTAATAAAGCAGGAAAAATTGTAGCTGCTATTTGTGCTGCACCCGTCATTCTTGCTAATGCTGGTATTTTGAACAATCTCAATGCAGTATGTTTTCCAACGGCGAAAAACGAATTAACAAAATCAGGTGCTGTTTATGTTGATGAGCCGGTTGTTATTTCAAAAAATATTATTACTGCAAAAGATTATAACGCTGCCGAAGAATTTGCATTTAACATTGTTTCAATTGATAATTGATAATTGATAATTGATAATTAAGAAGGTTTAATGATAAGTACTGTTGCACAATATTGCGAAAGTTTAGTTGAATATAAACGATATAAAACACGCGAAGTTTATGTTGGCGAAATTCCTCTCGGTGGCTCTAATCCGATTCGAATTCAATCAATGACAACAACAGATACGATGAATACTATTGAAACTGTTGAGCAATCGATTAGAATGATAAAAGCCGGCTGCGAATATGTAAGAATTACTGCTCCGAGTATTAACGAAGCTAATAATCTTCAAAATATAAAAGATGAATTACACCGCCGCGGTTACAATGTTCCGCTGATTGCCGATATTCATTTTACGCCTAACGCCGCCGAAACAGCTGCACAAATTGTTGAAAAAGTACGGGTAAATCCGGGAAATTATATCGACAAGAAAAAATTTCAACAGCTTGAATATACGGACGAACAATACAAAGAAGAAATTGAAAGAATCAGGGAGCGATTTTCGCCACTTGTGAAAATTTGTAAAACTCACGGAACGGCAATGAGAATTGGAACAAATCACGGTTCTTTGTCCGACAGAATTATGAGTCGCTACGGCGATACACCACTTGGGATGGTGGAATCGGCACTTGAGTTTGTACGCATTTGCGAATATCTGAATTTTCATGACATTGTACTTTCAATGAAATCGAGCAATACTCGCGTAATGGTTCAGGCTTATCGATTGCTGATAAACAAAATGGAAGCCGAAGGAATGAATTATCCGCTTCATCTCGGTGTTACCGAAGCCGGTGACGGCGAAGACGGACGAATAAAATCTGCCGTTGGAATCGGCACACTTTTGAATGACGGAATCGGGGACACAATAAGAGTTTCTTTAACAGAACCACCGGAAAACGAAGTGCCGGTTGCAATTGCAATTACCAAAGCAATAAACAAAGCTCAGAATAATCAATCAAAAATTATTTCAAAATTACCGTACAATCCATTTGAATATCAAAGAAGAAAGACAGTTGCCGCAGATTCAATCGGCGGGAATGAAGTAATTAGAGTAATTGCGGATTTATCGGAACACGATAAAATCGGTTATTCACAATTACGAGATATTGGAGCAAATTATTTACCGGAGTTGGACAAATGGAATTTAAGCGACCAGGTACCGGACTTTATTTTTATTGGCAATAAGAAAATGGAAATCGAAATCCCGAATAATATCGGCATAATTACAGACTACAGAAATTGGGAAAGACAAAACAGCAAACGAAATATTTTCCCATTTCTAAACATTAAAGAAATAGACTATTTGTCCGGAATAAATTCAAATTTAATTTTTGTAAAAGTAACCGAGAATGATTTTCAAATAATTGCTGATAACCTAACGGATTTAAAAAACATTGTTCTCGTTTTCGATTCGGATTTACAAAAAGACTCAAGGATAGCGCGCCGCTTTTTTATTGAATTGATGAACAATCACATTAAATTGCCGGTGATAATTAAAAATAAATACGCGATTGATAATATTGAACAATTCCGGATTGAGGCTTCAATTGACTTTGGGAATTTATTGCTCGATGGTTTTGGGGATGGTGTTTGGATTGAAACAAATGATACGGGTAAACTTACCGGAATAAACCGGAATTTGTTCGGAATTCTTCAGGCTTCGAGAGTAAGAATTTCAAAAACCGAATATATTGCGTGTCCCTCCTGCGGTAGAACATTGTTCGATTTGGTTGATGTAACAAATGAAATTCGTAAACGAACCGAACACTTAAAAGGCATTAAAATAGGCATAATGGGCTGCATAGTAAATGGACCCGGCGAAATGGCTGATGCTGACTATGGTTATGTCGGTTCCGGTCCCGGCAAAATAACACTTTACCGCAGCAAAGAAGTTGTTCGCAGAAATATTCCGTCAGAATCTGCGGTTGAAGAACTAATTGGTATTATCAGAGAAGATGGAAATTGGGTGGAGAAATAATAAAAGTATTTTATCCACCTTTATAAATTCGCGGAACCCGTGTATTTATGTTTGTTAAAATCTCATAGGGAATTGTTCCTGCCCAGCCGGCAAGGTCTTCGCAAGTAATTTTATTATTTTTCCCTTCACCGATTAAAATTATTTCGTCATTATTGTATGAAGAATCATTGCCTATATTTACAACAATTTGATCCATTGATATTGTTCCGATTACGTCATATTTCTTGTCATTCAGTAGAACTTTTGCTTTTCCTGTCATACTTCTAAAATATCCATCGCCGTAACCAACAGGGACGGTAACTGCACGGATATTATGTTTCGTTTCCCAAGTTGAACCATAACCAACCGGATGATTTGGTTTTATAACCTTAAAATAAACAACACGGGATTTCCATTCCAATGTAGGTTTTAGTCCAAGAATGTTTTTAACATTTAGTGAAGGCATAACGCCAAAAAGACTTATACCGGGTCTCACTAAATCCAAGTTAGCTTCCGGAAATTGAAGCATCGCTCCTGAGTTTGATATATGCCGAATTGGTGTCTTGATAGAATGTTTGTCAAAGAAATCCAGCACTTCAAGAAATCGTTCATACTGCAAATTGGTATATGAAAGATTTTCCGAGCTGGAATTTGCAAAGTGCGAGTATATTCCTTCAAGTTTAATATTTTTATATTTTAATGTATTTTCTAAAAATTTTTCAGCATTGTAATAATGCACACCGATTCTCTCCATTCCGGTATCAATTTTTAAGTGAACTTTTGCAATTGTGTTCATCGCTTGTGCAGCGGAATCAATTGCCTGTAATTTTTCAATTGAAGATGCGGTAAGCGTCAAATTATTTTTAATGAATAACGGAATTTGGTTTCCGAGTATTCCGCCAAGTACAAGAATTGGCATTTTGATTCTATGCTCTCTTAAAAGAATCCCTTCTTCAAGAACCGCTACACCAAGATAATCAGCTTCAAGATTTTCCATAAATTTGGCAATTCTAACTAATCCGTGCCCGTATGCGTTAGCTTTTAATATTACCATAATTTTGGAAGGCGATACGTGTTTTTTAATTGCGTAGTAATTGTTTTTTAATTGCTGTAAGTCAATTTCCACATATGTTGGGCGGAGTACTTCATTAGTACTTATTAGCGGATTGTTATCGATAATTCGTTTATTCATAATTTAATATAACGGAATGCAGATACAACAAAAACTTTTTAATAATTAAAGTTAAATTTTTAATTATTATATATCTAATTAATTGTTAAATTTTTTATATTAAAATAATATCTCGCTCCAATTCCTGCATCAAAATCCAATCCTGTTGAAGGTAGCAACCTGAAAGAAGGTGCGAGCTCTCCGAAAAGTTCAATAGGTTGATTGCGTAAATATAATGATGCTCCGATTACACCGCGAATTCCGGTACTGCCGCTTTCACCGGATTTAAACCTAAACCTAAGTCCGAAGCCATAATAAACCGGCACTTTAATTTCAGCATCAATTAATGAATAATTATGGTAAAGATAATCAACATGAAAAGAGAATCGTGAAGCATTTTCCACGAAATCCCATCCAAGTCCGGCGTCGATTGCGTTTGTTTTATCAATCCAATATTTCCCACTTATTCCGGTGGGTCCTCCTAATAAAATACCGATTCCTAATCCTTTCTCCTGTGCTAAAAGGGAAACAGTTGATATTGAAATTAGAAATATTATTAAAAGTATTTTTTTCATTTGATACACAAAAGATATTTAATAAACTTAAGAAAAAAAACAAATATCCAGTTATTTAATATGCAACATAAAAAAATTAAAAAGGATTTGCTTTTAAAATTGATAATCTCAAACATGCTTGTAGGAATAGGAATTTATTTAATGTTAGATTTTTATTAATTACAATATTTGAAAGTCTTGACTATTACAGATTCCGGTTATAGTTTTACGCCATATCAAAAAAGATTAAAACAGTAATTTTATTCAATTAAATAAATTTAAAAATATTACATTTTGGAGCGGATTTAAGGTTAAATATGAATGTTAGAACAGAATTAATTTTATCGGGAGTTTTGGGGTTTATCGGTGTTGCACTTGGTGCATTTGGAGCGCACAGCTTTAAGAATACACTGTTAGATATGGGCACTTTGGAATCTTATAAAACCGGAATTGAATATCACTTAATTCATGCAGTTGTACTCTTGGCAATTGCTATTTCGGGACGATATGAATTTGGCTCGGCATATTTGTTTATTCTAATCGGAATAATTCTCTTTTCATTTTCTTTATATTTTTATGCCCTATTTAAAATTCAATTCTTTGTGTTTATAACACCAATTGGCGGAGTCAGCTTTTTGATTGGATGGGCATTAATTGTTTGGGAAGCATTTAAGTTGAAAATTTGATATTAAGTATTCTCTATCGGTAAAAATATTGAAAATTTAGCTCCGCCCAGTTCCGAGTTTTCACAAATTATTTTCCCTTTGTGCTCTTCAATTATACTGTGTGTTATTGAAAGTCCCAAACCTGTTCCTCTTACTTTATTTGAAAAGAAAGGTTCAAAAATAGTTTCTCTTTCACCGGCGGGAACACCGGGACCGTTATCTTCAATTATAATTTTAACGTAATGATTTTTCCCACTTGGTTTAACACTATCAAAAAAAATCTTATTCGTTAACAACGTTGATATTTTTATTTTTCCACCGTTCGGCATTACCTGAATTGCGTTCAATATAATATTTAGTAACGCCTGCCTGATTTTCTCCTGCGAAATTTTTAACACAGGTATATTTTCATCAAAATCAGTTGAAACAATTATCCCTAATTTACCGCACTGTTTGGAGGTGAAATGAATTGTAGAATCTATTAGTTTATTTAAGTTCGTAATTTTTAATTCCATAGAGTTTTGCGGAGAAGCATAATCCAATAATTCATTTACGAGTTCTTCCAAACGGCCTATTTCATTAATCGCTTGTTCTATTACCGAGCTAATTTCCGGCTTGGATAAAAGTCTATCGTGAAAATCATCAAGAAACAAACTAATTCCGGTTAAAGGATTCCTAATTTCATGAGCTATTCCGGCAGCGAATCTTCCGAGAGAGGCAAGTCTGTCAATTCTCTGCAAGTGCATATCAATAATTTTATTTTGTGTAATGTCCTGGATTACCGTTATAAATCCAATTTCCGCATCAACATCTTTTCCAATTGGAGAAATGCTTACATTTGTATATTTAACATTCCCGTTAACTGTAAGTTCAACACTAAAATTTTTATAATAGCGTTTTTGAGTTAACGCCATTTCAATTTCAGATAAAAGTTTCTTTTCATTTTTAAAAATAATTTTTGCGTCGTTACCAACAACATCTTCTTTTTTGATTTCAAATATTTCTTCGGCAGCTTTGTTAATACTTGTAATACAACCTTTGGCATCGGTTGTAATAATTCCATTGGACATATATTTTAATATGTCTTCAACAAAATGCTTCTCTTTTATTAAGGCAGTATAAAGCCGCGTATTTTCTATAATTCTCGATGCTTGATTTGCTAAAATTTGAAGCGAGTTAATATCTATTGATGAAATTTCATTTTTGCTTCTTACCTTGTCAGCGCCTAAAATTCCAATCACATTTTCTTGTATTGTAAGCGGAACAAATACAAAAGAATTGCTTTTAGAAATTTTACGTATTTTTATATCCCATTCGGTAGCATTAGGATAGTTATTAAAATTTTTGACGAATATGCTTTTGCCGGTCTTCACTACATTTGTTTCAATGCAGTTGATATGCTCCAAACTGTATTCGGATTTTTTTGCTCTTTCAATTTCTTCATTAATAAATCCGAAAATATCTTTGCATTTCAAAACTTCTCTGTTGTCATCAACCAAATAAAGAATGGCTCGGTCAAAGCCAACTATTTCAACACTTTTTTGAAGGATGACATGCAAAATTTTATCAATATCAAATGAACGTCCCATAAGATTACTTATATTAAGAATAGTTTTAAAAATTTTGATCTGGTATTCCAAGTCCTTTGTGTAAATCTCAATTTCCGATTTGGACTTTTTAAGTTCATCAAATGACTTAATAAGCTCAGCTTTGCTTTGCCTAAGCTCGCTTGACATATAATTGAATGCACTTGCAAGCTCACCGATTTCGTCTTCACGATTAATCTCAAGCGGTTTATCCAACCTGCCTTCGGCAAGTTTCTTTGCTCCTTTGGTTATTTCTAAAATTGGGACGGAAAAATGAAGCGAAATAAACCAAGAAATTAGAGCAACAATGAATGTTGTAACAAGAATTATGATGTAAATATTTGTACGCAAAAGTTTTACGGTTGCCAATAGTCTGTTAAAAACCGATAATGCCGGGCGATGGAATTGATTTAATTCTGCACCGATTGTTATTCCACCGAAAACACCGTATTTTTTATAAGCACCTGTTGAGTAAATTATTGGAGCGTAAGCCATTACTTTTGCAGTCCCGCCGATATTGATTGTTGTTACCAATCCTGCGTTTTTTTGTCGGATTTCACCGGAAACAAATGGATAGTTTGGATGAATAAATGCAGCTTCATCCAAATTAAAGGGAATAATTCCTTTTTTTATCAAGCTGTCGCTTGTAGTTGATGAATATGCCGGAACCAATTTACCATTTTTATCTACACCTCTAATATCCCAAAGTTTCGGATGCGTAATTGTCCAACCTTCATCATCGAACATAAAAGCATAATTGCCCGAGCGATAACTAGGGAAAACAGTTCGCTTAATTTTATCTGGCAAAATATGCTGAGTAAATTCCATTAAAAGTCGCTGGTCCAATGCAATCATTACAATGCCTGCAAAATGATTTTGGGAATATATTGGAGTCGCAAATCTGATAACACCGTTGTAATAAACTCCATTTACTGCATCTTCGATTGTTTTATAATTCCCCAACTGCTCTTTTTTCGAGACATAAAATCCTGTTAAATGTGATACGTAAATCTTTCCGGGTTTTAATTTCTTTGTTTCATTAAAATAAGTTTCACTTTTGTATGTCGTGTTTTTAGGCTTTGAAACATTTTTTAATTGCGATTTTCTTACTATTCTATTATTGTAAATTTTTACAACTTCTTTTCCCGACGAATTAATAAATGAAATTTCTTTGTACATTGGAATATCAATAACAGCCGAAGAATTTTCATCCTTAGTAAAGGTTCTAATCCAAATCGATGATTTGTGTTTTTTTGAATATTCTAAATATTTTGAAGGTGAACGTGGAATTTCTTTAAGTAGAATTAAATCATTTTCTCTTTGTTTTAAAAAACGTGAAACTGATTTTGCAACTAATGAAGCCTGAAGCTCCATAGTAATCTTAGTTTGATTGTCAATTGAGTTCTTAACATAATTAAAAATTTGGTTCCCGGTTGATTTTACTGTAAAAAGTGAAATTATACCAAACAAAACAATTGGCAAAATCGCAATAATGATAAAGGAAAAAAGAAATTTTCTAAAAATTCCAAGGTTTGACCTAATATGATATTTTGTGTCCCTTTTTCCTTTCATGAACGGCAGAAGTATTTTTTTGTGTTAAGTTATTGAAGTCTATTTATTTTCTTTTTTTCTAGCATCCCTCATAAAATTAACAAACTTAGCGAAAGCGAATTTTTCTTCTTTGGATAATTTATCCTTATTATCTTCATACAAACTTTTAAGATATTTCTCATTAATCTGTTTTGCCGCAAATTTAACTATCTTGGAATTTGTTGATTTTTTTACAAGGACAAGATTGTAAAATTTAAGTATTGCTTTAATTGAAAGTTCCGGTAGCAAGCTGCTTTTATTTCCCATCTTAATCAAAAGTGAATAAAATTCCGGATCAGATGATGCAAGATTAATAGCCGCCAGGCCTGCTTCTTTTCTAAATTCATTTTTATTATTCATTCGTAAATATGAATTTGTAGCTACTTTTAATAATTTTTCAAAATAGAATTCCGTTTTATACGAATCTTTTTTCCCTGCGGTATAAGAATTGGCAATTACGTTTTTAAGTGCAGCATCAATGGCAATTTTTGCATGTTTGCTTCTTTCTTTGTCTTCCCTAACATCACGCGAAATTCTAATTAATTCTTCATAATCGCCTTCTTCAACAAGTTTTGTAACTGCCTTTTTTGTTTTTGTTTTCCCTGCTCCACCCCAATTTACACCAACTACGCTGTTTTTTCTTTTTAATTTTCTTTCAGCATTGTCAATTATCTTTTTTGATTCGTCGTCATTTACCATTACTTCAATTTTATTCAAGGCAAACCGTTCAAGTACTGTTGAATAGTAATCTTCGTTAAAGGAAAAACTTAGAACAGTTTTATCTTCAAACTCATTAAAACTAATATCTTTTAAGTTAATTTTTGAAACAGTATATTTTAACACTTTAAGAAGTGCCTCAACTTTTGGAATCTGTTCCTTTTTAATATTCACAAAAAGCGTTCGCTGGCTCATATCATTTAATAATACTGATTAAAATATTTAAAATTTATAATTGGTATTCTAAAGTAAATAGATTATTGAAAATAATGCAATAATTATATATGAGGCTCATTTTAATTATTAATATTTGATTTAACTCCAAGTTATCAAATAGGAGAAGCTTTATAAATTATCCATGGTTAAAAATGAGCACAACTTTATTTCCTGTAAAACATCGCATAGGGAACAATTGTATTTTGTTTTGTATAAGTGATTGTAATATTACAAATAAAATTGAATTTAGAAGCCGATTTTAATAAGTTTTCTTATGAAATAAATAATAAAAAACAGGAGATGGAAATGACTACAATTGTAGATGTTTTGGGAAGAGAGATTTTGGATTCTCGCGGAAATCCAACAATAGAAGTTGAAGTATTATTAGAATCGGGTGTTGTAGGCAGAGCTGCAGTACCAAGTGGGGCTTCAACCGGTGAACACGAAGCTGTTGAATTACGAGACGGCGACAAAGAACGGTACAACGGCAAAGGTGTTTTGCGGGCAGTTGAAAACGTTAATGAAAAAATTGCCGATGAATTAATTGATTTTGACGCTGCCGATCAAGTTGGCATTGATAATTTTTTAATCGAACTCGACGGAACTCCGAACAAATCAAATCTTGGAGCAAATGCCATTCTTGGTGTTTCACTTGCGTGTGCAAAGGCTGCTGCCGAAACTTTTGAAATGCCAATTTACAAATATATCGGCGGAACAAATGCAAAAACTTTGCCGGTTCCTCAAATGAATATTTTAAATGGTGGGAAACACGCCGATAATACGGTCGATTTTCAAGAATTTATGATTATGCCGCACGGAGCACCAACATTTGCCGAAGCATTAAGAATGGGCAGCGAAACTTTTCATTCACTTAAAAAAGTCCTGCAAGCCAAAGGTTATGCAACAGCCGTTGGCGATGAAGGCGGATTTGCACCAAACTTAAGAACTAATGAAGAAGTTATTGAAACAATTCTTGAAGGAATTGAAAAAGCCGGTTATCAACCCGGTGTTGATATCAGTATTGCTATAGACCCTGCATCGAGCGAAATGTACTTAAAAGATAAAAAAGTTTATCAATTTTTTAAGTCGGATAAACACGAACTTACATCGGACGAAATGATTAAACTTTATGAAGATCTTGTTAGCAAATACCCGATTATTTCTATTGAAGACGGATTGGCGGAAGACGATTGGGAAGGCTGGGTAAATATGAACAGAGCACTCGGCGATAAAATTCAAATTGTCGGTGATGATATTTATGTTACCAATTCCGAAAGATTAGCTCGCGGTATTGAAATGGGAGTTTCCAATTCAATTTTAATTAAGCTGAATCAAATAGGAACTTTGACCGAAACATTGGATACAATGCAAATGGCACATCGAGCAGGTTATTCATGTGTTGTAAGCCATCGCTCGGGTGAAACCGAAGATGCTTTCCTTGCTGATTTTACAGTTGCCACGAATGCAGGACAAATTAAAAGCGGTTCGGTACAACGAACTGATAGAATTGCAAAATACAATCAACTTTTAAGAATTGAAGAAGAACTTGATTTTACAGGATATTTCCCCGGATTAAATGTTGTAAAATGTAAAAAATAACTCTAATTTAATTTCTTCTTTTATTAAAAGCGTTCCTTTTGGGACGCTTGTTTTTTAAAAGAATTTGATAGTTATTTGTCAGAACTGAAATTTTATTTTTAACAAAGTTTCCATATTTTTTGAATAACAATTCGCTGCGGTGAATAGATCTCGGATTTTTTACTGTAAATCAATTTATCCAAATGAATTGTTAATCCTTGCTTGTCATGATGACAGACAGATTTGTCTCGGCATCTGACAGCTTCTTCAATAATTTTTTTGCTGATTAGATGAATTATATTTAATAAAGGAAAAATTACATGCCGCTACTCGGAGAACTTGCAGCACTTTTTACTGCGGTAATGTGGTCAATTACTTCCATCGCCTTCACAGAGGCTTCCGTAAGAGTCGGTTCATTAACTGTAAATGTTACACGTTTAATAATTGCAACATTCTTTTTGTTGATAACCGTATTAGTGCTCGGATTTAAATTCGATTTAACCGATAGTCAATTTTTATACATGGCACTAAGTGGAATTATCGGATTGGTATTTGGAGACGGATTTTTGTTCAAAGGTTTTCAATACGTTGGTGCACGCATTAGTATGCTTGTTATGTCTCTTGTTCCTGCTTTCTCAGCACTTTTAGCATTTTTTATCCTTGGCGAAATTATTTCATTCTGGGGAATAGTTGGAATTTTGCTGACAATGAGCGGGGTAACGTTGGTTGTTTTGCAGAAAAATGCTTCGAAAACATTTGATCCATCTTTCAAAATACGTGGTATAATATACTGTTTGTTGGGCGCTCTTGGTCAAGCTACCGGATTAATTTTTGCCAAGTTTGCTTTTAACGAAGGTTCCATAAATGGATTTGTAGCTACCCTTGTTCGTATTGTACCGGCTATAATTATTCTTTATCCGATTGCCTATTTTTCAAATAAACTAGGGAACCCGATTAAAACTTACCTTTCCGATAAAAAAGCATTTAAGTTTACTCTACTCGGCTCTTTTGTGGGACCTTATTTAGGAATTACTTTTAGTCTAATAGCAATCGCAAACACCTATGTAGGAATAGCTTCAACACTCATGTCAACAGCACCAATTATTATGCTGCCTTTGGTTAAATTTTACTACAAAGAAAAACTTTCAGCTATAGCTATTATTGGTACTTTTATTGCGGTTGCGGGTATTGCCATTTTGTTTGTTGATTAGCTTGATTGATATTTACTATCAATGAGTCCGCACCGAAAAGTAATATTTTCATTAACCCCACGTTTTAACGTAGGGATTATTAATCAAAAACGAAATTACTCAGACGGGTTTAAACCCGTCTGGGATTTTTCGGAATGAACTTATCAATAATATTTTTAAATATTTGAAAATCCCTTTGACTGTAAACAACAAAGTAAATTTTTGAAATATTGTTTTTTTCTTCGGATAAAAAATTCATTGTAGTAGTAAGTGCAATTACAGCAGCTCGTTCAAACGGGAAATGATAAACTCCTGTACTAATTGAGGGAAAGGCAATTGTTTTAATGTTATTTGTAACTGCCAACTTAAGTGAATTGAAATAGCAATCGGATAAAAGTTTTTCCTCGTTTTTATTACCGCCATACCAAACGGGACCTACTGTATGAATAACATATTTTGCAGGAAGTTTATATCCCTTTGTAATCTTAGCTTGACCGGTTTCGCATCCATTTAAAGATCTGCACTCGGCTAGCAATTGTTTCCCTGCAGCTCTGTGAATTGCTCCGTCAACTCCACCGCCTCCAAGTAAAGTACGGTTTGCTGCATTAACAATTGCATCAACATTTAATTTTGTAATATCTCCTTCAAGAAGTTTTATCTTTTTATTTATTAAATATTTGAACATTTTAATTGTTTGTCAATCGTTCTATTAAATCTTTGTGTTGGGGGAAAAGTTGTGTTAAATATTTTCGTTTACCGAGAATAAAATCATTAAAATCAAAACCCGGCGAAACTGTACAACCGATTAATGAAAAAGAAGATTTGTCTAACAATTCAGCTGCAAACCAATTATTGTGCGGGATAACAATCTGCAAATTTTCACCGTTGCTCAAGTCAATTCCTAATTTCATCACTTTGTAAATTCCATCTTGCGTAATAATATGTATTTTAAGCGGTGAACCTGTATAAAAATGCCAGATTTCATCTGACTTAAGTTTGTGGAACGTAGATATTTGTTCTTTATTTAATAGGAAATATATTGAAGTTGAAAAATTCCGTTCACCGGAATACCGTTTTGGTAATTTACCGTTTTCCATTACTTCTTCGGAGCGATAAACTTCTCTGTAAAAACCTCCTTCAGGATGGCTTTTAAGTCCCAATTTATTTATCCAGAAACCGGCATTCATGTAAGGTGTTTTATATTTAAATAATTTATTCTTTTGCTTTTATTATGTTAGACCATGATTTGCATTCTCAACTGCTGTATCCATAGTCTCAAATTCTTTGATGTTCGGCAAAGAGGAATAGATATTATGTTTGTCATCTGAATGAATATATTCTTCTAACTTCTTTGATAACCAAGATTTCTCGATATTATTTGCCTTTGCAACAGAATCCAACCATTGCAATTCATAAGGATCAAGGTTGTTATCAGATACTGCTAGTTTAAGTCCATCCAATAAAAACAATTCGGCAATATCTTTATTGGAAAAAACCGGGGGAGTCTGCACTAAATATTCATTACCCAACGATTGTTGAATAGCGTTATGACAAAAATTTTTCTCAAATCCTAATTTACTTCCTACGTCCATTAATAATTTCTCTTCCTCCTCTGCAATAACATTATCTTTTATTGCAAGGATTAACAAGCCTTTGAAATAGTTACTTCTATCAAGTACGTTCAAATTATTTCCCTCCAATTTTTACAGGATAAATATAAAAAGTAAATTAAAGATAGTGTGTTTTAACTCAATATCAAATTAACAAATTAAATGTATATTAGTTCCCATATAATGAAATAATGTATCAAATAATTACATATTCTCAAATTGAAATGTAATAAATTTTTGACTATTTAGAATGCACAATTTATTGTCCCTTCTATTTAGGCATAGTTATTGCATCTTATTTAAATTTATTAAAAAATGATTTTATGGAAATAGTTCCTTTTATAACATATTTGCTTTTATTTGCTGTAGCATTACTGCTTGTAGTTATTGCAGTTACTATGTTATTTCCCAAACCTTCGGCAAATCATGACGAAAGTGGTCAAGATTTGATCTCTGCAAATATGGAAATAGTCTCCAATAATAGAAGTCACACCGATAGTATTGACTATGTAAGTTCGCAAAACAATAAAAACCTTCCGGTAAGTTCCAGAAATTCTCAAGTATTTTATATGAATAAGGAGAGAGAGGAAAATGAGAAAACATTTTCAACTCAGATTAAATATCGAAAGCAATACAGAAATACGAATGCTGCTGCAATGGGACACACACATTTGGAAGGAAAACCGAGATTTACAATTATAAATGATTCTTATGGAAAAGAAGAGTACCCATCCTTATATAAAAAAGAAGAAACAAAATACTTTTACATGCATGCAAGAAACTCCGCTTCGTAATTGTGAATAATCACTTTTTATTTTATAAACTAAAATATTAACCATCATAATATTATTATCAAGTTATTACAAAAATAATAATTTTAATTCGCATTAAATTAGCAATAGTTGTATTTTTGCTATCTTTTAAATTTGATTTTTAGGAAATACTATGAATAAAGAATCACATATTCAAAACGGAAATGGTAACGGAGTAGGAGAAGACATTCAGGAGAAACTATTAACTACTCAAGAGGATATTTGGCGAATCTTCAGAATTATGGCTGAGTTTGTTGACGGTTTTGAATTAATGGGAAAAATAAAACCGAGCATTGTAGTATTCGGTTCGGCAAGGGCAAAACCGGAAGATAAATATTATAAACTTGCCGAACAGGTTGCGAGCGAGATTGTAAAAAAAGGTTTCGGTGTAATTACCGGCGGCGGTCCGGGAATTATGGAAGCTGCTAATAAAGGAGCAAAAGAAGCAGGCGGTAGTTCGACAGGAGTTAACATTCAACTGCCTCACGAACAGATGCATAATCCATATATAGATTCGGATAAGTTATTAGACTTCAGATATTTCTTTGTAAGAAAAGTTATGTTTTTCAAGTACGCCCAAGGTTATATTTTAATGCCCGGTGGTTTCGGCACTATAGATGAAAGTTTTGAAGTTTTAACTTTAATACAAACAAAAAAGACACAAAAATTTCCGGTTGTATTAATGGGAACTGAATTTTGGGGTTCTTTATTAGATTGGGTAAAAGGAACTCAGTTAAAAGCCGGTTTTATTAGCGAAGAAGATTTGGATCTTTTCAAATTAACCGATGATCCGGTTGAAGCCGCAAATATTATTTGTGAATTTCACAAAGGGAAAGAGCTTACTACAAATTTTTAAGTGAAAAACACACATTATTTTAAAATCAAAAATGTTTTTTGTACGGCAAAGAATAGTTAATCATAAATCACGAATTTAGCCTGCATAGTAAAAGCAATTCTATTGTCAATAATTACATTGGAAGTAAGTTCAAATCTTGATTTTTTGTTTTCGTTATAATATTGAATAAACTCGTTAAATTCTTTATTATTTTCTATTTTACAAATTGCCTCAAAGTCTTTTAAAATTGGGGCTTTATAAACAACATTGCTTTTATGAACTACAATGTGCGGATTGAGATTTCTTTTTCTCAGATTTAGAAAAATCAATCCATAGCCAGCCAAAACCGCTACCGAATAAATGCTGCCGCCAAATGCTGAAAATCTATGATTGATGTTTTTATCGAGCGGTGCTTTAAGTTTTATTTCCGTTCCATTAAAACCCGAAAGTTCAATTCCCATATCTTTAACTACCGGGATTTGTGTATGAATAATTTCTTCAAAAGTATTTTTTACGGAATCGAAATTGCTGAAATCTATTATGTTTTTTCTCATATTTAATTTATTTGTTATAAAATAATACCGGAACATTCAGTAATAAAAAACAAAACATTCCGGTAAATCAATAATTAAAGATAAATATAAATTATCAAAAAAGTTAAGCCTTCATCCTCATTCCTTCTTCTTCTACAATAAAAATCCAACCGACAACTTTACCGATATCTATTTGTTCATAATTATTCCAATATCTTTTATTACGGACGTACATCGAACTTGTATCGTCTTCGTGAATGCTTTCGGATTCTTCTATTATTGTGTTAATGCGTGATTGCCACTTGACCATATTCTTTACCCTAAGGTCAATCCAGCCGTCCTGTGCCCAAAGATTTACGTTATCCTCAGTTATATCCAATTCATTTTCTCCTCTATAAGGAGGTATTTTCATCAAGTTACCACGCAGCAATGATTTACCGTCCGGGAGTAGAATCGGGATACCAATTGAAATAATTTCGCTCCTTAATTCATCATTTGTTTCTAAAATTTTTAGAATTTCTTGTGACAGAATTTCCGGTGTAGTACTAGTTATACCACGCAAAGTTTTTGCAACTAATTTAAGTAAATGAATTTCATACAGCAATTTTGAAAGACGCGGTGGCCCAAGTAATTCGAAAGCAACGCTTTTTTTACCGTGAATATCTTCGAGTTCTTTCAATTTATCGATTGCATAATGCTGAAGAAATCCTGCTCGATATGTCGGCTCTAAAGTTGCATTATCAAGAGCATTGATAATGTCGTGTCCGGTATTTCCACCTTTTATTTCGTAAATAACATCGGCAGCAATTTCCTCGGGAGTAACATATTCCATTTGTCCTTGCGAAGTAATTGCTTCAAATTCGCCTCGTGAAAAAGTACCGTTTTCGCCGGTATCAATAAAAACAGATTCTAATTGCCGACCTGTTGTTTCAAATTTAGGTTCCAAATTTAATTTAAGTTTATCTTTCAGAGGAAGAGCTGAAGAAAACGGTAGATCTACCAATTCTATGCCTTTGCCGCGTTTCTTAATTTTACCAAACTGAATTTTTTTCCAAGCAATTGCAGCGGTAGGTTTAATTTCCTTTGTTATCGGTCCGTCGGGAGTTCTTCCCATTAGGAAAAGCAGCAGTGTGTGTGCTCCGGCAACGGAAGATTTACTAAGCAGTACACGCGATGGTTTTTCTTCACTGTGAGTATAAGGGATATTTAATCCCATACCTCCGGTTCCACTTGTTCCTATTTTCATATAAATTTCAGTATCGGCTTCATTCATAGAAGCATAGAGTATTTGAATGTGTCGAATCAACTGAGGTATGTAAAGTGTGCACAGCAATTTTTCTGTCTGTTCCACAATAGCTTCACGCGAATTATCTGTGCGAATAGTCTTTTTTATGTCTCTGTAGGAAGTGTAAATATCTTGATATGCAATTCCGGTAGCCGAATTAATACAATCTATAATTATTTCCGGTTTATGCTCATTAATTAAATTATATAAAGATGAAGTTTTAAGTAAATCCGGAGTTAACTCTTCAAGTGTATCAGCCATAAGAATATTGCGTTTCTCCGAATCGGAAAGAAGGTCAAATCTGTTTGCGTCTTTAAAATCATTTCTTACAAAAATATTTCCCCACCATGGAACAAAATAATTATCAGGCTTTTCAGGAAACTCTTTTTTTAATTTTTCAACTTC
>Ga0114934_10001117_pt1 | contig 17453 bp, 10 predicted proteins | sample 4SBtaG_2_FD_99695 | JGI IMG/M metagenome (GOLD analysis project Ga0114934, IMG submission 99695) | Deep subsurface microbial communities from Kolumbo volcano to uncover new lineages of life (NeLLi) - 4SBTROV10_white metaG | ecosystem: Environmental > Aquatic > Marine > Volcanic ...
ATCTACCCCTGACCTCAAGATTTTTGTTATGAACATTGAGGCCCTGAGTACAAAGAAAGGCACCTCGTTCGCTGATAAGTTTTTACTTGGGCATAAAGCCATGTTTGTTATTGACGAGTCAACTACAATCAAAAACCCCACTGCTCGTCGCACCAAATCAGCCATCAAACTTAGTAAGCTCGCTTATTATAAACGAATCTTGACAGGTTCCCCCGTTACCAAATCACCTCTTGATCTTTATAGTCAATGTGCTTTCCTTGATGAAGAACTCTTAGGATTTTCTTCATTCTTCTCCTACCGTAACCATTTTGCTATCATGCAAAAACGCTCGGTTGCTACCCATAGTTTTGAACAAATTGTAGGCTATCGTAACTTGGATGATTTAAAAGGTTTGCTTGGGAAGTTTTCCTATCGCGTCTTGAAACAAGACTGTCTTGACCTACCCGAAAAAACTTATACAATTCGGGCAGTTGAGCTTACCTCTGAACAAAAGCGCATCTACAAAGAGCTACAAGATTTTGCGCTGGCTGAGCTAGCCAATGCAGAAACTGTCACGACCGCTTCTGTCATTACTCAAATTCTCAGATTACAACAGGTTACTTGCGGTTTTGTTCGTTCTGATTCAGGAGCCATTCAAGAGATTCCTAATAATCGAATGAAAGAACTTTTGGCAATATTGGAAGAGATTGAAGGAAAGTGTATTATTTGGGCTAACTACCAATATGATATTCGTAGATTAGTTCAAGAGATTTCAAAGATTTACGGCCCTGAGTCAGTGGCTTCCTACTACGGGGAAACTCCGGCGGAGGACCGGCAAAATATTGTTACAAATTTTCAGGATATAGATTCAAAGTTAAGGTTTTTTGTAGGTCAACCAAGAACGGGTGGCTACGGTCTAACGCTAACTGCCGCGCATACAGTAGTCTATTATTCAAATAGCTATGACCTAGAAATACGGTTACAATCAGAAGACCGCGCCCATCGAATTGGTCAAGAGAATAAAGTTACATATATAGATATTTGCGCTCACAAAACTGTGGACGAAAAGATCATAAAATCGCTCCGTTCAAAAATAAATCTGGCAACACAGATTTTAGGGGAAGATTATAAACAATGGCTTGTTTAATGGTAGAAATTAGAAAGGATTCCTTCACCAAGATGACTTAGAATTTCATTCACAGCTTCGGCAGTTTCTGCTGCTTCTGAAACATCGGTAAATCCTTCAAAACAGACAATTACTAATGGCCCTTGACCTTGCTCCATAGGTGGAGTCACCATTACTTTGTACACTACAGGGCTAAAATCTAAGGACATCAATACACATACACCACAGGATTCATTGTAGTATAGTCTACCCTTCTATCAAGATGAAGAAAAGACTTTGCTACACCAATAGTCCATTCATCCTTCATGGCAAGTTCCATAAGTTGAAAACGGTAACGACTATGAGGAACATGCACGTCAACAGCACAAGTATCAGTCCCATACTTAGAATTATTAATGAGATGAAAACTATATCTAGACGCTGGATAGCCCCTTGTAATAAGCCAATTAACGTGGTCATTGGACCGACACGCACTATTGAGTTGCATAGGGTAGCCCAAAGCATCACGGAGTTCATCTAACTTTTCCCCAAACCCCTCGGCTAGTTTGACTTCTCCCGAAGAGGGGCATTTCAATTCATCCTCGGTGAAATATTTGAGCATTAGGGGGCCGCAGCGACTTCATCAATTCTAGCGTCAAAGATAGCCTTGGTTTCTTGCACTTTATCCATGAGGGCTTTTATCTCAGGATGTGTTCTCCAATTACTTGGGGCTTGGGCCTCAATACCCAGTAATTCCCCTATCCCTTTCCCTACTCTTTCGTAACCAAACCCTTCAGCCATAGTTCTTCGTATGTCTTCAATTTGGGTTTCGATAGACCGAACAATATTATTTTTATCTAACTCAAGTTTTTCTATTTCTTCTGTTTTAGTTAGACCGCCACCTTCTAATGCTTTAAAATTCAAATCCCGTCGCCGTTGTTGTGGGGGCATTGGGCCTTCTTGCGTAGCAAATGGCTCAGGAACTTCATTCAACCCACCCTCGGCCATAGAAGGAAGGGCCAACGCCTCGGCTTCTAAACTAGATTCTGGGACGGTAGGCGGAATTACTTTTGAAAACCCAAATTCGTCCACTGCTCTTATAGCTTCGCCAATTTCTATACCAAGTATTTGCCCAAGAGCATTTATTCCAAACTTTGTTCTTAAATTAGTATTCCGTAATTTTACAAGCCTAGCTGCCTTTTCAGGATCTAATAGTGCCGCTCTGAATTTACGATCTAACCGTTCTGCAAATATTTTGTGGCCTTTGGTAAGTGCTCTTGCGCGTCTATTCAAAACACCAACATATACTTGTGCTGCTGAAAGGGGGACCCCTGTATATTTTTTCTGAGTTGCAGCTGCCAAAGCAGGTTGTGTAGTTTCTGCGGTTACAGTGCTTAAATCTTTAAATATCACTTCTAGATCTTTACGGTGGCTCTTTCCAAAAATCATATTATACACTGCTGCATTTGCCTTCAGTTCTGATGCAGCTGCCGCAGCTCCTTTATATGCTGTTCCAGCGGGGGCGTCTCTTGTGGCAGCTATTAATTCATCCGGATTCATTAGCCGCCTAAAAGCAAGTGCTCTTATATTTTCTCTAGCCATCAACCTTTCTGCTTTTGGTAGACCTTTCAAAGCATTGAAAAGGGCTTGCACTCCTTGTTGACGCGCTCCTGGTGGCAAGTTAAAGGCTACATCCATGAGGAGTTGTGCATCGTCTACTGCAACTTTACTTAAATCTCGATTGATCTTTACAAATGCACCACCAAATAAAGGATTTGTTCTTAAGGCTTCATTAAATTTTTGTAACTTCTTAAAGTCAGCAGCTGTTCGGGCAGAAGTAGTCACTGCCTCACCGAGCTTTTCAAACTCCCCTTCTTTAAATAAAGTATCAATCCAAGATCTATTTTTTCTAATAAAGCCATCATGCGCAGCTTGACTAGCTGGGGTAACAGTCATCTTGCTATCTTTAAGCAGAGGCATTGTCATACGCTGGCCAGCTATATCAGCACCAAGATCAACTTCACCCCGCGCTAATCCTTGCATCGTTTCTTTATATCGATACAACAAAGTTTCGCGCATTAAGTTAAGTTGATTTTTCCCAGGTCTAATTGTAGCCATAACATTGCCTACAAATCCTGGAGTAGCATTATCTCCAAAAAGTTTGCCAGCAATTTGACCATAAGTTCCTGTTTCTAAACCTTTGGTTAGTCCTCGTTGCCAAATTCCAGCTAATTCTTTAAAATGGGCATCAGCTGCAGCTGCTTGCTTTGCATAAGTTGTTGGCATTCCTGCCGCCGCCCCTGCATCGTCAATGGCCTGTAGTCCCTTGATTTGAACCCCTTCTAATTCTGTCAACATTTTAACCATGTTTTTTCTTTGAACTTGATTAAGACTCTTTGAGCCAAGTTCCGCTCGAAGACTAATTATGAGATCTCTTAACTGGCCATAATTTAAATTGACTATTCCTTGAGCTTTTCCTGCTTTTGTTCCAACACGCCCAAGTAATGTGTTCCATTCAGAAAGAAACTTGCTGGGAAAGGCTCCTCCTATTGCAGCAGAAGCTTCTCCAGGTCTTGCCCCTGATTGAATAGTGTCCACTAATTTCTTAATATTTGAGATTTCAAATGGTTTTAAGGGAACTCCTTTGACAAAAGCAGGTTTGCTTAGTGCGTCCCCAATAGTATTGTAGACCCCATATAATCCTGTTTTTCCATCAGCAGTGCCCATGATAGCTTGTGCTTTAGTCGCAAGAGCTTCTCCAAGTTCATCTGCAGATCGTGCAGTTGCCCCCTCTACAATATCAGCGAATTCTCGCATTGCGGTGTTATTATTAGAAATAAGTTCATTTGCTTGTTTGAGAACATCTCTTTTAGCAATAACTGGTAATCCTTTTTCTACGGCGGCGGCAACATCTCCAGCTTCTGCGGCGGCAACCTTTGCAGGAGTAACTCCCGCTGTTACTTGGGCTTCTCTTATCACCCCTTCCTTTAGAGTTTCTCTTTGAGCACCAGCTGTAGTACCACCTTCAATTACTCTAAGAATTTCAGCTTGTTCTAAATACTTTTGGCCCAGTTCAAATAAATTTCTTGCATCTGTACCTTGCGTTAGTCGTGATTGTTTTATTAACTCTTCTCCTTGTTGGTGGAGAGCCATACTGGTATTTGTAGGAGCTCCCCACGGTTGTGCCGCTGATGTGCCTAGTCGAGACCCACGGAACTTATCAATAGCAGCTACAAATTCATCAGCACTTAAAGATCCTCTAAGGACCTCTTTCCCCATATCCCCAAATAAAAGAACTTTTCCTAGTTTAAATATGGCGCGTAAACCGATATTCCCACCTAAAGAATATAGCGCATCTGACATAGCATTCTTATATAATTCCATTTCAGTGATGACTTTTGGGTTACCCGCTTCATCGTTATAACCCTCTTTTACAAATCCATTAAATCGAGGGTCATAGGCAAACTCATTTTTTGTAAGAGCCATTTTTTGAGCTTTCATTCGCCCATAAAATGCACCCGTTGCTCCCCCAAAAATATTCCCTATCGCGGCTCCTGTTGCAGGTTGACCAATAACAGCACCCGCTGCTCCACCCACAGGAGTACCAACAAGCATTCCTGTAATATCACCACCAATTACTATAAGTTCTGGAAGAAGTTCTGCTACATCCCGCAACTCAAGTTTTATGGGATCAAACATAGTTGGCTTCTTAGTTTCAGGGTGGGTATATACGAGTTTTTGGCTACCTTGGTAGTTTATTTGCCGAATATTCAATGATTCAGCAGTGACTTCTCTATCTGTTCCCGTTAATCCATAATGTACATTGAAATCTTCAGCCAAGATTGGCCCCAAGGTAGCTTGACTTAATCCTGGAGAAATACTTTCTAATTGGTTGAGCGAATTTGAAGCTGCTCTTGTGCGCTTAATAGTTCTTTGGTCTTGGTCTGTGCCTTGTCGTATACCATAATCTCTTAAAAGAACCTGCGCTTTAACTTTTGGTAGTTGTACCCTTCTTCCTACTTGCGCTAATTCTTGCAACCAAGGGGGAAGATCCACACCTTCAGGAAGATCTCCTCGTATTTCAGCGGGAGAAGGTGCTCCAGAAGTAATTTCTCCTATTGCACGTTTATAGCGTTCCGATGCAGAACCACTAGTTCGTCCAGCACGAATATCTTGTGCTACTTTTATTTGGTCCAATTCCTCTGCGGTTGGGGTATCCCCAAAAACTCTACGCCAAAGATTTCCAACATTACTTCCTTCTGGGTCATACTGCATTTCAGCAGGGCCATAATAATTTCTTACAAATTCACGAACTCGTGGACTAAATCCTTTTTCTATGTTATAGTCAAATACATCTTTTTGCCCTAACCACCCCTTTTCTATAGGAAATGTTTCTCTTGGATCTCGCCTCATTTCCAACATTTGAAGAAGTTCAGCATTAACCGCGGCTGAAGTTTTTTCTTGTTGAGAAAGTGGTCGATCTGCAGGGTCCACAGAAGGGGGGACCACTTTTGCGGCTTCAAGTAAACCCTCAGCAGATAGATCAATAGAGGGGAGGGGGGAATTGGGGCTAGGTTCAGCCATTATTACCTCGTTACAAGTACTCCAGAATTCTGGAGATATGTGCTATAGTCTTCTAATAAGACTGCTAAATCTTCTGCGCCCATCCCATATTTCTCTATGGCAGTAGCAGAGTTAGTATTATATTCTTGTAAAATCGCCACCATACGGCCTTGTAAATCTAGGAGAGTTTCTGGTGCATTAAATGTATTATCTTCTCCCGTATACAATAGCGCATTATTCAAAATTTTAAATTGATTGGGGATTCGAGTAGTCCTAAGTTTCGGATCAAATATTTTTAAATTTGCATTATCTGGTATTGTCGTATTCACAAAACTTTGGGCTACTGGAATATATGGAACTCCGCCAGTAATTTCGCCTTCGGCTGCTGTTCCTGCTGCTCCTCCAGGGCCAAGTCCTGGCTCTCCAAGATTATGTTCATACCATAAATCAAACCGATAGTAAGGAACATTGCCTTCCGCTGCAGTTCCTGCTGTTGCCATGTATTTATTCCCATCCAATGTTCTAAAATCATGGAAATTACTTTCTAATACATGCCAGCGCTTACCCTGTTCACCTTTTCCCAATCGCTCAAGATCTTCCTCGGATACTAACCCGCTATCCAACCGACTTTCCACCCATTGTTTGCTGTTTCGATCCATTGCCATCCATATTTGAGTTTCTACTTGATTATTCATATCCGCTAGAGCTTGATAGGTACCAGCCATTATTCTCTCAGGAGATTGGAAAATAGACTTATCCGACCAGCCTAGAGTTTTAAAGGCCCAATTTACATCGTTATCTGTAAGTTTGCCACCTTCACGAGCAGTTGCTAAATCAAAAGCGAGGCTAGTGTATATAGATTTAAGACGTGCACGAGCTTGGATATCTTCTGCAGTTCGCCCAAAGAAGCTGTCAGCCCATTCATCATAGCCTGTACTAAACTGATCTATTGCTGTTTTGGCCTTTCCCCATTCTTCATCACTAGTGTGGATAATCTGGCTCTTAAATCGACTTAATTGGTCGCTCACCCCTGCTGGCGTCTTAGCCCCAACTTTTGTCCCACTAATCAGATTAAGAAATTGTCTAGCACGATCTTTGATTGACGTAATTTCGGAAACAATTAAATTTTGTCTGGCAGGATCAAATGACCTCATTATATTTAATAGAGTATGCCCACCGTTATTTGCTTTTAGTGATGCTTGCAGGGTTGTGTTAAATTTATTCTTTGCTTGATTACCCCAAAGAGTGTCTAAATCTCCTGAAGTCCCACTCAAGGTCACCATTTGATTTGTCGCGGGATCCCACGACATGTAAGATACTGCGTCTTTAGCTTCATAAGGCTCATGCACTAATTTAAGAAACCCAGCTTCAACCATATCTTCGGTTGACATAGCGGCTGTTTCGTCAGGACTTTCCTTCATAGCGTTCATATAGTCCCATTCATTAAAGATGGCTTTTTGTTTCTTATTCCCCTCCACAAATACCTCGACCATACTAACGCCGCCTACATAATCTGAATAATCAGAGTGTTGCTTACTGATTATATTGTTATTATGTCCTATAGGACTATTCAAAATTTCATCAAAGGTTTTCCCAGATTTAATAAGTTCATTCATATTTATGTATACAAATTTCTTTTCGCCAGCTTTATTTGTCCCCAGTTCAATTCTCTTGAATTCAGGTTTATCTGTAATATATGAATTCCCCACTGTTGTCATAAATTGCGCTTTTTCTTCTTCTGTAACTGGGGCTGTGGGGTCTGAACGATTTTGAGTAAAGTTTTGAAGGGCGCGAGTATCCAAGAGCCAATCTTGAGAAATTCCATTTACTTTTTTGGTTTCTAATTTGGCGTTTCCTGCACCCCAATCTGTGGCGATAATAGCATGCCTGTATTTTTCTGGGTCATCAACAGCCCTTCTTAATAAATCATGTGTATTTGTTCCCATATTTTCAGCAACTTTAGCTAAAGTATATGGCGAATATGTTAAGGTTCCTCCGCCAGCAATATTTAATGTTTCTAATTGAACGTTGGGTATAAGGCCAGAACCTATTCGAGCATTAGCCGCGTAGGTTATCAACGAAAGCGGATTCCCAAGTATTTTTTTACGGGCTGCGTCATCGGTTGGCAAAGATTCTGCGAACTGTGCTGCAAATTTGGCTTGGTCTTCATCGGATAATCCTGCACCATATTTAGTAAGAACACCTGCAATATCTGGGGCGATTGGATTATACGGGCCGCCAATCTTATACACCCCTTCAGTTGGAGATATATTAGGATCAAATTCGTCAAGATTATAAACTTGTCGTTGCTCTAGGCCACCCTCTAGCCTAACTGTTTCAAACTTGTACCTACTAGGATCAATGCCTTCGGCAATAACTATCCCAGGATAAAGAGTGGGATTTTTAATGGCTTCGTCAAGAATAATATCTGTCGTCTTTCCATTCTCGCGTGCTACCCGTGCAAGAGCAGCTTCATTAATTGAAATTGTCCCTCCAACCCCAACAGGAATCTCCGTTATTTTTAGGTCACTTTCAAGGCCAGCCTTCTTCGCAGCAAATGCTCCAAACCTATTAAGAATTAATGGATTTAGTGCCCAGTCTTCACGAATCTGTGCCTTTTCTGATTCAGAGTACGCAACCCCCTCAGGATCAAATTCAGGGATTTTAAATTGACCTACTAATTCTTCTATAAACCGTACTTTTGCCGCAGGTCCTTGACCGTCTGTATATAGGGCTGCTGTATCATTAAATCGGCTAGAAATCGCTTTATTTATTTCGAGGCCATATTCCGTCTGTTTCCACTGATTGGCTAAGTAGGCTGTCATTGTAGCTGATCTTGCGGCTTTATCAGCTGTTTCCATTTGATAAGCCAACATGCCAACATCTTTACGGTCTTTTCTACGTCTCGCAATTTCGGCCCCAAATACGGGGAAAGCCTTAGTACCCGCCGCCCCAATATCACCCAGTAAATCTCCAGGTCCTTCCCCTTTTAAAAGTTCTAACCCAAAGAGGAATAAAGGAGCAGCCCAAGCAGGAACATCTTCTTCGTCTTGATCAAGTCCGAGAAGTTCCTTGGCTTTTTCGTTATAATTTGTTTGATTATATTCTGGAGAAACCCCCATTGCCTTAAAGAAGGCGTTAAGTTCAGAATTTTCATCTAAACCTTCAAATGCATTAACTTGATCATTTCCTGTGGCTTCCGCATTGGCAGCAATATCAGGGGACACTTCTCCTGTGGCTACTTGATCTTGTAAAGCTAGAGAGGCCGCTTTTCTAATTTTGGCTACATTAGTATCTGTTGCTGTAGTAACTTGTGCAGGTGGTACTCCAAATGGTGGTGCTGTTGGTGTTGTTGGTTCAAGTATTTCTGGAGGTGGGGCTTGGGCGATAAGATCACCAGAGGGTGGCGCGGGTGGGGCTTCCACAACTGAGTTTTTTGCGAGGTAGGCTTCTAATGGACCTATAATTCCAGGATATTGAGGACGAGGTTGTGGGGGCCTCCCAGATGGAACAATAGGCTGTGCAGCAGTTTGGTCCTGTTGATACACCTGTTGAAACATAGGCCGATTGCTAACTCCTGGTGCTGCAAATTGCCTTAGATTAAATGCCTGTGGATTAAATGCCATTTTCTTTACCCGAGAAGTCCAGAAGCACCAGCAGCTAAAGCTCCTGTATTTTGACCCTGATTAAACAAATACCCTTGTCCAAAGCCTCCTGGCCCAAAGATACCCGCTAGACTGATACCCGCCCCTAACGCCTGAGATAATGGGTTAGCTCGAGGTTCAGTTGATTGAGTCAATGTTGAAGAAACAGTGGGCTGTCCCTTGAGGATATCACTCAAGTATCCAACCCGTTGGTAAGGTTCATAAAGCTGTTGCAATTGATTCTGTCTCGCTAGGTCTAAGGCCCGTTGCCCTTGTTGCTGTTGTTGAGCGCCTACCTGACTTAGTAACGCTATGTCTTGTGCGCTGAGTTGTTGTGTCAACCCACCAAGCCCCGCTTGAGCCTGTCCAAGTGCAGATTGCTGCGCGGCCAAAGATCCAGGAAGTTGGTACTGAAGTTGTTCAATCCCCATTAACTGTCCTGGTAACTGCTGTTGGCGAGCAGCCTCGCGTTCTGCCGCGCCCAAGGCAGTTGTAAATCCCTGAGAGCGTAATCCCGCCTGTTGTTGTCCTAGGATCTGTGCAAGTCGACCTTCTAATTCCCCTTCCTCAACAAACCTCCCTAGTCCCCCAAGTGCATCACTTTTTACGGCAGTATCGCGAAACCTGATTTTAGCTAGTTCATTTTGACGAGTAGCTTCTTCCGTAAACTTGTCAATAACTTGCTGTTGAAAAGGATCTTGAAAAGCCTCAATCCTATCCGTTATGTCACCCGCGCCTAGAAGAGCTGCTAGGCGAGCTTCCTCTAGTCGTTCTGGTCCTCTTTCTGTTAATGGTGTAAGAGTACCAGCGGCAGCGGCTTGTTGTGCAGCAGCGTCGGTAAGAAAAGGTTGAAAAGCCCCTAGCCCTGCTTGGGCGCGGTCAAATGCCTGAGTAGTGGCAGAAGAAAAAGGAGCAAGTTGAGCCTCTGGTAAAAGACCTCCTGGCCCTACAGGTGTTTTAACTAAATCTTCAGCACTGGTGAGTAACCGTTTTCGTATATCTTCAAGAAACGGAGCTTCGCGTACAATTGATGTTTCAGTAGCCATTAGGCGACCCTCCGTTCAAGACCATTCATCATTTGATACATTTTTGCGGCCCCCTTCATTCTATCACCACCTCCGGCCCCTCGTACCGATTTTTCTGTCATAACAAATTCACCATCTGAAAGGCGAGCTAAATTCGAATCGGTTTTTGGCCCCCCTACTCCATCAATATAACCCCCACCTGCGGCGGTTAAAGTTGGGAGACCCGCCCCAAGGCCAGTATATCCTGGGATAGTACTTATTGTTTGGGCTACATTTACCGGCTGTGGATCAAAGGATCCTTGGTAAAATTGGTAAAGTTCATCTGACGAAGGCGTGTAGTTGTACTGCGCTTCAAATTCTTCTATCAAACCATCTTGATCAACTTCCGGCGGTATAAACATAGCTTCTACATAAGGTTTCGCCGCATATTGTAAAGCACCAGAGGCTACCCCGCCAAGGGTTTGTGATACAGGTTGGCTAAGCAAATTGCTTACACTACCCAATGCCTGAGACGTAAGTACCTGACCTGGTCCTTGAGCCGCTAAACCACTTAAACCAGCTTCTGTAAGTTGGCCCCCCGTAGTAGCAATAGCATTTTGAGCAGTAGAGAGTAGTGCTTCAGACGACACCTCCGGAAGTGCTGTTCGAAGGGCCTGTGAAGCTACTTCTGCTGCACCAATTTCACTGCCTGCCCCTGCAATTGCCGTTGCGGCATTAGGAACAATTGAATCTACCATGGCTTTTTCGATAGCTCTCTGAGCAACATCTTTGGCCACCCCCTTAAATGACTGATCAAGTGCCATCCCATACCCTGCTTTGAGTGCAGCTGCTTTGGCAGTTGCGTCAGCGGTCCTTGCCGCTATTTGTCCAGAAAGAGTTTGAGCAGCATTTAGTGGAACTTCTCCCACTCCTTTTGCAAGAGCAGCTCCTGTAGTTCCACCAGTCATACTTGGCAAAGCAGAACCTATCTGTTTTCCAATCCAAGGCCCAACCCATTTCGTCCCAACAAAGCTCATTCCCGCCGATAGTAGTGCCTGTTTTAAAGGCTTCCCTTCAATTAATGACCCCACCCCAGAACCAAGGGCCGCAAGCCATGGATTACCCGTCAAGGCCCCCGCAATACCGAGAATTGTCCCTGCATTTTTCTTTAGAAATTTACCAACTTTCTTGACGCCTTTTGCAATTGCCTTGAAGGGCTTTGCAATTGCCTTGAAAAAGCTACCAAATCCCGCTGCAGGGAGACCCGTAAGTTCGTTGATAGGCATAGGCCCCCCAACGGTGATTGTACTGGGGTCAACTCCTGCGGCCTCTAAAGAGGCAAATAGCATTCGCTGTTGTTTTTCGTCTAGCAGTCTAGGATCAAATATAATTTCTCCTGGAGTTGCTTGTACTAATGGCTCCTCTCCCATTGCTACTAATTGTTCGGAAAGGGCAGGGAGTTGTGCAATTCCCGAATCCGTTTCAGGCGCAGCCTCTTCCACCTCTACGGTCTCCATAATTCCACTGTCCATGACATTGTCATTGGCTGCAGCACCTTGGGCAGCAGCGGGAATATTCTGGGCTATTGTTTGAAGCGCCTCTTCTGAGATACCTGCGTTACCAGCTTCACTTGATAAAATCCCCATGAAGTCTTGCTCACTTATTTGAGCTTCTTCTGGAACATTCATCCCTCCTAGTGCGTATTTCGGAACTAAACCTCCATCAGCATATCCTCGATAATTGCGCTCTTCTTCATGACGTTTCCGTAATTCGCGTAAAGTTTCACCTGCTTCACGGACAGACATCACTCCTCGAGGAGCCAACTCTCCCGCCATTGTACCTCGATGTACATAGCCCCCTTCCTGCGCGGTCATTATAGGTTGTGCAGCTTGCGCGGGAGCTTGATTTTGAACTTGTTGTCCAGGTTGCTGAGGAAGTGGTTGAGTGGGCATAATTGGTACAGGAGGAATTTGGGGAGTTTCTGGTGGTGTTTCAGGAGGTTCCTGTGCCTCTGCATTTTCTTTTTGCAATGCCTGCATTTTCTTAATAGCTAGTTGCGCAGCTTCTTCACCATGTTCTTCTCTGACCCCAGTAATCCATTCACCAAAAGTTATTTCTGGATGCCAAGGAACTGGCTGGTCATAAAATTCCATTTCCCATGAACGTGTGTTTAAATGCCAAGGTTGATGTTTTCCTGGCCCAAGTAATTCTTGAGCAAGTCTATCATCCTGTTCTTTTATTCTTCCTTCATCAACAACAGGAATAGGCCTCGCAGCAGGGATACCTTGGTTCATCATTCCTGGGGCTGGACGAGGAGCCATTTTTTGAGTAAGCAACTCAATACCTTCAGGACTTTGTGCTGCTCCAAGAACTTCTGACATAGCAGCTGGGCTTTGATATACTGGTGGGGCCATGATTACTTATACCTTATTTCACACTTTAGTGATAGTGCCTATGTAATTTCTAAATAACTCCCAATAACATGTAGCCGATTTGCATTTGCTGCGGTAACTTTCAAAACTTCTGATTCCTGAACCACTAAAGGTTGGGTCAATAGTTCAGCAGTTCCATTTGCCGAAGTCGCATAAACATTGTAGACTACAAACACCGTAGAAGCAGAATCTGTAAGAGTAACGGTAATAGTGGAAGTAGACCCGCTATCATCGGCTACTAACAAAGATTTAAAAACAGCAGTCGTTGCCGCTGGCGCTGTGTACAAAGTGGTAACAGCTGTTGTAGTCAAATCTAATTTAGCATTTTTATAAAAACTAGCCATTAGACGATTACCAAGGTTCCATTTACGGTGAGGGTGATACTACTGTCCACGGTCAAAGGACCCGTACAACTAGCATTTGTACTAGTGTCAATAGTGGTATCAGCGGTGAGACTAGTCGTATTAGCTCGAAATATATCCCCTAAACCGTCCGTTGAATCTCCCGTAATTCCGTTATTCCCCAAAAAATAAGCAGCACCAGCTGCCCCTGAGCTTCCACTTCCTCCTTCAAAGAACCAAGTTAATGCCCTATTTTCATCTTTCCCTTCTATTTGAGCAGGGAATTCCATTTTTGTGAGGGACATTTCAATATCCCGCAAAACTCTTTGGAAAGTATCCGCATTGTACTCTAATGGTGCATCAGGAAAACTATGATCAAGTAATTTGGCCACTATCTTCTTCCATCTGGTCTAAGTTCTAACCGTGTATCTCCTAATGTCCACCCTAGATCAAGAGAACTACTCTGTATTCTTAGAACAGTTTGACGGGCGCGAGCGCGAGTAAACGATTGAGTAGTGGTACTAGTAACGCTGCTGGTTGAATTTGTTATTAAGGAATCTCCTGGAAAGTTTCTAGTTTTGATCACATAGTCAACAGTTGCCTCTGAATCGGTACTTACAATTTCTATATCTGGAATAATTTTGTTAATAAAGCTAAATTGTTCCCCATCCCCTATATCAAAATCCCCTGATTCAATAAAAGAATTCATAGCACTACCATCGTCATTTTGTCCATTTTCATGCAAATAAACAACAGTAGACCCAATAGCCCGAGGGTTAGCGTGTATCCCTCTATCTATCCATGCTGTACGCGAAAGGGTCCCAATATCCCAAGAACCTTCACCATAATTAAACTTAACATACCGATCTATTTCCGTGGCATCAGAAGAAACATAAAACCACATTACTTCATTAAACATCCTATTGGAAGCCGCAAAAAACTTACGAGATTGGTCTATATTCACATCATCAAAAACATATTTAAGAACGCTACAAGGGAGGGCTTCTACTTGACCAGTATAAATATAGAAATTTTCTTGATCCATCCAAAATACTCGATCACCCACTGTAATAACACTATTGGGGCTAAGTACAGATACATTACTGGCTAGAAGCGAAAACCCAAATGTAAATGGAGCACCAACAAATCGCATAGCGTGTAGGTTTAAATCAGTCCAAACTAAAATTTCTTGCCGAGTTTTTTGAGCCGAAATAATTTCAGAGCCTGAAGATATTCGTTGTCCTCCAGCAGTATTCGTAGCAGAAGGGGTCCAATTAAAGGGGTCTTCTTGATCCGACCATCGTACTTGTAATAAATCTTGAGTAGTCTCCCCTAATGGATTACACCCAAAAGCAATAACATGCCTATCTGCTCCAGAAACAAATAATCTACGGGTAATTGTGGGGGTATCAGAAGCTCCTGTTTGGGTAGAAAGAGCAGTTGCTCTTGCGTTCAACCCAAGAGTTTTATCCCAATAATAAGGGGTGCTATCAATTGGGTTAAATATCAAGTCTTCCCCCCAGTTGTCCTGTGACCAAAGCCTCAACTGCAAAGTGGACGTACTGGCAGTAGCCCCACCAAAAGTGGTGAAGTCGTTGGCTTCTTTAACAATGGTGGCATCAGCGTGAGCCGCTGCCGTAGTTCCTCGAACTCCTCTCACCACTCCGGCATCTAGCGTCTGGGAGGTTTTTCCTGTATACTGGATCAACTCATCTTCAATCTGGATCAAGCCCACAAACGTAACAGCTGCACTACTGCTATGGGTTGCGATAGTGGTGCCATCAGTATTACGGGTTAAATCGCTTAATGCATTACTTGTTTTTGTTCCGTATCGTATTTTCTCACTTCCAACAAGAATGGTTCCTTTATCCGGGAATGCACTAGCGGAGGCAAGGGAAACAGTATCACTGGTAAGAGTGACGTTGGCACTAAGTGTACTGGAAGCGGTTTCAAAATCTGTTGCACTGGTAAGAATAATAGAAGTGGCAGAATCAGAAATAAGTCCATTAAGGGTAGTTTGGGAATAAGTAGTGGATGGTCCCCCAAATAGACCTGCACCAAAACCAATACCATCTACACTAATCGTTAACCCAGCATTAATCTGGTAAATAGCCGTTGGGGTTCCCCCTCCTGCTGTATCCCCAGAAGAAGCAGATCCCGCCGTAGTAATGGTATAAGTATTGGCATTCACAACCGTAATTTGATGCTCGGTATTCAGTTGAGCAGCAGTGATTCCATCTGTCGTGGTTGCACCGGAAAAGGTTACAAAATCATTAGTTACCGCTCCATGGCTTGGGTCTGTAACGGTTACGATAGCACTTCCTGCATCTCCTGTTGTAAAGGGATTACTGGCAAGTGTTGCCGTTCTACGAACAGGAGTTATATCGTTATATGCAGCCCCCTCTTCAATATAGAACTTTGTATCTGTTCCAATCCCCATATATTTAGAACCATCTAAAGCTGACCACATATGTAATGATCGACCTACACCGTCAAGAACAGCACCCGAAAGTTTTGTCCATCCTCCCATTTTTTCAGGATGGCCTTTTCTAAATCGAATCAAGTTAGAATCAAACCAACCAGCTTCTGCTCCGTAAGAAGTAGACTCTTTATTCACTCCTGGCTGGAAATTAATTTTTGTTAGAGGCATTAAAATAATCCCTTAACTACTTGGCCTACAAGAAGGAGGCCTACCCCCGAAATAATCAACCACGCAATTTTTTCCCACCGTACCCCATGAACAGCTACTTGGCGTTGCAATTCTTGCAATTGGGTCCCAGTTTGCGCCCATCTTTCTCCACACTCTTTTTCATGGCGAGCAATGGCTTCCAATGCTTTTGTAGCCCTATCTGCTGCTTCCAACGCTCTTTCGGTGGGGGATATACGAGGCATCTAGATCTTCCATATTCGTACATCAGCATAGACTTCTACAACACCAAAGGTACAGGCTACACCGCCTGTATTGCTAGTGCTTACACGATGCTGCAACTCCACAGACTTGGAACCCGAAAGAGTGAAGCGTCCGTCCATAGTCGCTAAAGTAGTTGAACCACCGCTTGTGTCTGCGTTCATACCAACAAGTAAAGTGGTCCCATCTGTTGTATTCTGTAATCGCAACTTATGGAGAGCGCATTGGTCGGCGGGGGCAGAACAAGTAGCGTAGTAACTTCCAGCGGGGATAGTCATGGTGCTGGAAGAAACAGAAGCCCCCGTTATTTCATTAGTCTTTACGGTGTTTAAATCCCGTTTGGTCCAACTTCCACTACTAAGACTTTGAGCAACAGTCCCGTCTGATTTTTCATCTCGTACCTGGAAAAGAGCGGAACCAAAATTATCACCAGCCGCAGCCCAAGCATTGTCGCCCCTCAAAAATACACTCGACGAGGCTGTTCCCGTTGCAGATAGTTGGGCCACCCCAACCGCATCGTCAGCTACTTTTGCGTTAGTAACCGCATCATCCGCAATCATAGCGGTTGCCACCGTTCCATAGGAAGCATCCGTTCCATCCGATTGAAGAACGGTATTGGCTGAACCAACCGTGATGGCAGAAGGATCACCGCTACTGTCACCTACAATTAGGGCACCTCTCGCTAATCCAGCCATCTTTGCCAGAGTAACCGCGTTATCCTGAATGGAAGCAGTGGGTACTCCAGCCGAGCCGTTTACCTTGAACCCGGATTCCAGATCCGGGACCCCTGTTCCGTTCCCAGCCAGAGAGAGATCCCCGTTGGTGGCTAGAGAAGTAATGGAATCTACCGTCCATACTCCGGCACTGGTAAGACGGGCTTTTTCAGCGGCTGTCGCACCGCTGACCATGGTGTTGATAACCAGATCAAAATCTTCCGCTCCAGAAGAAACGTCCGTGGTTACGGATTGAATGGTATGCCCTATTTCATTGTTCCCAGCGGCTGTTTCCGTAGTAAATTCGATACCCGTACCAATTCCGGCGGCGGGGGTTCCACTAGTCGTTCTTTTAACAACAAGAGGATTCAGTACTGTATTCGTGCCGCTGTCTTCTTTGGCTGTGGTAATACCCGCAGAAGAAGTCACCGCTCCATCCAAGGCAGAAGTCCCGGTTACTTCCAGGGTGGTGACCTGAATATCGGAAAGAGCATTGGCAACAGCGGCCCCACTTCCAGCCCCGTCGCAATAGACGATTACATTCTTTCCATTCTGGAGAGTAACATCGGCACCAGATCCTTGGCTAAAAACAAGAGAATAAGGGCCACTGGACCCAGCGTCCGTGGTTGCATTCTCAAAAATAAACCATGCTTTGGTAGTGTTGGGGGCAATCGTAATCGTGCAAAGTTGACTTAGAGCGCCTGTGAACTTGATAACACGGAACATCCCGTCTTGAAGATTTTCAGTGGCTTCCGCAGGAGAGG
>Ga0114934_10001118_pt1 | contig 17435 bp, 11 predicted proteins | sample 4SBtaG_2_FD_99695 | JGI IMG/M metagenome (GOLD analysis project Ga0114934, IMG submission 99695) | Deep subsurface microbial communities from Kolumbo volcano to uncover new lineages of life (NeLLi) - 4SBTROV10_white metaG | ecosystem: Environmental > Aquatic > Marine > Volcanic ...
CGAACATAATGAAGAAGTTCTAGCTGATATAATACAAAGAAATAAAGTAGAGGTAACTCTTTCAAAACCAATCCCCCTTTCTTTTATAAAATCTGGAAGAATAACTAAAATAGTATATAAGACTGACATATTTGATGGAGAATTTTGCAGAAGCATAAAACAAAGCTCTATACCCCACACTTTAATTTGCACCTCAGAAGAAAAACTAAAGGAACAGCGAGCAAACAATTTTGATTTTTTAATAAATTATTTAAATAAAAAAGATCTTATAAAACATAATAAAAAAAGAATAAAAATAAACAACTTCAATAATGTAAAAATTAAAAGCGGTAAAAAGGTTGTTTGCGGAGACAAAGTCTATGATAGTTATTTCGATTTAAACGAAAGGGAAAACTCGGATCACTTTTTTCTTGATTTAGAATTCTTTAGGGTTTATACTGATTCCGATGAGTAAAAAAAGTATCTACGGACCAGATGTTTACAAGCGAAACGGGCATGGATTGCTTGAGAATGTAGACTACGAATTTAACGAAGACGGCTCTGTTAATTGGAGGGCAATGATCAAGGAGGAATTCCTATATCCAAATAAGGACTGGTTTGCCTCAAGGAAGAAAGATGTCCCTACTTCTGTTGAGGGTCTTTCTGACAAACAACTTCTCATTATGCTCGGTGGCATCAAAGAGCTAGCTAAAATGAGGGGTTATCATTCTATTGATTTTACAGTAACTAATGTTTCAAGTGATTATGTCACCGCAAAATGCCAGATAGACTGGATAGAAAACTATGAGAGTGCAAATATTGGAATATATCCTCGATATACAGATGTAGCCAATGCCACTCTCGCAAATACAGACAATTTCTGTGCTAAATTCCTAGAAACAATCGCCTGTAATCGTGCTTTTGTCCGTTGTGTGCGTAATTATCTCAATATTCACATTGTGGGTGCAGACGAGATTGACAAGTCAAAAGGGGCCAATAATTCCAATACCGTAGAATATGATGCCTCTAGTGACTCTGCCATGTTGCCTTTAACGCCCTCAGGAACGCTCCAGAAGGCTTTGAAAGAGGATAATGGGGTAAAGTCTTTTGATGAATTTAAGGCTCTTCTACGGGCATTTTGGAAGGAGAATATTTACCGCAATGAAGAAGCGGCACATTGGGAATCCTACGAGGATATTCCAGCAAAAGAGTGTAGAAAACTTATCGCGATTTGTAAAAAATCATAAACCAAAGAAATTCATCTGGCCAGCATCCAACTGGTTTTTGAATCCTTGTAAATTCTTTGGGCTAAGACTCTCCATTGCGCGGCCTTGTATAAATCCTTGATCTGGTGGTATTAATTTAATTGTTGATTCATTAACGGTGGTAGTCACACCGTTAGACGAAACATTTAAAGTAATGCTATTCATTTGAGGTTCAAATTCAGGTATTTGTAAACCATAAATGGTTCTGCTGGACTGAAATACCCTTTGAGGCTCCCCCTCGTAATTTTTTCTTTTTTCCCTTAATAACATCATTTCGAGAGTAGAACCCGAAGAGGAAGAAAGGCTTAATTTGTTCATTGTGTTATATGCTGGCGCTTCTACTCCGTAATATCTAGTATCAAACCTATCAAAAAGATCTGAAGTCTTTTGATCGCTAGGGGAGCTTTCTGCAATATCATCATCTTCTTTTTCCTCACCCTCGTCTGTTAGCTTATTCACCCTAGTTTTACTTCTATTATACTTAACACCCATAGATTTATTCCATTGGGTAGCGGCACTATAATTGGCGTATGACTGTTTAATCATAGCCATAAACTTATCAATTATCTTCGCCCAGTAAGTTCTAGGGCCACCTATATATGGAGCGGCTGGGATACCTGCTTGGGTAGCCTCCGCTAACTGAAATATTTCAGTGAATTGCTTAAACTCATCAAGTTCAACCTCTTTAACATTTCCTTTTTTATCAGGAATACGAGGTAAATCTGGAATAGCATATTTTGCTATAAAATGCCACTCATTTGCCTCATGTCCAACTGCTTTTGGGTTTGTATGTTCTGCAAGATCTCTTACCCTAAACCTTTGTTTAGGGCATAATATCGCCAGTAGATTTGTCATAAATGCTAACTCTTGATATCGGTCAATAAAATGACTTCTTTTAAATGGACCCATTACTTCAAGCCCCTTTCCAGCTTGAAACTCCATTCTTTCAGCCTTGTAGGTGCTATAACCATTAGAAATCCATATACCCCAACCCGCCGTAAAGTAAGCATCTAAAAACTTAAAAAGATCTGTTCCTTTAGGAGATTCCAATGGGGCTTCTTTCTTGGCCACTTCATCTGCGTCAACTACTGCGGCTTTCGTTAATTTAAAATACACAAAAAACTTGTTTATATATTTACCTAAAAAACCTTTTTGATTTCTTCTGCCAGCCCTATGAACAACTTCAGCTTCTCGACCACCCCTAAGTAAAGCACTTATTTTAGTCGCTGCTCCCAGTTTGTCTATAGGAGATGGATTATCTTGATTAGGAGGAATATAAGGAAACATAGTCCTATCTTCGGGTGCTCTCACCTTCTCGTCTTCCATCATTTTAAACGAAGAAAAATAGAAACTATGTAAAGTGCATGGAGTCTCTTTATACAGCGGCTTTATTGTCCAGTGTTGCCACTCATCGCCAATATTTTTCTTAAAGGCATTTGAAGCTTCTAAGAAAAGTAAAACATAAGTATAAAGATCAAATAAATTGTTTTGTTGTCTTTGATTCCAAAGAGCAAAGTAAGTTCCTAACACCTTTCCAGTAGAAGCAATTCTCACCTTACCCTCTTTGTCTTTTTTCTGAAAGATAGTCCTAAATACAGGCAAACTTTCAATTTGCAAGCGCCTGAAACAAGCATTCCTAGTTCTTGCTCCATCGCCATGCGATGGACTACCAGATCCTTCAGGTTTCTTTTCAGTTGAGCCTGTATATACATTAACAACATCTGGATTACGCAAATCTTCTGTAAAAGTAGCACCCACTACGCCCTTTCCTCCTGTTTTAGTCCAATTTTTTATAGGTATGGTGCTAGCTATAGCTGTATTTATAAACCTAACACCACCTGCCGAGGGATCTACATACCAAAAACACCCAAGAGACGAAGCAATCGAGCTTACAACACTGGTTAAAGTGCCACTGTTTTGAAATAATATTCTATTAAAATCATTATTAGCGGGAAGCCCGACTAAACCTATCCCCGCAGCCTCCATTATTGATCTAAAATCACTTAAAGTATATCCAAATTTTAATTGAAATTGAGATAAGTCAGGCCCAGCCTTATAACCCTCATTAACAAAATCAAGATTAAGGGAGAGGTCTTTTTTTAATACTTTATTATTATATACCATATAAGCCTTAACACCTCTATAGTCAGAAGCCTCCTCAAAATTGTAAATTCTACCGACTTCTATGACGGAACCTTTTCTCACTGCCCCTTGAGCTTTAAATGATCTCAACGGAGAGTTGACAACTTCGGTAAAAAAGGGCATTGATAAATTTGCCTCTCCCCCTTCTGGAGCACAGTTAACCCCCCTTACCAACACCACCATCGAATCCAATTTTAAAGTTGTTTTATCTATATATTTTCTGTTTTTTATTGTTTTTGTGGGATCTCTCGTCGTAGTAATACTGGTGCAAGCAAACCTTTGCATAGCGCGGTCAATTTCAGCATCAGAAAAAGAGTTTTGTTCTCCAACCTCGCCCACAACAGTCCCCAAACCATCTTCGCCACCGAGTTTTTTACCATCGACAACAGTCTGAACGCTGGCTGAATGACCCCCTCCAGAATTAGAAAAATTTAAATTTACACTTTGGATATTTTCGCTCATAGCTCAATGGTATTTTTTGTTTTTGGGGTTTTTGAATTACCAAAACCCCCACTTGGCAAACAACCAACGCCAGTCTTAAATATAGTTACACCTGTATAAAGTTCAAGATACCCAGATTGTGATTCTTGTAGCCCATTTATATAATAATTATTCCTTCCTTCTATAAATCCAGTTTCTGTAGAAATATCGGGAGTTACCCCCGTTATAGAATGTGTTCTATTATTTTTCTTATAAGCTGTGGCTTTAAATCCAGTCTCGTTGATATTGGTTACAATGCCTCCTGCCGCAGTGGATGTCCCAAATGCTATTTGGTAGTCTGTTCCCGCCTTAAGACCAACCCCATCTCCTGAATAAAGCTTTTGCCCATTTAAAAAGAAATCAAAATCAGTAAAATTAATATTAGGATATTTCCCGCTTATCCCAGATGTTAATTCTTCTCCTATGTCTTGCTTGAGAACTTCTCCAGTTCCCGCAAAAATACCCCCCGTTATTATATTATAACATATATCATCGTTATACGCTAACGGAGTTGTTGGGCTAAAATTAATTTGAGCGGAATCAAGGGCGGTTATGTTCAAGCTTACACCCTGCTCTCCCGTAGCCTTAACGAAAAAATCTCCTGTATCTAATTCATATGCAACCTTATTGGCACCCCATCCCGTTATAGGCAATTCTTGCAATAAACATTGAGAATTTAAAAATAACTGCAAAGTAAGTTCACCGTTATTAGATTCAACCACAGAATTATTAAAAAAGATATCATCTATAGCTCCTTGAGCCTTCTTATTATAATAAACATAATTATCCGTCCCTAAACCAGAGGAAAAACAATCAGAAAGACTTTCTCCTCCTGTATTTATAACAACATCGTAAATCATGGTCGGTCTCCTAAATAATAAACAAAATTCTTTTTAAAGTTTTCCGCTAAACCACCTAAGTTAATGCCAGAAGCTGGAATTGACGGTGTGGCAATTAATGTTTCATATAGCGGAGACTGCTTTACTCCGCTAATCTCAGACAGATAACCAGTTTGAAAACGAGAGCCAAACATCTCTACCTCGATTGTTCCAGCACCAGAAAGCCCCTGTTGTTCAATATATTTATCGACCGCACCCTCTACGTTTTGTAAGCCAAGAGTCGAAAAAGCCTTTTCCCCAGTAGGTAAATACTGATAACCAGAGTCTGGATGCAAATAACCTATCTGCCTTTTATTAAAAGACGTTACCCCACTATCTGATAACGCGGAATCAAAAGTATAATATATAAAATAATTTTCCCCTTCCTCTAAAGTAGAGGTGCCGTTACTGATAATATTACCAGTCATCATATATCTTCCTGTAGATATAGTTAAATCTCCAGTGTCCTCATAATCGTAACCTGTGATTCCAGTTTTATAAACAGTTGTTTGATTATAGCCAGTTATTCTTCTCTTGGTTATTTCGGTAGTTGTGCTTTCGGAAAAATCTCCTATCATTCCACTTCCTATAGAAAACAAAGTCGAAGGAGATAAGCCGCCCGATAAAAAACAAAATGAATTTAAACTAACATCAGAGGTTTCAAACTCTCCTGAACTGCCATAGGCACCTCCCCTAAAATACTGCGGTGATCCACCTAAATAAAACCCTGTATTATCAACAACAAGCGAAGTATTTACAAAAAATTGTTCTTTTTGTATCTTGTGGTTTAAATAATCAAACCTCAACAAAGACAAGCTGTCCGTAGATAAAGAAAAACCTAAGACATTTCTTTTAGCTAACTCTATTGAATTAGCGGTATAGATAAAATCCCCTTTATTATCAAACCCTTGATAAAAAAGTTGCCCTCTTTTGGTAATGCCTAAATTATATCCCTTAGAACCTGTTATAGTAACCCCCCCGACAGTATCTGAGGTTTTTTCTAACGAGCCGAATAAAATGCAATCTGATACTTGGTTGTTAAACTCCAAATCAAACAATACCGAACAATTAGAATAGGGTAAGTCTTTGGTCCCTGTAACGCGAATATTAGACCCAGTTAAATTAGCCTTATTTCCCTTTAAAAATGTGCCAGTTGTAAAGTCTTTGCCCGCTGCAACGCTACTACCAAAACCGCATACAATACCACTATAAACTCCTGTATTTATAGAGGGATCACAGTTCTCAATTACCCCAAAATTGAAGCCGCCCCCGTATGGGGCTGTGCTCCCTATGTGCCTTCCACTCATACCAGAAAAATCGTAAAAAACCAAAAGCCTATCTGAAGATAGATTTCGATTTAATGCATAACTTATTCCTGACTGGCTCATTTTAATTAATAATATCTACTAGTATTATATGAAGTAACTTCATTATCTTCACTACTACTTTCAGTAAAAGTATAAATTCCCGTCATGTGTCCGCTAACAACATCAATTAAAACCTGCAAATCTCCAGACTCACAATTTGCTGAAATGGCATACTCTCCAGCACTTCTTTTTTTTATCAATTGTTTGGCAAAACCATTAATACTAGGAACAATTCCACTTACTTCTATCGGTTTAGTGTCTGATATTGATATTTTCAAACCAGATAAAGTTCCCGAGGACAAATCTATACTGTTATCAAAAGCAACCGAATAGCTTATTAACCCCTCCGCTGGGTCTTTTGTTATGGTTTTTGAAACTGGATTAGGATTTAAATAATCTCCACTTATTCCATAACCCGTAACACATCCTGTAAAATCCTGTAAAGACTCTACGGCGTAATTTAAAAAACCAGAATTAGCCGCCACTCCACTATATTGAGAGTCCATCTCCAGAAATCTTAATCCAGTTGCAGGATCTCCAGTTGGGGCTATTTCGAAGGGGGAGTTATATTTAAAAGTTCCATTTACGCTTACCCTAACTTTTGACTCGTCCTTACTCGCCTGAACCTGAGATTTTCTTTGATGCAAAACATTGCCTTTTTGGTCTAAATCTGGATTAGAAAAACCATAAGCAAAATTAACTATATTAGTCCCTGTATCTATCTCATAAGAAGCACTTGTCGGTCCATTGCCAACAAAAGTATAAGCACCACTCTCATAATCAGATAAAGAAGATACTATCGCGTTTAGAGCTATTTCTGTTGCTTGACCGCTAGTAAAAAGCCCAGTATGAACAAGATGTCCAGTTTTTCCTCCATCAAAAGACCCCTGAACAGAAGCGTTTACATTGACGCTTAACCCCGCCTCTTTATCAAAGGATATTTGAGTTGAGGATTTAAATATACCAGAATCTGTCACTGGATTTTCTGTTGTGCTATATAAAAAACTCTCTTCTATAGAATAAAAATTCGTGCTTTTGTCTATATTTTCTGTTCTTGAAACTAAAAAAGCATTCCTTCCAGTATTAAATAAACTAAGATCTAAACAACCCGTAGCTCTTCCTGTCACGAAATTATAAGCGTTTGTTAAAGGGGAAACCGCATACATATTTACCCCCGTTTCAACGCCTTTTGCTGATACAATATGACTAACTGTTACTATTTTGCCATCATCTTCAGTAAAAGACCAAGAATCTGCTGGCTCTTTAATGCCAAAAAACTCTGAAAAGGTTCCTGAAGAATAAGACGTAAAGGATATATTATATGGCAAAACCGTAGTGAGTTCTGAGTTGTCAAATGAAATTGACTCTGGTTTAGCTGATTGATAGGTTTTACTGCCCGCATCGTGACTAATAGTTAGTGTCTCAAACTCAGACATTAAACCACTTATCATTTTCATCTTTTGCAAATGTAGTCCGCTGAGATTTTCTCCAGTTAAATTTCCTACTAACTCAACCGTGTCTTGAGAGTGATCCAACTTTCCCGCGATATTAATTGGCTCTACCGAATGACCCACAAAGGGTGTCGGTGCTGGAAAGGTGTATGAACCATATGTTATTATTTCAGCCATTTTAATCCTCTTCTAGAAATAAATAATTTAAAGACCTTGTGGCCTTCCCTTCTCCTAAGTTTGTTGATATTACATCTTTGACTATAGTTATTATATTCTCACCAACCAACGAATTAAAATCTGAAGTTTTAGATTCTAAAATTCTAGCCGCCTCATAAACTCCAACAGTTTGACTAACTACGGCACTTGCCGAAAGTTTAGCCCTTCCCACCGTTTTTAAATTATTTAAAACTACTTCGTCCTCCTTGCTATCAGAGTTAAAATATTTTTCTATTCTTTTTATTTGCCTATTTTTGGAAACTTGCGTTTTGAGTTTTAATAAGCCGTCATTTGAATCTTTATATGAGGGGTCGGTGGTAAACGACACAGTATCCTGAATAGTGCCTTTTGATTTTTCAAAACTCGTAGATCTTTGTTTTTCGAAAAAGTCAGTCAGCGGATGGAAAAGTCTCTGTATTTTATCTTTATACTTTTCTTGTTCATTATCCCACGCAGTTTTGCTTTTAGAGAACTTATCTTTATTGTTCTTTCCAAGAGCATTAAAAATAATTGTTAAGGAGTAATTTTTAAAACGACCATCCTTTGTCTCTTCTCCTGAATAAGATATTAAAGTTTCCTGAGATTTTTTAGGATCAGTTGAGAATACAATTGTAAGAGTGGCCGTATTGCCATCTTTTGTTATCGCCTTTGATATAGAAAAAGGAGACCCGAATTCCTCTTTCTCCTCTGCCTTTTTCTCATCTATAATTTTTGATATAGCAGAGGTTAAAGTATTTTCAGAATCAAAATTTAAGGAAGTTAACTCAAAATTTATTGTTTTATTTAAAAAACCTTGTTCCGTAATCTCTAAAGATTGAGTTTCTTTTTTGCCAATATTTTTTGCGCTATCTACATAAGAGGTAGATACTTTTTCATTTAAACTAACCGTTAAACCGATTAGATCATAATTTTCGGTTATTAAGCCCCTAAAGTTTTTGTCTATCTTAGAATCTTCTGAAATACCATCTTCTTGGTAACCAAGAGAGGGACGATTAGCGAAATAGTAATTAGTTAAAAATGTTTTAGCATCATTTAAAAATTGACCTCCCGCATCTTCTCCAAAAGTCAAAGATACGTTTCTATCTGATTCATAGTTTCCACCATCTCTAGAGAAAATATAACTCTCTGAAAAGGATGTAACGGTTTCAGGGTTTGGAATGTATTTAGCGAATTCTGAGGACGAATAATCATCGAGTCTGCGAAACTCTTTAATCACCATAGTTACGGTTTCCGACCCCACCAATGGCCCACTTCCAAAAGAAAAATTCTGTATCTGACCGTTAAGGTAATCATCTGCCCCGATTCTAGCAGTTATATTAGGTCTTTCATATGCAACTATCAATGCATCTCTGCCTCCAATTAGAGATGTATCGTTTTGTTCGAAATTGATGTCCGACAAATCAATTTCGTAAGACCCCTCTACCTCATAACCAAAAAGGTCGCTAGTATCCAGATATTTATAGTTAATTCGGACACTTGAAGATAAAACATTATTAGCTATTAGAGCCGCCATTTTACTACTGTGGGTTTAGGTCTCCTATATCGGTATCGTTATTTAGAATGCCGAGTCTCCTTTGAAGTTCTTTTACCCTTGCTCCTTGTGTCTCTACAGTATCTCGTAAATCAGCTACAACTTTTTGGTTTGCTACAATTGCCTTAACCGTCTCATTAGAGGATGAAGACATTCTCTCGATAAAGTTATTAACCCCCTCTATACTGTCAGCAGCTTTTTGCATAGCAGCCTGAGTATCCTCTATACCCTTGGTTGTAATCGGAGCCTTCTTTCTTAAATCTTCAAATATTCTTTTCGTTTGCTGTAACTCTTGAGCTAAGTTTGCTTCTGCTGCAACCAGATCTGCTGCCGCCTGTCCTGATGACAACCCATCTCTTTTATCCATTTCTCCAAGAACTTTATCAGTGAAGTATGTTCCTTGTCCCGTAACTCCGACTTTTCTCCTTTGCGCCTCAGTGTCCGCTAACCGCTTAGCAATCTTAGGAGAAGCCGTCTCTAACGCATGTTGTGTTTGGGCGGTATCCTTGCCCATAAGAGACATAGCGTTTCTAAATCTCTGCGCCTGTTCTTCAAAAACTCTAATCTCCTCTTGTGTAAAGTTTTTCCCCTGCCCTCTAAATTCTCTCAAAGCTCTAGATTTTTCTTGCTTTTGCCCTAATTTATCCAGAGCACCCAGTTCTCTCTCCGCTCCCGTGAAATCTCCACTAATTTTTCCTGACATAATGCCTCCAATTCTATCTGAAATAGATCCCTGCCTCGCACTTAATTCTGCTGCTTGGGCTTTTCTGTTATCTTCTATTAGTTTTTCTGTTTTAGCAATTGTCTGCTTAAAGGTTGTCCCCGCTTGGCGCACCTGCTGAACAAACGCTCTACCCGCCTCTTTGTGGGCATTTTTAAGCTCTTCAATCTTAGCAGGATCAGACCCGTCAATTTTTGCTTCTTCTAATGCACTTTTTGCAGCTTGTTGTTCTGCAAACTTGGTATCTACCTGTGCCATTTGCAAATGTTGCTGAGCAGCTAACTTTGTAGCTCCAGCAAAAGGGCCAGTTACGGTATCAGCCAAACCCACTTGAAGGCCAGCTTGATCTTCCTTCTTCTTCGCCTTAGCCACCATATCAATTCTATTTCTGGCTAAATCAGCAGTCGCCCCAGCTAACCTTTTAGTGGCAGATTTTAAACTTGCTTCTGCTTGAAATATATCGTTGGCATTTTTCCGTCTCTTATCGGCATCATAGAATCTAGTCCCCGCCAACCTCATTGAAGCAATAATAAGTCTTCTCTCTTGTTTATCCATCTCTACCAACCGAGCCTCATGCTCCTCTTTTGTCTCTTCCCCCGAGAGTGCCAACTCCTTTACCCCTTCAGCCCTCTCTTTTAAAGCCTCATTATATTCTTCTTCTATGGCAGATGTATCCATCCCATCTTTTTGCAATTTTCTTAAATTTTCATTTACAGCAGACTCAAAACCCGATTCAGAAAAACCTATCAAGGATTCTTTCTGAGCCATCTTTTGCCCCGTCTCTGTCGCTAACCTTACGTTTCTATCAGCATCACTTTCTCCTTGATCCCCGAAGCCTCCAGTCATCACTTTACCAGCGGCCCACCCGAGCGCCCCTCCAATTAGGGTGCCAAGAACGGGGATTGGTATCAAGGTTCCAAGTGCTGCACCAGTTGCAGTCATTCCTGTTACTACTGCATTTTTTTTCTGTCTTTCGTCTTTCTGTGTTCGATGAAGCGACTCATCTTTTTCGATTGAGAAATGATTAAAAACCCCACCTGCTACGGCTCCAACGGCACCTAACCTCCCAGCAAGCTTACCAACCCCCTTCGACCCCGCCTTCCACATTGCGCCTTTTTTCCCCATTCCTTTCGCTCTCTTTGCAGTGGCAAATTGTTTACTAACGGCCCCACCGAATTTACCTTTCCCGCCGATGCCCAGTAATCTTGCGGCCCCTTTCCCTATGCCTCCTCCAGTAAGCATATTAAGAGTTGAAATAGTCATTAACGCAGTAGCAGCAGCATTTGCCCCAGCTATCAGCTTATCCATTATGGGTATCTCCTCTTTCTTTTTAGCTAAAGACGCTCTTTCGGCAGCTATTAATTTTTGTCTTTCTGAAAAACCTATTTTTAAACCCTTAATATTTGCTATGTTCGCTTCTGACGTTTTATCTAAAGCCATAGCAGCCTCTTCTGACTTTGACGACACCATGCCCATAGCAGTTTGAAGGCCCATTAAACCCATCATTATTGCTCCCATTCTACCGCCACCGCCACCTTTAGAGCTAGAGCTAGAGCTAGAGCTAGAGGTAGAAGAAGTAGATTTGGGTTTAGCTCCTGACTCTTGTCCCATAGGAACCCACTTTTTTCCATCTTTCACCAAAATTTCATCAGTAGCGTAATTTGGTATAAATCCACCAGCATACATCCCGATGCCTTTTTTCTCTCTGCCTATAGCATCTCTTAAACCCCTTGGCTCATCACGGGTATTCGTAACAGCTAGAGGCTCGCCCATTGAATCTCTATGAACTCTAATTTTAGAGGAGGGAACCCCATAACCCCTTCTGGCATTATAGTTAGGGATAAACCCGCCAGCCCTGCCTTTAGGAGCGCCCGTTCTAGGCAGGTTCCTCATTGTTTGTTTGATGAACTTGTCCTTTTGTCCTTGACTATTTTTAAAGTCCCCCCACTTATATCCTTTGCCTTTTATACCAAATATTTCTTCGATTACTGGATTGCTTCCTATATTGACATCTAGAGTTTTATCGTGGTCAGCCGTTATATTTCCTACTACAGAGTCTATTATTGCTTCAAAAACAGCGCCCCTTATAGCCCCAAAAGCTCCTTCGCCACCCTCTTTCATCCTAGCTTTAACTTGAGAAGTTGTAAGCTTTCTAGGCTTCATCTTTAACTTGCCGCCGCTTTTCTCTGTAGTAGCACTCAGAGCTTTATTAACTCCTCTCGCCAAAGCTGCATCTAAAATTTGATCTAGCCTTAAGAGGCGACGAAACTCGCTGTCTTGTTTTAAATTTGGGTCTATACCAGACACACTTCCCTTAAAACCCCTAAACCTTGTAGATAATCTTCTTTTCTCTTTAAATTCTGTATCTAAAGCCGCTGGCAACAATTCTTGTTTCTGGGGGACCAACATTAAAGCCTTTTGGCTATCTGGCGCATCTGCATTATAATAAGGGAAACCAAGGCCCGATTTTCTTTTTTTCGAACCTTTTTTATATGGCACTCCACCTTCATCTACATATTTCGCTTTTTCTTTTGCGGTAAGGTTCATTTTCCCCATCGCAGCACCAGAAAAAGCCTGACCTTTCCCTCCTAGTCGGAAACTGGCATAATTAGGAACAAATCCTCCTGCATAATGAGGAATAACCGCAGAATCTCCATTGCGTCCAAAGTTAGGTATTTCGGTTTCTTTGTTGTTCATAATGAACTTGCTCCCACCGATTGTCCCTGAGCTATATCTAGCCTTTACCCCCTGAGGAGCGCCTCTCATCATTGCTTCAGCCTCTTCTGCTCTAAAGCCAGCATTAAATCTTCTTCCTTTTTTACCAGTAAATGTGCCAGTCGCCGTAATCCCTGTAACTCCTCTAGCAGCAGCAGCACTCGCCAACGACCTCATTATTGAGGCTTGTTGAGCCAAAAGAGAGTTTTCTCTTTGTATGGCTTGAATAATTGCTTGTTCCTTTTGAAGTTGAGTGGCGCTAGTGTTGGTAATTAATTTTCTTAAAGTTGAGTCTCGTTGGAGTAAACCAACTATACCTCCTTCAATTTGCCTAATCCTTTCTGTTTGGCTACCTACTGCAAAAAGAGATTTTAATCCTTCAGCGGCGAACCGTGCAATTAGTTTAGCTATCTTAAGAAATGCCGCTGTGAATAAAACAAGGGCGGGTCCACTAAGGAAACTCCCAATTGCTTTAAATATTCCTTTTACAAAAGTATTTCCTTTCTCTGGGTCTAAAGCTTTGTCTAAAAAATCTGTAAACTTTGAAGCTATGCCAATCAGGTTTTCTACTAAGGGGCCAAAAGTAATAGTTCCTATTTTGTTAGCCAGACTAGTCAATCCCTGAATTAAGGAATTCATCTGCGCGGCAATCGTTTGATTTAGTTGTGCATTTTTTTGGAAAGCTTCATTTGAAGCACTAGCCGCCACCAAAGCGGCGTTTTTAAAAATACCAGTTTCACTGCTTAAATCTTTTAAAGCAGCACTAACTACGTTTATCTGGAAAACTCCACCCGCTAATTCTTTAATTTTAGAAGCTACCGTTGGATCGGAAATATCCTCCAAAGCATGAGACAAAGCTTGGAGTTTTTGAATGCCATTCATTGAAGCGTCAATTTCAACTCCTAATTCTTTGAGTTGACCAATTGTCCCGCCCCTTGAGAGTCTTGTGAATATAGATTTAAATGCGTTACCAATAACTGCTCCTCCTCTAGCAGTTTTTTGTTCTACGGCTGTCACTAAGCCTAGAAGCTGATCGAAACTGACCCCCGCATCCTCTGCGGTGGAACCAGCACGACTAAAGGCTTCAGCTAGATCTTGCGTGGAAACAGCAAATGCGGTGTCCACTGCTACCATTTTATTAACTACTTGATTTGCCGTTAAACCAGCAGACGTAAAACCGTTTAGAGCGGCAGTAAGAGCCTTAACGGATTTCTCAGCGTCCATACCAGAAATTCTCGTCATGACTAGAGCCGCTTTTAGCCTTTTAGCAGTCTCCTCTGCACTGAGACCTTGACGGGCCAATTCAGCAGCACCTTCTGCGACTGTGCCAAATGCCTGTCCCGTTTCTTGAGCCACTCTAAAAATAGCATTCCTAAACTTATTCATTTGTGAAGCAGTTGCTTGGAAAATAGAATTAATTTCTACTAGCCTTTTCTCTACCTCAACGGTGGTGGCAACAAGTTTTTTAAATGAATTAGTAACTCCGTTTAAAACGGCTGTAGTGGCACCAAAAGCAAAAACACGGGCAGTCGAAGCATCGAGAGATTTTTGAAACTCTGAAGCCTGACCCGTAATTCTTCCTAAAGCCTGTTTAACCTGCTTACTAGCCTGATTGAGACTTTGAGCGTTTAATTGAACATTTAGGGATGCATTTAGACTTGTCGCCATATAGTGTAAATTACACCTATCAGCTTAAAAAGTCTTCTGCTTTAAGCTTACCTCCCCTTGCGTTCATTTTTAGCTTCAGATCGTCTGTCCCATGAGAGACCTTCGCCGCCGCATCATCTTTCTCCTCATAATCCATTATCCTTATAGGGTCTGATGCGATTTCATCAGGAATAGATGTATTTTTAATTTTATTTAAAAGCGCGTGGGTTAGAACTATTAAATTTTTTTGTAAATCAGTAATTTCTAAAAAAGATTGATTTATTAAAGTAGAAGGACCGCCGCTTGCGGCAAATAAATCAAAAAATCCACAAAAATAAGAGCAACGCAATAACGTCTCTCTGCTACCTAATTCATTAACCTTAGCAAAAAGAAGAGTTGCTAAAATTGTTTCTTCTTGTGCATCATAAGCCTCAGTGAAGTTTGGATCTAAAAAAACAGACCTTTGAGTCATCCTTTTAACTTTTTTAAGCTCCGCAAGGTGCTCTGCGCTATAAGAGGTTATTTTGGCTCTTTTCGTTTTTAACTTATTTAATTTCTTCTTTTGAGATTCAATTTGAGATTCGAAAACTTTTTTTTGCGCTAAGTCGGTAATTTTACCAAAAGCGGTTATGGATTTTTTAAGCATCCACTCCTGAGACTTTAAACTCTCCTCTTCCGCAACAGACCAACTTCCGACCTTGATTGAAGAATCAACCAAGTCCTTTTCTGATTTAATCCCAGAACTAATAGATTTTTTAATATCCTGTTCTTGCAGGTGATCAAATTCTAAAAAATCAACTACTTTAAAGTGTTTAAAATAATAAAATCTATTGGAATATTCTAAAACACTATGACCCCTAACTATATCTAATAAGAGAGCAGAATATATTTTTTTATTTTCCTTCTTCTTCATCATCGTCTGAAATGAAGAGTTCTTTAAGGGATTTTTCTATTGATTCTTGATCGGTTCCTAATCTATTATACCAAATACTAGCGACCCTGATTAAAGTATCAAAAGCCTCATCGAAAATCTTTTTTTGCTTTAAAAAGCTGGCATCTTTTTTATCATCATCATCTGGGTCTTGTAATTTCAGCAAAGATATTCTTTTTTGCTCATAAGCATCTCCTTCAAAAAGGGGCCAAAACTCTTGCTTGGACTTTTCTTCAATGTCCTCTTGCTTTTCCTCAAAATAAGAAAAGTTCAAAACAAGCCATTCTATTACTTTTATTTCAGCTTTAGAATCCGCAGTTTGACTAAACTGATCTCTCATTGATGTCTCATATTCATGAAGCTCAGCCCTAGTAGAAGCGAACTTCTCTTTTGCTTCTTCTAACTGAGATTTCTGTTCTTCATCTAAGTCTTTGCCGCCTTCGAAAAATTGAATAGCCCTTGCTGACTCCATGTTCTCGCTGATAACCGTATTCATTCGCTCCTCTCCAATTTTAGAGGTCAACCCCCCTAAATCACCCATCTTCTTAGCGAGCATGGCCTTGGTTAAAAAACCAGCATTGATGAATTCATTGTATTTTTGACCGAAAAAGAAGTCTGCATCTTCCGTGTCTGCCATACTGGGCTTTTCAAAAATTACCCTATTTTTTATTGTTCGGGTAACCTTCTTAGTCGTCTCGACTGGGCCATCTTTACTTTCTTTTACATGAGGAACCTCTTTAACAACCTTCCTCTTTACATCAAATGAATATAGCTCTTTCACTCTATTATTATATAGAAAAAAATCAAAAAATCAACTTATAGCGCCCGTAGAAAACATAGATAAAGTAGAGTCCCCATGTTTATCGAACATTATTAAATTTATTTTTGCATTACTAAACACAGACGACCCAGTTATATCTAGAGAGTTGGCCATTAAAGTTCCATTATGATAATAAGAAAAGGTCTGCAAATTGTAATCATAATTTATTTCTAACTCAAAAGGAACCCCGCTTTGATATCCCGCAAAAAAATTACCACTTTGGTCAAATAGGTATCCCTCTGTGCCTGAAAACGTAACCATATTGGCGCTCTTAAAAGATGGAGCTAACCCAGTCTGCATTAAAGAAAACTCAAATCCAGTTTGTGGAGCGTCTACCATAACGGTAGCGTTATGGGTGGAGTTTTTAAAAGAAGATAAATTTCCGCTAGTTATCATTTTATTATTGGGAAATAGTAGGAAAACGAGATTGTAGTATTATCATCCAAAGATGGGCTTTCGTCCACAGATTCTAAACAGCAGCCACTAGTAATAAAATCCATTACTGATGTGTTTGAATCGTCTTTTAAATCAATTTTAATTGCTCCGCTCTCACACACAAGGCTAGAAAGATTAATTCCTGTAACCTGATTTTTAACTACATTGAAACTTAAAGTCCCATTACTTGGGGCTTCGGGAAACCTAAATCTAGGAACTCTTTCACCTAGTCTAGTTACCGCTTTCCTGCCTATATCAACAGATAAAGAAAAATCTTGTATATTTAAACTAGATGATTCTATACCCTCGTCACCATTCGTTGCTGTTGTTATTTGTATGTGTTCTGGTTGAAAGAACCCGCCAAAAGCATCCGTTGAACCGTCAGCAGCAGTAAGAGCACCAACGGTCGTAAAAATAGCTCCATCTCCCTCATAACTAGCCGACCCCTTAACTAAGTCTCCGACACTTCCTACAAGAGAATATGACGTTAATGCTCCCCCTGATATAGTAGTTACCCCCGCATTATCTTTTACTTTAAAATCAAATTTTCCAGTAGTAAGAAAACCTGACTGCATCTGTTGAGGCCCATAAAATGGAGATTGACCAGTATTTCCTGTGGTTAGATATATCCCCACATCCAAGCTTGTGGTTTGATTGGGCTTAAGCATCCTCTCTGTGACATGAGAAACGCCTAGTGGCTGTATATCTTCAACTTCTTTGGAAGAGGAAAAGCTTAATGACTCAACCGCTGGAACACGTTGATCATTAACAAAAAGCTGCGTATCGCTAGAATGGACTCTTTCTACCGCCATACCTTAGTTTACACAAAAAAGCCCCGCATTCCTGCGAGGCTTCTC
>Ga0114934_10001121_pt1 | contig 17393 bp, 12 predicted proteins | sample 4SBtaG_2_FD_99695 | JGI IMG/M metagenome (GOLD analysis project Ga0114934, IMG submission 99695) | Deep subsurface microbial communities from Kolumbo volcano to uncover new lineages of life (NeLLi) - 4SBTROV10_white metaG | ecosystem: Environmental > Aquatic > Marine > Volcanic ...
AGGCTCCTGATGCCCCTGCCGCTCTAACTGAACACCCCATCCTTCTAGTCTAAATGCACTGGGTATTGATGAGAAAAATTCGTGTTCCAGCGTTTTTGGAAGCTTACCAATATAGTATTCTACCGCCTCTTCAATCTGCTCCTTCATTACCTCTATTAAGTGGTTTTTATCTTCCAAGATATTCCCCAAAGTTTGCGACCCTTTACGAGTGGAAATATGAGGAGGCTCCTTGGTTAACATTCTATGGGTTTCAATGTAATTTCCCAATCGAGAATTAAAGCCCTCAAGGGTTTTAAATCCTTTGGGTATTTCCATTTTCCTGGTGCAAATAAAAGCTGAAAAATTCATGAGCTCTTCAAACTCATCAATATCATCGATCAACTGCAAAGCTATGGATTTTAAAGACAGTGCCCAAGGATTTGCAGGAGCTAACTTCAAGGCCCGATCCAAACTTTGTAAAGCTGCGTGCGCCTCTCCCAGCTCAAGAAATACTTCGCCCCTAATAATATGAATGTTCTCGTAGGTCGGGTTGAGGGAAAACGCTTTTTCCAAGGACTCAAGCGCACCCGACAAATCTCCTTGTAATTTTCTGAGATTAGCTAGATTTATATGAGCGTGGAAATTAGTATCATCAAGATCCAAAGCCTTGGTTAAAAATTCTCCCGCTCTTTCATTTTGATTTTTATTAAATAGCGCAAGCCCCAAGTCATTGCAATAAGAAGAATTGCTCGGCTCCAAAGCAGTAGCCTTCTCAAAAAGTTTCACCGCCAGATCGTAATTCTGAAATTTGAAAGCAGCCGAACCGAACATATGTAGAGCATGATAGTTTTTGTCTGAAGCAATCTTTTTATAAATTACTTCAGGAATGCTAGCTCGATTGGCCTTCAAGTTTTCCACAAATTTATTGAGTAACACGGGATAATCCAGCATCCCTTTTTGCCGTTTTTTAAGCTCCTTTTCCCGTCGGCGCCGATCGAGTCTGTTCATTGGAGATTCGTAATATCAAGGTTTCGAAAGAATATAAAATTCTAGACTATGAACAGATCGTTTTACTGTACCCGCCAAATCAATGAGTCGAAAATATTATTGGATCGACACCGCTTTTTGACTGCGATTAAGCACCTCTGAAACAGCTGCAAAAAGCGTATCATCGTCGAAAGGCTTTTGTAGAAATCGTTTTATTCCCAACCGATTGGCTCCCTCATCGCCAACAAGTTGATTAAATCCCGTGCATACAATTATCGGTGTATTGGGAAAATCAGACAGGATATTCTTAGCCAGATCTACCCCCGTCATTTTCGGCATAGCCTGATCCGTCAAAATAAGATCAAAACCCAAAGGATCTTTGAGAAAAATGGACAGAGCGGAATCACCAGAATTTGCCGTTGTCACTCGAAAGCCCTTAGACTCCAGCACATCGGTCAATAACATCACTAAGGATTCTTCGTCGTCGACAACCAAAATATGTTTGTCCATGAAAACCGATTCGGACTGTTGTTGGTCTTGGATTACCTCCCTGAAATCCACCGTATCGCCTAACGCTTCGTCCAATGGGAAAAAGATCCGTACCAAGGTACCCATCTCGGCAGATGATTCCACCAAAATATGTCCTCCATATTTGTGGACTGTTCCATGCACCATAGACAAACCCATACCAGTCCCCTCTCCTGTTGCTTTGGTCGTGAAAAAAGGATCGAAAATCCACTTAAATAATTCCGGTTCGATGCCCAAACCAGTGTCCTCGACACTTAGTTCGATGAAATGGCCGAAAAAACGACTATGGCAAGAATTACAGGTTCGCTCGTAATCATCCAGCGATATTCGTCCTTTAATGTCGATCCGCCCCTTTCCCTTCATGGAATCTCTAGCATTAATACAAAGATTCACGATAACTTGTTCCAACTGCACGGAATCAGCAAGTATTATCATTTCATCGGATTCAATATGAACTTGTATTTCGATGTAGGCAGGTAACAAGGGCCGCAACAATTTAAGAGAATCGTCAATCAAGGATTGCAACTTTACTGGATGGGATTTGTTTAACCCGGTTTGACTAAAAGCCAACATCTTAGAAATCAAATCTCGAGCCCGTTCTCCACTTCGGATGATTTCACTAAGATATTCTTCGAGATTACCGCTATTTGAATTAACGCAGCGTTTCAATGCCAAACCTGCGAAACCTAAAATACTCCCAAGAATATTATTAAAATCGTGAGCGATACCCCCTGTCAGGTGACCGATGGCTTCCATTTTATGGGATTGGAGAAGTTGATTTTCGAGGTGGAGTCGTTCCTGTTCTCCTTGGTTCCGCTCTATTGAGATCGCCGCAATGCTGGCTAAGGATTCAATAAGTGCTAAATCCTCCGATTTGGGCTCTCGCACTTCCTGATAATAAATTGCGAAAGTACCCAATACCTGGTTTTTCGATGACTTTATTGGCTGGGACCAACAACTGACCATCCCCACTTGACTAGTCAAAGCTTTATACTTCGCCCAAAAAGGATGAGTTCTAATGTCCGACACAATAACCCGTTTACCGGTAAAGGCAGCCGTACCGCAACAACCAACCTCTTCGCCAATCTCCAAACCATCAAAAGCTTCGTTATAGAATTTGGGCAAACTCGGCGCTGCACCAGACCGAAGGGTTTTCTTGTCCTGATCCAACAGTAAAATGGAGCATAGCATGCCCACGTGAGACTTCTCCGCTAAGAGAATAATTCGGGTCAGTGCTTCCTCTTGGGTATGGTATTTCGCAACCGCTTCGAGCGTGCTTGCCCGAAGAGCTTGCTCTTCTTCTGTTTGCTTCAATGCCGAAATATCGCGGCTACAGACCACAACGCCAGTAATATTTCCGCTCTGATCGAGGAACGGGGAAAGTTTACTTTGGATATAGCGATTAGATTTGTCGGGTAAATCTATCTTGAATTCGACGTTGGTCTCCTTTCCCCCAAAGCATTCGTCGAGCTTTGGTTTAATAGTTTCTTCAAATATTTGCTGCCCTAGCACCTCCGCTGGCGAGTGACCAATAATCTGGTCCCGCCGTTTATTAAACAATTTAAGGTAAGTTGGATTCACCGCCTGATACGTGAAATTGCAATCCACAAAAGCCAACAGATCAGCAGAACTATCTACGATTTGATAATAGCGGTGCAGAATTTCTTCCATTCCCGAACGCGTGAGTTCTGAGCTCACCCAAGCGGCGAATATTTTCAGTACCGATACAACACTGTCAATTTCAGCTATCGGTTGAGTGAAAAGTACCGAGAGTAAACCTCGACTTGAACCCATTGCACCGGGAAGCGCCAAGCCAACGTAACCTTCAATTCCCAGATCACGAAGCATAGTAAAGTTCGGAAATTGCAGAGCAACGTCCTTTGATACCCAATATTTACCCTGCCGCATCGTCTGTTCACAAGGAGCACCAGATAGTGCGTAATCAAAAGTATCGAGATGCTTTCCCGCCCCAAAACAGGAGATGAGGCTAATTTTACCACCATCCTCATTATCCACGAATTTACCTACGCACACATAATCCGCTGATAGAATATCGCTAAGGTGTGTTACCAGGGAATTAAAAAACAAATCACCGCTAAGAGGCCATAATGCAGTAGCAATTTGGCCTACTGTGTCAGGAGTTTTGAGGCTCTCTACAGCATTCAGCTTCGTTTGCAAAGCTTGGTTGGTTTTTTCTAATTCAAAAATTTCCCTTTTGCTTTTCCGGATTATCTTGCGGTGGCGAAAAGACAAAACTATTACCCCAACCAAAAGCACCAAACAGACAAGGATTATTCCAACCGCTACGAAGCTTGGCAAAGTATCAAAAATATTGTAAAGATTCACGTGATCGAGCGATTTGAAATTCATAGCCATTCAACGGCGGTCAGTAGGATTCCGAATTGGCATTGTCGTACTATCTCGACAAAATCTCAACAGATGAATACTAAGGTGACAACAGCTCTATTTTTTACATTAAACGGCAATCTGGTCAACAATCCACCCATTATGGAACCTATACTAAACGCTGCCAAAAAAGTGGATATTAAAAACGCCCAGACGATCACAGAGGAACCAAAATAGGGATATAGCAATCTAGAACCCACCAACTGGAAACCCATACTGATAAAACCCTGATAAACTGATAAAGTCAGAGCTATCCATATATTTAAATTCAAAAACTACACTCCCGTGATTACAGAATTCATCCAAAAACTTATGATAACCGTCGAAGAGATAACGGTTAAAAGGGGTAATTAACGCGTATTACCCCTGCGATTTTATGTTATGGGTTGGGTTTCTCTCATCACTTCCTATAAAAAAAACAGCGCTTACAACTGAAAGAAGGCGTGCATCATACCCGAAATATAGGCAGTCTGCTGTCAATAAAAAAAGCAGGGAGGCTATAATCCTCAGAAAGATTTAAAATAGCCTAATGTCAGAAAAGCGGAATATTTTTATCACTGGTAACAGCAGCGGCATCGGCTACGGTGTAACCGACCATTATCTTGAATGTGGTTGGAATGCATATGGGATTAGCCGCCGGGGTTGTACCAGCTTACAAGGGTCTTTGCATGATATCCAATGCAATCTGAGTAATTTTGCCACTATTGCACCGGCATTACATTCACTACTTGATGATGTTAAACGACTTGACCTTGTGATTCTTAATGCGGGTATTCTAGGCCAAATCCGTGAATTGAATAAAACCCCGATGGAAGAAATCAAACAGGTTATGGATATTAATCTTTGGGCCAATAAGGTCATCATGGACTGGTTGCATAGCAGTGGAATACAAATCCATCAAATTGTTTTCATATCCTCTGGCGCCGCAGTAAATGGTAGCAAGGGTTGGAGCGGTTATGCACTCTCCAAAGCAGCACTCAATATGATGGCGAAACTATACGTGCACGAATTTCCTGATACCCATATTTCCGCCCTCGCACCGGGCCTTGTCCACACACGGATGCTGGATGACATCAATAACAATGTCGACACCTCTGTCTTTCCTGCAATCCAACGTTTAAAGGATGCTATCGGTTCCCCATCCATGCCGGAACCACGTATCGCAGGCCGAGTACTCGCGGATGCTTTCGAAAAATTATTGGATTACCCTAGTGGAAGCTTTCTTGATATTCGTACGATGGAATCGTAGATTTGGGCAAAGGAGCGAAGGCGATGTCCTCAGCTTTAAAGACTTATGTAAGATTCGTTTCGCCCCGTCTCAAAATTTTAAATTAGAGCTATAACACTATGAACCTATTATGCTGCCTTCACCGAGTTTACTACAGACCAGGATAGGAAATGATGTTCGTCCCGACTCACGGTATCCTCATGCCCTCGAGCCACATCAAGTACTTGAGCACAATTAGCATCGATTTTTTCCCAAAACCATCGCTCGGTCGCAAATTTCTCACCAATCGACAAATCGGAAAACTCAACTTCATCGCCAACGACATAGTTGCTATATTTGCGGAAAGTATTGTTCATTATTGACCTCTTCGAATTCCGATTGTTAATCGCCAACAAGGAGCATAAACCCCTTGAAAACTGACCCATTCGAAAACCATTTTTGCTTCCGAAAAAGTCTTATAGCCAATTATTTATAATACATATTTTGGAAAATATGCGTTGATAGCGGAACGTGAGTTCAGAAGTGAGAGCAAAAGCTCAAAATAAAGCCAAATCTGGAGAAAATATTAATTCAGAGTCTACTCTGTAAGCCAATTTCCACGGAATGGGTAAGAATTTCCACTGGTCTAAATGGTCGGCACCAACCGATACATGCAACGACAGCACCCAGCTAGTTGACGCGCCGGAAATACCAAACCTTAATTAGCGCCCTCAGGGTAATCTATTTTTTTGCAGAAGTTTTACACTATCATTCGGGCCGACTCGAACGCGTCCCGAAAATCAAAATAAACCGGAGCGCCTGTATCGTGTAATTTCTTGAGAAGATGCTGCTGAAGTTTGTATTTAATATCACCTACCGCAAGCGCACCGACACCAACTGCCCCCGGAGCCTCGGTAGCATAAATCAATTCTTCACCAACATGTTTTCGCTTTATTCCTTCGATACCCAACGGAGGTACGGCATTGACGTCACCGGCAACTTTCAGTTGCTTTGCATCACCTAACACCGAGGCATTTAAAACTTCGACCCCCGCTTTAGCCGTGCAAAAAACAATATCCGCATTTGACACTAACCGGGCTTTATCAGCATCCGAACTGGCATAGGTTCCATGCATCGCCGTTCCACACAATGCATTGTACTTTTTAGCGCATTCAATTGCGGTATCAATATTGAGATGGTCGACCAGTGTAGTATCTACACCGTGTAATGCCGCAATAACGCCAGTAGCTATCCCTACTGGGCCAGTCCCTCCGAACACCACAGCCCGACAACCCTCCAACACACCACCGTGCTTTTCTTTGAGTTGCTTTTCAACACTGGCAACCAGCGCCGCTGCCGTAGTGAATGCTCCACTTGGATCTGCCAGCACAGAGACTACAAATGGGGGTACCATAGCATTTTGTGTTTCCTCCAACATCTGCATTGCCAATTCCATATCCCGCCCGCCGACGAAAATTCCGGTCCGTTCGACGCCAGAAGGACTCCGAGAAAATATTGCGTCCTGCACCAATCCGTTAACCTCTTCCAGTTTGACTCCAGAATATGGAATGACAACGTCAAAACCCGCATCTACGGCCATGTTGATATCGAATGGACTCGCATGATGTATTGGATCAAACATATGTAGGATGGTACGAACCGCCATAAACTTTCCTGTTACTAATAATTCAGTTTAATTACACCTTCAAAAACAACATTACAAACATATTACAGCTGGTCTTTGACATAATTCCTCGCAGTTTCAAATGCATCTTCAAAAGCCAAATAAACCGGTTTTTCAGATAAAAGCATGACTTCCAGCAATCGGCGTTGGGTCTGGTATTTTACATTTCCGATTGCCAATGCGCCGACACCGACGGCACCGCTTTTAGAACCACCAATTGGGTTACCATCATGGTCTGGAGCCAAGCCCGCGATTCCCGAAGGGGGAACCGCGTTAACGTCGGCCGCTACTTTTAGTTGGGGCGCCGACGCTACAAGTTCTGCACTCAGCATTTCGATTCCAGCGGCGGCAGTTGAAAATACAATATCCGTATTCTTCATCAATTCCCCTTTATTCGCATCGGCTTCACCCTTTATACCGGTCTGACCCGAACCGTATTCAGTATTTATCAATGCAGCAATCCGCTCTGCTTTCTCCTTTTGTCGCCCAATAATGTAAACATTGGCTCCAGCCTTTGCCGATAACAACGCGGCAGCTGAACCTACTGGTCCAGTGCCTCCCAAGGCAAGAATCGTTTTTCCTTCTAAGGTCGTATTATGAACCTGCTTAAGCTGACGCTCCACTGCAGCAACCATACCCGCTGCAGTAGTAAAAGCACCACTAGGATCGGCAAAAACAGCAACGGCAAATGGCGGAAGCATCGATTTTTTTGCGATAGCCAACATGTCCATTGCCATTTTCATATCACGCCCACCGAGAAAAATTCCAGTACGCTTCACGCCGCTTGGACCCCGGGAAAATATGGCATCTTGAACGAGGCCCTCAATCTCATCTACTTCTACATTAAGGTAGGGAATTGCTGAAATCCAGCCTGCGTCTAACGCCATGTTCACATCAAACGGACTGAGATTTTTTGCTGGTGTGAACATATGTAATATGTAGGATTTACCCATGAATGAGTCCTTTATTATGTTATTTTGAAAAAATTGGTTTTAACCGATTAAATTGGCATCCGGCCCATTTTACATGTAATTTCGTTGCAATTCCAAAATTGGGGTCGCTTTAGAAACTTTATAATTGGGAGGGTTGGGCAACAGCAAAATCCACTTCCCAAAGGTTTTCCAACTGATAAAAGTCTCGAGTTTGACCCAACATGGCATGTACTATAATGTCGCCTAAATCGACCACAATCCACTCACCGGTATTTTCTCCTTCAATACCTAGCGGCTTAAACCCATTTTTTTTGACTTCCTCCTCCACGTGTTCTGCAAGCGATTTCAGATGGCGCTGGGAAGTTCCCGTAGCAATTACCATATAATCGCAAATATTGGTTTTACCTCGAACATCGATAACCTTTATATCTTTTCCCTTGATATCGTCCAACTGTTCCAAAACGAGCGTTAATAATTTATCGGTAAGCATTCTGTGATTTTTTTAAGTTATTTATAAACATTCTGTTCCCGAATCATGGTCCATACCTTATCGGGTATCAAGTAGCGGGGACTGTACCCTTGCCGGATCATACAGCGTACTCTTGTTGACGAGATATCCAACTGGGTGACTTGCTGAAAAAATATCAAACCACTTAGTTTCGTTCTTAGCGTTGCGATCGTGGAAGTTTGACGCTGCTTCACTAAACACTCCAATGGTTCAGTAAACTTTTGGTGCGATCCCGGACGAAACATCACAACGACATGTGAAAGATCAAACAAACTTTGCCAACGATACCAGTGAGATATCCCCAAGAACGCGTCCATTCCTACTATTAAACACAAGGTTTTATCTTTGTAATCTTTTCGAAGCGACACCAATGTATCAACGGTATAAGAATACCCCTCTCTATTGAACTCCCGTCTATCTACCTGGAAACCTGGCACTGAATGAATGGCCAACGCCAACATCTTCGAGCGATACTCAGCACAAGCAATCGGAGCATTTTTATGCGAAGGCTGGCCACAAGGAACAAAAAGAACCTTTTCCAACTGAAGGGCCTCCTTAATTTCCAGCGCTGTCCGTAAATGGCCAATGTGTACAGGATCAAATGTGCCGCCATATACCCCAATCATTACCCTAAACCCGCAATCCACACATTCATCGGAACAAAAATTTCGAGACCCGAAACTAGCAAAAAATCAATCGCGAATATGTCCGTCGCCTAGGACGACAAATTTTTGTGTAGTAAGCCCTTCCAAGCCGACAGGTCCCCTCACATGAAGCTTATCGGTACTTATCCCTATTTCGGCTCCCAAACCATATTCAAAACCATCGGCAAAACGGGTCGACACGTTCACCATCACAGAGCTAGAATCCACTTCCCGAAGAAACCGGCGTGCTCGAGAATAATCTTCGGTAATAATAGAATCGGTATGCGCCGAGCCATACTTTGCTATATGGTCCAAAGCAGAATCCAAATCGGAAACAATACGGATTGACAAAATCGGTGCAAGGTATTCAGTACACCAATCCTGTTCCGATACAGGCAGACAACCAGAAATTTTTTCACAAGTTTGTTGACAACCCCGCAGTTCTACACCTGCTTGTTGGTATTGGACTGCCAACTTCGGTAAAATCTCATCAGCAATCGCTTCAGCAACCAATAAAGTCTCCAAGGTGTTGCAAGTGCCGTAACGCTGGGTTTTGGCGTTGTAGGCAACCCGGACAGCCTTTTCTATATCAGCATCACCATCTATATAAACGTGGCACACACCATCTAAGTGTTTAATTACGGGGATTGTTGCCTCCTGTGAAATACGTTCGATCAAGCTTTTTCCACCGCGAGGTACGACCACATCGACAAACTTGTCCAAAGTAATTAGTTCCCCCACTGCGGCACGGTCGGTCGTTCCTACCACCTGCACACATTCGACTGGTAAACCCGCTTGCTCAAGCCCAATTTGTATACAAGATGCAATTGCTTGGTTTGAATAAAAAGCTTCCGACCCACCACGCAAAATACAAGCATTCCCAGCCTTTAAACATAACCCAGCAGCATCAGCCGTAACATTGGGGCGTGATTCATAAATGATACCGATAACACCAAGTGGAACCCTCATTTGGCCTACCTGGATACCAGAAGGCCGATAGCTCAAATCGTTAATCGCTCCAACTGGGTCGGACAATGCCGCAATTTGTCTTAAACCATCAGCCATACTGGAGATGGTTTTCGCGTTGAGTTCCAAACGATCTAGTAACGCAGGATCCAGGCCTTTCTTTTGTGCGGACTCCAAATCTTTCTGGTTTTCATTAACAAGCAATTCCCGCCTGTCTTCAATAGCTTGCGCAGTTTTGATGAGCATACGGTTTTTTACACTCGCTTCCGCACACCCAACTATTCTCGATACTTGCTGTGCCTTTTCACCAACACTGTGCATGTATGTTTTTGTATCTTCGTGCATAGTTATACTTCAGTTTTATGAAAAGTATCCGTTTACTGTTGATAGTTTAAAGCCCCACTCGCAGACAACCGAGTTCATGGCCCATTACCGATGAATTCCGGTTCCCTTCCCACCCTACAACCCATGTTCAAACCACACAATCCCATACAAACGGTCAACAACGCATCCCACGAATCTCCCTTATCGATACCTTTCATAATACGGTCACTTTGCGCACCCTGTTTTAAGATACGTTTCAGTTCCTGAGTTCGTAATCGACCTAATGCCCTAATAACCAAAGGTTTCCGCTTTTCCCAAACATTATGTTCCCGAATAATATGGGATAAAGACTGACCTTGATTTTTCTTAACGGACATCTTTACAAGGAGTCGTGTTTCCTTCATCAGGCCCCACAGTATAATGGGTGGCGCGATACCCTCCTGCTTTAAATTGAAAAGAATCTTCGATGCCCGCACTGCATCACCATGTAGAACTGTATCCATCAGCTTAAAGACATCGAAGCGTGCACTATTAGCCACTAGTTCAGCAAGGGTCCCACCCGCAATATTACCGGCACCATGAAGTATAAAAATCTTCTCGATTTCCTGTGCTGCAGCAAGTAGATTACCCTCAACTCGAGATGCCAAGTACACAAGCCCTACCTCGTCGGTTTGCAACCCCCGGCGCATCATCCGCTGTTTTAACCATTCGCGTAGCTGCTTACCTTCCAGCGGCCATACCTGGAGAATGACCCCATTTTTATCCAAAGCCTGGAACCATTTTGACTTTTGAGACGAAGCCGCCACTTTACCAGCCGTTACCAATAAGATTGAGTCATCTGGAGGATTTTCGGCATACTTCAGCAATGCTTTTGCACCATCGTTGCCCGGTTTCGCAGACGGTAAACGTAGATCCAGTATTCGTTTATCGCCAAACAACGATAACGAATCGGTTGCGTAGTCAAAGTGATTCCAATTAAACCCCTTTTCAACCTGAAAAACCTCACGAGTCGTGTATCCCGCCTTGCTAGCAAATGTTCGAATCGTATCGGCCGATTCCCCCACTTGCAACGGCTCATCACCACTAACGAAATAAACACTCGCTAGATTATCTTTTAACCGACCCTCCAACTGATTTAACCTTATTCGCATGGAAACTAGCCCTAATTCATTTGGCTGGATTTCTACCTAACACGACACCGGTTCTGCGAACCATAGAACGCACCGCATCATTATAAATTTCCTTACGAATCAGATCTTCTTCCTGTGACTTGCCAATCACATTAATTTGCTCGTTGAAATATTCCCGAACTATAACTATTGTTTGTTCCGGCACTAAGATCTCGCCATCAGGTTTTAACAGCTCATACCTTAAGGTGTAGGTTAATTGAAATTCATTCACTTTCCCTGTTTGCGTCAGGGAAACTTCGCGCCGCTCCATGCGCTCATCAAGCACGTTCAATATCATGCCGGCCGTATTTCGATCGCTAGTAATGCTACCACCTGCAGCCGTCAGGGACTTCCGAAGACTACTGACAAATGGACCATTAGCAGGGATTCCATCAACCCAGATGTTTTTCATTTCGGGAGGCAGATCGATCGCACCCCGCAACCTAAAACCACAGGAAGTAAGAAGCAATACACCCAAAATAAACCCAACAATCACCAAACGATCCAGATTAACCTGCATATTATTTAAACCACGATACTGATTAATTTTTTGGGAACCACAATCACCCGTTTGATATCTTTTCCACCGATATGCCGTTGAACCCCTCGATCAGCCAATGCTTGGGATTCGATATCCTGCTTAGAAGCCATGGCCGAAACTTCTATTTTGGCCCTAAGCTTACCGTTAATCTGAACCCCCATTTCTATTGAATCTTTTTTTAGAGCCGCCTCATCAACCTTTGGCCAGGGCTCATTGACAACCATTCCATCATGACCAAGTGCCTGCCACATCGCATGAGTAGCATGGGGGAGAATCGGAGATAACATTAATACTACCGAGTCGAGGGCTTCCCGCCGCACCGATCTCCCTTGTTGACTGTCATCACTAAACTTTGAAAGAACATTTAGCAGTTCCATATTGGCTGCAATAGCCGTATTGAAGGTAAAACGCCTACCAATATCATCAGAAACTTTATTGATCGTTTCGTGCAAATGGCGCCTAACACCCTTTTGTTCATCATTTAACAACCTGGCATCCAACGCAAAAACCGTTCCGTCCTGCCTGATATGGGTATACACCTGTCGCCAAAGCCTTTTCAGAAAGCGGAACGCACCTTCAACACCACTATCAGACCATTCAAGTGACTGTTCCGGAGGCGACGCGAACATCATAAATACACGAACCGTATCGGCGCCATAGCGCTCTATCAAATTCTGTGGATCGACGGTATTTCCTTTGGATTTAGACATTTTGCTTCCATCTTTTAAGACCATGCCCTGAGTTAAAAGATTGTTAAAGGGCTCATCGAAATTTATCAAGCCTTCATCTCGCAGAAGCTTGTTGTAAAAACGGGCATACAACAAATGCAAAATAGCATGTTCTATGCCACCGATATAGTGGTCGACAGGTAACCAATAATCAGCTCTAGAATCCAACATAGCTCCATCATTTTTCGCCGATGCGTAACGGGCAAAATACCAGGACGACTCCATAAACGTGTCAAAAGTATCAGTTTCCCGTTTGGCATTTTTGTTACACTTCGGACACAGTGTATTTATGAATGCCTCATGCCGCAGCAATGGCGATCCGGAACCCGACAAATCGACATCTTTAGGAAGCTCCACGGGTAGTTGATCTTCTGGAACAGGGACCGTGCCACAGTCTGTACAATAAATCACAGGTATTGGTGCGCCCCAATACCTTTGGCGGGAAACACCCCAATCTCGCAGTCGAAAATTAGTTTTTCGCTCGCCCTTTCCAATTTCGCGTAATTTACCGGCGATCGCATCAAAAGCCTTTTCTGATGTCAATCCGTCAAACTCACCAGAATTTCTCAAAATTCCTTTTTCTACGAATGCCCGCTCGGAAATATCATCATCCGTATCATTTATGGAAAATATAACCTGTTCAATAGGGATCTGGTATTTCCTGGCAAACTCATAATCTCTCTGATCATGGCCTGGGACGGACATCACGGCACCCGTCCCATACCCCATTAATACGAAATTGGCGACCCAAATAGGCACCTGTTCCTGGGTAATCGGATGCTCGGCGGTCAATCCAGAAAAAACACCCCGTTTTTCCATTGTTTCCAAAGCTGACTCTGACGATTCCGCCTGCTTACATGAATCGATAAATTCTTTAAGCTTCGTATTGTTCCGAGCAGCCCTATTCGCTATTGGGTGTTCGGCAGCAATAGCAAGATACGTAACTCCCATCAAAGTATCGGGGCGCGTAGTATAAACCCTAAGCGGATCATCCATGCCCTGCACTCTAAAATCCATATCCACACCTTCCGAACGGCCAATCCAATTCACCTGCATTGTACGAACCTGTTCAGGCCATCCATCGAGTTTTTCCAGTTCCTCCAATAGCTCATCGGCATAGGCCGTAATCCGCATAAACCACTGAGAAATCTCTTTACGCTCAACCGGTGTATCGCAACGCCAGCAACACCCATCGATCACTTGTTCATTCGCCAAAACTGTCGTGTCTTTTGGACACCAATTCACCGGTGAAGTCTTTTTATATACCAATCCCTTGTTTAACAATTGTAAGAACATCCATTGTTCCCAACGATAATAGTCAGGATCACAGGTAGCTAGCTCACGATCCCAATCGTAACCAAAGCCTAATCGCTTGAGTTGATCCCGCATATAATCGATATTTTCGTAAGTCCAATCCGCCGGATGAACGCCGCGTTCTATTGCCGCATTTTCGGCAGGAAGACCAAAGGCGTCCCACCCCATAGGTTGCAATACGTTTTTTCCCTGCATCCGTTGGTAACGGCTGATCACATCGCCTATGGTGTAATTACGTACGTGGCCCATATGCAATCGACCACTGGGATAAGGAAACATTGACAAGCAATAGTATTTTTCTTTCTCTGGAACCTCATGGACGCTAAATACCTGGGCTTCCTCCCAAGCACATTGCGCGGCTTCTTCGACTTCCAAGGGCTTATATATTTCTTCCATTCGGGTTATTCAGTTTTAAACGTCTAAATTGGGTGAGGATACAACAGGGGCTTGATTGTGTCACTGGTAAATCTGCGCCAATAACACTGACTGGCTTTTTTTAGTGATTTTTAGAATATCGAAAACTATCAAAAAGTTGAGCGTTTAAAAAGCCGTATATTTCCTCTATCGGCCATACCCGGCTATTGGCCATAAAAAATCGGAATGACCAGAAATGAGTAGTAACAAAATGTAGAGTAATGGCGTTTTATGAATATCACACACTTTTCCAGACAAACGACCTGAAAATAAACGGGAAGTTTTGGCATTATATTGCTGTGTTTACCCAATTAGAATGTCCAGTGCTTTTTCTAATGTCTGAAGGGAAACGATTCAAAATCTCTCCACCTCTTGATAGGTCTTGTATTTAATACCTGAAAGCCCTATTTTATTTAGGTTGTATTGCTTTAATTTGATTGATGCACTATTTTGAAGTGACTTACACTGCTATTGTCGAATTGCTCCAATTCAGATGCATGGAATTATCTGGAAAGCCTTCTGTATCGATAAAAGATGCCTTGCAATTGAGCGTGTAACTTCAGCTAAACCTTTAGGTGTTAAATAGTACGATGAAATACAATATTTTAACTGTCATATTTCTAATTAGCCATGTCAGCATAGCAAGTGCGAATTGTTCCACATTGGCATCAACATTCTCAGAAAAACCAGAACTAATGGATGTATCTGAATTGAATTTACTAAAAAATTGTATAACAAGTAGATTGGGGGAAAAACAAATCGATAATGGGCAGCGCACAAACCGCAATATCGGAATGGATTACCAATTTGACAGCTATCGACAAATACTTTCGCCCCCTATTACAAATAGGCCAGTGTCTCCACCTAACTGATTTTAGCCGGATATCGTTAAAGATGACTCTCTCCAAGTGTTTTACACAATGGAGGGTGAAAGTATGTTACCGCCTTTTAATACCGAATAACGTTATTTTATCACCCATACCAAATGGGCTGTGAATCTCGTAACGGTGTAGCTACTTCGTCTCTGTTCATTCATAGAACAAAGTTTGACGATAGTGTAGGCAGCTAAAGCCTTGCATTAAAGCACATAGCTTTGGCTAGCGATCTGAAACAAATAGGGTCCTGCCTCCAATGCCCAGCCCCAAAAAAATATTTTACCTAGAAAGAACTCTTCGTTTGAGAGCGAGTTGTCGCCATCACAGCGAATAAGTGTCTCAGAGATACTGGGTCGATAAACTAACCAACATAAGGACTGAGGAAAGCCACACATCGCCTTAGATGTGAACTTCGGAACACCCACCTATAGACAACAAACGTATTGAGCAGCATAGCTCAAGGCGTAGTCTCGAAAATCTCAGATACTTGAATGTGCTAATCTTAACAATATACTAAAAACTGATGAATCTAGAATCCGTTTATTGCACCCTAATGATGCAAGCGCACTTGTTTGATCCAATTTCCCGCATTCGTGGCAGCGTATAAAACTCATTGATATATTTGTACAATATCTTGTAATACATGGGAATTTAAGACGCTATTATTATATGGCTTAATATTTGCTCCAAAATTGCATTAAGCTCTCCACTCCGTTGCTTTAGCTGAGATTATTGGCTTTGAAACAGTGTTTTAACGCAATCAAACATAGTCATTCTTTTACCCATAATCAGAATCACGTCGCTATTTTGAAATGAAAAAACAAAAGCTGATTGTTATTGGAAATGGAATGGTTGGTCAGAACTTTCTAGAAGGAATGGTGGATACCGGAGGAGTAGATCAATACGAAATCATAACTTTTTGTGAAGAACCCCGCCCCGCCTATGATCGCGTTCACCTATCGGAATATTTCTCCGGAAAAACAGCAGAGGACCTTTCGCTCGTAACACTTTCATTTTTTAGTGATCACGGCATCACTATTCATATTGGCGACAAGGTCGACACAATAGATCGTGCAGGTAAGCTAGCTATTTCCGCTAACGGACTTGAAATTCCCTTCGATAAGCTCGTTATAGCCACTGGCTCCTATCCATTTGTGCCCCCCATTACTGGCCATGAACGGGAAGGATGTTATGTCTACCGAACTATTGAAGATCTTGACAAAATTGTTGCAGGCTCGAAATCCAGCAAAATAGGAACCGTCGTTGGAGGTGGGCTGCTGGGCCTTGAAGCTGCAAAAGCACTCAAAGACCTTGGATTAGAAACTCATGTTGTCGAATTCGCGCCTCGACTCATGGCGGTACAAATAGATGACGGGGGTGGTGCAATGCTACGCCGTAAAATAGAAGCGTTAGGTGTTTCTGTACACACTGGTAAAAATACCAGCAAAATTGATGCTGGCCAAACTTGCCGCCACAAAATGAACTTTGTTGACGGTGAAGAATTGGAAACGGATCTCGTTGTCTTTTCCGCGGGTATACGACCCCGTGACGACATTGCACGACAATGTGGTTTGAAAATCGGACAACGGGGAGGGATTAAGATAAATGATTGGTGCCAGACTTCCGACGCAAACATTTACGCTATCGGTGAGTGCGCTCTGTGGAATGGTCAAATTTTCGGGCTGGTTGCGCCGGGTTATCAAATGGCTAGAACAGTTGCAAGCCAATTAACTCATGGAAACAATAGTTTCACCGGCGCTGACATGAGCACCAAGCTTAAATTGATGGGAATCGATGTGGCCAGTGTAGGTGATGCCCATGCTCAAACCGTGGGAGCTTGTTGCTATACCTATACTGACGAACCCAACGAAATCTATAAGCGGATTGTTGTTAGTGGCGACAACACCCGTCTTCTCGGTGCCGTATTAGTGGGAGACGCTACCCAATACGGAACATTACTGCAATATTGCCTTAACGGTATTGAATTACCCGAATACCCTGATGACCTCATTTTACCTAGCAGAGAATCTACTACCACCATCGGATTAGGACCCGACGCCCTGCCTACTTCAGCCCAAATTTGCTCCTGCTACGATGTTAGCAAAGGGCAAATATGTACAGCTATTGAAAACGGTTGCACTAATATTCCCGCACTAAAAGCTGAAACCAACGCAAGCACCGGCTGCG
>Ga0114934_10001122_pt1 | contig 17392 bp, 18 predicted proteins | sample 4SBtaG_2_FD_99695 | JGI IMG/M metagenome (GOLD analysis project Ga0114934, IMG submission 99695) | Deep subsurface microbial communities from Kolumbo volcano to uncover new lineages of life (NeLLi) - 4SBTROV10_white metaG | ecosystem: Environmental > Aquatic > Marine > Volcanic ...
AGACATATCTTTAACAATTTCATCAACCATTTCATAACCATCAGCATGACCTGAACGAATATAATCTATTCCAATAAAATCTACATTAGGATTTTTATCAAATTTTTTGACAATATTTATAAGGTCCTGTAATCTTTTCTCATCTCCCATTGAAATATGATAAGATTTTGTCAAAAACCCTGTCTTAGAATTGTAACCGATAGAAGGGTTATAACCATAGGCCTCAAAATTTTTCACTTGCATCATATAACTCATAACCCAAGCACCATATTTCAATTTCTTTTTATGCGCTTCAGCTGAAAGTTTTGCCATAGTTCGCAAATGAGATTTGCGAAACAAATTTGGTAGGCGTCCTTTATGAGGGAGATTACCGTCAGTCATACCAGCCAAAGAAAAAATAGCATCTGCTCCCATGTATTCTGCCCAATTAATAATATTTTTCCAGTTTCCCATTTTTCCATCAGGACCTTCAATCTTTTTATTAAGGACATTGGAATGGGTTTCTAAAGCCATAACACAAAAACCGTTTTGAACCTTGGGGGGCTCTTTACCTTGAATATTAAATGTAGCGGTTTCTTTTAAAACAGGACCTGGATTAGAGGGTTTAGCAATTACCAAAACTTTATATTCACCCAAAGCTGGATTCCATGGAATAGGCCATGTACCTTCCCATTTCTCAGTTTTAGGATTATACGTTAATGTAATTCCCTCCATATCAGTAATAGTTTTAATGAGTTTATTATTATGGTAGAATTTAGCATATAAACTGCCAGATTTAAGAACTTCTTGATTGTAATTTCTATAATCCGCGATTATTTTCACGAGATTATACCGATAATAATTAATTTTTGAGGTTTTAACATTAAGAGGTTTAAAAATTTCTTTCACTGGTTCTGAATTTGTTTCAATTACAGCAGCGTTGAGTTGTTTTGATATTGGCACATAAAAGACATCCAACAAATAAGTACTAAAAATAATTAGTGTGGCAACAATTAAACCAATGAATTCAAATTTCTTCATCAACCCCTCCATCTTCTGAAATACTGTAATCTGTATTGTCAAATAAAAGTTTAGTCTCATAATCTTCATTAATAATACCATTAATGAGATAAAAAACCAAAAAAGCCGCTGCCATGCCAATAATCACAGAAAAAACCCAAACTAATTGTCTATACTTAGAAAAATATTTGAAATATGTAAAAATAAATAAGGGGATTTCTATTCCCAAAAAGGCGCCTAGAAGTAAAATGTAGAATCGAATTCTTTTCAATATTTCTTTTGGGTTCGTGCTCATTTTTATTTCCTTTCATTAAGTTATCGACAGAAAAAAAAATATCTTTATAGATTTTCATCACTCACTATAAATTGATCAATCATTTCATTGTATTTATTTCCAGAATGGCTTTTAACTTTAACCCAATGTATTTTTAATGCAAATTTTTGAAAAAAATCTTGATATTCCCGTGTTAATGGTATATTAGCTTTCCATTCTTTCTTAGCCCATTTTTCTAATCCCAAATAATCATAATGAATAAAAATTTCTTTATACTTATGAGAACTTGCCCAAACTACTGCCATTTCAACAGCTTTGATTTCTCCAACCACATTTCTTTGAGTTATCTCTTTTGTGGCTTGCAAAACGCCTTTTTGTTTTTCAATAATTTTTTCATTAATAAGAGCAATGAAGCCATAATAAATCCAATCTTTTCGATAAGAACCATCAACAAAAATGTGAAGGCCTTCCAAAGAATGCGGTTGTTTGTCAAATTTTTCTTTTCCCGCATACCCTGTAATTTTTTCAAGCTCAGGAATAAGAGATTTAAGCGAAAGATTATCATATGTCAAAGAAAATTTTTCTTTTTTAGGAGAATACCAAAGATTCAAAAAACCTAACTTTTCTAAATTTTTCTCTAAAGTAATTTTAATATGATAAGGCGAAACTTGTTTGAGAGTAACAAAAAAGTTTTTTTTTTCTAATTTTGCCTTTATTTTTTCTGCTTCTTTAAAAAAAGTCACAAATACCCCTCAGAAAAGATAAATATCATCTAAAAAGATGATTCCAGAAGCACTATCAAGAGGTTCAGAATTATCAAGAGAGACACCAATTTTTTGTGTGCGACTTAAATCTAAAATCTGATCTCCAACAAAATCCTGTTCATAATATTCTTCAGATTGAAGTTTAGAAAAGTAAACTTTATATTTTTTCCAATTAGGTGTTAATTTAATGATTTTACTCCAAATTTCTACTGGTTTAAGACCATTCGCCCATTCATTCTGCTCATATACAGAAAGTTTCATTTTTAAATTTCCTTGGGCTTTGGCGAAAAAAGTCAAACCTTTATATTTTGTAAAAGAATGTTTTTTTGAAATAGATATTGAGATCTTATCAGGCTCGACAGTAAAAGATCGTGTGCTTTTAAGTTTATATCTAATAGACAGCCCATGGCTTGTTTCAGTTCTTCCTGCTGTTTCGATCAAAGATAATTTAGATAAATACGAAGCACTTTGTTGCCATTTATCAATCCCATTTTCAAAAGTATCTATTATCTTAAAATCTTCGATCGGAATTGTTTTTTTTGGTTCAACTAATTTTACTTTTAAAATTGAATTTTCAACTTTGGAAACAGGTGGCTGTACTATAATATCTTGTTTTGTAGTAGAACAGGATAACAATCCTGTTAAAATTACTAAATAAACAATAAAATTTTTCATAGTTCATTTATCGGATATCTTTTAAAAAAAAGTAGATTTTTTAAAAAATCAAAAATTGACAAATCCATTTTAAATATATAAATTTACCGAGATGTTTCGCAAGGTATGGATATTCTTTTTTATTCTGGCTTCTGTTTTTTTTATGCAATGTTCTTCAACATATTTACATAGTATCAATCTGACCACGTCATTACAGAATATTCACTCAATGGCTCAGAAAAATAACAATAAAAATGGTAGACTTGCTATAGATTTAAATCATCATGTCTATAAATTCATTTTTCAATATTTGAGATTAAAAAAACACCTTGCCAAAATAATTGAACGCTCCTATTATTATGTTCCAATGATGGAGAAAGTTTTTAAAGAAGAAGGCCTCCCAGTTGATTTAGTGTATCTCCCTGTTATTGAAAGTGGGTATGTAACTTCTGCCTACTCCCACAAAAGAGCCAGTGGACCGTGGCAATTTATGGCTTATACTGGACGCATTTACGGTTTACACAGCAACTGGTGGATTGATGACAGACAAGACCCCGAACTTTCCACTCGAGCAGCAGCTAAACATTTAAAAACGCTTTATAGGCAATTTAAAGACTGGAATCTTGCTTTAGCTGCCTACAACGCAGGAGGCGGGAAAATTTCAAGAGCTATTAAACGCTACAAAACCCGTAATTTTTGGGACATGGTTTCTCCCCATCGAATTTATCTAAAAAAAGAAACAAAATACTATGTGCCTAAATTTCTAGCTGCTATGGCTATAATTAATCATAAAGAAAAATTTGGTATTACTAATTTAAATCTTCCGGCTCCCCTACAGTATGATTCCGTCTCAGTGCCTGATTCTACTGATCTCCATGTAATTGCTAAATGCTGTCATTCTGATTTTGAAACACTGAAAGAATTAAATCCCTCATTAAAACAATGGGCTACACCTCCTGGAGAAACTAATTTTAAAGTTAAAATCCCGCAAAATACAAGCACACTTTTTTATCAAAACTTTAACGCTATACCAGCCTCAAATCGCATAGTGTATAGACGCTATAAAATTTGTGAAGGCGACACTATTTCAGGCATTGCCTACAAATTTTCTATTCCACAAAAACTACTAATGCGTTTCAATCACCTATCGACTTCTTCTACAATTCAAATCAATCATTACTTGATTCTGCCTTTAAATGGGAATGAAAGTATTCAAAAAGCTGATAAGGAATTAAAGCAAATTGCCAAAAAAAGAATAACAAGGCGAAAAAAAACTTATACAAAAAAATTAGCAAAAAAGAAATATTATGACCCAGCTCGTTACAAGAAAAAAATTAAAAAATACACTGTAAAATCTGGCGATAATTTATGGAAAATATCTAAAAAATTTAAAGTCCCCATTAATGAAATCAAAGACACAAATGATTTGCATCACACAAAAATTCAACCAGGGATGGAATTAACTATCATCATTCATAAAGAAAAACGAAATTTCTTTTAGGAGATCTTTATGGATAAATTTTATTTGTCTTCTATAGAACAAACAAAACTATTAACTATTAGTAGAACAACATTAACTGAATTTGTGACTAATAAAATCAAACCAAAATTTGACATTAATGAGCCAAATCTTCTTGTTAAAACAGGTGTCTTTGTAACTTTAAATAAACAGGCCTCTTTAAGAGGTTGTATTGGTTATATAGAAGGCATTGAACCTTTATATCAAGCCGTAATTAATAACACTATCAGCGCTTGTTGCTATGATCCTCGTTTCCCCTCTGTACAAGAACAAGAATTAAAAGATATTCATATAGAAATATCTGTTTTAACACCCCCCAAACAAATTCAAAACTGGGAACAAATAAAAATAGGCAAACATGGTATTATATTTAGAAATGGTCTATATCAATCTGTATTTCTTCCTCAAGTAGCAACTGAACAAAATTGGGATTTACAAACAACTTTATCACATTTATCTTTAAAAGCAGGCTTAAGTGCTGATGCATGGCTTGACAAAAACTCTCAATTTAAAGTATTTGAAGCTCAAATTTTTGGGGAGTAACAATAACACAAATTCTGCTATACTTTTTACAAATAAATATTAGTCAATTTGTTCTATTATAAATAAGAAATGATTAATTAAAAATCACTATGAAAAAAAATAAAATTGACTTTTGAATTTTTTTTTGTATTTTTATAACAATAATTTTTGGAGGTTTTATTATGACTGCTGCTGGAATTATTACAATTATTGATACAATTTTATTCGGTCTAGCTGGCCTTTGGGGGCTAATTGTCCTATTTAAAAATGCATCTGTTGCATGGAAATGGATCGCTTTAGCTGCCATAATCTGGGCTATTACTTCTGTTTTTATCCTTTATTTACCTTCTGTAGCGAATATAAAGGTTTTCTCTGTAAAAATTATTCCTGTTACCCAACGATTGGTTATGGGATTTAGTCTTTTCTTTGGCCTACTTAATTATCATAGATGACAAAACTCGAACTTTATTCTACCTTACTCAAAAATACTTCTGCTATTTTATATGACTTTGACGGAGTACTTGTAGATTCTGAAAAATTTTACTATTTAAGTTATAAAAAACCATTTGCAAAATTAGGCCATAAACTTATTGCTGAAGAATATTGGGAATTTTGGACTTCCTTAGGGCAAGGAGTCATAGGAGAACTTAATAGATACAACCTTTCATTTTCTAAAAAAACAATCAAATGGATTTATGAGGAACGAAAAAAAAATTATTCAGAATTTGTTAATCAAGGGAAGATAAAATTTATTCCATCTTCTTACCGAACTATAAAATTTTTTAAAACAATGGGGAAAAAAACCATTATTGCGTCGAATTCTTATGAAAAAGATTTAAAAAAAATTTTTAAAATGAACAAAAAATCCCCTGAAATTGAGCTAATCGGTCGAAAAGAGGGCTTACGTGCAAAACCAGAGCCTGATATTTTTCTTTATGCAGCTGGATTTCTTCAAATACAACCTAAATCCTGTTTTGTAATAGAAGATGCTCACAAAGGCTTATTTGCTGCTAAAAAAGTAGGGATGAAATGTGCAATTATTCAAAATAAATATAATAAAAATTTAACCTTTGATGAGGCTGATATAATTTTCGACTCTTATAAAGAATTTTTTGAATTAACCAAAACAATTTGTGAGAGCAAAAAATGAAAATTTTATCATGGAACGTTAATGGACTTCGTGCCATCGTGAAAAAAAACTTCATAGATGTTTTAAAAAATGAAGATTTTGAAATACTAGGCATTCAAGAAACAAAACTACAGGCCAATCAAATACCACCAGAGATTGAAAAAATACCATTATATAAAAATTGGAGTTTTGCAACAAAAAAAGGCTACAGTGGGGTTGCTACTTTTTCTAAAATTCAACCTATGAATATCAAAACTGGGATTGATATTAAAGAATTTGATTCAGAAGGCCGTATTCTTCAACTTGATTTTGAAAATTTTTCTTTTTTTAATGTCTATTTCCCCAATGGTCAAAAAAATGATGAACGCTTAGAATACAAGTTACGATTTTATAATAATTTTTTTAAATACACAGAAAAACTGCGCAAGAAACAGCCGAATATTATTATTTGTGGAGACTACAACACGGCACACAATGAAATTGATTTAAAACATCCAAAAGCCAATTCTGAACGCTCTGGCTTTTTACCAATCGAAAGAAAAGAATTAGATAAAATCATAAAAAAAGGCTATGTTGATACATTTAGAGCACTTTACCCTGACACTGTAAAATATTCTTGGTGGAGTTATAGATTTAATGCACGCAAAAACAATGCAGGATGGAGAATTGATTATTTTTTTGTCACAAAAGAATTTTTTCCTCAAATAAAAGACGCCTTTATTTTGAATGAAATCGAGGGATCTGACCACTGCCCTGTTGGAATTGAAATAAAAGATTAAATCTTTTTTCCTTATAAATAATTTTTTTTATAATTTTTATTTAAAATCTCATCAAATTTTCATTTTTTTTAGTTTATTTTTAAATTATTGGTATAATATAAATGAAGGAAAAAGTAAAATGATTAGATTAGAAGCTAAAAAAATTTCAATTGATAATGTAACAAAAGAACCTGTTTTAATTCTTGAAGATGAAAAAAGTAAAAAAAGTATGGATGTTTTGATAAACACTCTAGAATTGCCTTGGTTCATTTCTTTTTTTTATAATATACCACAGGAAAACAATACTGTCTTTCACTTTATCAATTCTTTAACTAAATCCTTTTTTTTCAAACTCAAAAAAATTATCTTATTCAAAGAAGAAAGACATTTTAGTGGTAGATTGATTTTTTCATTTTTCTTTTTAAAAAAAGTACAAACTCTCAATGTTTCTGATGCTATGCTCCTTGCAGTAGCTACAGGAACTCCAATTTTTATTGAAGAATCCTATTTAGAAAGAAAAAAATCATCTGACATTTCTCCTGAAGCACTTTTTCTGCGTAATTGGGAACCTAACAAACACAATGCTCCAATCAATTAAATATAAATCTCTCATCCTATTTTTAATTTTTCTTTTTATTGTACCAATCTATTCTCAAGTTAGAGAGCCTTCGCCCCCCTCAGAACCAGTTTTCACAACTAATGTCTCTAAAAATAAGACACAATTGCCAGGGTATTCCTTAAATGGAACTGTGATTTTTGCTGATAATACAACTAATGCGGGGGTACTTTATTTACCCTATGATCATATTACCTTCTTTTTTTCGCAAAATAAAAAAGAATATAAAAACACACAAAATATAACAAATATAAAAAGTATCACCTTTCAAAAATGGAAAGGCTATAAACAAAATTCAAATACCTATGCTTTTTATCCCATAGAAACTAAAATTCAACTAAAAAACAATATTTCATTCACATGCACTTATTTTATTAAAGATTTTCAAAAAATAATTTTTGTAAATCTCTTTGGAGAAACCAAAATTTATTCATTTTTTTATGATTATTGGGAAAAAGGCAAATGGCGTAATTCCAAAAGCAAAAAGAAAGACTATCCAGAAAAGCATCCCTTAAAACCTTGTATAAAAAAAATTGTTTTTTCTGAACCTTAAAGTTAATTACTTGTAATTAATTACTTGTAATTTGGGCAGCTATTTTCTGAGCCAATTCTTCAGTCGCAAGTTCAATAGCTTTTGTCACATTTGCATTTTTATTCAAAGGTCCACCTAAGCGAGCAAACCAAAAAGCCACCCAATTTCGATGTTTAACATAAGCTGATGCTTGACAATTCGCCAAAACTTCTCCAGTTTCAATATCCACAACGCGAGCACTAAGAGTCACCTCAATTTTTTCTCCTTCAGTAAACATAATAAAAATAGATTGCTTATTTTTAGAATATTTAATAGAAAGCAAATCACCAAAAACCAAGGCATCGGCATTGAGCATAGCACCAACTTTCTTTAAATTTTTACTATCACTACTTGTAAGCCCTTGCATTGACAAACTTAATTCTTTAAGAATAGATTCAAGACGTTCTCTTTCAATAATTCGTAAAGTTTTTGTCTCAAACAAATCCGCTTGAAGGGAATGACTAATGGGTTTAGTATAATTATTATTTTCAGCTAAACCAGTTTTATTTACAAAATCCATAACAGCCACTTTCAATCTCTGCTCTTTAGAAATGGAAGGCAAATCAGCCTTTTTAACAGATGATGTAGATATACAACCTGTCATAGCAAGAATCAAAAACCAAAAAAATATTTTTTTCATTTCAAATCTCCTGTCTAGTATCAGTCTTCTGTCTGAACCAGTTCCAGGCTTTTAACTGATACTTATTTTTTTTTATTTTTACTATTTTTTCAAAATCCTCTGCAGAAAAATTAAAATTTTCCAAAGGAAAATCTCTTGAACAAACCTCTACTATGGCATTAATTAAATGAGATTTTTGTTCAAATTTTAAAGGATAAATACTTTCATCAAATATATTTCCCTTTAAAAAATAATTCAGTTTATCAATATCAGAGCTTAACGGAATAGAGCCCTGTTGTAATACACCATTGTCTGATATATACTGTGCACTTCCTACAAGTTTAGCATAATCGGAAATTAGTTCAAATTCAGAAGCTGAACGAAAACAGTTACCAGTTTTGTTCTTTTTTTCAGTAGAATGTAATTGTACTGTCGTTTTGAGATCAAGCAGTGCAAAGGCTCTTTGAAAAAGAGAACTTATAAATTGAAAAATTTCTTTTTTTTGAAACGGCGAAAAACATTGTCGACTCATAGTAAAACTATACGTTAATTCTCTGCCGTGATAGACTCCCCTGCCACCAGTTATTCGTCTAACTAAGGGGATATTCTTTTTTTCTAATTTAGACACATCAAAATAGCGTTCAATATCTTGAAAATATCCAATTGAAATAGAGGGCCTGGCCCATCCATAAAGTCGAAAAAATATTTTATTTTCTTTAATAGATTTAAAAAATAAAAACTCATCAATTGCCATATTTGTAAAAGCATCATAATTTTCATCACGAATTAAAAAAATTTTTTGTTTTTTCAAAAAACAGCCCTACCATTTTTGTTGAGCATAACATTTATTTCAAAGATAACATCAGCAGTTTTAGAAGTCTGCACTTCAGGTACAGAGAGAATAAACATTTTCCCATAAATCTGTGAATCAGAATCATAAAAAGCTATAATATGATTATTAATTAAAAAAATAGGTGAATCGGCATATCCCAAATTAGGGACCTGATTGCAAGCCCATAATGACTCGTAATATCCCAAATCTTGAAGATGAATATTCGTTTTTGAAATCAAATAAGGGTAGAAATTTCCCTGGTTTTCCTGCAAAGAGACAACAAAATCTGCTTTTTCATTAGTACTTATATTTGTAACAAAACAACTACCTGAAGGCGTAATCTGAAAACTATTATTCGTGACTCCAGAAAAAAGATTATGCAACAAAAACACATAATTAGTTTCAGGCATTACAGAAGAAGTGGCCCCTACTCCACTATAAAAATATTCACCAGAATACAGAGCAATAGATTTCATATAAACAAAATAATTTTTACCATTAGTCAAAGGCATTCCAAAGCTATCACTAAGCACAGTTATTGAAATTAAAGAATTAGGAGAAGACTCTGTACTAACAAAAGAAATATCTGACGCATTGATAGGCACAAAATTAATATTCTCGTCTATTGTTTGTGCTGTATTGACATAAACATTATAACCATAAAATCCTGAGACAGAATTATTTCCAGCAAATTGAATTCGAATAGCTTTATTAGATGCATAAGTATTCATAATTGTTACAGGATTCAGTTTAGGGTTAGGTAAGGGTAAAGTATTTTGTGAACATTGAAAAACTCCACTGAAAAGGGTAAAAAGCCAAAAAAAAATTATAAGCCAAATTTTTTTCACAGGCTATCCTCTATTTAAAATATTTAGCCAAATTAAATAATGTATTTTTTCTGTCTGGACCAAATGATAAAATGTCAATAGGGGTATGTAATTTATTAGAAAAGTATTTAAGCAACGCAAGTTGCCTTTTAGGGATATCCGTAAATTTAGTAATTTGCTCAGAACTACTCATCCAACCTGGGAATTTTTTTAATTCCATCTTCACTTTTTTATTGACGATTTCTGAGAAAGATGCAATATTTTTATATTTATCTACAGCAGCAACTATTTTAAATTCATCCAAAACATCAACTTTCATAACAGCTAACTTAGTTACACCATTAAGTCTAGTAGTATACTCTAAAGCAGGCATATCAACCCACCCGCATCTTCGTGGTCGACCAGTAGTAGCCCCAAATTCATTACCTTTTTCTGCCATTTTTTTACCATCTTTATTAAACAGTTCTGATGGGAAGGGGCCTTCTCCGACTCTTGTTAAATAAGCTTTCATAATTCCAACAACATCTTTAATAGCAAAAGGACTAATCCCTAATCCAGTAGAACAATTGCCACTTATTGTATTAGAAGAGGTAACATAAGGATAAGTTCCAAAATCTATATCCAACAAACTTCCTTGTGCTCCTTCTGCTAAAATAGATTTATTTTTTTTCAAAGCCTGATTCAACTCAACACTAATATCAGTAATAAAAGGTTTCAAAATTTTTCCTATTTTAGTGTATTGCTCGACCAATTTTTCGGCTTTTAAACCAGAAAGGCCATAATATTTTTTTAAAAGAAAATTTTTTATTTTCAAATTAGCTTTAACTTTTTCTGCCAAAATATCTTTAGAGAGCAAATCTTCCATACGAATTCCAAGACGAGACACTTTATCAGTATAAGCAGGGCCAATTCCTTTGCCAGTAGTTCCAATTTTTTTATTTTTAGATTTAGACTCAGAGGCTTGATCTAAAATTTTATGATAGGGCATTACAATATGGGCTAAGTGACTAATCATAAGATTAGAACTTTTCACGCCTTCCTGTTCTAAATTTTTTAATTCTTCTAATAAAATTTCCGGGTCAAGTACAACACCATTCCCAATGACGACCTTTTTATTAGGATATAAAATGCCTGAAGGCACTTGATGAAAAACAAATTTTTTATTATTCACAATGACAGTATGCCCTGCATTGGCTCCACCTTGAAAACGAGCTACATAATCAAATTTTTTAGCTAAAAAATCTACTATTTTTGCTTTTCCTTCATCACCCCATTGCAGGCCTAATGCTACAGTTACAGACATTATTTTCTCCCTGTTTTTTTTCTTTGTTTTCTAGGATGAAGTTTTTTCACTAAAGCTAAATCTAAAACTTCTTTCATTTCCTTCACAAAAGTAATTTTCATATTTTTACGAACTGACTCTGGGATATCATCATAATTTTTTTTATTTTCATAAGGCAGAATAACATTATGGATATCAGCTCTATGAGCAGACAAAACTTTCTCTTTCACACCACCAATTGGCAATACTTTACCTCTTAATGTTATTTCACCAGTCATAGCTAAATCATTTTTCACAGGGATTTTAGTCAAAGCAGAAATAAGAGCCGTAGCTATAGTGATTCCAGCAGAAGGCCCTTCTTTGGGAACGGCTCCTTCTGGCACATGAATATGAACATCAGATTTTTTATAAAACAAAGGTTGCAAACCAAACTCTTTAATTTTAGAGCGAGCATAAGAAAAAGCCGTTTGTGCAGACTCTTGCATGACTTCGCCTAATTTTCCTGTCAAGATTAATTTTCCAGAACCTTCTACAACTGTGACTTCAATGGACAAAACATCACCACCAGCCTCAGTCCAAGCCAAGCCAGTTACAACTCCCACTTCAGGAGAATCTTCTTTGCTACCATACTTAAAAATAGGTTTTTCTAAAAATTCTTCTATATTCTTAGGATTTATTTTTATATTAATCTTGCCTTTTTTTTCTACTACACGCAAAGCCACTTGTCTACAAATAGCAGCAATCTTTCTTTCAAATTCACGGACTCCTGCCTCCCGTGTATAATTTTGAATAATATTTAATAAAGCCTGGTCTGTAAATTGCAAAAGTTTACTTTGCAATCCATTTTCTTCTAATTGTTTAGGCACGAGAAATCGTTTAGCAATTTCTAATTTTTCCAATTCCGTATATCCAGAAAGAGTCACAATATCCATTCTATCACGTAAAGGTGGGGGAATAGGGCGCAGAGAATTAGCCGTTGTAATAAAAAGCACCTTTGAAAGATCAAAAGGAAGTTCAAGATAGTGATCGGAAAAACTATTATTTTGTTCTGGATCTAAAACTTCAAGCAAAGCAGATGAAGGGTCCCCTCTAAAATCAGTACTCATTTTATCAATTTCATCAAGAAGGAAAACAGGGTTAGCAGATTTCGCTTTTTTCATTGATTGAATAATCCGGCCAGGCAAAGCCCCTACATAAGTTCTGCGATGACCTCGAATTTCAGCTTCATCACGCACGCCACCCAAAGAAACTCTAACAAATTTTCGATTTAAACTTTCAGCAATAGCTTTGGCTAAAGAAGTTTTACCAACTCCGGGAGGGCCAACAAAACAGAGAATTTGTGACTTCCCTTTTTTAGTTAATTGACGAACAGCAATAAATTCTAAAATTCTTTTTTTCACCTTAGATAATCCAGCATGACTATCATCTAAGACTTTTTTGGCTTTTTTTATATTCTTATTATCTTGAGTACTTTTACCCCATGGCAAATCTCGTATCCATTCTAAATAAGTTTTCAAAACACCATATTCTTGTGACATAGGAGGAATAGATTCTAATCGTTTCATTTCAACTTTTACTTTTTCTTTGGCTTCTTTGGTTAGTTTCATATGTTTTAAAACTTTTTTCAATGCACCTAAATCGCCTGCATATTCATCTGTTTCTTTTAATTCTTTATGAATAGCTCTTAATTTTTCATTGAGGAAATACTTTTTTTGATTCAATTCCAAACGATTTCTAACCTCATTATCGATTTTACGAGAAATTTTTAGTAATTCTATTTCTTTTTGCAGAACTGAAACAAATTTTTTTAATCTTAAATCAGGCTGGTATATACTGAGAAGTTCTTGTTTAGCTTTTGTTTCAAGCTTCATCGTTGCAATTAAAGAATCTGTCAATCTTCCAATTTCTTCAATATTTAAAATAGGTAAAACATGATCAGGAATAATAGTAGGATTCAGTTTAACATATTCACTAAATCCATCAACAACAACTCTGCGTAGAGCTTCTAAATCTTTATTCATTTCATAAGACGCATCAAGAGGTTGGACAACAGCTTTATAAATAGATTCCTTATTTACAAATTTTTCTACTTTCCCACGCTTCAAACCTTCAACAAGAACTTTGAGTTTTCCATCACTTATTTTGATTACATGGACAATTTCAGAAATTGTTCCCACAGAATATAAATCAGAAGAAGAAGGATGCTCTAGTTTATTTTTTGTTTGTGTTACAAAAAAAGCGATATTGTCATTATTAAGAGATTCTTCAATTGCTTGAAGTGAAAAAGATCGTCCCACAAATAATGGGGTTGTAGTAAAAGGAAAGATAACAATGTCTCTTAAAGGAATCAGGGGAAGAACACGAGGCTTCAATAATTCATCATCTTTTTTAGAACTTTCACCTAAAATTTTCATGCAGTCGCATCTTTTTGCTTTTTCTTAACAAATTCAATAAAAGGTTCAGCATGGCGGTTGATAACATCTTTGGTAATAACGCATTTCTTGACATTTTTATTATCAGGTAAGGAAAACATTGTTTCAGTCATTGTAAATTCTATAATAGATTTTAATCCACGAGCACCTGTTTTTCTAGAAATCGCCTCATCAGCTATAGCCTCAATTGCATCTTTTGTAAATTCTAATTTCACACCTTCGATTTTGAAAAGATACTGATATTGTTTTAAAATAGAATTCTTTGGTTCTGTCAATATATTTATTAAATCAGTTTTAGACAATGCGTTAAGTTTAGCCATAATAGGGATTCGTCCAATAAATTCAGGAATTAATCCATAGTGAATAAAATCTTGTGGAATCATATCTTTAGAAGATAATTCAGGAAGAGAGGCTTGAGTAGATTTATTTTTTTCCTTAAAATCAAATCCTAAAACTCTGCCACCAAATCTTCGTTTTATAATTTTTTCTAATCCAACAAAAGCCCCGCCAACAATAAAAAGAATATCATTAGTATCAATTTTAAGAAATTCCTGATTAGGATGCTTCCTCCCCCCTTTAGGCGGGACATTAGCCACAGTTCCTTCAATAATTTTTAACAAAGCCTGTTGCACACCTTCACCTGAAACATCGCGCGTAATCGAAACATTTTCACTTTTTTTAGAAATTTTATCAATTTCATCTATGTAGATAATACCTTTTTGTGCGGCTTCTATGTCATAATTAGCATTTTGAATCAAATTCAAAAGAATATTTTCGACATCTTCGCCAACATAACCAGCTTCAGTTAAAGTAGTCGCATCAGCAATAGCAAAAGGAACATTGATAATTCTAGCTAAAGTTTTGGCTATCAAGGTTTTTCCACTACCAGTAGGCCCAACAAGCAAAACATTACTTTTTTCAATTTCAATTTCGTTTTTAGACACAGAATTATGAAGAATACGTTTATAGTGATTATACACAGCAACAGACAAAATTTTTTTTACTTCATCCTGTCCCACAACATAATCATCTAATTTTTTTTTAATTTCAGAAGGTTTGAGAAGTTTTAAAACCTTGTTTTTATTTTTTTTTCTTTTTTCTTCATTTAAAATCAGATTACAAGTTTCAACGCAGTCACTACAAATAGTAACACCTTCAGGTCCGGAAATAATAGTATCAACTTCATTGGATTTTTTTCCACAAAAAGAACATACTAATTCTTTATGTTTCTTATTAGATGGTCCCATAGTATATTCAATTCCTTTTTTCTATTACTTTATCAATCAACCCATAAGATAAAGCTTCATCAGCAGACATAAAAAAATCGCGTTCTGTATCATTTTTAATTTTGTCAATTTTTTTGCCAGTATTTTTGGCCAAAATTTTATTTAACTTTTCACGGATTTTTAAAATTTCTTTTGTATGAATTTCAATATCAGTGGCTTGTCCTTGGGCACCACCTAAAGGCTGGTGAATCATAATGCGAGAATTGGGCAAAGCAAAACGCTTTCCTTTAGCACCAGAACTAAGCAAAAAAGCACCCATTGAAGCAGCCTGCCCTATGCAAATAGTCGCAACATCTGGTTTTATATACTGCATTGTATCATAGATAGCTAACCCATCTGTCACAACGCCACCAGGGCTATTAATATAAAAATAAATATCTTTTTCCTTATCTTCAGCCTCTAAAAAAAGCAATTGAGCTATAATTAAATTAGCAGTATGATTATTAACATCTTCTCCCAAAAAAATAACCCTATCTTTTAATAATCGGGAATAAATATCGTATGATCTTTCACCTCGCCCAGTATCTTCAACTACCATAGGAACAAGCATAATTTATCCTTATTTATATTCAGAGAATTTTATAGTTTTCCCTTTTTCTTTATTAACAGAATCACGAAGAAATTGAAGAGTTTTCTTTAGAAGCAACTCTGTTTTTAAATAATTATTCTGATTTTGAGCAAAATATTTTTTTATTTGTTCAACAGGCAAATGCATATCTTGAGAATATTTTTCTATTTCAGCATTATAATCTTCATCAGAAACCTTAATTTTTTCTTTCTCAGCAATATCCATTAAAACAAGCTGACTTTTAATTTCATTAAGAGCGTTAATCTCAAAAGACTTTTTTACTGTCTCTTTATCAGTTTTTTCAATAGCATAATACTGATCAAGAGTTAAGCCATTTTGACTTAATTTTTGTTCTAATTCTTTAAATTTAGTTTCAACTTGTTTATTAATCAGAGACTGAGGAATAGAAAATTTAGAGGTCTTTAAAATTTTTTCTAAAATTTTATCATCCAATAAAGCATTTTCTCGTCTATTGGATTCTTCAGATAGTTTTTTTTCTATATCTTTTTTGAAGGCTTCAAAATTTTCATAAGCCCCAACATCTTTTGCAAATTCATCATTTAATTCAGGTAATTTTTTCTGCATCACATCTTTAAGCTTAACTTTAAAAAGAATTTTCTGCCCTGCCAAATTAGAATTAAAATAATCAGCTGCATATTTTACTACAATATCTTTTGTATCATTTTTCTTCATACCAACCAGACCTTTTACAAAATCTGGAGGAAGGACATTAGCATCCACTTCAACTTTATAATCTTTTAGATTTCCCTCTTTAAAAGGATTATCATCCTTAAATGCTTCAGCATCCAAAACAACAACATCGCCTTTAGCTACAGCCCCATCTTTGGTCAATAGTTCAGCAAAATCATTTTGCACCTTAGCAATAGCTTCATCAATGTCTTTCTGTTCTACTTTAACTATATCCTGTTCAACAGTTAAACTTTTATAATCTCCCAAAGTATCAACAGTAGGGACAATTTCCAAAGTTGCAACGAAAGATAAAGGTTTAGAAAAATCAAAATCAAATTTATTGAATTGAGGTTCGCCATAAGGCTGCAGTTTGTTATCAACTAAAGCCTGATAATAAGCAGAAGAGACAATCTTTTGAACAGCCTCTGATTCGATATAGCCTTTATACTGTTTTTCAATTAATTCCACAGGAACTTTACCTGGACGAAAACCAGGCATTTTATAAGACTGTCTAAACTTATTTAATTCTTTTGTGTAACCTGCTTGTAAGTCTTCAAGAGCAATTTCGACATTTAAGTCAACCAAAGCATTTTCTTTTTTTTGAACATCTACTTTTAAATTCATGGATTCCTTCATTATTAAAAAATGAGCGGGAAACGGGACTCGAACCCGCGACATCCACCTTGGCAAGGTGGCGCTCTACCAACTGAGCTACTCCCGCGTTTATAGGGGTATAATATAATTATTTTTTTCTAAAAGTCAATATTTTAAAAAAAAAATTGACCCTAAATTGCGAGAGGAGGGACTTGAACCCTCACGTAAAAACACTAGATCCTAAGTCTAGCGCGTCTGCCAATTCCGCCACTCTCGCTTTAATTTGAAAAAATATCAAATTCTCTTTGAACCGCGAAGGAATCGAACCTTCAACCTACGGATTAAGAGTCCGTTGCTCTGCCAGTTGAGCTAGCGGTCCGCTACACGCCTGGAGGGATTCGAACCCCCGACCTGCGGATTCGAAGTCCGACGCTCTATCCAGCTGAGCTACAGGCG
>Ga0114934_10001123_pt1 | contig 17391 bp, 17 predicted proteins | sample 4SBtaG_2_FD_99695 | JGI IMG/M metagenome (GOLD analysis project Ga0114934, IMG submission 99695) | Deep subsurface microbial communities from Kolumbo volcano to uncover new lineages of life (NeLLi) - 4SBTROV10_white metaG | ecosystem: Environmental > Aquatic > Marine > Volcanic ...
CAGCAGCAGGCCTGCAGCTCCTACTGCCCTCAGCGTGGGGCTGGCCATCCGGTTGATCATCTGATGAAGATCATCGCCTAATCCGCCGAGGATCATGGATCGACCATGGGTTTACTCTGTATAGTGTAATGATGTCATTGGAAGGAGGTGAATCTAAAATGCGCAAGAGCTGGCTAATTATGGGGCTAGTGGCTATGGCAATGGTGGCTTTGGGTTGGGGGCTGAACATGGGGACATCCGCCCAATCGACGCTGAACTGCCAGGCCTGTCATGGTGATATCCATGCCAAGTGGGCCGGAAGTCCCCATGCCAACACCCAAGCTGATGTGGCTACTGAGCTGGCTGAGGAGCGCGCGGGGCAGACCCCCGATGAGGTGCTCCATGGCGAGGATGCCGAGGACTGCATCGCCTGTCATGGCCCGACGGCCATCTCGGCCCATGGCGGGATGAGCGAGGCCCAGGCGTTGAGCTACTTCTTCACCACCACAGATGGAAAGTTCACCACAGACACCGCCCCAGCCCATAACTCCGATTGGCCCAGTATCGCCTGCACCGCCTGCCATGATGTGCCCGGTGACCACCCGGCGAACATGCCTACCCTGGCGTTGTTTGACTCCCAGTCGGGAAAATATGAGTCTGTAGACAGCGCGAGCAAGCTTTGTGGGCAGTGCCATGGCGACCTGCACTTCGCCGATACAGATCACCTGACCTATAATGCTTGGACCACGAGCAAGCATAGTGAGACCCAAGCGGATGTAGCGAGTGAGCTAGCCGAAGAGCGCGTGGGGCAGACTCCCGATGAGGTGCTCCACGGCGAGGACGCCGAGGACTGCATCGCCTGCCATGCCCCAACGGCGGTGCTGGCCAACGGCGGGATGACTGAAGTGCAGGCACTGAATTACTTCTTCACCACCGCAGATGGGAAGTTCACCGCAGATACCGCCCCGGCCCACAGCTCTGAGTGGCCCAGCGTCTCTTGCACCGCCTGTCACGATCAGCATAGCCCTGGGAAGCCCTCATACTTCAACTCCTCGACCAAGGAGTATCAGCCGATGAAGAACTCAGGCGAACTCTGCGGGCAGTGTCACGGCAACCTGCGCTTCCCCGATACCGATCATCTCAGCTACAACATCGAGAGCGGCACCGGCGGCATCGGGGTGCCCGATCAGAAGACGATGCCCGGCGCTACCTGCACCGATTGCCACATGTTTGCGAGCGATGTGGATGGCAGCAACTCGGCCATGTTCCACGGTCATACCTGGGCGATTACGGTGAAGGAGGCTGATGGCAAGAGCACAACCTCCTGCACGCACTGCCACACTACAATTGATACGGCAACGGCCAACGCCATCATCGGTGTATGGAAGTCGAGCTTTGCAGCCCTTGATGCCACTGCTGGGAAGAACGTCGCTGCAGCCACAGAGGCCATGAAGGGTGTCCAGGACAAAGCGCTGCAGGCTAAGCTCGAGGAGGCCCAGCATAATTTAGAATATGCCGAGTCCGACGAGAGCGGCGGGATCCACAACCGCAAGTATCTCCTGGCGCTGCTGAACGATGCCAATGAGAGAGCCCTAGAGATCCTGTCTGCCTTGGGAAAGTAGTAGCCCCCAAGGGCAGCAATTGAAGAGGGAGGAGAGCTACAATCGTTCTCCTCCCTCTTCAATAATCGCTGCCGCACTCGCCGAGCGCTCTCCCTCAATGGGGCTTCTTATGAGATAGATCATCGATGAAATTGACCAAAATCATGGATTTGCCCTGCTCATGGCCTAAGATGGTGGGGCGAGGGGAGCGAGTCAAAGCTTGATAGTGGTCTCGGCCCTCTATATCCTGGATGGATGATGAAAGAGGCGAGGAAGGATGTTTTAATTGGCCTGCTGGCCGTCGCGATCACCGCGGGTCTCATCGTCGGTGGCTACTTCCTCTTCTTCAAGGCGGGGAGATCGGTGACCACGATCAGCCGCTCCGTGTGGATCGACGACCCCGCTCCTGCCTTCACCCTGACCCGCTACGACAGCGGGGAGGAGGTCTCCTTGGAAGACCTGAAAGGTCGGCCGGTGGTGCTCAACTTCTTCTCAGCCACCTGTGCCACCTGCCTGGAGGAGCTGCCCCAGATTGAAGAGTTCTATCATGCTCACCGAGAGGAGATCGTCTTCTTCGCCCTCAGCACCGGCGACTCCGCCGCGATGATCAAGGACTTCGTCGAGCGGCACAAGCCGGAGTATCCGCTGCTCCTGGACGAGGAGGGGAGGACAGGCGTGGCTTACGGAATCACTGGTGTCCCTGAGACAGTCTTCATCGATCGGGAGGGGATCATCCGCTACTGGATCATCGGCGCGGCGAGCCCCAAGGATCTGGAGAAGGGCCTAAGGAGTATCACGGCCCAGGGAGGATAGATGGAGCTGACCTGCCCTCACTGTGGGGCCAAGATACCGGCGGGGAGCAAATTCTGCCCCCAATGTGGTCAGAGGCTCACGCCTGAAGCGGAGCTGACCTGTCCCCATTGTGGGGCTCAGATACCGGCGGAAAGCAAGTTCTGCCCCCAATGTGGAGGGGCGCTCGAGGAGGGAGCAGAACTGGCTAAGCCGAAGCCGAAGAGGGCCAAACGGCCCGGCATCAGGGAGCAGATCAAGACGAAAGGTTTTTTCAACTGGGCCCTCGATACCCTCGGCTCGATCCGGCTGACCATCCCCTTGCTGGTCATCATCACCCTCGCCGCAGCGGTCGGGGGGATCATCCCCCAAGCCCCGCATACCCCTAATGCCAATCTCCTCTATCACTCTTACGGTAGTTTCTGGTATAATATTATTAAATTCTTCTTGCTCGATGATGTCTTCCACTCCTGGTGGTTCCTGGCACTTATGGGGCTCTTCTCGATCAACCTGATCATCTGCATGGTGCGCCGGCTTCGCGGGAGCATCAAGCTCCTCGCCGCTCCCCTTCAGCCCCTCTCCCGAGTCAGCGCTGAGGGTGCCGCCGTGGCGAGCTTCCAGGGGAGGAGCCTAGAGGAGGCGCGGGAGGCGGCACGGCACGTCTTGCGCAAAAGGCGGTTCCGCTTTCGCGAGGAGGGTGAACAGCTCTTCGGGGAGCGCTGGCGCTGGAGCCGCCTCGGGCCAGACCTGGCCCATCTCGGAATCTTAATCATCCTGGTCGGGGGGTTGTTGGGAATCTTCAAGTTCTCAGGCTACATCTCACTCAATGATACTGAGCTGGGGAAGGTCTTCCCCCCTTGCAGTGCCGAGCAGCAGACCGAGTGCCTCAAGAAGGCCGATTTTGGCATCAAGGTTGACAGCTTCCGCGCTGAGCGCTATCCCGACAGCATGATGTATAAGGGTTATTGGACGACGCTCACTGTGATCGATAATGGCAAAGAGGTGAAGACAAAGGAGATTCGAGTAAATGATCCCCTAACTTATAGGGGGATCAGCTTCTATCAGACCAACTACGGAGATGATCTGAACTCCGCTGAGGCGACGATCGCCGTGGAGGACCGGAAGAGCGGGAAGAGCTTAGGGGAGTTCAAGGTCAAGGTGGGGGAGAGATTCCAGATCCCGGGGAGCGAAGAGTGGGTAGAGTTTAGCCACTTCTTCACCAGCTTCTACTACGGGAAGAACGGGCCAATCAACATCAACACCCCGGAGCCGCAGAACCCCGCAGCGTTTCTCCAGCTCTACCAGGGGACGGGCGACTTGGCCAAGCCGGATTATTGGGATATTACCTTCGCCAACTTTCCCGAGACCCACCTCAACCAAGACAAGCCCTACAAGTTCTATCTGAAAGACTATTTTGTCCCTAAGCTCGATGGGATCAGCTACTCTAGGAATCCGGGCTACCACGTCGTCTGGTGGGGTTTTGTGACGATGATGATCGGGCTCTTCGGGGTGTTCTACCTGGCACCGAGGCGCGCCTGGGTGCTCCTCGATCCCCCAAAGGGGCGGGCGCTGATCAAGGGAGGACAGCGGCTCTCCTGGGGGGGCAAACATGAGCTGGAGAGGATCGCGCGGGAGTTTGAGCGCGAGCTCAAAGGAGAAGGAAAGGGAAAAGGAGGATAGACTTGCTCTCAAACGGTGTCTTATTCTTTAACATTGCCGTTATCGGTTATCTGCTCAGTTTCTTTCTCTACCTCTTCTCACTCATCTTCAAACGAGTGCGCCTGGGAAGAGCTGGGAGTATAGTTTTACTGATCGGTTTTGCTGCCCAGATGCTGGGGCTGCTCTTAAGGACGATCGATATAAAGATGTTCTCGGTCACCGACACCTATGAAGCCCTCATCTTCTACAGTTGGGTCTTCGTCTTAGCCTATCTGGTGATTGAGCTCCTCTATCGGGGGATCTGGCAGCGGTTAAGGCTAGTGGGGATGTTCATTGCGATCAGCGCCTTTGGCATGATCGCTGCGGCGGCCTCACCGCTCTTTTCCGCCGAGACCCATCCGCTGATCCCGGCCCTGCAGAGCTACTGGCTGGCGCTGCACGTGAGCTGCACGATCGTCGGGGAGGGCTTCTTCGCTGTGGCCTTCGTCACCAGCTTCCTCTTTCTCCTCTTCGAGCGGCGGAAACAGCAAGGGGGGGATCCACCCATCTCCTTAGAACTACTGGATGATATCAGCTATAAGGCCGTAGCCATCGGCTTCCCCTTCTTCACCTTGGGGGGGCTCTTCTTCGGGGCGATCTGGGCCAAGCATGCCTGGGGCAGCTATTGGAGTTGGGACCCCAAGGAGACCTTCATGCTGGTCACCTGGCTGGTCTATGTGCTTTATTTGCATATGCGGGTCAGATATGGCTGGCGGGAGCGACGGGCTGCCTGGATCGCGGTGATCGGCTTCATTCTGGCCCTGTTCACCTTCGCCGGGGTCAACTTCCTCCTCTCGGGGCTCCATAGCTACACCTGAGTCGCCAAGCAGGGTAGATGATCGGGGTCAACCTTGAACCTGCTCAATATCATTGTCTTTCCATTCAATGGCTCTGTAAACTATATAAAGAATCTCTCTAAAGAAAGGAGGTTGTCTGTGTCACCCCCATCACCTGGGGAAGTGCCGCTTGCAGCTCTGCGGAGAGCTCTAGCTCCGGCTCAATCCGCTGTGGAGGGTTGACAAGCAGCGAAGGTAGAGTGTATCATGGAGCCGGAGGCTGGAGTTAAAGAGTCAGCGAGAGAGGAGGTGAGAAAGGATGAGAAAAGGTGTGATCTTCGTAGCTTTGGCGGCACTCCTGGCCGGAGCAGCGCTGGCCACGGTAGTGTTCAATAACCACAGTGGCCACATCTCGAGTGGTATCGCTCTGGCGGCTACTGAGGGTGCCTCGCGAGGATGCGGGGCTTGCCATACCGGGAAGTATACCCTCAAGGCTGAGGCGGTCAAGGCGGCATCGGATATCCACAGCTCGCTCGCTGATGACGCCACAGTAAAGAATTGCCTCGCCTGCCATAGTGCCTCCGGTCCGGGGAAGCCCTTCAAGACCTTCCTACACTTTGTCCACTACAACAGCCCCCATTTCACCATCACGGTCGGCGAAGGGGATAATGCCAAGGAGGTCCGCGGCAACTGCTGGATGTGTCATGTCCTGGACAAGGATGGCCACTTCCAGCTCTACGATCTGGTTGGGAAATAGAGGAGCAGCAGAAAGTGGCAGCTAGGTGGAGGCTCCTGCGGAAGCTTGGCAGGAGCCTCCAAGATTATCCGCTCTGAGCGAAGGGCATGCAATCATCGTCCCTTACTACCGTAGCTTCATCGAGCCGGAGTGGTTCTAAACCCCAGTTGACCGGTCTCCCCCAATCCCTTATAATGCTCTTACGTGGCAATGGAGTCTGCCTCAACTGCCTCCCTGGGCTAATGACTCCTACCGAGCATGGACCGGAAGGAGGCTCCATTGCTGCATCTAGTGCAAGCCAGGGGAGAAGAGCGAAAGGGGTCGGCCGGGGCCTATGAGCTACTCTCACCTAAAGGTTATCCCCGTAGGCCGAACCTTCAACTGCTCATCCCCCAAAAGCTAAGGCTCTTCGAGCTGGCCAATAAAGCTGAACTAAGGGCGGCCTTGGCCCGCCGCTTGCGAGCTACCCAGGAGCTATTAGAAGCGATCACCCATAACCTCAAGCGCTCAGAGCAGCTCTATCGCCAGGTGATGGCTGACCGCCAGCGGCTATTGGAGCTTCTGCAGCTTTTGGAGGATGAGAACCGCAAACTTTATCGTCAAATAGGCCCAGTGGAGCATGAAGATGGGAAGGCATAAGGTCAAATTGGAGCTTTTGGAGGAGGCCCAGCGGCGATTGGCCCAGCTTGCCTGGCTGCTCAATGAGCCGCCGGAGGAATTATTGCAGAGGGCACTCGCGCTCTCCGACGGTCCAGTCGATGAGCGGGAGCTAGCGGCTCTGGAGGAGGAGCTGGTGGAGGGCGAGCGGCGCTTCACTAGATTGGCCGCGCAGCTCTCCCAGGTCCATGGGCGCTATGCCGCCGTCAAGTTCGAGCTGTTCGAGGAGTTTCAGAGGAACCGGCCGCTGGTGGTCAACCTGGCCGGGGCACTGGCCGAGAACCGACGGCTGCGCCGGGCCCTGGGGCGGCCCGAGGGCCGCGACGATGGGCTGGTGCGGGAGCTGGATTGCTTCTTTAACATCTACATCCAGCGCGACCTGACGGGATGGGGAGCGGAAGGAGCGTCGGAGGCTGATGGGGGAGAATAAGGAGAGGGGTTATGTCTCGCTCGGCAGCCTCTACCTGCGCGAGGCGCTACGCCGGGAGGGCTGTGCGATCTGCCGTCTGGTCCGCGAGGGGGAGGAGCGCTGGATCTGGCAGGTGCTCTATGAATTCACCGGCGACCCCGGAGTCCGGGCGAAGTTCGATCGCGCCTTCGGCCTCTGCCATGAGCATGCCTATCTATTGGTCAAGGTCGTCGAGGAGCGGGAACTGATCAGCGGCGACGGTGTAGCGCGGGTCTATGAGACCATCGTCAGGGGTTATCGGCAGCAATTGCAGGAGGCGGCAACGGAGCTTCTCCGAGGCCACCCAGCCAGGGTCCGCTCGACCCTCCAGGGCACGGCCTGCCCTCTCTGCGCTCTCAGCCGAGAGGCAGAACGGAGGACGATCCATACCCTGCTTGAGTCTCTGGCGGACTCCTCGTGGCAGGCGGAGTATCGCCGCTCCGCCGGCCTCTGCAACCGCCACCTGCTATTGGCCCTGCAGGAGGCCCGTAATCAGCACCTGCAGGAGTTTCTCCTTGAAGATCATCTACGGCGGCTGGAGCGGCTGGCTCACCAATTGAGCGAGCTACAGCGGAAGCAGCGCTACGATGTCGAGGAACCGCTGACCCTGGAGGAGGCCCGCTCCTGGCGCGAGGCCATCTGGCGGTTCACCGGGATGGAGTATGATCGCCCGTTGATCCGGCGACATTGAAGATGCTCATCTTCCAGTCGTCGAAAGAGGATTTAAAGAGATGGATCGAGCGGACGGAGGTGCGGCTGAACATCCTCCGGCTCTGTGCCCGCCGATCTTACACCCTCCCCGAGCTCTCTCAGGTGAGCCTGCGGGAGGTCCCCCGCCTGGAGCTCTCCCACTATGGCGAGCTCTCGGAGATCAATGCGACGGTTGCCATCGGCGAGTGCAAGAAGCGCGAGCTCCTCGTCAAGGTCGGCGAGCGGCCGAGCCGCGCGACCGTGGGCGGCTACATCGAGGTCCTGCGCACGACGCTCTTCGCCTTCCTGATGAGTCCCAGGCTCGCCCTCCTCGAGCCGGAGGCCTACACTGCCTATATCACCAATTGGCTCTCTCAGCCGTGGGCGCGGGAGCGTTTCCTCTCTTCCTTGGAGGGGCTTTCCGAAGGGGAAGCCGAGCGGCTCTACCGCCTCCAGCGGGAGTTGTTTTTAACCTTCCCCGGGTATCTGCACAGCAGCTTCGCCTCGTTCGCCGAGCGGCCAGGCTTGGAGAAGGCCGAGCTCGGCGGGGCCACGGCGGCGGAACGACAACGGATCTTCGGGCAGTATTACTTGGCCGGGATTATCACCGCAGAGGAGGCGAAACGGCCGCCGCGGATCGGCTTTCCGAAGCTCCTCCGCCTGGCCCGCCAGCGGATCAGGCTGGACCGGCCTAGGCTGGATGAGGGAGCCCCCGCCCCCCTCTCGCGCGGCCAGCGGCTCAAGGTCAAATTGCTCCTAACGATGGCCCGTTGGCCCGCCTCCTCGCCGCAGGAGCATCTATCGGTCGCCCCCATCGAAGGGGCGACGCTGCTGGCGGAGCGCCTCGGCCCGATCTTCGCCCTCTGAAGCCAGGCTCATTAAAATTGAGGGTGTGAGAGAGAACTCCACGAAGACCACGAAACACGAGCGAAAGATCGGCCGCAATGTCCTTCTTCTGGGGCTGACCAGCCTGCTCAACGATATCAGCTCTGAGCTGATCATGGCCGTCCTCCCGGGGTTCATCGCCGCGTTAGGCGGGGGCGGCCTCGGGGTGGGGCTGATCAGTGGGGTGGAGGAGAGCACCAAGAGTATTTTGAGTATCTTCGCCGGCCACTGGTCTGACCGCTCCGGCAGGCGGAAGCCACTGGTGGTCGGAGGCTACGCTGTGGCGACGCTGGCCAAGCTGGGACAGGCCTTCGCCATGCTCTGGGGCCAGCTTCTGGGCTTGAGGTTGCTCGACCGCGTGGGCAAGGGGCTGCGGACCGCGCCGCGCGATGCGCTGATCGCCGATTCAGCCTTGAAGAATAGGGGGCTCAACTTCGGCTTCCATCGGGCGATGGACAGTGCTGGAGCCGTGCTGGGGACGGTCCTAGCCTATCTCCTCTACCACTTTTTAGCCTTCGACCTGCGGCAGATCATCCTCCTCGGCGGGCTCAGCGGGCTTCTGGTGCTGATCCCACTCCTTGGGGTGCGCGAGCGGGCGGCCGAGCCCCGACGCCGGCCGCTCCTCCTCGGCCTGCGGGGCCTCTCCTCAGCCTTCAAGCTAAATCTTCTGGCGATGATGCTCTTCGCCTCGGCCAATCTGAGCTACATGTTCTTCTGGCTTAAGGCGAGCCGCGCCTTCCCCGGGAGCCTCGCCATCGAGATGCCACTTCTCTTGTATGCCCTGTTCAACCTCTCCTATACGGCCCTCTCCGCTCCCGCCGGGGCGCTCTCCGACTGGCTCGGCCGACGGGGGGTCCTCCTCGGCGGATATCTCCTCTTCATCCCCGTAGCCCTGGGCTTCATCTATGCCTCCTCCCTGGAGGCCTTCGTCCCACTCTTCCTCATCCTCGGGGCAGTCTATGCGCTGGTCGAGGGGAACCAGCGGGCCTTCGCCGCCGACCTCGCCGCGCAGGAGGAACGCGGCTTGGCCCTCGGTGCCTTCCACATGGGGATCGGCCTGGCGGCCCTCCTGGGAAATGGGATCGCCGGGCTGATCTGGCAGTTCCTCTCACCGGAGGCGGCCTTCATCTACGGCGGCGCGACCGCCCTGCTCGCCGCCCTACTGCTCATCCTCGCCCGCGCCCTGGCGGGGCCTGAGTCAGTCCAGTAGAATTCCTGGGCTGCCTGGCTCCGGGTTTGCACCTTCCCATAGCGACAAGCTATAATGATTTTGGTCATCTGATTTAGTGATAGGCATCAATGAACATCGGGGAGGTCGTCAAGCGTGAGCGAAGGAGGGGGAGTGGCCACGAACATCACCGAGCTCCACCGGGGTTCTTGGATCTTTAGCGAGCTCTACGGCAAGGAACTGGAGGAGATCGACCCCCTGGTGCGGCCGATCGAGTATGAGGAGGGGCGAATCATCTTCGAGGAGGGGGAGCCGGTCTTCGGGGTCTACCTCCTCAGCCGGGGGAAGGTGAAGCTGGCCAAGCGCGCGGCAGGGGGGCGGAAGCAGATCCTAAAATTGGTCGGCCCCGGAGAGATCCTCGGGGAGGAGTTCCTCTTCCATGACCCGACCTATTCGGCCTATGCGCAGGCGCTGGAGCAGACGAGAGCCTACTTCGTGCCCATGGAGGAGTTCCACGGCTTCCTCAAGGCTCATCCCCAGGTGGTGATCCGGTTGATCGAACACCTCTCCCAGGAGATCAAGGGCTTCCAGAACAAGGTCCTGGAGGCCTCTTACGGAAGCAGCTTGGAGCGAGTAGCCCGCCTCTTGCTCGCCATCGCGGATAAGTGGGGCGAGGAGGAGGATGGGGGGTTCTACATCGGCCTGGAGCTCTCGCGGGTTGAGCTGGCCGAACTGGCGGGGATCGCCAGCGAGACGGCCAGCCGCCTATTGGCTCGCTTGCAGGAGCGGGGCATCCTGGCCCTCGCCGGCTCCAAGATCATCATCCTCGACCGGGCGCGGCTTAAGAGCCTCACTGAGCCTCTCTGTGTCAACATCAAGGAGAGCTTGCTCTGAGCCAATGATGGCGATAGGAGCCTTCCAAAGGTGATTTTGGGCCTAACTCTTGACATGAGAGAATAAATGTGCTATACTTTCCTTGATGATGAAAGATAGATATCTCAAGAGGAGGTCGGTAGGCGCTATAGCGGTAGGTTATTATTTTACGTGGCTGATTGGCGTGGCCTAGCAGCATTTTCTTCTAGTGCTGCTGGCCACCTGGAGGATCATAAACCGCAAGGTTTATGATCTTTTTCTATATCGAGGGGAGGTGATAGATGGAGCAGTTAGGGAGAGAGAAGCAGAGCAAGTAAAACACAGAGGAGGTTCAAATGAGACGGTTTTTGGTAGTGCTGCTGGCAGTGGGCCTACTTTTAGGCTTGAGTCTCACCGGCTTTGTCGCACCGGAGAAGGTCAAGATCGGTGATTTGGTCTCGCTTACTGGCGGTTTGGCGCCCTATGGCCCTCCGATCAGGGACGGCGCTCAGTTGGCCGTGGATCAGATCAATGCCGCCGGTGGAGTGTTTGGCAGGCAAGCGGAGCTGGTGGTCCGCGATACGGCGACCTCACCCGATGTCGGTCGAGATGCTGCTAGCAAGCTGGTGGAGATTGACAAGGTCCCCGCGATCGTCGGGGCCCTCTCCAGCGGAGTGACGCTTGCTGCTTCCAGCGTGACCATCCCCGCCCAGGTGGTGCTGATCTCACCGGCCTCGACCTCGCCGGCACTCACGACCTTAGATGATAATGACTATGTCTACCGGACAGTCGTATCGGATGCCATGCAGGGAGTGGTCCTAGCGCGACTTGCTCTAACTCTAGGCTACAAGAAGGTCTCCGTGATCTACGTCAACAACGCCTATGGCAAGGGCCTGGACGTGGTCTTCAAGGAGAAGTTTGAGGAGTTTCCCGATCACCAGGTTTTGGCAGAGGTTCCCTATGAGGAGAACAAGCCCTCCTATCGCGGAGAGGTGGAGAAGGCGATGGCCGGGAACCCGGACGCCATCCTCTTCATCAGCTATCCTGTGGATGGGAACAAGCAGCTCGTGGAGGCAGTTGAGGCTGGCTATACCGGGAAATTCCTCTTCCCCGACGGGATGAAGGGTGAAGGGGTTGCTCCCGGCCCGGCCTGTCCATCTGCGGAGAAGCCTGGCCCGATCGAGGGGGCCCTCGGCACAGCCGCCGGTGCTCCGAAGGTGGCCGTCGCAGCCCAATTCAACAAGGATTTTGCCGCCAAGTTCGGACCAACCTCAGTGCCCTATAATACCCAGGCCTACGATGCAGCAGCAGTAATTGCCTTAGCTGCCGCCAGAGCTGTTGCCCAGGGCGGAGAGGTTACTGGGAAAGCCATCCGCGACAACCTGCGCACTGTGGCCAACCCTCCTGGTGAAGTAGTCACCTACAACGAGTTTGCCAAGGCCTTCAAACTTCTAAAGGAAGGCAAGGAGATCAACTACGAGGGCGTCTCCGGACCAGTCGACTTCGATAAGGCTGGCGACATGGCTACAGGGGTGATCGAGATCTGGAAGATCCAAGGATGCCAGGTCATCACCGTAGCTTTGGCCGAGGTACCATAGAGGTCAAACTTCAAAGAACCTGGAGAGGGTCCATCTTGCTAAGATGGACCCTCTCCTTTTATTATTCCCGCCTGTCCCTGGTCTTAGACGATAAGGGCCTTCCAAAGGGGAATTTTGAGCCCAGCTTTTGACAAAGGAGAGCAGGAGTGCTATACTTTCTCTGAGGATGGATGGTAAATTGTTATCTTATGTAGCTGATCGAGGTGCTCAGCGCACCCTGTTAGGGTGCTGTTGATTGCCTGGAGAATCATAAATTCTATGTAGAGGGAGGTGAGAGATGAGGACAGTTGATGAAGGCTCAGTAAAACTCAAAAGGAGGTCAAGAGCAAGATGATGAGAAGAGTTTTAGTGGTCTTACTGGCGGTGGGAATGTTAGTGGGCTTGAGCTTCACCGGCTTTGTCGCCCCGGAGAAGGTCAAGATCGGTGCCTTGTATTCGTTCACCGGTGCTTTGGGGCCCTGGGGCAAAGCGCTCACAGATGCCTCTCAGTTAGCCGTGAACCAGGTCAACGCAGCCGGTGGAGTGTTTGGCAGGCAAGTGGAGCTGGTAGTCCGTGATACAGCGACCTCGCCTGATGTGGGGAGGGATGCGGCTAAAAAGCTGGTGGAGATCGATAAGGTCCCCGCGATCATCGGCCCGGTCTCCAGCGGTGTCGGTCTGGCCGCCTCCAGTGTGACCATCCCCGCCCAGGTGGTGCTGATCTCGCCTTGCAACACTTCACCTGCACTTACGACCTTGGATGACAATGACTATTACTTCCGAACGGTCATCTCAGATGCCATGCAGGGCCTGGTTCAGGCACGGCTGGCCCTATTATTGAACTACGGGACAGTCTCTGTGATATATGTTAATAACGCTTATGGCAAGGGAATAGCCGAGATCTTCAAGGGCTACTTCGAATCATATGGGGGTAAAGTCTTGGCCATGGTCCCCTATGAGGAGAACAAGCCCTCCTATCGCGGAGAGGTAGAGAAGGCGATGGCGGGGAACCCCGATGCGATCGTTGTGGAGAGCTATGTGGTAGATGGGAACAAGCAGATTGTGGAGGCGGCTGAGGCAGGTTATACAGGTAAATTCCTCATGCCTGATGGCATGAAGAGCGAGAAGATCGCCCCTGGTCCTGCCTGCCTCTCTGCAGAAGAGGGCGGCCCGCTTGAGGGAGCTTACGGAACGGTGCCAAGCACCCCAGCAGGAGCTATCAGGACGCAGTTCGATGCTGATTTTGAGGCCTTACATGGGGGGCCTTCAGTGATTGCCTTCTACCCTCAGGCCTACGATGCAGCAGCGGTAGTTGCCCTGGCTGCTGCTCGGGCTGCCGCTCAAGGGGAGAAGATCACGGGAACGACCATCCGCGACAACCTGCGTGCCGTGGCCAACCCTCCGGGGGAGGTCGTCACCTACAACGAGTTTGCCAAGGCCTTTGATCTCCTCAAGCAGGGTAAGGAGATCAACTACGAGGGCGTCTCTGGCCCGGTCGATTTCGACGAAGTCGGCGATATGGTCAGAGGAACAGTCGAGATCTGGGGGATCCAGGGATGTCAGATTAAGACTATAATGCTTGTGCCCGTAGAGAAGGTAAGAAAGTAAGGGAGGAATAAAAATCGAATAGCCTTGAATCCAAGGGGCCTGTTTGCGGGAGCAAACAGGCCCCTCTCTATTCCAAGTATGACCCACAGGGCATATTTTACTCTTTCAGGATGGTGGAGACCCGCTTCTCTTCGCTCAACAGCCCCTGAGGGCGGAAGAGCAGGACGAGTATTAACAGGGCGCCGATGGCTACTACCCGCAGAGCGGCCGATTGAGTGGCGGAGAAGGGCAGATAGACGGTGAGGAAATCGGTCCCGGCCCAGAGGCCCCAAACGATAAAGCCCCCCAGAATTGCCCCCTTATTGTTCCCGCTCCCCCCCAGGATCAGCATCACCCAGATGATGAAAGTCCCATAGAGCGGCCTGAAGGAGAGTGGGGAGACAAATCGGGCATAATGGGCATAGAGGCTCCCGCCGATCCCCATGATCATCGCCCCCAGCACCAGGGACTGCATCTTGAACTTGAAGGTGCTCTTCCCCGACATCTCTGTGGCAACTTCATCCTCACGAACGGCCTTCAAGACTCTTCCCCAAGGGGAACGGATAATCCGTTCGATTATAAAATAGAGCAGGGCCAAGACTGCCAAGATCAAGAGGAGGTAGAACCAGTCATAGCCCTTGAAGATCAGGTCATGGAGCCAGAGGGGTAGGTTAGGATGGCCTTTGAGGAAGGCTCCAATCCCATGCTGGATCGGGTTATACAATGGTGAAGGGATCCCCTTCAGTCCCCAGACGCTGTTGGTCAACCAGCTCTCATTTTTTAAAATTAATCTGATCGTCTCGGCGATCCCGATGGTGGCGATCGCCAGATAGTCAGCCTTGAGACGCAGCGTGAGGGTCCCAATGAGGAGGGCGAGGAGCCCGGAGACTACCGCTGCCCCTAATAGCCCCACAATAAAGGGCAGTTCAAAGCCGCCGAAGGTGCGCAAATCCCAGGCGCTGGGTAGTGGACCTGATAACAATGCTGATGTATACGCACCCACCGCATAGAATCCCGCGATCCCAAAGTTGATCAGCCCGGTATAACCCCACTGGATGTTCAGCCCCAGGGAGAGGACTCCATAGGTCCCAGCGGTGATGGCGAAAAAGACAATGTAATTGATGATCCCAATGAAGTGCTCCATCAGCTCTTCTCCCCAAAGAGGCCCGTTGGCTTAACCAGGAGCATGATGATCATGATGGCGAAGGCCACCGCCGGTTTATATCCCGTGGAGATGAAGGCCGTCGAGATCTCCTCGGAGAGGCCGATGACCATCCCACCGACGATTGCCCCATAGGGACTGCCGATCCCGCCTAAAATTACGGCGGCAAAGATCGAGAGGAGCATCTGCCAGCCGAGCTCCGGCGTGATGAACTTGTTCTCGATCCCGGCGAGGATTCCCCCGGCGGCGGCGAGGAGCGCCCCAATCCCCCAGGTCCAGAGGATCACCCGCTCGGTGTTGATCCCCGTCACCCGCGCCAGCTCCATGTTATCCGCGGTAGCTCGCATCGCCTTGCCCATCCTGGTCCTGGTCAGGAACAGATGGAGTAAGATTACCAAGGTGATAGCAGTCGCGATGATGAAGAGCTCATCAGGCTTGATCCTAACCCCCAGTAGCCAGGGGACCTTCATCGATATTTGAATCTTTTCAATATAATACCAGGGCTGAGGTCCCCAGAAGAATAGCAGGATATTCCGTAAGGCTATTGCCACCCCAATCGATGATATCATCACGATAACTGGGCCAGACCTGCGCAACGGCTTATAGATCATCTTGTCAATCAGGATTGCGGCGATGGCAGTGAGCACCAGGGCGATGAGGAAGGCCAGCACTAGGCCCAATCCGAAGGAGAGTGGCCCGATTGGGTTATTGAGAACCCCCAGCCCCCCAAAGAGAGCGAGCAGGCCCAGAGCGATATAGGCCCCGAGGGCCATCAGGTCTCCATGGGCAAAGTTGGCGAAGCCCAGGATGCTATAGGTGAGCGAGAGGCCGACCCCTCCCAGGGCGAGGATCGAGCCCGAGATGATCCCATAGACGATCAGTTGGGGGATTCCGGCTAATATATCCATCTGCCTTTTGCTGCCCTATCCGCCGAGGTAGAGTCGCCCCACCTCCTCGTTGGTCAGGAGATTTTCGCCCGTGTCCTCAAATCGCTTCTCCCCGCTGGCCAGGACATATCCGCGGTCGGCCAGCTTCAATGATTCCTTAGCATTCTGCTCCACAATGAGGATCGCTATGCCAGTCTCGTTGATCGCCCTGATCCGCTCAAAGATCATCTGGGCTAGCTTGGGGGCCAGGGCTGCGGAGGGCTCGTCCAGCAGTAGCAGCTCCGGATCGAGCATCAGCGCCCGCCCCATCGCCACCATCTGTCGCTCACCACCGCTCATCTTCCCCACCCGCTGCCTCTTCCGCATCTTGAGGAGGGGGAAGAGTTCATAGACCTCTTCCATGCGGCTGCTGAAGTCATCCGTCCGGATGAAGGCTCCCATCTCCAGATTCTCCTGGACGGTGAGCGAGGGGAAGACATTCTCTACCTGGGGGACATAGGCCATCCCCTGGCGGACGATCCGATCAGGGGCTAAACCAGCGATCTCCCGCTCCTTAAAGTTAATCTTCCCCCTGGTGGGCTTGAGCAGCCCGAAGATCGTCTTCATCAGGGTCGATTTACCGGCACCGTTGGGGCCGATGATCGAGACGATCTCCCTCTCCCCTACATGGATGGAGATATTATGGAGCACCTCCATATCCCCATAGCCGCTTGTGATCTCTTTAACTTTCAGTAGCGACATACTGCCCTCCCAGATAGGCCTCGAGCACCCGCTTGTCCTGCTGCACCTCTGCGGGAGTCCCCTCCATCAATTTCCTCCCTTCGCTCATCACGATTACCGGGTTACACAGATGCATCACCAGGTCCATATCATGCTCGATGAGTAGGAAGGTCACGCCCTCCTCCTGGCATAGCCGCTCAATGTAGCTCACCAGGCGCTTCAAGAGGGTCCGGTTCACCCCCGCACCCGGCTCATCTAATAAGATCATCTCCGGCCCGGCCATCATCGTCCGTGCCAGTTCCAGCAGTTTTTTTTGTCCCCCGGAGAGGTTCTTGGCATACTCGTCCTTGAGGGTAATCAATTCCACAAACTCCAGCACCTCCAGGGCCTTATCGCGGATCGCCCGTTCCTGACGGCGGACCCCCCATGGCCGGAAGAGAGGGTTCCAGATCCGCTCCCCAAGCTGGCCCGCTGGCACGAGCATCAGGTTCTCCAGGACCGTCATCTGCCCGAACTCCCGGGGGATCTGGAAGGTGCGGCAGATCCTCTTGTGGAAGATTCGATGGGGCGGCAGGCCGGTGATCTCCCGCCCCTTGAAGAGGACCCGGCCTGAATCAGGCTTATAGAAGCCGGTGATTAAGTTGAACAGGGTCGTCTTCCCCGCGCCATTGGGGCCAATCAGGCCGGTGATCGTCCCCTGCTGAACGGCGAAGGAGCAGCGGTTGACTGCCCGCAGGCCCCCAAAATCTTTTACCAAATCCTGCACCTCTAGCATGTCGGGACTCCTCCTCAAAGAAAAAGGCCCTGGACCTTTTGGCCCCTGGCCTTGCGGGGGATCGGCGACACTATATTTTGGCGTCGCCTAGAGTCCCCCGATCATCCACGTAAAGCAATAACCGGCTACTGTGCTGATCACCTTATAACCATAATAATCGAGCGATACCCTACTACCTATCTCGTCCATAGACAGGGAGTATAGCACAACTCCCCACGGTTGTCAAGCATCCGAGTTGTCTCACACAAGATGAGCATGAAGCCTGCCCCTGTTTCTCCTGCAAGATGAGCATAAGCGGGGGAGGGGGAAGGTAGCCGAACGGGCGCGTGGGTCGAATCATAGGAGGTATGAACCTGATGATGAGAGACTCACGGAGGGGAGAGCAGCGACGAAGTTAAAGTTCC
>Ga0114934_10001124_pt1 | contig 17390 bp, 14 predicted proteins | sample 4SBtaG_2_FD_99695 | JGI IMG/M metagenome (GOLD analysis project Ga0114934, IMG submission 99695) | Deep subsurface microbial communities from Kolumbo volcano to uncover new lineages of life (NeLLi) - 4SBTROV10_white metaG | ecosystem: Environmental > Aquatic > Marine > Volcanic ...
CGCCCCTGCAACATTAAAAGACCATAGATTAGGAATAGGGGCAAAAAAAATGCGCTGGAGCTTATTAAGGCCCGCGAAAACCGGAAAACCGGAGACCGAATCCATTGAAGAAGCAGTCGGTGGGAACATTATTTTCGCAAAATTGCAGGACCTGGTAGCCTGGGGCCGGAAAAACTCCGTCTGGCCGTTCGGCTTCGGGCTTTCCTGCTGTTTTGTGGAACTGGCCGCCACCATCACCAGCCGCTATGATATCGCCCGGTTCGGGGCCGAGGTCATGCGGGGAACGCCCAGGGAAGCAGACCTGATGATCATAGCCGGTACCCCCTTTATCAAGATGGCCCCCATCATCCTGAGGCTCTATGAACAGATGATGGAACCTAGGTGGGTGATTTCCATGGGATCGTGCGCCAATTCAGGCGGGATGTATGATATTTACAGCGTGGTCCAGGGGGTGGACAAGATCCTTCCCGTAGATGTTTATGTCCCGGGTTGCCCTCCCCACCCTGCCGCATTCATGCAGGGCCTGATGATGCTCCAGGAAAAAATCGCCCATGAAAGGCGCCCGTTAAGCTGGGTCGCCGGTTCCCAGGAAGTGACGCATACACCGCTTGAGTCCCAACGAGACAAAAACCGGGCTGAGCGGCAAAAGACCACGGTGCTCCGTTCCCCGGACAGTGTGTAGTTTTTTTGAAAGGAATTGATGGAACCTCAAAACGACATAATCGGAGAGCTCCGGGACAGGTTCGGCCACGGCATTTTGAAGATCCAGCCGACTAGGGACAATATCCCGACCATATGGTGTTTTCGTGAAAATATTTCGAAAATACTAAAATATCTGAAATCGGAATCCGCTCGGCCATATCCGGTACTCTATGATCTTACCGCCGTTGACGAGCGCCTGCGGTCGCACCGGGAAAACTTGCCTGAAAGCGATTTCACGGTCATATATCATCTCATGTCCTTTGAGCGCAACGCGGATATCCGGATCAAGGTCCCGCTTAAAGGCGAGTTTCCATCCATAAAATCCATCACGGACATCTGGCCGTCGGCCGACTGGTATGAGCGGGAAGCCTGGGACATGTTCGGCATCGGTTTTTCAGGACACCGGTTTTTGCGTCGGATTCTGCTCCCATCAACATGGGAAGGCCATCCGCTGCGCAAAGAATACCCGGCCCGGGCCACGGAAATGGGGCCTTTCCGTATGCCACCCGATAAAAGGATTTCCGAAGAGGAGGCCCTGCGCTTCCGCCCTGAAGAATGGGGATTAACGGGTCATGCGGAAAATTCGGATTTCATGTTCCTCAATCTCGGTCCCCAGCACCCCGGGACCCATGGACTTTTGCGCATCGCGCTCCAGCTCGACGGCGAGGAGATTATCGATGCAATGCCGGAGATCGGGTTTCACCACCGGGGCGCGGAGAAAATGGGGGAACGCCAGACCTGGCATACCTATATCCCCTATACGGACCGCATCGATTACCTGTCCGGCGTCATGAACAACCTCGCCTATGTGCTGACCGTTGAAAAACTTGCCGGCATCACGGTGCCGGACCGGGCAAATGTGATCCGAATCATGCTGGCGGAACTTTTCCGCATAGCCAGCCACGTGATCTGGTTCGGCACATTTGCAACGGACATCGGCGCCATGTCACCCCTTTTCTTCACTTTCAACGACCGTGAACATATTTTCGACATAATCACCGCAATCACCGGCGGACGCATGCACCCCGCCTGGTTCCGCATCGGCGGCGTCGCGGCCGACCTTCCTGAAGGCTGGGACGGCCTGATCCGAAAATTCCTTGCTTATCTGCCGCCGAGGCTTAAAGAATATGATACCCTTGTCATGAAAAACGCGATATTCAGGGCCCGCACCCGGGGAATCGGCCAATACACACTTGAAGAGGCCATTAACTGGGGGGTCTCCGGCCCGGGGCTCCGGGCGTGCGGCCTTAAATGGGATCTTCGGAAAAAACGGCCTTACAGCGGCTATGACAGGTTCGAATTCGAAATCCCCACGGGCGTTCACGGGGATTGTTATGAACGGGCCGTAATCCATCTCGAGGAAATCCGCCAGAGCCTCCGCATCATAGAACAATGCCTAAACAACATGCCGGCCGGCCCCTACAAGGCATTGCACCCCTTGACAACGCCGCCGGATAAAGAAAAGACACTGCATGATATTGAGACGCTCATCACCCATTTCCTGGGCGTGAGCCAGGGGCCCGTGATTCCCGCTGGAGAAGCCTGCATCGGCATCGAGGCCGCCAAGGGGATCAACAGCTATTACCTGATCAGCGACGGGGATATTCACGCTTACCGGGTGCGGATCCGGACCCCGTCTTTTGCCCACCTGCAGATGCTTCCGGCAATCACGCGCGGACTCATGATTCCGGATTTGCTGGCTATTTTAGGCAGCATCGATTATGTGCTGGCAGACGTGGACAGATAGGAAAATCCATGCTGACCTTGGAAGAAAAAAAAGAGATCGAAGCTTTGCTGGAAAACTATCCGGACCGCCAATCGGCCGGCATCGACGCGTTGCTCATCGTGCAGCGTCTTCGCGGCTGGATTTCGGACGAGACATTAGGTGAACTGGCCCAATTTCTCGAAATGACGCCCGCCCAACTCGATTCCGTGGCCACGTTTTACAACCTGATCTTCCGGCGGCCCGTGGGCCGGCATGTTATCTTTCTCTGCGATTCCGCAAGCTGCTGGGTCATGGGGTATGAATCGATTCTCGATCATCTGAAAAAACGCCTGGGTATCGGGTTCGGAGAGACGACGGCAGACGGCCGGTTTACGCTGCTTCCCCATGTCTGCCTGGGAGCCTGCGACAAGGCCCCTGCCATGATGATCGACCAAGACCTCCACGTGGAATTAAACCCGGAAAAGATTGACCTGATACTTTCAGACTATCCTTAAAGGAGCGCAAGTTGGAACGGCCCTTAACCAAAAACATAAGGCCCCAAAAACCCCCGTTAAGCCTTGCGGACTACGAAATGACAGGGGGATATCAGGCCGCGCGAAAGGCCCTGACCGCCATGGGGCCGGAAGAGATCACCGCGGAGGTCAAAAACTCGAATCTCAGGGGCCGGGGCGGGGCCGGGTTTCCCACGGGTATGAAATGGGGTTTTGTTCCCATGGGCAAAGACGCTCCAGTGCCCAAGTACCTGGTGGTCAACGCCGACGAGATGGAACCGGCCACGTTCAAGGACCGCCTGCTTTTGGAGGGCGATCCGCACCAACTCATCGAGGGGATAATCATCAGCGCCCGTGCCATCGAGGCGGAAACCGCCTATATTTTTCTGCGAAAGACCTATACAACGGCGTCCCGGCACATCAGGACAGCCATTGCCGAGGCTTATGAAAAAGGGTATCTGGGCAGAAACATCTTCGGCACGGGATTCAACCTGGAGCTTCACCTGCATGAGAGCGCCGGAAGGTACATCTGCGGCGAAGAAACCGCCCTGTTAAACGCCCTGGAAGGGAAGCGGGCCATTCCCCGAAACAAGCCGCCGTTTCCTCCGGTAGTCGGCCTGTGGGGAAAGCCCACGGTGACCAACAATGTGGAAACCATATGCAACATCCCGCATATCATCAAAAACGGGGCCGCATGGCACCGGTCCTTGAGCCGGTCATCCGACGGGGGCACGAAAATCTACGGCGCAAGCGGCAAGGTCAGGCGGCCGGGCGCATGGGAACTGCCGCTTGGGACGACGATACGCGAGATTATCGAAGAACATGCCGGCGGCATGAAAGACGGTCTTTCCTTTCGCGCGGTTCTGCCCGGCGGCGCGTCCACATCCCTGCTGGTTGCCGAGCACTTAGACGTTAAAATGGATTTCAACGCCATGAGTCGTGCCGGCAGCCGCCTGGGAACCGGGACCATGCTCGTCATCGACGATAAAACCTGCATCGTGGGCCTGGTCCTTAACCTTATGCGGTTTTTCGCCCGGGAATCCTGCGGATGGTGTACGCCCTGCCGGGAAGGTCTCCCCTGGACAGTCAGGCTTCTTGAGGCCATCGAGCAGGGGCGGGGGCGGCCGGAAGATATCGAGCGGCTCAGGATGCATACCCGGCTTCTGGGTCCGGGACGCACATTCTGCGCGCTTGCACCCGGAGCCATGGAGCCGCTGCAAAGCGCACTCAACTATTTTGAAGACGACTTTAACCGCCACATCAAAGAAAGGCGGTGCCCGTGGCGGCAAGAGACGGGGAAGCAAGATCTTGGAAAATAAGGGGGACGGAAGTAAACGGCATGGAAAAAGAGAACCTGGTAACGATATTTATCGAAGGCAGTCCTTATGAAGTGAAAAAAGGACAAAATCTTCTTTCCGCCTGCCTTTCCCTCGGGTTTGACATACCCTATTTCTGCTGGCACCCGGCCCTCGGAGCCGTGGGCGCCTGCCGCCAGTGCGCGGTCAAACGCTTTCGGGACGAAAAGGATGTCCGCGGCGAGATCGTCATGTCCTGCATGACCCCGGTGGAAGACGGCCTGCGCATCTCCATAGACGATCCCGAGGTTTTAGAGTTTCGGGCCAAAATCATTGAATTTCTCATGGCAAACCATCCCCATGACTGCCCGGTGTGCGACGAAGGCGGTGAATGCCACCTCCAGGACATGACGGTCATGACCGGGCACAATCTCCGAGAATACCGCTTCCCAAAGCGGACTTACAAAAACCAGGATCTGGGGCCGCTTATCAATCATGAAATGAACCGGTGCATCCAGTGCTACCGTTGCGTCCGCTTCTATCGTGACATTGCAGGCGGAAGGGATCTTGACGTGTTTGCAAGCCGCGACCGGATCTATTTCGGAAGGCACGAATCCGGGCCCTTAGAAAGCCCCTTTTCAGGCAACCTGGTGGAGATCTGCCCAACGGGCGTGTTTACCGACAAGACCCAGAAGGCCCACAATACCCGGATATGGGACCTGCAGACCGCGCCGTCGATTTGTGTCCACTGCGGGATCGGGTGCAACATCCTGCCGGGAGAACGGTATGGCAAACTCAGGAGGGTGCGCAACCGTTACCACCACGAGATAAACGGGTATTTTATCTGCGACCGGGGCCGGTTCGGATACGAATTCGTAAACAGTAATCGCCGCATCCGCAAAACCCTTGCGCGACCCGGCCGGGAAAAGAATCTTGAGGATATTTCCGAAACGGATCTGTGCCAAAAGGCGGCATCCGCGGTTTCCGACCGGGACCGGTTGATCGGCATCGGGTCGCCCCGGGCCTCGCTGGAGGCCAACTTCGCACTCCGGGAACTGGTGGGGCCGGACCGTTTTTTTGCCGGAGTTTCGAGCGATGAGCATGCGCTGCTGAACCTCGGCGTTAAAATCCTGACCACCGGTCCGGCCCGTTCCCCGTCCTTGCGGGATATCATGCATGCGGATGCCGTACTCGTCCTGGGCGAGGATGTGACCCAGACCGCTCCCATGCTTGCGCTGACCCTGCGGCAGATGCGATACCAGAGAGCCGCGAAAACCGCAGAACGCATCAACCTGCCGTCCTGGGACGATGCCGGGGTCCGGGAATTCGCAGGGCGGGAAAAACCGGACCTGTTCATTGCATCAACGGCTCCAACAAAACTGGATGACGCCGCAGCATCCGTGTTTCACTCATCCACGGATGACCTCGTCCGGCTGGGATGTGCGGTCAGGGCATTGATGGATGCCGGTACCGAAAATCAGGCAGAGGCAGATGTATTCGGTATTTCGGATGCGGGCCGGGCCATGGCCGGTGAGATCGCCCGCGCATTGGACAGGGCGGAATATCCAGTGATCATTACCGGAACCGGGTGCGGGTCTGAAGAAGTTATCATGGTTGCCGCAAACATTGCATGGGCACTCTGTGCCCGAGGAAAGTCCGCGGGATTTTCCTTTTGCGTGCCTGAGTGCAACAGCATGGGGCTTGCCCTCATGGCACCCGAAGACCTGAATGCTGCTTTTCAAATGATAAAGGAAGACCGCGCATCCACTGTTATAGTGCTTGAAAACGATCTCTATCGCCGGGCCGGGAAAGACGATGTGAATGCCCTTTTCCGCCATGCCCGGCAGGTTATTGCAATCGATCATTCAGATACGGCCACAACAGCCAAAGCCGATATGGTATTTCCGGCGGCAACCTTTGCCGAATCCGCCGGAACCTATGTCAATAATGAAGGCCGGGCCCAGCGCTTCTATGCGGTCTTTGCCCCTGCCCGGCCCATACGGGAAAGCTGGCGATGGATAAAGGCGATCCCCCCTTCCGCAGGTTGTGGCTGGAAGAAATCCCGGGAATGTATAAACGACCTTGCAGCCGGCCTGGGCCGGGTCCTTCCCGTGTTTGAATCATTAAAAGAACTCGAATCGCAATCACGGGTGCCGTCCGGCATGAAAATTCCCCGGCAGTCTCACAGGTACAGCGGACGGACGGCCATACTTGCAGACATCGATGTCCACGAAGTGGCGCCGCCTGAAGATCCGGACTCGGTTCTGGCCTATTCCATGGAAGGGTTAGACGGTCCGCCTCCGGCCGGGCTGATAACCCGGTACCGTGCCCCGGGATGGAACTCCGTCCAGGCATTAAACAAGTTTCAGCAGGAAATCGGCGGTCCGCTCCGGGGCGGGGACCCCGGGGTCCGGCTCATCTCTCCGTCCGAAAACGGACCAATCCCGTTTTTCGATATCATGCCCAAGGGGACGAAGACTCCGGGAAGGGAGGGATAATGATGATATTGCGGCATCTTACAATAGTTTTCGGGGTGATGGCGGCAGCCCTGGGCATCAGCGCGGGGCTGGTGATGCTGGAGCGGAGGCTGCTTGCATTATGGCAGGACCGGTACGGCCCCAACCGTGTCGGACCGTTCGGCCTTTTGCAGGTCGCTGCCGACGGTATCAAGATGTTTTTCAAGGAGGACTGGATTCCTCCCTTTGCGGACCGGCCGGTCTTTGTCATCGCGCCGATGCTGATCCTGATCACGGTATTCATGCCCTTTGCGGTGATTGAATTTGCGCCTGGAATCGTCGTTGCCGACCTGAATGTCGGCCTCCTTTTTTTCCTGGCCATGTCCGCGCTCGGGGTTTACGGCATTGTCCTGGGCGGCTGGGCATCCAATAATAAGTACGCGCTTTTGGGCGCGGTCCGGGCATGCGCCCAGATGCTGAGCTACGAGGTGTTCATGGGGCTTTCGCTCATGGGAGTGGTGGTCATGGCAGGCTCGTTTAACCTGGGCGACATCGTTTCAGCGCAGCGCGGGATGTGGAACTGCATCCCGCAATTTCCCGGCCTGATCCTTTTTACTATTGCCGGTTTCGCCGAAACCCACCGGATGCCCTTTGACCTTCCCGAGGCCGAGGCCGAGCTGGTCGCCGGGTATCACACCGAATATTCCGGGATGAAATTCGGCCTGTTTTTTTTAGGGGAATACCTTGCCATTACCACGACCTCCGCCATGATCGTCACCCTGTTTTTCGGCGGTTGGCTCGGCCCCTTTCTGCCGCCGGTCGCTTGGTTTGCGCTGAAAACCTTTATCCTGATCTGCGTGTTTATACTCGTCCGGGCAACGCTCCCGCGACCGCGCTATGACCAGCTCATGGGATATGCCTGGAAGATCCTGCTCCCCCTGGCATTATTGAATTTGCTTGTCACGGGGGCGATTGTTCTGGCACTTAATTAATTGTTTTTATTTAACGGGCGGGGATAAACCCCGCCCCTACGGAAAATGCACCAAACCCTTTGCAGGGGAGGGCTTTATGCTCTCCCATGGACTTTCGGTATGTGTTATCTAGGTTATGGAACGGTTCATTGAGGGAGAAAAGCCTTTGATCAGTATTTTAAAAGGGATATGGGTCATCCTGCGGCATACGTTCCGCAAGCGGGAAACCGTTTTGTATCCGGAAGAAAAGCCGTATCTGCCGCCGAGATACCGGGGCCGGATCATTCTTTCGCGGGACCCGGACGGAGGCGAAAGATGCGTGGCCTGTTATCTCTGTGCTGCCGCATGCCCCGTGGACTGCATCGCTCTTGAGGCGGCCGAAGACGAACACGGCCGCCGGTACCCGAAATTTTTCAGGATCAATTTTTCCCGGTGCATCCTGTGCGGATTTTGCGAGGAGGCCTGCCCCACATGCGCCATCCAGCTCACCCCGGATTTCGAATTTGCCGAATACGATCGCGAAAACCTGGTGTATGAAAAAGAAGACCTTTTGATTTCCGGCCCAGGCAAATATCCGGAATATAACTTTTACATGGTCGCCGGGGCTGCTATCAAAGGAAAGGACAAGGGCGGGGCCGAAAATGAAGACCCGCCGGTGGATGTCAAAAGTCTCTTGCCATAAAAAACTTTTCATGGCGACAAATTACCACTGTATCAGCAAATAACTCGTCAATTATTTCAAACAGTTGCAAACGACTTGTTTGGAAAAGAAAGAATGACCCTATGAATGCCATTTTCTATATATCCGCCGCAATCGCCGTGTCTTCTACGGCCCTGGCGATCTCCCGGCTAAACGCGGTGCATGCGCTGCTATACCTGATCGTTTCCCTGCTGGCCGTGGCGCAGATATTTTTCATCCTGGGCGCGCCGTTTGCCGCAGCGCTGGAAGTAATCGTTTATGCGGGCGCCATCATGGTGCTTTTCGTGTTCGTGATCATGATGCTCAACCTCGGTCCTCCGGCCATTGACACGGAACGCCGGTGGCTTACGCCCGGGATGTGGATCGGCCCGGGGCTGCTTTCTGCAATATTGATGGCGCAACTCGTATTTGTCATTGCCGAAACCAGCGCATATCCCTCGGGCTATCACGAAGTGGGTTCGCATGCGGTGGGCCTTGCGCTGTTCGGGCCCTATGTGCTGGGAGTAGAACTGGCATCCATGCTGCTGCTGGCCGGGCTGGTCGGGGCATACCACCTGGCCCGTCACGATTTTCGCAAACGCGACAAAGGAGACGCCTGATGGTAACCATACCCGTATCCCACGGTCTGCTGCTTGCCGGACTTCTTTTCATTCTCGGCCTTTTGGGGGTGATGGTGCGGCGGAACATAGTCTTCATCCTGCTCAGCCTTGAAGTCATGTTTAACGGCGCCGGCCTGGCGTTTGTGGTGGCCGGTTCCCGCTGGGGACAGGCCGACGGGCAGATCATGTTCATGTTTTTACTGGCCATGGCCGCGGCCGAGGTATCGGTGGGCCTGGCCCTGGTTTTTCATCTTTACCATCGCGGCCATACATTGGACGCCGACGCTATCAGTAAAATGAAAGGGTAAAAAATGGACTTTCTCTGGCTGATCCCGGCACTGCCTTTGGCCGGGTTTTTAATACTTTCCCTGGCCGGATCGAGGCTTACGCGGCCCATGGTATCAGCGGTCGGGGTCGGCAGCGTCGGTCTTTCGGCTATGATCTCGCTGTGGGTGACGGCAGCGTTTATAGATCAGAGCCCGGTGCGGCATGTCTTTTCCCAAACCCTCTGGACATGGATTGATGTGGGGCTGGATGTCGCGCAATTACACCTGTCCGTAAACTTTTATCTGGATTCCCTGGCCGTAGTCATGATCCTGGTTATAACCTGGGTCGGCTTCCTGATCCATCTCTATTCGGTTGAGTACATGGCGCACGATGACGGATATTGCCGGTTTTTCGCCTACATGAACCTCTTTGTCGCAGCCATGCTGATTCTCGTGCTGGCCGACAACCTCCTTTTGCTCTACCTGGGGTGGGAAGGCGTGGGCCTCTGCTCTTACCTCCTCATCGGTTTCTGGTACAAAGATCCGGCCAACGGGTATGCAGCGCGAAAGGCCTTTGTGGTCACCCGGGTCGGCGATACGGCCATGGCTATCGGTCTGTTTATAATTTATCAGCATTTGGATACGCTGCAAATACAGACAGTCATGGCCCGTGCGGCCGAGGCCTGGCCCGCCGGATCGGCCCTGCCTCTGACCGTCGCCCTTCTGCTTGCGGGCGGCGCGGTGGGCAAATCCGCGCAATTGCCGCTTCAGACCTGGCTTCCAGATGCCATGGCCGGCCCGACTCCGGTGAGCGCCCTGATTCATGCCGCCACCATGGTGACCGCGGGCGTCTACCTGATCGCCCGGACCCATGTGCTCTTTACCCTGGCGCCCCTGGCCATGACCGCAGTTGCCGTTATCGGTGCAGCCACCCTTCTGATGGCCGGGTTTTCCGGACTGGTGCAAAAAGATATCAAGCGGGTTCTGGCCTATTCCACCATCAGCCAGGTGGGATACATGTTCCTGGCCCTGGGGGTGGGCGCATGGTCCGCGGCCGTTTTTCACCTTGCGACCCACGCGTTTTTCAAGGCCCTGCTTTTCCTGGGCGCCGGCGCGGTGATCCATTCGCTTAACGGCGAGCAGAACATGTTTAAAATGGGCGGGCTGCGGCGCGAAATGCCCCTGGTTTTCGCAACCTTTCTGATCGGCGCGGCCTCACTGGCGGCCCTTCCCCTGGTCACGGCCGGGTTTTACAGCAAGGACCTTATAATCTGGGAATCCTTTGCCTCCGCGCAGGGCGGCGCCGGGTTTTACGCCGCGGCCCTGGCCGGTGCCTTTTTAACCGTCCTTTATACCTTTCGCATGGTCTTTCTGACCTTTGCCGGGCCGATCAAAACCCCGGTGACACATCGCCCGGGTATTTCCATGAAAATTCCTCTGGTGATCCTGGCAGTGCTTTCACTGACCGCCGGGTTTGTGGAAATACCGAAAACACTCGGGGGCGTCCATCTGTTTTCCCATTTCTTAAACGGCGTCTTTCCTGAAATTCATATTACCCATGGCCTGGAACAGATCGAATGGATTTTTGAGCTCGTTTCGGGATGCGTCACGCTTTTCGGTATTTTTCTGGTGTATCTGTTTATCCAACGCGCTCCCGTTCTTACCGAAAAGCTTTCAGGTTCGGCGGCAGGTGCCTTTTTTAACCGTCTCTGGCTTAAGGGATGGGGATTCGACGCACTCTACGATCGGATTTTTGTCAGGCCGTATCTCTTTTTCGGCCGCTTAAACCGGGAGGATATCATCGATAGTTTCTATGACGGGCTCGCGGCCGTCGGACGTGCCGGCTATTCGGCGGCAAGCCTTACCCAGAACGGACAGGTGCGCACCTATGCGTTCGGTATTGCGCTGGGTGCCGTTGCCCTCATTGCAATGGTGGTGATCCTATGATTCCCGTGTGGCTCATCGTCATTCCACTACTCGGCGGGCTTGCCGCCTGGATGCTTGAACGAAAGCTTCCGGGAGCCGCGCGCCGGACCGCGCTTCTGGTTTTGTTTGCAAACCTCTTGCTCACCTGTTTTTTTGCGCTTTGCCATGCCGGGCGGATAAAGATTATGCCGGGGCCGTGGCTGGCGTCCATCGACGTTCCCTGGATACCCGCCTTTGGCATCCATTTTCATCTGGCCGTCGACGGACTGAGCCTTGTGCTGATCCTGCTCACCAATTTTCTGGGTATCATAGCCGTTGTATCGTCATGGACTGAAATCACGGACCGGCCCGGTTTTTTCTTTTTCAATTTAATGTGGGTTTTGGCAGGGATCCTGGGCGTTTTCATGGCGCTCGATCTCTTCCTTTTCTATTTTTTCTGGGAAATGATGCTGATTCCCATGTTTTTTATCATCATCATTTGGGGGCATGAAAACCGGGTCTATGCTGGGATCAAGTTCTTCCTCTTTACACAGGTAGGCGGCCTGCTGATGCTCGTTGCCATACTGGGGCTTTATTTTGTTCACAGCCGGAGCACCGGGGTTTATACGTTCAATTACCTCGACCTGATCCGCACGAACCTGCCGCCGAAAACCGCCATGTGGCTGATGCTGGGGTTTCTGATGGCCTTTGCAGTCAAGCTGCCGGCAGTCCCTTTCCATTCATGGCTTCCCGACGCCCACACCGAGGCCCCGACCGCGGGAAGCATCATTTTGGCCGGGCTGCTCCTCAAGACCGGGGCTTACGGCATGCTGCGATTTGTTGTTCCTCTGTTTCCGGCGGCCGGCCGCGGCATTGCGCCTTTTGCCATGGGCATTGCCGTCGCAGGAATTCTTTACGGGGCCTGGCTCTCGCTTGTTCAGACCGACATTAAACGCATGGTGGCCTATTCGAGCATCAGCCACATGGGATTCGTCATGCTCGGGATTTTCGCATGGAATAGCATAGCCCTCCAGGGGGCGGTCATGCAGATCGTCTGCCACGGCATCAGCACCGGGGCATTGTTTTTCATGGTCGGCGCGTTGCAGGAAAGGACCGGTTCAAGGGACATAAACCGGATGGGCGGACTCTGGGACGCTGCACCGAAGATGGGCGGAATGACACTCCTGTTCTGCACAGCCTCCCTGGGCCTGCCGGGAATGGGCAACTTTGTGGGAGAATTTCTCGTTCTCCTTGGATCCTATCCAATAAACCGTACCATTACCGTTCTGGCCTCTTTGGGCCTGATAGCCGCAGCCGTCTATTCCCTCTGGCTGATCCAAGGGGTTTTCCACGGAACATCCAGAGAAAAAATAAAGATCCCCGACCTTTCGGCACGGGAGTTTGCGGCCCTCGGCGTCATGGCCGCGGCCATAATCTGGCTGGGCCTTTATCCGCAGCCGGTCTTTAAAGCCGCCAAGCCGGCCTTGCGTTTTATGGAACGTGCTGCGGGCACAGGATATCACAATGCCGATCCAAACGGAAATCACGCGCACAAAGCAACCATGACCATGTATCCCGGATATCAGGGAAAAAGGCGTTTCCAAACAAGTCGTTTACAACCACTTGAAATAATTAACGAGTTATTTGCTGATACAGTGGTGATTGGTCACCATGAAAAGCCTTATCCGGTTCATATCCGTTCCCGTTTCGAACAGGAAATGTATTATGCAGACCCCTGATTTTATAGCAATTTCACCGATCATCATGCTTGCGGGAACCGCTGCCGCAGTCATGCTGCTCATCGCTTTAAGGCGTAATCACGGGGCGACAGCCGCATTGACGACAACCGGCCTCGCAGCATCCCTTGCCGTGCTTTTGATCGCTGCAAGAGTCGCACCGCGGCAGGTAACTCCGCTTTTTACGATTGATCCCTTTGCAATCTTTTTTACAGGGTTGATCCTTGGGGCAACAATAGTCTCAGTGCTTCTGGCATACGGCTACATGGAAAGGCTGTCCGGGCTTCAAGAAGAATTCTATCTTTTGCTTGTTGTCGCCGCACTCGGTTCGGTGGTGCTGGTTGCAAGCCGGCACTTTGCCTCTTTTTTCCTGGGGCTTGAGATCCTGAGCGTTTCGCTGTATGCGCTCGTGGCCTACACCCGGTCGAGGGTCTTCAGCATTGAAGCCGGCATCAAGTACCTGGTGCTCGCAGCCGTATCATCCGCTTTCATGTTATACGGCACGGCGCTGATTTACGCCGACCAGGGCAGTCTTGATTTTGTGCGCATTGCAGAATTAATACAGAAATTCCACGGCAACGATTTATCCATGACCCTGCTTGCCGGAACCGGCCTCGTAATCGTCGCGGTCGGATTCAAGCTGGCCGTGGTGCCGTTTCACATGTGGACCCCGGACATTTACCAGGGCGCACCGGCCCCGGTTACAGGATTTGTGGCCTCGGTATCCAAGGGCGCCATGGCGGCGCTTCTGGTGCGCCTGTTTGCGCCCATCGACCTGCATCATTGCGCCGCCATGTTCGGCATCTTTGCCGGGTTTGCCGTTGCCTCCATGTTGGCCGGAAACCTTCTGGCCCTGATGCAGGCAAACGTCAAACGGATGCTCGCCTACTCGTCCATTGCGCACATGGGCTATCTGCTGGTGGCATTTCTGGTCGGCGGCCGGTTTGCGGTTTCTGCGGTCGCCTTTTACATTACAGCCTATTGCATCGGCATACTGGGATGCTTCGGGGTGATTTCCCTCCTGTCCGACAAAGACCGGGATGCGGATTCCATGGAAGATTTCCGGGGTTTGTTCTTCACCCGTCCATGGCTTGCGGCCGTTTTCACTGCAATGCTCTTCTCTCTTGCGGGCATCCCCATGACGGCGGGGTTCATAGCAAAATTCTATGTTGCCGCCGCAGGCATCAAGGACGCGCTATGGCTTTTGGTAATCGTCTTGGTGCTAACAAGCGGAGTCGGCCTCTTCTACTACCTGCGCGTGATCATTATCATGTACGAACGGAAGCCCGCCGGGGCCCCTGCACCACTTTCCCTTCATGTTCCGGACGCACCCGGCAATATCGCCCTTGCATTTCTGTTGATATGCCTGCTATGGCTCGGCATAGTCCCCCCGGCATTTCTTCTCTTAAGCGCATAAATGCCGGTATGAAAAGCCCACACCATCTAAAAAGCTTTTCATGGTGGCAAATTACCACTGAATTGACAAATAATTTGTTAATTATTTCAAATATTTATAAATGGCTTAATTAGGAACCCTCGAAAAAAACAGGCGGCTTCACGCCGTGTTTGAACAAAAGGATTATTGGAAACATAATGTGCGATCATACGGACCATCACATAAACCCTGAGGGCAAATGGGCCGAAAGCCCCGAGTCACTTGAAATCAAAAGGCGCTGGCCGGTTGCGCTTCGCGAACTCAAGGCCCTCCTGAACCGCATGAAAGACTGGCAGGGGGCAAACCCGGAAAAACTTCATCCCGAGATTGTGAAAATCGAGAAAAAAAGATTGCGCGACGCTATCATGTCGGCATTGATCAGGGACGACAAACCCGGCCTGAAACGAAAAGTGGCAAGGAAAATGGCCGACAAAATCGGCGAATACCTTTTGTGGAGACGGGAATCTTCCATCCCGGTCATTCATGAGCTGATCGTCCTCCTCCCCTGGTGGATAAGCCATTTCCCGGGCAAAATAATCCCGGAGATAAGGGACATCGGGTTGAAAAACATCTTGAACGGAAGCATTGTCCCCATTCAGAGGGTATGGAGGGAAGTTCTTTCGGCAAACCCTGTATATATGGGACATTGCGCATGCCGCAGCGCCGGGATCGTGGACGACCTGCACAAAGACGGCCGGGTTTTTCAGATGGTTTCCGAATCAGAAGGCCGGCTTCTGCTGGACCGGTTTGTGGGACGATACCAGCAGCTTAAAAAAGAATACAACCGGATCCCGGATACGGACCCTAAATATATCGCGCTTTGCGAAGAATTGCTCAAGGCCAGGGCTTGCGGGTCATCGGATTACCGGTTAGAAAAGCTGATCGAGGCTACCTATCCGGACTGGGAAATCCTGCCTGTATACAAAAATTATACACCCGCATGGATCCGTTCAATGCACCGCAACCACAAGGCCAGGCTCATTCACAAAGACCTCGTCTTCGAACTGGCCACCATTTTCTACGTTTCCAGGGGAACCATATTTACATCCATGAAACTCTTTGACACGCCGTATACCATATGTTCATGCCCCACCCCTGAACTCGACGGCGGGTGCGTATTGACCAACTGGTATTATTACGGCGCATCCAACACATCCCTGATGCCAAACACCGATTATTTCGGCAGGCTGACCGACGGAGCGGGGAATATCCTGCCCTGCCGGTATTTCCCGGTCCGATCGAAACGGGGATGCATGGGCTGCGGATGTGCCCACGGCCGTTCAGACCCCAGGGGCATAGAAACTATCATCAAGCTGGCAGATGAAACCTATGCCGAGCATAGGCGGTCTGCATCAGGCTAAAACCGGGCCCGGCTCCGACCGACAGGCATTCTCATATAGCTTTTCATGGTGACAAATCACCACTATATCAGCAAATAACTCATTGGTTATTTCAATTTAGGATAAACGACTTATTTGGAAGTGTTCATCCATAATACTTTACTGGCCATCCCCGGGATACACACCCCCATCAGGCAGGGACTTGACCTTCCGGACGGATCTTATTCCGTATTTCTTCATCCGATTCCAGACGGTAACCCTTGATACGCCTAAGATATCCGCAGCCCTTGTCTGGTTGCCGCCTGTCATTTCAAGGGCCTCGATCAATTGTTGGTACTTAAGTTCATCTTTGCCGCTTTTAGCCGGAGATGCCGATGGCTTATCGACCAGATGATATTCGGCAATTTCAGGGGGCAGGTCCTGCGGCCGGATCACCGCATCTCTGCAGGAGACAAAGGCATACTCCAGGGCGGATTTAAGTTCCCTAACGTTTCCGGGCCAGGGGTAATTGATCAACGACCGTAAAGCCGCAGGGCTTATAGATTCGACCTTTTTGCCGCTTTTGAGCTGGATGCGGCGGAAAAAGGTTTCAACAAGCAGGAGTATATCTCTTTTTCTCTGCCTAAGGGGCGGGACCCTGATGGGAATGACATTAATGCGATAGTAGAGGTCTTCCCGGAATTCGCCGTTTTTGATCATCTGCTTCAAATCACGGTTGGTGGCCGTGATAATCCGCACATCAACCTTTATGGGCCGGTTGTCCCCGACACGCTCGATGACCTTTTCTTCCAACACCCTAAGGAGCTTGACCTGGATGCTCATGGGCAGATCCCCGATTTCATCAATGAAAATATCCCCGCCCTCCGCGGCCTCGAACCGGCCCTTGCGGTTTTGATAGGCCCCGGTAAACGCACCCTTGACATGACCGAATAGTTCGCTCTCCAGAAGGGATTCGTTCAAGGCCGCGCAATTAACCTTTATAAAAGGCTGATTGCTTCGCGGCCCGGCTTCATGGATCGCCTTGGCCACAAGCTCCTTTCCGGTCCCGGACTCACCTAAAATTATCACCGGCGCGCTTGAATGCGCGGCGTTTGCGATCAGGTCGAAAATCGACTGCATGGCGCTGCTTGTGCCGAGAATGCCGTGAAAACCATCGAACGATCGCAGCTCCCGGCGGCAGGCCTCTATCTGGCTGTCTTTTTCAACAAGCTCGGTAATATCGGTCAGGGTCTCCACCCCGCCGATCACATCCCCCTTCCCGTCGTACAACAATGCGGCGTTTTTCATTATATTCACATGGGTTCCATCCGATTTCCGAATCACACAGCGGCGCATCTTAACCTCGCCCTTGCGAAACAGCTTGCACCATTTTCCGGACTTTCTGTCCCCGATTATTTCACAGGCATCGCAATCGAGCATGGTGCATAAATTTCCGAGGATTTCACTCTTCGGATAACCGGTGATTTTTTCAAACGCCTTGTTGATCGAGACAATAGTGCCGGTCCTGTCCACGATCATAATCCCGTCCTGGATGGTGTCCACAACGGTTTTCCAGTACATATCCAGTTCGTGTTCAACCATTGTTAAACCCTTATGATTAAATTTTAACAACTGTTTAATTGACATTAACAGTTTAACACTTATTTGACAACCCCCCTTTTAACAAATTTCATCATCCGACCCAAGCATCGAATAACAAAACAATAATACAGAAAAAATTTATATCACCAAATTTTATCGAGAATGCAAATATTGGCATTATCTTTGC
>Ga0114934_10001125_pt1 | contig 17388 bp, 17 predicted proteins | sample 4SBtaG_2_FD_99695 | JGI IMG/M metagenome (GOLD analysis project Ga0114934, IMG submission 99695) | Deep subsurface microbial communities from Kolumbo volcano to uncover new lineages of life (NeLLi) - 4SBTROV10_white metaG | ecosystem: Environmental > Aquatic > Marine > Volcanic ...
AGATATGGTCGATGTGAGAAAGGATTCTAGAGGGTACATATTCGAGCTTAAAGATAAAATTTTATTTGAAACAGGGCAGGCATATTTAAAAGAGGATAGTAAACCTATATTAGATGTTATAACAAAGTATATTTCTTCAATAAAAAATCAAATTATAATTGAGGGGCATACAGATAATGTACCTATACATAATACTAAATACTATGATAATTGGGATTTATCATCGGCAAGGGCAAATACTGTTGCTAGATATTTTATAAAAGTTAAGGGAATAACTCCACAAAGAATAGTTACAATGGGGTTTGGAGAATATCATCCTTTGGTAAAAAATGATACTCCAGAACATAAGGCAATGAATAGAAGAGTTAATATATTAATTGTGACAAAGAACAATCAGAAAGACGGTGATAACTAATGGGAAAGGAAAAGAAAGAAAGTAAAATAGATAAAGGTAGTTTATTTAAAACAATTATTATTGTTTTTATAGCAGTAGGAATTGCTGGGGGGTCGTTTTTTGCAGGTATTATGCTTGATAAGCTTGTTCTTAGTAAAGAAACAAATAAGGTCGAAAAATCTAAAGATGAAGTTAAGGAGGTTATGTTTACATTAGATGATTTTCTCGTAAATCTTGCAGATAAGGGTGGAAGAAGATATTTAAAAGCTAAAATTTGTTTGGGATATGAAGAAGATAAAAAATTGTCCGCAGAATTAGAAGAAAATAAGTTAAAGATTAGAGATGCAATTATTAATGTATTGAGAACTAAAAAGACAGGAGATCTTAATGAAAATGGTACCGAAAAATTAAAGATTGAAATTAAAGATACTGTTAATATGTTGTTAAATGAGGGTAAGATAACAAATGTATATTTTTCAGATATCCTAATTCAATAGGAGAGTGATTATGGATAATTTACAATTATGGAAAATGGTTATTGAGATTTTAATATTTTTACCATTTATAATATTCTTGATTTATTTTGTAGGAAAATATGGTTCAAATAAATTTCAAAATGTGCAGAATGGTAAAATTATAAAGATATTAGAAAGAGTTCCCATATCAAAAGATAATTTACTATTGATTGTTAAAATAGCAGATAAATATTACTTGATTTCTTCTTCAAATGGGAGTGTTGAGGTATTATTTGAGATAGAAAGCGATTATATTATTAATTCTAATATTAATGTTTCAAATAGAAATTTAAGTATACAAGAAGTCTTTAAAAGAATAAAGGGCAAAAAGGAAGATTAATATGTTCAAAAATAGAAAATGGGTTGTTTTGATTGGAGCAATATTTTTAATTGTATTTGGAGCACATTATGTTTATGCAGAACCAGTACATATTCCTATTCCAAATGTAGGAGTTACAGTAAGTAAGCCTTCAACACCAGTTGAGTATGTCGATAATATAAAATTATTAATGTTGTTGACTGTTCTTACGCTTCTGCCTTCAATAATAATAATGACTACTAGTTTTATAAGGATAATAATAGTTTTATCATTGTTCAAAAATGCTATTGGAGCTGCGCAGGCTATTCCAAAGCAGGTTTTAATTGGACTAGCATTGTTTTTAACATTTTTTATTATGATGCCTACGTATAATAAAATAAATTCGGAGGCTATTCAACCTTATTTAAATAACAAAATAACACAAGAAGAAGCAATTAAAATAGGTAGTAAGCCTTTAAGAGATTTTATGTTAAGGCAAACGCAGATAAAGGATTTAAAGTTATTTCTTGAAATTGGTGATTTGAAAGACACTGTTAGGACAAAGTTAGATGCTAACGGACAACCAATTATAAAAAATGGAGTAGAGCAGGTATCGTACGATAATGTACCTCTATATGCTGTTATACCAGCATTTATGATAAGTGAATTAAAAAAAGGATTTGAAATAGGATTTTTGATATATATTCCATTTATCATAATCGATATAGTTACTGGGAGTGTACTTATGTCAATGGGTATGTTTATGGTTCCTCCAATGATGATTTCACTGCCATTTAAACTTTTGTTGTTTGTAATGGTTGATGGATGGCATTTGCTTGTAAAAGCACTTGTATTGGGCTTTAAGTGAGGTGATTAGATGACAGAAAATCTAGTAATATCAGTTTTAAAAGATGCTTTACATGTAGGTATTATAACATCTGCACCTATTTTAATAACAGCAACTTTGGTTGGACTTGCTATTGCCATTTTACAAGCGACAACACAGGTGCAGGAACAAACATTAACTTTTGTTCCTAAAATATTGATTGCTTCATTAGTGGGATTGTTAGTTAGTGGTTGGATGCTTCATAAACTTGTAGATTTTACATATAAAATATTTGAGATTATATCCAATATTACTATTTAGGTGGGATAAAATTTGATTGATCCAACGTATGTTTTAGCATTTATATTTATTATGTTTCGACTCTCGGCATTTTTTATGATGGTACCCGTTTTTTTCCCTAGTGGAACTCCTAATATTGTCAAGATTTCATTTACAGCTATAATTGCTTTTTTGCTGTTGCCGGTAGTAGATAATTCAATAGTACATTCTATTAATAATAGTTTTGGTATTTTTGTATTTACTGCAAATGAAGTTATTACAGGAATTATATTGGGATATTTAACTAAACTTTGTTTTGAATTCATAAGAATGGCAGGACAACTTATGGATTTTCACATTGGATTTTCTATGAGTAATTTTTTCGATCCATCGATAGGTGAAAATGTTACACTAATAGGAAGAATAACTTATTTGTTTGGTGTACTTATTTTCTTGTTGATTGATGGTCATCATATGCTTATTAGAGCCTTAGCTCATAGTTTTGATGTGATTCAGTTAGGTAAATTTATGCTTTCAAATAAATCAATTATGCTTGTATTAGAAGCATTTATAAGTTTCTTTAAAATAGGAGTAATGATATCAATTCCAATAACAATAATTATTTTGATGACAAATTTGATTTTAGGACTTGTTTCTAGGTCTGTTCCTCAAATAAATGTAATGATATTAGGACTTCCTATTAAGATATTAGTTGGACTTTTGAGTTTTAGTATAGCAATTCCTATTTTAATTAAGATGATGTTGAGTGGATTTGATAATATACCACACATAATTAATACTTTTTTTAAAACAGCACCACTTATGATTATTTTTGCTGATAGTGGTGGTGAGAAGACAGAAGAAGCTACTCCAAAGAAAAAATCAGATGCAAAGAAAAAAGGCCAAGTAGCAAGAAGTAAAGAGATTGGACTTGCTTTCACTTTGTTGGTATCTACTCTTGTCCTAGCGATACTTGGGAATAGACTGGTGAGTGAATTGGGTAGAACAATTTACATATTTTTTAATGATTATTTAAATTTATCATTTACATATAATTCGATTTTTGGAGTTTTAATTATTTCATTGTATAGAATAATGGTTGTGTTTTTGCCATTTGCGGTTCCTATTATGTTGATTGGAATAGCTATTAGCTATATGCAAACAGGATATGTTTTTACATTAGAACCTCTTAAACCAGATTTGAAGAAGTTGAATCCAATTACTGGACTAAAGAAATTGTTTTCTGTTAGATCTATTTTTGAGATGTTCAAGAGTTTGGTAATTGTTTGTGTGTTAATCTATGTTGGGTACAAATTTTTAATTGGTAACTATAATGATATTTTGAATTTTGCTAATATAAGGATTGAAGCTGTGACTTTTTATATGGGTAAATTGACAGTTAGTTTGTTTTTTAAGATATCTTTGATTATGATAGTGATTGCGATAGCTGATTTTGCTTTTCAAAGAAGACAACATAAGAAGGATTTGAGGATGTCAAAACAAGAGATAAAAGAAGAATTTAAACAGATGGAAGGGGATCCTCTAATAAAATCTAAAATCAAAGAAAAGCAAAGAAGTATGGCTATGAAGAGAATGATGCAGAATGTTCCTGATGCTACTGTTGTAGTTACAAATCCTACTCATTTTGCGGTGGCAATAAGGTATGATGAAAAAATTGATGAAGCACCAGTTGTAATTGCAAAAGGTGCCGATTATGTATCATTAAAAATAAAAGAAATTGCAAAAGAAAATAATGTACCAATAATTGAAAATAAACCTTTGGCTAGGTTGCTATATAAAGAAGTCGACATAGATGAGGAAATACCTTCTGATATGTATCAAGCTGTTGCTGAAATTCTGGCAATAGTATACAGATTAAAGTATAACGGGTAGATATAAATAACTAAAAATAAGGGTGATTGAAGTGGAATATAACAAAAAGTTTAGCTTAAAAAATAATATTGATGTTATTGTTGCTTTTGGAGTAATAGGCATTGTGCTTATGATGATAATTCCACTACCAACAGCTATTTTGGATATCTTAATTGCAGTTAATATTACAACTGCTGTTACTATAATTCTTTTAACAATGTTTACTACAGAAGTATTGCAATTTTCTATTTTTCCTTCATTGTTGCTTATAACAACATTATTTAGGTTAGGGTTAAATATTTCATCTACAAAACTGATATTAAACAATGCAAATGCAGGTAAAATAATTTCAACTTTTGGAAATTTTGTTGTTGGAGGTAATTACGTTGTAGGAATAATTATTTTTACTATTATTATAATAATTCAATTTGTTGTAATTACAAATGGTGCTGGAAGAGTTTCAGAAGTTGCAGCTAGATTTACACTTGATGCTATGCCTGGTAAACAGATGAGTATAGATGCAGATTTGAATGCAGGTATGATAGACGAACAAGAAGCAAAGAGGAGAAGACTAGCACTTCAAAAAGAAGCTGATTTTTATGGAGCAATGGATGGTGCATCTAAGTTCGTAAAAGGTGATGCAATTGCGGGAATTGTAATAACATTAATAAATATTATTGCAGGAATAATAATAGGTGTTGTAATGAAAAATATGCCTATTAGCGAAGCTGCGACTAGATATATAAAATTAACTGTGGGAGATGGACTTGTAAGCCAAATACCTGCACTTTTAATATCAACTGCATCTGGAATTATTGTAACTAGATCGGGTAATGATGATAATTTTGGAACAACTTTGGGTAAACAATTAACAACGTTTTCAAAGGTAATTGCAATTGTTTCGGTTATTTTATTGTTTTTCGCATTTATACCTGGTATGCCTAAGCTAATATTTCTTTTCCTTTCTTTTGCAACAGGATTTAGTGCATATATGTTGTATAAAGATGAGAAACAAGATGTTATAGCTAAGCAGGAAGCTGAAGAGCAAGAAATTATGGAAACTGAAAGAAGCGAGCCAGAGAATGTTATGAATTTAATTCAAGTTGAAACCATGGAAATAGAAATTGGATACGGTTTAATACCATTAGCAGATGAAAGTTCTGGTGGAGATTTGCTTCAGAGGATTGCTTCTGTTAGAAGGCAATGTGCAATAGAACTTGGAATTGTTGTTCAACCTATAAGGATACGTGATAATCTGCAGCTTAAAACCAATGAATACGTTCTTAAGATAAGGGGTACTGATATTGCTAAAGCTGAATTGATGCCAAATATGCTTTTGTGTATGGATCCTATGAATGAAGATATATCTTTACAAGGCATACAAACAATAGAGCCTACTTTTGGATTACCTGCAAAATGGATAAATAAAGACCAAAGAGAAGAAGCTGAAATAAGAGGTTTAACAGTTGTTGATCCTACAACTGTTATGGTTACGCATTTAACAGAAACTATAAAGTCACATGCTTATGAGTTATTAGGAAGACAGGAAACAAAAATGATAATAGATAATATAAAAGAAAAATACAGTGCTGTTGTTGAGGAACTTATTCCAGATTTAATGACTATTGGTGAGGTACAAAAAGTTCTTCAGAATTTATTAAAAGAAAAGGTTTCAATTAAGGATATAGTAACCATATTAGAAACGTTAGCTGATCAATCAAGAAACACTAAAGATATAGAGGTTTTAACTGAATATGTAAGATTTTCATTATCGAGAAGTATTTGCAATAATCTTATTGACCATAATAGAGTTATTACAGTTATTATGTTATCGCCTGAAGTTGAGCAGCTTATAAGCAATAATATTCAAAAATCATTGCAAGGTACGTTCCCTGCAATTGATCCTGATACAACAAAGAAGATATTTGATGAAATTAACAAGACGATTGAATCAGTTCATTTTTATGAAAATCAACCTGTTATTTTGGTTTCACCTAATATTAGACCAGCTTTCAGAAAACTTATTGAAATGGTTTTTCCAAATATTGTTGTTTTATCATTGAATGAAATTCCAAATGATGTGGAAATCAAAACCGAAGGAGTTGTTTCTTTATAATGGTTATCAAAAAATATTTGGCTAACAGTATGAATGAAGCTATGACGCGTATTAGACGAGAACTTGGCAGTGATGCTGTGATTATTAGTCAACGAAAGGTTAGGAAAAATGGTATTAAAGGTTTTTTTTCAAAGGGCATGATTGAGGTTACTGCTGCTGTAGAAAGCAATGTCAATACAAATAAAAGCAAAACTGTTGACACTGTTGAAATATTTAAAAGAGCATTAAATGGAAGAAATGAATTGAGCATAAATGAGAAAAATATTCAAAATAAAGAGTATAAACAAGAAAAACTCTTTAAGGAAGTACATGAACTTAAGAGTATGATTAACAATATTGTTGTAAACCAGTATGCAAGTCAGAACAAAGAACATGATGATATACATAGTGAACTTAAAGATATATTAATACAAAATGATATTTCAGAAGTTTTCATTGACAAAATAATTGATAAAGTTGCAAAAATGGATGAAGAAATGGACGATATATCAAAGGCAAAGATTGTTATTGAAGATATGATAAAAATAAATGATGATGATTTGAATGGAATTGTTGTATTGGTAGGGCCTACAGGAGTTGGAAAAACAACAACTATTGCAAAACTAGCAGGCAAGTTGTCTTTGATTGAGAAAAAAAAAGTTGGACTTATAACGATAGATACATATAGGATTGGTGCCGTTGAGCAACTAAAAACATATGCAGATATTATGAATATTCCTTTTAGAGTTGTATTTACAATAAATGATATTGAAAATGCTGTAAAGGAATTAGAGAACTGTGACGTCATAATAATTGATACTACTGGAAGAAGTAGCAAAAATAAAATGCAAATATCTGAATTGAGAGCATTTTTAGAAAGGCTAAATATAGATAATGTTAATTTAGTTATAAGTTGTACTACAAAGAATAAAGACATTGATATAATAGTAGATGGATATGATGTTTTAAATTATAATAGTATTATAATAACTAAATTAGATGAAACTTCTACTTATGGTTCAATACTCAATATATTACTAAAAACTGACAAGCCATTAAGTTATATTGCGACAGGACAAAATGTACCAGATGATATTAAGAAGATTGATAAAAAATACATTTCAGAACTTATTTTAGGAGTGGAAGAATTATGCTAGATCAGGCTGAAAATCTTAGAAAATTGGCTGCTAATAATGAATTTAATTCATATAGTATTCATAAAATAAAGCCTAAAATTATTACTATTACGTCTGGAAAGGGAGGAGTAGGTAAGAGCAATATTGTGGTTAATCTGTCTATAGCACTTCAAAATGTGGGCAAAAAAGTGCTTCTCTTTGATGCAGATATTGGTATGGGAAATGATGATGTTTTAATGGGGTTTTATCCAAAATATAATGTGTTTGATATTATTTTTAATAATAAAGACATAGAAGATGTTATTATAACTGGTTATAATGGAGTGAAATTACTTCCAGGAGGTTCAGGCTTATCTAAAATAGAAGAGCTTACAAAGGAGCAAAGAGATTTATTTTTGAAGAAACTTGCATCGATTCAAAATGTGGATTATATACTAATGGATACGGGAGCAGGAATAAATAAAACCGTTTTAGCATTTGCAGCTTGTTGTGAGGAATTAATTTTGATAACTACACCTGAGCCAACGTCTTTGACAGATGCATATAGTTTAGTAAAAGCTGTAAATCATTTTAAATTGAAATATAAAGTTGGTTTAATAGTAAATAGAGTACTAGATACAAGAGAAGGTAGAGTAACTTTTTCAAAGTTTAAGAATGCTGTTGATACTTTTTTAAAGATTGATGTTGAATATTTGGGATGTATAAAAGAAGATAAAAAGATTATTCAATCTGTAAGACAGCAGATACCTTTTGTTATTAATTATCCGAATTGCGATGCTTCAAAAAATATTATTGAAATTGCAAGAAAAATACAAGGTTTGACTAGCGATAATTCAACTAATATTCAAGGATTTTTCAGAAAAATATTCAATATTTTCTCATAATAAAATATGGAGGTTTTATAATGACAGAAATAAAATTTTTATTGAATAACAAAATAGAAATATTTTGGAATGGAAAGTACTACAAAAGCAGTATACAAGATGTAAGCGATGAATACATAGGTATAAGCATTCCAACATATGAAGGTGCTTTGGTACCTTTTTCACGTGGTGATAAGCTTGATGTTGTATATTATGGAGACAAAAATATTTATAAATTTTATTCTGTGGTGGTAGGGAGAAAAACAAATAGAATTCCAATAATTTTATTGTCAATACCTAATGAATATAGAAAAGTTCAGAGAAGGAGATATGTTAGAGTTCCATATATAAAATATATTAATTTTAGCAAAGTTTCTGAAAAAATTAGTAACATGTCCATATTAAAAGGATATTTAGAAAATGAACAAAATATAAAAAAAGGAGTAGTTGTTGATTTAAGTGGTGGTGGAATGAGAATAAAAATATCCGAAGAAATATCTTTGGGCGATAATTTGGTGGTTATGTTGCCATTGGATGATGAAAATATAATTTTAAAATGTAAAACAGTGAGAATTGATTTTGATGGTGACAAATATGATTGTGGTTTAAGTTTTGTTGATATGGATGATGTTATAAGAGAAAAAATAATACAGTTTATTTTTAAACTTATGAGGAAGCATATGAGAAAAATTTAAAGAAAGGGGATAGCACCTATGGAGGAAATTGTAAGTGTTAATTCTAAAGAGAATATTGTAAAAGAGTACATACCTTTAGTAAAATACATTGCATCTAGAGTTATTATAGGAAAGGCTAAGTATATTGAGTATGAGGATTTGATTGGTTATGGTATGGTTGGACTTATGGATGCAATAAATAAATTTGATAAAACGAAAGGAATGAAATTTTCTACATACGCTTCAATAAGGATAAAGGGTGCTATGATAGATCAATTAAGAAAAAATAGTCCAATTTCAAAAGGAGCTATGGATAAACTAAATAGGTATAATTCTGCTGTTGAAAGACTAGAAAAAAGACTTAGTAGGGAACCTTCACTGAAAGAAATAGCTACAGAAATGAAAGAAAGCATTAATAATGTTTCTAAAATTGAAAATTATATCAATTATATTTCGGTTGTTTCTTTAGAAGAGTTGATAATCTCAAAGGATGATGATAGGTCACTCATAAATATAATTGAAGATAAAAATAGTCCAAGCCCTGAAAAAATAATAGAATATAATGAAAAGATAGAGTATCTTTCTAAGGGAATTGAATTGTTAAATGAAAAGGATAGATTGGTTCTATCGTTGTACTATTATGAAGGATTAACATTAAAGGAAATTGGTAATATTTTAAATGTATCTGAATCTAGAGTGTGTCAGTTGCATAGCAGAGCAATAATGCATTTAAGAAAAATGCTTAAGAAGTTAAAGTATAACATATTAGATTAAAATGTTTTGGAGATGATAAATTGGCTATTTTAATCGTTATAATAGGATTGCTTTTAATAATTGTTAATGCTATTTTGTTTAAAAAAGATAGCACTTCATTTAGCAATGTTTTATACTCAACAGATGATAAACTTTCGGATATAGATATAAAAATAGGAAAGCTTAGAAAGGAATTTGCAGAAACTGTATTGGAATTACAGAAGGAAATTAATGAATTAAAATCAAATAATGAAGGAATAAAGGTAGAAAATATAGAACTTAATAATAGTGTTGAATATAGTGTTTCGCATGATAAAAAATCATATGGTACAAACAATATAAATAATATTAATATTGATAAAATAAATGTTTTTGTTAAGAAAGGATTGTCAGATGATGAAATTGCTCAAAAATTAAATATAGGCAAGGGGGAGGTCTTATTAATAAAGGAACTATATTTAAAATAAAGAATTTTGTTGCTTTTTTGCTTGATAGAAAGCTTTTGATAGGTGTAGGAATTGGAATGATAATTTCTACTATAATAATGGCAGGTGTTAAAATAAATTATCAAATGAGTGATGAAGAAGTCATAATGAGAGCTAGAAAATTAAATATGCAGTTTCCTAGTGAAATGAAAGCAATTTATTGGGAGGATAATAAATCAAATGATTAGAGGAATTTATACAGCAATTTCAGGACTTATTACTGGAGAAGCAAAGCAAAGTGTAATAAATAATAATATTGCTAATGCAAATACAAATGGATTCAAAAGTGAAACTTTGGTAACTAAAAAATTTGATGATGTTTTAATAAAGAATTATGATAAGCTTATGGGGAATAAAAATGTTAAAAACGATATTGGTTCATTGTGTTTAGGAAATGAAATAGATGAAGTTGTAACGAATTACACTAGAGGAATTATTCAAGATACAGATAACGATACAGATTTTGCAATTGATGGTAAAGGATTTTTCTCAATGATTAGATATGATGGAATAAATAAAAAAGAAATTTATACTAGAAATGGTCATTTCCATATCAATACTCAAGGTTTTTTGGTTGATGATTGTGGAGATAAAGTTATAGGATATGATGCCAAGAATGGTAATGAAGTGCCTATTTTTGTGGGAAGCAATCGTATTAAATTAAATCAATCTGGAGATATTTTCATAGGTGATAAATTAAAATATAAATTTAAGATTGTTGATTTTAAGGATACAAAACGTGTAAAAAAAGAGGGAGATAACTATTATATTTGTGATAGTGTTTCATATATTAAAGATGCTAATGTTTTGCAGAGGCATTTAGAGAGATCAAATGTTAATGTTACAAATGAAATGGTAAATATGATGGCTGTTATGAGAGGATTTGAAAGTAATCAGACTGTTTTAAAAACTTTAGATGAGACATTATCAAAGTCAGTTAATGAAATTGGAAGAGTTAGATAGTGTATTTTATATATAAAGGGGAAATTAGTTATGCTACGATTAATGTTGAATAGTAAGAGTTCACTATTGGCACATCAGCAGAAAATGGATAATATATCAAACAATATATCAAACATAGATACAACAGCGTATAAGAAAACAGATGTCAATTTTGAAGATTTGGTATATGATACATTGAAGAGAAAAGGTTATCCAGTATCACGTGATGGTAAAACTGGTTATGGTTTGCAAAATGGAACAGGAATTAAAATTGGTATACCTATAAAAAACAATAGACAGGGTAGTTTGATGAAAACAGATATAAAGACTGATTTAGCTATAGATGGTGGAGGCTATTTTGAAATAATCATGAATGATGGGAGTAAAGCTTATACTCGTGATGGTAGTTTTAGAGTTGATTTACATGGACATCTAGTTGATGCAAATGGAAATTATGTTAATGTCGTAGATAAAAAAGGTAAGACTGTGGATATTAGAAATTTTGATTATAAATTAACGAATAACAATGTTTTTATTAATGAGGCTGGTGAAGTGTATGCTAGAGGTGAAAATTTAGATAAGAAGATAGGTAGCATTGTTATAAAAGATTTTATTGGTAATGAAGCATTAATTCCTATTAGTGGAAATTTAAACATTCCTAAAAAAGGTGCTCAATCAATAAATGCCTCTGGAAGTAAAATTTATCAAGGCTTTTTGGAACACTCAAATGTTGATATTGAAGAAGAAATGGTAGATATGATTGTTACACAGAGAGCATTTCAGTTAAATTCATCTTCATTGAAAACTGCTGATGAGATGTGGAGTTTGATTAATAATTTAAAAAAATAGAAGCGTTACTGTTAACGCTTCTATTTTTTTTATAAATACTAAGATTTCATAGAATTTATTGCATCTGTTATAGGAGGAATAACTTGTTTTTTTCTAGATACTATACCAGGTACATAAGCACAATTGTTTTTTAAGTTTACATTGAATGCTTTATCAATTATGTCTTTGTGAGGACCAACTGCAATAAATTCAGAACCAGCATTTAGTATATCGGTTATCATAAGCAATAATATATCGAATTCATTATTTGAAGATATATTTTTCATAAGTTCTATAAAAGAGTTCTTTTTATCTTCAAATCCCTCTATATATAGTGTACTTACTTGAGATACACCTGTTTTGAGTCCGTTTAAAGTAAATGTTTTAAAATCGCCATAAAATATTTCTTCTGATGTTTTGCCTTCTAGTGAAGTGCCTGCTTTAAACATTTCTTTTGCAAATTTATTTACGTCTAAATCGGATATTTGTGCCAATCTTTTTAACATAAATTTATCTACTGATGTCGATGTAGGTGATTTTAATAAAAGAGTATCAGATATTATAGCAGAACATAATAAACCTGCAGTTTTTACAGAAGGTCTTATACCGTTTTCAAAGAATATAGATGCGACTATAGTAGCAGTACTACCTACTGGTTCATTTCTAAAATGTATTGGCAATCCTGTTTCTACATCAGCTATTCTGTGATGGTCTATTATTTCAAGTATTTCTGCATCTTCTAATCCATTAACGGATTGTGTTTTTTCATTATGATCGAGTAGAATAATCTTTTTTCTATTTTTAGATATAAGATGGTAACGAGATATTGCACCTACTACTTTGTCGTTTTCATCTAGTACAGGATAACTTCTGTATCTTGTTTCTAGCATTATGTCTTTTATTTCTTCAACAAAATCATCTGTATGAAAATATACAATATTTTTTTTAGTCATAACGTACTTAATAGGTATGCTTTGAGTTATAAGTCTAGATGCTGTAAATGTATCAAATGGTGTTGTTATTATTGAACATCCAAACTCTTTTGCTTTATCTATAATATCAGTGTTTACTTGATGTCCTCCTGTAATAATGAGTAGAGCAGCTTTCTTTTCTATTAATATAAGTTGAGTATCCTTTCTATTTCCGCATATCACTATATCGCCATCATCCACTATGCTTTCTATGTTTTCAGGCTTCATAGCAGCTGTAAGTATTTTCCCAGTAAAAATTTGATTTTCTTTATGAACATATATGGATTTTGCTGAAAGAGTATCTATAATGTTTTCTAATTTAGTTTTGCTTTTGGAAAGAATAGTATTATCCCATATATCCATATAACTGGAAGTTAAATTTGATACAGATACTACACCTATTAATCTTTCAGATTTATCTACTACAGGAAGAGTTATAATATTGTGTTTTTTCATTATTGACCATGCAATTTTTAATGAAATATCTGGTGAAACAGGTGCTACTTTATCGATATTTAAGTCCGAAACCTGAGTTTTGACGGTTTCTATGAGTTTTGGTTCATCTACATTGAAATAGTCAAGTACAAATTTTGTTTCCCTATTTATATTACCTAGTTTAATTGGTAGTGCAGGTATATTTCCAGTTTTATTTTTAAATTCAGCATATGCAATTGCAGAGCAAATTGAATCAGTATCGGGATTTTTATGTCCTGTTATATAAATAATGTTATTCATATGCATTCAACTCTCTTTCTTTAAAAGTATATAAACATATTTTATATTTAAGTATGTATTATGTAAAGATAAATATTTTTTCTTTCTTCATAACTAATATATAGTAGGCATATAATTTTATAGATATTGTAAGTAAAGTATTAATATGACTAAGTATGTATATAAAAGGAGGGATTACGAATGACGAAAAATAACTATGCAGTTGAAATATCAACTAGATTGGAGGGATTGAATGATAAAGAAGCAGAGAAATTGCTTGAAAAGTTTGGATTAAATGAAATTGAAAACAAAAAACAGATATCGGTATTTAAACTATTTTTATCTCAATTTAATGATTTTATTATTTGGGTTCTTATTGGAGCTACGCTATTATCAGGTTTTATGGGTGAAAAAGCTGATGCGATTACAATTTTGATAATAGTTGTTATGAATGCTATTTTAGGATTTATTCAGGAATATAAAACAGAAAAATCATTAGAAGCATTAAAAGAGTTAGCAGCTCCAACTGCAAAAGTAATAAGAAATGGAAAAATTAAAATTATAAAAGCAGAATATCTAGTCCCAGGTGATGTGGTTATATTTGAGATAGGTGATAGAATACCAGCAGATTGCATTATAATTGAGGAATCAAATTTTCTTATAGATGAATCTTTGCTTACTGGTGAATCGGTAGGAGTATCAAAAAGCAGTAATAGTAATAATAATCTTGTTTATATGGGTACAATTGTTTTGAGAGGAAAAGCTAAGGCGAAGGTTATTGATACAGGTATGAACACTGAAATGGGTAAAATAGCAAATATGTTAAATAATATAGAGGTTGAAAAATCACCTTTAAAGCAAAGGTTAGCATCTTTAGGAAAAATATTAGTCGTAGCATGTATTGCGATATGTATAGTTGTGACATTGTTGGGCATTATAAGGGGACAGGATAAATATCAAATGTTCTTAGTTGGAGTAAGTCTTGCAGTAGCAGCAATACCTGAAGGACTACCAGCAATAGTTACTGTATCATTGGCACTTGGAGTTTCTAGGATGTTAAAGAGAAATGCACTTATAAGGAAATTACCAGCAGTTGAAACTTTGGGTTGTACATCTGTAATTTGTTCAGATAAAACAGGTACACTTACTGAGAATAATATGAAAGTTAGAAAAATATTATACAATAATGAAATATATACAGATTTTTCTAGCTTTAATAATGCTAATAAATTGCTTAAAGCTTTTACATACTGCAATGACATAAATTTTGATTTTAAGTATAATAAAATTGAAAAGTGTTTGTTTGGAGATCCTACAGAGACTGCATTGGTAAAGGCATTTTTTTGTGAAAAGAATAGATTAATAAATTTTTTAAAGGATATAAAAAGAGTTTATGATATTCCATTTGATTCTACTAGAAAAATGATGTCAGTAATAGTTAGAGAAAATGGTAAAAAAATTTGTTATGTTAAGGGAGCACCGGAAAGGATTATAGAGAAGTGCAAATATATTTTGATTAATGATAAAATAGTTCCTTTTGAAGGTAGGTATAGGTTAAATGTATTAAAACAGGTAGATAAGATGTCATCGGAAGCATTAAGATGTATTGCAGGTGCTTATAAACTTGATAATTTGGTGAATAATTCTTCTATAGAAAGAGACTTGATATTTATAGGAGTTGCAGGTATGATTGATCCACCAAGAAAAGAGGCGTTTAATGCAGTACAAAAATGTGCTACAGCTGGGATCAAAGTAATAATGATAACAGGTGATCACAGGAACACTGCATTTGCTGTAGGTAAGGAGTTAAATATTTGTTCTTCTTCAAATGAAGTTATGACAGGTAGTGAATTAGATAATTTAAATGATAAGGAAATTAGAAAGGTAGTAGATAGAATAAAGGTTTTTGCTAGGGTTAGTCCAAAACACAAGCTTAGAATAGTAAAGGCTTTAAAGAAAAAAGGATATGTTGTTTCTATGACTGGAGATGGAGTTAATGATGCACCAGCAGTGAAAGAAGCTGATATTGGTATTTCTATGGGTATATCTGGTACTGATGTAACAAAAGAGGCTTCTTCAATGATTTTATTAGATGATAATTTTGCAACAATAGTTTCAGCTGTAGAAGAGGGAAGAGTAATATATGATAATATTAGAAAATTTATACGTTATTTGCTTTCATGCAATTTAGGAGAGGTACTTACAATGTTTTTGTCTTCATTATTTTATTTAGAAACACCTCTTTTACCCATTCAAATATTGTTTGTGAATTTAGCTACAGATGGACTTCCTGCATTGGCACTAGGAATCGATCCCCCAGAGGATGACGTTATGGTAAGAAAACCTAGAGAAAAAAATGAAAGCATATTTGCCAATAGACTGAGTGAAAAGATTGTTATAAGAGGTACGCTTATTGGAATATGTACTATATTCACTTTTTTGATTGGTAAATATTATGGTATGAGTATTGAAACTTGTAGAACTTTAACACTAGGAACTTTAATTATGTCACAATTATTGCATGTATTTGAGTGCCGTTCTGAAAAATGTTCTATTTTTCAAATAAAATTATTTACTAATATGTATTTAGTAGGTGCTGTTTTAGTATCAATAATTATGCTTCTTCTTATAATATATGTACCATTTTTAAGAATGGTATTTCATACTGAACCATTGAATATAGGACATTGGCTTATTATTGTTTTCTTTTCAAGTGTTGTTGCTTTTGTGAATGGTTTATATATTTTTTTAACTCATAAGAATTAGATATGGTATATAGATATGAATGTAAGCATGAATATAGATAAAAGACTGTCCATATAGGACAGTCTTTTATCTATATCTTCTATTGTTGTTCATTTTTATTTTTTGAATTTTGGGACCACCTTCAATAGGAATCAAATCTTTTTTAGTAGTCAAATTCATAATGTTAATTATTTCAACTGATTCTCTGTTTTCTTTTCCTTTTTTACCTTTTTTACCTTTTAATCCTTGAATAATAACGTTATGTCCTTGAGAGACATTAATAAAGTCTATTTTCTTAAAGAATTTCTTTTTTAAATAAGTGCATTTAACAACATTTTTACTGTTTTGAGGTTTAACTAAAATGGAAACTTTCAATTTGTGAAAAATCCAAAGAAATGTTTTCTTTTCTATTTTAATTGAAAGAACTTTTCCTTGAACTTGTGTCAATCTATCTCCATATTTTTTCAAGTAAGATTGTGCATACTGTTCTTTAAATTTATCTTTGAATCCCATAAACTTAACTCCTTTACTATATAGTATCTTATTAAAATGTAATAACTTAAAATATGATGGCAAGAACAATTCTAACATAAATATGAGAGAATAAAAACAATAAATATTAAAACCATACCAAGTCTATTATATATTAACTGAAGTTTTAACTCAATACCCATAATTTTAATTTTATAAAATTTTCAATTAATTCATTCAATGTGGTTACAAAATTAATGAAATATGATATCATAATTATGATATGTAATATCAATGTTTATTATTTAATGTTGTATTATAAGAAATATTGTTAAACATATATCAGTTATCAGTTTTGTTTAGCGTGGAGGGAAACAAAGTTAAATGAAAGTTATAAAACTTTGTAAAAATATGTTGTTTTTTATAATTTAATAGCCTATAATATATGTAAGAGGTGATTGATTTATTATTCAATAGCAGAAATGTCTAAAAAATTGAATGTGTCAGCACAAACATTAAGAAATTGG
>Ga0114934_10001128_pt1 | contig 17343 bp, 14 predicted proteins | sample 4SBtaG_2_FD_99695 | JGI IMG/M metagenome (GOLD analysis project Ga0114934, IMG submission 99695) | Deep subsurface microbial communities from Kolumbo volcano to uncover new lineages of life (NeLLi) - 4SBTROV10_white metaG | ecosystem: Environmental > Aquatic > Marine > Volcanic ...
AACCTGTACTCGTGAGTGCCTTTGGAGCCTTCTTCATCGGCCCCGATAATGGTATTTTCGGCTTCCTGAATGAAGACCCCCGTAGAAGAATCACCCGCCTCAAAAATAAAAAATATTTCATAACCCCCGTTAGTAACACATTTCATGGACGTGATATTTTTGCACCCGTTGCCGCGCACTTGTCTGTAAAAGGGCCTGGAATTATCCCGGACCTCGGTACTGAACAAGCTCGGCTGCTCGACATCACCGGAAGGCTACCTAATATTAAAGACAATTACATCGAAGGCAGGGTAGCCCATACAGACCGTTTTGGTAACCTCATCTCCAACATCCATCACTCTTACATTACATCCCTCGCGCCAGACAGCTCTAACTGCACGATCCGCTTCAAAGGTGAGGTCCTTCCACTCGTTAAGACATTCGCTGAGGCACCGGATGGAACCCCATGCACCGTCATCGGTTCAACCTCACACCTGGAGATCTTCATTAAAAATCAAAGCGCCGAAAAAACACTTAAATCCTCAATCGGAGAAAAAATCCATGTCATCAAACATCACGAATAAGGCCCTTCAGATACCTCCGTTTATCGTAATGGAGGTCTTGGAACGCGCCCGCGTTTTAGAAAAACAGGGGATATCCATTGTTCACATGGAGGTCGGAGAACCCGACTTCAATACCCCCGAATGTGTCATCCGGGCCGGGTGCATGGCCCTTAAGGAAGGAAAAACTCACTACACCCACAGTCAGGGTATCCTCCCTTTACGTGAAACCATTTGCGAAGACTACAAAAAACGGTATGGTGTTTTATTTGACCCGGATCAGGTTATCGTAACCTCGGGCACCTCCCCTGCCCTTTTGATGATTTTTGCTTCCATGCTTGACAGAGACGATGAGATCATCATGACCAATCCCTACTACCCTTGCTATGCCAACATGGTGCAATTTCTGGGGGGAAAACCCCGACTCATCCCCGTTTCACCAGGGGAGAATTTTCATCTCACACCAGAGAAAATAAAACCAGTCCTATCAGGGAAGACAAAGGCCATCATCATAAACTCTCCGGAGAACCCGACTGGTATGTGCATGGCTCCCATGATAATGGAGGAAATTGCCAACCTTGGAGTACCTGTTATCTCCGATGAAATTTATCATGGCATTCGATATGAAGGCAACGACCATTCCATTCTCGAATTTAACCCCAGCGCCTTTGTTGTCAACGGATTCTCCAAGCGTTACGCGATGACAGGATGGCGCCTGGGTTACCTGATTGCTCCCAAAGACTGGATCGAACCTATCAGGAAGATACAACAGAATTTTTTTATATCTGCCTCTGACTTCGCCCAGTGGGCAGGTCTCACAGCGCTTAAAGAGGCACAGGAAGATGTGGAGAGGATGGTCCGGACGTATCGCGAAAGACGGGATTACCTGTATCCGGCCTTGCGGGAATTGGGGTTTGATATCCTGCGCCCACCCGAAGGCGCCTTCTACCTCTTCGCAAACTGTCAAAAGTTCTCCAATAATGCCTATGAATTTGCCTTCAATATTCTAGAACACGCACATGTTGGTATTACACCAGGCATCGACTTCGGTTCCATGGGAGAAGGTTATGTCCGTTTCTCTTACGCAAACTCCCTCGAAAATATCAAAGAGGGCGTTACACGTATCCGAAGCTATCTTGAAGGACAAGGTATCCGATAAATAGCTACTGTGACAACCGTTGAATCAATCCGTACGAATGACCTTTAAATATAGATCACCTATGCATTTATTGTTAAAATATAACTTCTATGCTATATAATTAGAAAATTCCATGTCTTAAAGGAGCGTATTTGAACCGTCTAAAAGGGAAAAAGATCCTTATTGCTATCACAGGGGGAATAGCAGCTTATAAAATTCCCGAACTGGTGCGGTTGTTTATCAAATCCAATTGTGATGTCCGAATAGCTGTTTCTCAAAATGCCTGCAAATTTGTTCAGCCCTTAACCCTGGAAACCCTCACAATGCACCCGGTCCTCATGGATAACTTTAAGCTTCTTGATCAAGCTCAAATACCCCATATCGAGGCAACTAAATGGTGCGATATCCTAATCGTCGCTCCGGCTACTGGAAACATCATTGGAAAAGCTGCAACAGGCATCGCAGACGATCTTGTCAGCACCCTCCTTCTTACCGCCTCAAAAAAACCTGTTCTCTTCGCTCCTGCCATGAATTCAAGGATGTACCTGAATCCGGTCGTAAAACGCAATGTATCAATTCTAAAAGAATTAGGTTATCATTTCGTCGGCCCAGACGAGGGTGATATGGCCTGTGGTGAAGAGGGAATCGGGCGTCTGTCCGACCTGGCATGCATCGTCGAAAAGGTCGAAGACATCTTTACGGAAAAGGATCTCAAGGGCTCTACCATCCTCATATCAGCCGGTCCCACGCAGGAACCTATCGATCCCGTCCGTTTTATCACCAACCGTTCCAGCGGGAAAATGGGGTTTGCTATCGCCAAAGCTGTCAAACGCAGGGGAGGAAGGGCCATCCTTATCAGCGGTCCGACACGCCTGTCGATCCCAAAGGAAGGGATTACCCTGATCCGTGTCAAGACAGCCCTGGAAATGAAAATGGAGATCATGGAACATTTTCCATACTCCGACGTTGTCATCATGGCGGCTGCTGTGGCAGACTACAGGACAGATCAGCCCTTCCCACAAAAATTGAAGAAGTCAGACAGGGTTTTTCAGTTAGAACTTGTGAGAAACCCTGACATCCTCCAGGAGCTGGGGGCAAAAAAGACACACCAAGTCCTTGTCGGATTTGCCGCTGAAACGGAAAAATTCGAGGAGAACGCTATCCAGAAAATCATAGATAAAAACCTTGACCTGATTGTTGTCAATGACGTCAGCCTGCCAGATGCCGGCTTTGAAGTTGATACAAACCGCATCATGATTATCGACCGGTTCAAAAAAATAAGAAAATATCCGCTCCAGAGCAAGGAAGATGCTGCAGATGCCATCCTAGACAAGATCACCAAGATCAAAAAAAAGCAAAGTAAGCGAGGACATCAATGAAGAAAACAAAGGAACTCGAGAAAGCACTTAAATTAAGCCCGAAACCAGTTTGGGACCTGCTCAGCGCGCAAAAGCGAAAAACCGCCCTCGATTTCTGCAAGGGATACAAGGCATTTCTTGACAGATCCAAAACAGAACGGGAAGCGGTTCAGGAAATCCTTTCCCTTTCAAAAGGCAAAGGATTTTCAGAAAGTACCTCGAAAGCCCCTTTGCGATATATTAGAATCAACCGTAACAAAAGCGTTGCCCTTTCTGTTTTAGGATCGAGGCCTTTAACTGAAGGATTTCGAATTATCATTTCCCATATCGATGCGCCAAGGCTCGACCTGAAACAGAACCCACTCTATGAAGACGTGGATCTTGCGCTGCTCAGGACCCACTACTACGGTGGCATTAAAAAATACCAATGGGTTGCCATCCCTCTGGCCATTCATGGAACCATCATCAAAAAGGACGGGACAAAACTTACCCTGACCCTTGGAGAAGATGAGAGGGACCCTGTATTTACTATTTGTGACCTTCTTCCGCATCTCTCCCACAAAATACAGGATAGCAAAAAGCTACAGGACGCAATTTTGGGGGAGAAACTCACTATCCTGGCCGGGAGCATTCCTTTCCCAGATGCCGAGGCTAAAGACAGGTTCAAGCTGAACATTTTAGAAATCCTCAACAAGCGCTGGGGGCTCGTTGAAGAGGATTTCCTGAGTGCAGAGATTGAGGTTGTACCGGCCTTTAAGGCCCGGGATATCGGTTTTGACAAAAGCCTCATAGGTGGGTACGGCCAGGATGACCGCGTATGTGCCTATTGCAGCCTGCAGGCAATCTTGTCCCTCCAAGAAAAGCCAGAATGGACATCCATCGCCCTCTTTCTGGACAAGGAAGAGATAGGAAGCGATGGCAACACCGGAGCAAAATCAACTTTTCTGGAACTGGTTGTAAGCGATCTCTGCCGAATCACAAAACTAAAGCCCACCAGCGAAATCATCCGACATGGTCTTTTCAACGCCAAGGCAATTTCTGCTGATGTCAATGGCGCCATCAACCCGAATTACCAGGATGTCCATGAAAAGCAGAACGCAGCCATGGTTGGCTATGGCGTTTGTCTAACGAAATTCACGGGATCTGGCGGGAAATACAATGCCAATGATGCCTCTGCCGAATACGTGGGAGAAATACGAAAGCTCTTTAATGAAAAAGGGGTGGCATGGCAAATGGCTGAACTTGGTAAGGTCGACGAAGGGGGGGGCGGCACTATCGCAAAGTATCTGGCCAAATACGGGATGGATATGATCGATTGCGGGACTGCTCTTTTAGGAATGCACTCACCATTTGAGGTTTCAAGTAAAATGGATGTGTATGAGACTTACAAGGCTTACAAGGCTTTTTATGAGTGGTAAGTAAAAATATATTCATAGTGTTGATTCCTTGCTTCGAAAGATTATATTTTAATCTGGGAGATGAAAGATGTCTGCAAACTATCAGCGAGACAACCGAACGTTGATATGGTTAAATCGAGAGATCGACTCACTGATGCGTAGGATGTATAAGCTGCTAAACAAAGGCCAGGAGGAGCAGTATGTCGAGCTTCCCCTGGACATCTATGAAACGGGAGATTCGCTCGTGGTTATCATGGATATCCCCGGAGTTACTGAAAAAGATATCTTTATTACTGTTCAGGGAGAATGGATATTGTTAGAGGGAAAAAAGGAAGACACACGTGGTGATATCGAAGGTAAGCTCCTTTATCACAGAATCGAGAGACGTTTCGGTAAATTCATGAGAAAAATCAGTATTCCCGGCCGGTTCAACCCCGAACATGCCAAAGCAGAGATCCGCAAGGGAACGATTATCATCACTATCCCGTTAAGAGAAAACACATTACAGCGGATTAATATCACCAGCAGGGAGGAGTAAATCCATTGAGTTCTAAAAATAATGATAATGAATATATACAAGATCCTTACGAGAAAAACGAAGAGGATAAAACGTCCCAAGAGGCCGCAAAGGGTTCATCTACGGATTCTTCCCCTTCGAATATCGATCAGGGAGGGAAAACATCTGAAGCAACCGATGCTTCCAATCATCCTTCAGAAGAGAGCAGGGAGATCCCCGACCATCCTTCCTCACCCAACCCAGAAGAAGAGACAAAGGAACCCAAAGCCGAAATACCCGATGTCTTGCCTCTGCTACCCGTAAGAGACATCGTGATCTATCCCTACATGATTATCCCTCTCTTCGTTGGGAGAGAGTCTTCCATTCAGTCTGTTGATGACGCACTTTCTAAAAACCGGCTCATCTTTCTTGCTGCCCAGAAGAACATAGCTGAAGAAGAGCCTCAGCCGGAAGGTATATATTCTGTCGGGACCGTGGCGACCATCATGAGGATGCTGAAACTCCCCGATGGCAGAATCAAGATCCTCGTCCAGGGCCTTACCAAAGGAAAAATAGTAGAATATATTCAAACACGTCCCTACTACATCGTCAGGATAGAGAAAATCAAGGAGGCAACGGTTCCCGAGATTACCCCCGAGATCGAGGCCATGATGCGGACGGTGAAGGAACGACTGGAAAAGATCGTTTCCTACGGGAAAATTCTGTCCCCTGATCTGGTTGTTATCCTGGGCAACATCGAAGATCCCGGCAGACTGGCAGACCTCATCGCCTCAAACCTTGGGCTCAGTGTTGAAAAATCCCAGGAAATCCTGGAAATCCAGGACCCCATTCAACGTCTCAAGCGACTCATCGAAGTTCTTGGTAAGGAATTGGAAGTGCTCGAAATGCAAGCCAAGATCCAGTCCCAGGCCAAGGAAGAGATGACCAAGATGCAGCGAGAGTTCTTTCTTCGCGAACAACTCCGCGCCATCAAAAATGAGTTGGGCGAAGGAGACGAAAAAACCAAGGAGATCAACGAATTCAAGGAAGCCATTGAAAAGGCCAAGATGCCAAAGGAGGTCAAGGAAGAGTCACTGAAACAGCTTTCAAGGCTGGAACAGATGCATCCTGATTCGGCCGAGGCCTCCATTGTCCGGACTTATCTCGAGTGGATGGTTGAACTTCCCTGGAAAAAGACTACCAGGGATAACCTCGATATCAAGAAGGCCAAGGATACCCTGGACGAGGATCATTACGACCTGGAAAAGATAAAGGAACGAATCCTTGAGTACCTAAGCGTCAACAAGCTGAAGAAGAAGCTGAAGGGACCAATCCTCTGTTTTGTAGGCCCTCCAGGTGTGGGTAAGACATCCCTCGGAAAATCTATCGCCCGCGCACTGGGAAGAAAATTTGTTCGTATTTCCCTGGGAGGCATGCGCGATGAGGCAGAAATTCGAGGGCACCGGCGCACCTATGTTGGAGCCATGCCCGGCAGAATCATTCAAGGAATCAAGCAAGCGGGGACAAAAAATCCCGTATTTATGATGGATGAAATCGACAAGATCGGAATGGATTTCCGGGGAGATCCGGCATCGGCACTACTCGAAGTTCTCGACCCCGAGCAAAACAACTCTTTCAGTGACCATTATCTCAATGTGCCTTTTGATCTTTCCCAGGTAATGTTCATCACAACTGCCAATCTTATAGACCCCATCCCTTCCGCCCTGAAGGATCGGATGGAGGTCCTGCAACTGTCTGGTTATACAGATGAAGAAAAACTCAAGATTGCAAGAAAATACCTGCTTCCCCGGCAGATAGAGGAAAACGGGATCACAGAAAATGATATTGAAATCTCCGACAGGGCAATCCTGAGCATTATTCACCACTACACACGCGAGGCCGGGCTTCGAAACCTGGAACGAGAGATCGCTAATATCTGCCGCAAGGTAGCAAAGAAAATTGCCGAAGGAGACCACAGGCGCAAAACAAAGGTAACGAGCGCCAACCTTCATAAATTCCTTGGCGTTCCAAAGTTCCTCGACGAGGAAAGTGTACATAAGGACCAGGTGGGTGTCACCACAGGTCTTGCATGGACCCAATACGGGGGTGAAATACTCCATGTTGAAGCATCAATCATGAGAGGTAAAGGTCAACTTACCCTGACAGGACAGTTAGGAGATGTGATGAAGGAATCTGCCCAAGCCGCTCTCACCTATGCGAGGGCCAATGCGAAACGAATAGGTATCAAAGAAACCATTTTTAAAGACCATGACATACACATCCATGTGCCGGCTGGAGCAATCCCGAAAGATGGTCCTTCTGCAGGTGTCACCATGGCCACATCACTGATCTCTATCTTAACAGGAACCCCTGTCAAATGGGATGTCGCCATGACTGGAGAGATTACACTCCATGGGGTAATCCTTCCCATCGGGGGATTAAAGGAAAAACTCCTTGCCGCCATTCACAACGGCATCAAAACTGTACTCATCCCTTTCGATAACAAAAAGGACTTAAGCGAACTTCCCAAACACATCAAGGGCAAACTCAAAATCATCCCGGTAAAAAGGATGGATGAAATCCTGCCGATTGCACTGACCGAAGACATCTTTAAAAAGGCGAAAATCCCAAGACAACGTAAAAATGATGTGGAGCCATGAGGCGTGAGGGACAGAACATGGAGTGAGTTCGAGATTATCAACCGCTTCTTTAGCGTCGCTCAAAACAATTTGCCGGGCGACATTATTGCAGGTATCGGCGATGATGCTGCCGTTATAGCGTATTCAAAATCCTTCCCTATACTTGTTACCCACGACATGATGGTAGAGGGAATCCATTTCAAGTCTTCCTGGATGTCTCCTTATGCCCTTGGCCGGAAACTTGTAAAAATAAACATCAGCGACTTAGCCGCCATGGGTGGAATCCCCGATTATGCCCTCCTTTCCATTGCCCTTCCTTCAACACTTGATGAAGGATGGCTTGAAGGCTTCTCGAGGGGCATAAAGGACACCTTAAGTGAATTCAACCTCACCCTTATAGGAGGGGATACCTCTCTTTCACCCGGCCCCATCGTAGTTGCCATGACCATCCTTGGGAAAAGCAAATATGCCCCCCCACTTTTGAGACATTCTCCAAAGGTCCATGACAAGATCTATGTCAGTGGAACACTCGGGGATGCAGCTTGTGGATTGGCGATTCTAAACCATTATGAAAACCAACCTCTTTCTACAAATGAAGCAAAATATCTCATTAATCGCCATCTCGACCCCTCTCCTCGCCTCGATATTGGACAAGAGATTGCCTCTAAGCACATTGCCAGTGCCACGATCGACATCAGTGACGGCATGGTCGCCGATCTTGGTCATCTACTCGAAAAAACGTCTCTTGGCGCCGAGATAAGATTCGAAGATATTCCCCTTTCAAAACCTTTCAGGGAAATAGCCCATTTGTATCATTCCTCACCCGAAGAGTTTGTACTTTCAGGGGGTGAAGACTACGAGTTGCTCTTTACCTCCCCCTATAATTTGAAACAAATTACTGCTCTTGCACCTGATATTGCCTCGCTTATTACCTCCATTGGAGTAATCACGGAAGACCCTGGCATCAAAATATTGAAAAACGGGAAATCCGTTTCTCTACATACCAAGGGCTTCCAACACAAATTTCACCTGAAAGGATAGCTAATGAACAAGATCTTCATAGAAAACCTGCGTGAAAATCAAACCATCGATTCCCTGTTTCTTGCTAAGGACAAGCGCGTCCTGGAAACAAGAAGCGGAAAACCCTACCTGAGAATACGTCTCCAGGACAAGACCGGGGAAATCGAGGGAAGGGTCTGGGAACAGGCAAACGAATACGCCCGTCATTTCAAGGTCAATGATTACATTCGTGTCAAGGGAATAATCACCCAATTCCAGGGGGAACTACAGATCAATATTTCATCTATTCACAAGATACCCATAGAAAAAGTCAATCCAGAGGATTTTCTCCCTGTCAGCAAGAAAGATATTGGTAAGATGCTTCAATCCCTGAGAGAAATCATCAATGGTTTAGAGGATGCAGACTACAAGTCATTGCTGCTTGCCTTTTTCAATGACGAAAACTTTGTAAAACAGTTTGCCCTATCTCCAGCAGCAAAATCGATGCACCATGCCTGGATTGGAGGACTCCTTGAACATTCCCTTTCCCTTGCCAGGATAGCTCAGGGGGTTGTAGAGCATTATGATAAAGAGGGCTTGCCGTTAAACCGTGATCTTCTGATTACTGGAGCGATTCTCCATGATATAGGCAAGACCCGGGAGCTTGCAAGTATGCCATCGTTTGAATACACAACCGAGGGAAAACTAATCGGGCATGTGGTAATGGGGGCCGAGATGATCGACAAAAAGGCATCCGAGATACGGGGGTTCCCTGAGAAAAAACTTCAACAGGTCAAACACCTCATCCTGAGCCACCACGGGGATTATGCCTTTGGCTCACCCAAACTTCCCATGACACTGGAAGCCATTGCCCTTCACTTCATAGATAATCTGGACGCCAAACTCGCCGGAGTCTATAACCATATCATAAAACACGCGGCAGAAGATTCTGACTGGTCAACTTTTCATCGCATCTATGGCCAGACGTTCTACGGCGCTGAAATCCCCGAACTGGATGAAGAAAAGATATAACCCACCCCATGATTTTCAGAAAGCTCCCCGTCTATATTCGATCCAGAATTACCTATCATGGGGGTCTTGTCCTGTTTCTACTCTTCTTCCTTCTGGCATCAGGTACCCTTGGATACCGGATCATAGAAAAATGGAGCTGGGTCGATTGCCTGTACATGACCATCATTACCATTACCACGGTAGGTTACAGGGAAATTGGGCCCCTGAGCCGGGGGGGGAAATTTTTCACCATGGGACTCATACTCTACAGCGTGATCATGGTAGCTTATATCGTTGGGTATTTCACCAAGTTCCTGGTAGAATCTGAAATCTTTCTCTTTTTTGGGAGGAAAAAATTGGAACGGCACATACAAAACCTCAAAGACCATTATATCATCTGCGGGTTTGGCCGCATCGGGAGCCTTATCTGCCACGAACTGCAGCGGGAGAGAAAGCCCTTTGTCATTATTGAGAACGACCGGGAAGCTATTTCCGAACTCGGGAGTTCCTCCTACCTCTACATCCATGGAGACGCCACCCATGACGAAACCCTTATTCAGGCTGGAATCAGGCGGGCAAAGGCACTCGTCACCTCAGTAGAAACCGATGCGGATAATCTTTTCATCACTCTCACCGGCAGGGGGCTCAATCCAAATCTCTTCATCCTCTCCCGCGCAAGCGATGAATCAACCGAGAAAAAGCTCCTTCTCGCCGGCGCCAGCAAGGTCGTCTCTCCTTATAAGATGGGGGCCCAGCGTATGGCGAACATCATCCTTCGGCCCACGGTTGTCGATTTCGCAGAGACTGTTTTCCAGAAAAGGGGTTTGACTCTCCAAATTGAGGAATTCACGATTTCCACTACGTCTGAACTTGCTGGAACCACACTGAAAGACTCACGGATGCGGGAACGGTTTGGAATCATGGTGGTTGCCATCAAGCGTCCCTCCCAGAATATGATCTTCAACCCTTCCCCGGCAGAACTCCTGAACCCGGGAGATACAATCATCGCCCTCGGAGAACCAAAAAACCTTGAAAAGCTGGTAAAAATCACAAAATAAACCCTAAAGGAGAATCCCATGGAAACAGGTCCCTATATCAACGTACCTTTTGATATCCTTTACGAGCGGCTTGATCAACTCTTCGAAAAAGGCCTCAGACCCGAAATATACTTTGAGGGAAACACGCTGGACGCCCGAACGCTCAAGGAATATAAAATCGTTGCTAACCGTTTGAAAGAACATGGCGTTCCCTGTACATTCCATGCCCCATTCGAGGACATACGCCCAGCCTCTTTCGACAACAAAATAAGAGAAATTAGCGAAAAGCGCCTCCTTCATACCTGCCGCCTTGCCGGAATGTTTCACTCCCAGGTCATTGTTTGCCACACAGGATATTGGAAATGGATTCATTACGAGAAAATTGATGCCTGGCTTGAAAGATCCATAGAGAGCTGGACAGAGATCAGCAAAACCGCACAGGAAAACGGGGCACGCATTTTGTTGGAGAATGTATTCGACGACTCTCCCGAAATTCTTGCCAGGCTGGTTAAAGAAATCGGCCATGACCGGGTTGGAATCTGCCTGGATATCGGGCACCTGAACATCTTTACCCAGTGTCAGCTCGAGGAATGGCTTGATACACTTGGTCCTTACATTGAAGAGCTACACCTTCATGATAATCATGGGGTTTTCGATGAACATCTCGTCATGGGGAGGGGCACCATTGATTTTGACCCCCTGTTTCAGTATATCAAAGACCATGGAATCAAACCTATTTACACACTTGAACAACACAGGGAAGAAGATATTAAACCCAACCTTCTTGCCCTGCATGCTATAAGAAAAAGATTTGGCCTATGAAACTTTATCCTTTAATGGCAAATCTCGAGAATTGCAACGTGCTTGTCGTGGGAGGAGGTGAGGTTGCCACACGAAAGGTTCGTGTGCTTATCGGAACGGGGGCGCATATCCAGGTTGTGAGTCCATATTTTACCCCGGAGGTCGAATCTCTTATTTCTAAAGGCAAGATAACGGGATTCAGACGGGCATTTTCATACGACGACCTTCCGGAATCATCCCTTGTCTTTGCAGCCACTGATGATCCAAACCTGAACGATAACATCTCTCAAAAGGCCCGGGAAATGGGAATTCCCGTCAACAATGTAACCAACCCTGAAGGGTGCACCTTTTTTGTCCCTTCTCAAGTCGTTCGGGGCGATCTTACCCTTTCCATCTCATCAGGCGGAAAAAGCCCGGCAACCACTAAGTGGATCCGGCGAAACCTTGAAAAACTCATTGGTCCCGAGTACGAAACTCTCGTCGAATGGATGGGAACCTTGAGAAAACAACTATCAGATAAAGCTTACACAACCTCTCAAACCAGGGAAATCTCTGAATATCTGTTGGATCATGACATCCTCGTGAAGCTAAAAACAAATGATAAAAAGGGAGTTCTGTCAATACTTGAGGCTGCATTTCAATCAATCCTCAACACTCACATTCCTGAACCTGTTATAACTGCGCTAGGGCTAAATTAGGAGCCGGCATGTATTTTTACCTCATCATTTTTTCCATCGGATTTTATTTTCTAAGCATGGTCTCTTCGTTCATCTACCTTTCAAAACCCAAACCTGCATACGTAAAATGGATATCAGGTCTCCTGACAGCGGGGTTTGTTACCCATACGATAACCATGATTCTGAGGTTCTATCAATCCGGGCACTTTCCCATCACAAACCTTCATGAATCCCTCTCATTTTTCGCCTGGGGCCTTGCCTTATTTCTACTCATCATTCACTACCGGTATGGAATTTCGGTCCTTTTTTCATTTGCAACACCCATTGTGGTTCTCTTTATCTCACTCAGTCTCTCTGTCCCCACAGGCCTCTTTCCCCTTGCTCCCATCCTGAAAAGCATTTGGCTGCCCATTCATGTCACCCTTGCATTTCTGGGGGATGCCATCTTCGCCCTGACCTTTTGCATCAGTATCATGTATCTCATTCAGGAACACCATATCAAAGGCAAAAAAATAGGAAAAACAACAAAGCTGTTGCCATCGCTCACTTTGCTGGATCAACTCAACTACCGCCTTTTAACCATAGGTTTTCCCCTGCTCACCCTGGGTATCATCACCGGTTCAATCTGGGCAGAATACGCCTGGGGCTCTTACTGGAGCTGGGACCCCAAGGAGACATGGTCCTTGATCACGTGGCTTGTTTACGCTGCGCTCCTCCACCAGCGACTGACCGTCGGATGGCGGGGTAAGAAAGCGGCGTGGGTTGCCATCATTGGATTTGGGATGATCTTGTTCACTTTCCTGGGAGTAAACCTTCTCCTTTCCGGACTTCACAGTTACGGGCGCTGGTCATGAGAGACCTGATCACTGTCGTTGGGATGAACCACAAAACGGCCCCTGTCGAGGTCAGGGAAAAACTTTCCTTCCAGGAGACCCAGCTTCCTGCATCCTTTAAGCAACTCAGCCGCATCAAGGGAGTAAAGGAAAGCGCCATCCTGTCTACCTGTAACCGGGTAGAAATTTACACAGTTTTCAAGCCTGGGACCTCCAATACACAGGACATTTTCAACTTTCTGTCGGAATTTCATCAAATCCCTCCCGAAACCTTCCGGGATTGTATCTATGAATTATCGGACCTGCATGCCATCCGTCACATCTTTCGCGTCGCCTCGAGCCTCGATTCAATGGTCCTGGGAGAACCTCAAATACTTGGGCAATTCAAGAATGCATACGGGCTTGCCACAGAAAACAAGGCAACGGGAATGATCTTAAACCGCCTTTTCCACAAGGCCTTTTCCGTCGCAAAGCGGGTTCGCACAGAGACAAGAATCGCAAATTCCGCTGTGTCCATCAGCTTTGCAGCCGTGGAACTGGCTAAAAAGATCTTTGACCATCTATCTGACTGCCAGGTTTTACTCATAGGTGCTGGCGAGATGTGTGAGCTGGCCGCTAAACACTTTATCAACGCTGGCATCTATGAAATCTACATCACAAACCGCACATTCAATCGGGCCATGGCGCTGGCAGAAGATTTCGGAGGGGAGGCCGTTCCCTTTAAAGATTACATTTTCCTGCTCGAAAAAGTAGACATAATTTTGACATCAACCGGTGCTACCGAACCTATAATCACAGCCGATATTGTCTCCAGGGCTATGAAAAAGCGAAAAAATCGCCCCATGTTCTTCATCGACATTGCGGTTCCCAGAGATGTAGAGGAAAAAGTCCACAACCTGTCAAACGTCTTTCTCTATGACATCGACGATCTAAAGGAGGTAGTCACAGCCAACCAGCAGGAAAGGGAAAAGGAGGCAAAAAAGGCGGAAAAAATCATCTCGGAAGAGGCCCTGCAATTCACCCACTGGATGGATAACCTCGAGGTAGTCCCCACCATAACCAATCTAAGGAAACATGCAGATGCGATACGAAAGGAGGAACTTAAGAAAACCATCTCGAAGTTAAAAAATCTGTCCGAAAAAGACAAGGAGGCTATCGACCGCCTCACACAGGCCATTGTCAACAAACTCCTTCACGGACCCTCCGTTATGTTGAAACAAACAGAAAAAAATGGAGCAGGAAGATCCGCTGTGGAGATTGTCCAGAAGATGTTTAAACTCGACAATCCTGATAAAGCTAATATTTTATCAGGAAAGGAGCGCAAATCCTGAAGAATGAGACGTATAGATGCAGAGGCGAAGGATGAAGTACAACGCAAAAGCTGAGTTTTTTGAAATTGTCAAACCTTTAGATTTGAAAATATTCCGGATATAAATAGTGCTGCAATCGCCCATCTAATCTCCTGTACCATGGAACCCTCATGACCAAACTGCAAAGGATTACAGACTTTCTCGGCCTGAAGCGGTCGATGATTGCCCTGCTCACAATGGTTATCCTGGTTGGCCTGGGCGAGAAGATGGCGGAACGCTTCCTCCCCATCTATCTGATGGCCCTTGGAGGCGGCGCCCTGTCAATCGGGCTTTTAAACGGCATGGATAATCTTCTTGGTGCTCTCTACTCCTATCCCGGAGGATATCTAAGCGACCGATTCGGCTACAAGCGCGCCCTCATTATTTTTAATATTATTGCATTGATTGGTTACCTCATCGTTATATTTTTCCCATACTGGATTGCCGTGATCATTGGCGCAGCTTTTTTCCTCTCATGGACAGCTATCTCACTTCCAGCCAGCATGAGCCTTGTCTCCAACGTGCTGCCCATGAACAAACGTACTATGGGGGTTTCCCTCCATTCCCTCGTCCGCAGGGTTCCCATGGCCCTGGGTCCCATTCTGGGTGGCATCCTGATTTCCATCTACGGGATAAAGACAGGGATTCGTATGGCATTCAGCATCGCCTTCATCCTCGGCATCATCTCCCTCATCGTGCAACAAATCCTGATTGAAGAGAAGAAGACGGAAGAAAGGGCTGAAATTAGCCCGCTTAGAATGTTTACCTTTATGCAATCCTCTCTGAAATACCTTTTACTTTCAGATATCCTTGTAAGGTTCTGCGAACAAATACCCTATGCCTTCGTAGTTGTATGGTGTCTGAAACGTGTAGGAATCACACCTGTCGATTTCGGCATTCTGACCGCGATCGAAATGGTCACCGCCATGATTATATACATACCCGTGGCCTATTTCGCTGACAGGACCTCAAAAAAGCCTTTCGTTGTTATCACCTTCCTTTTTTTCAGCGCCTTTCCCCTAATCCTTATCTTCTCCCACACCATGACTGCGCTTGTCCTTGCCTTCATCGTCCGGGGGTTGAAGGAATTCGGGGAGCCTACACGGAAGGCCCTCATCATGGATCTGGCACCCGAAGGTAAAAAGGCCGGTATTTTCGGTCTTTACTACCTTATCCGGGATGTCATTGTCTCGTTTGCCGCCTTTGGCGGGGCCTTTCTCTGGGAGATATCCCCACAAACCAACTTCCTTGTGGCGTTTGGCTTCGGCCTGCTGGGAACCTTCACATTTGCCCGATTCGGGAAAGACCTGTTAGGTTTGAAGGATTCATGAAACCTCAACCTCACGATACGGCTTAAATCTTGACGGTATCTATTGCAAACACTACTCATACACAACATCAAATTTTCTCTGCCATGCGAGCATGCCTCCAATAACACTATATACATGGATAAATCCCTTCAACTTAAGAAAGGAAGCTGCAATATTTGAACGATAGCCAGAGCGGCAAATGACACTAATATGATCCTCTTTCGAAAAATGATCTTCGATACCGTTATCAAGTAGAATGTGAATCGGCATATGAAATGCACCTTCAACATGCCCCTGTTCCCACTCTTCATTGGTCCTTACATCCAGCAGGACATGGTCCGGGTATCTCTCAATGACATGTTGCAAGGCATGAATTGATATCTGGGGGAGGAAACCAGTCTCCTCACCGGACTGGACCCAACCCACCACCCCTACGCAGTAACCATAGATATGGTCGTACCCAACCCTACGAAACATCGTCACTGCCTTTTTCACATCTCCTTCACTCGACGAAACTAGGACAATGTGCGTTTCAGGGTCAACAATATCTCCCAGCCACGAAGCAGAGGAAGGCGAAAGCCCGATATTGATGCTCCCCGGGATATGCGCTCCACCAAAACATGCGGCATCCCTCAAATCCACAAGGGCAACATCTTTCTCCAAAACCTTCTTGATGTCGGAAACACCAAGGTGATAGACCTGATTCAGGCTTTTCAGTGTTGCCGCTCCTTTCGTATTCGTTCCAATAATATGAGTAAAATTCCTGGGACGGCGGGGGATGGACTTCTCCATTTCACGCTTGAAGGCATCGAAATCGAGGGTTAAGTAGGGATTCGTTTTACGCTCATAACCAAGGGTGGAAGAAAGTTTTGGACTGATTCCCTTGCCACATGCCGAACCCTCCCCATGGGCGGGGAAAATTTCCACACTGTCCTCAAATCTTTCCAGCTTATCATTCAGACTTTCATATAGATTACAGATCTGTTCATCAAGCAACTCCTCACCCGCAAGGTCAGGGCGCCCCACACTGCCAACAAACAGGAGATCACCCGTTAGCAACAATTGAACCATATCCCCCCTCAATAAATCAGACACGGCGAGAGATATGGAAAAAGGTGTATGTCCTGGAGTTGAGACAACCTCAATCTTCACCGAACCAAAGGTAATTACATCCCCTTCCTTCAAGAAAGAAGCCTCGTAAGACACCGGCGTATGCTCCCCAATATAAATCGGGGCATCGGTTTCAACCTGAAGTTCCCGGGCACCAGAAATATGGTCTGCGTGAACATGGGTTTCAATAATCCCCGTGATTTTCATCTTTTCCTGCCGAGCCGTGTCGATGTACTCCTGGATGTCTCTCTTTGGATCTACCACCACAGCCCTGGAAACCCTGGGGCAACCGATAAGATAGGACAGGCATCCCAACCCGTCCACTTTAAACTGCTTGAAAAACATCTTTGAGCTCCTCCTGTATTATTAGAGGATACCTTATCAACCCCCTTTGAATATGACAAGGCCGGGATGAATGAAAGGGAAAAATCGTCTAACGGGTAAAAAGAAGAAAGGAGGCATCAAGATGAAAAAAAAACAAGATACCTCATTATCAGAGCAATCATTTTCTCGCTTATTGTGATAGCCTCTTCGCCTTCCTATGCGGGATGCAGGCAACGGTATCGATGGGAGGGCATTGGAATCGCTCTGGGAAGCATGGCTCTCCTTGGAACCATTTGTACATGTGCCCATCCCCCGGTCTTTGCGG
>Ga0114934_10001129_pt1 | contig 17337 bp, 19 predicted proteins | sample 4SBtaG_2_FD_99695 | JGI IMG/M metagenome (GOLD analysis project Ga0114934, IMG submission 99695) | Deep subsurface microbial communities from Kolumbo volcano to uncover new lineages of life (NeLLi) - 4SBTROV10_white metaG | ecosystem: Environmental > Aquatic > Marine > Volcanic ...
AATAGTTACATGTAGTCCTGTTTATTTGATAAGGCATCTTCTTTTTTGAAGATGTCCTTCTACTCTTTTCCTCTTCAGTAACGCAATATTTTGATATAATTTCACACTATATTTTAAGAAGGATTCTTTTTTGCAATATACAAACGAAGAATTAAAACAAAAAATTAATGATTTAAAATCTAAATTGAGTGTCACTATAGTTTCTCACTTTTATCAAAGAGATGAAGTGTTTGAAATGGGTGATATTACGGGTGATTCTCTTGAACTCGCGCAGAGAGCGAAAGAGGATGAAAGTGAATTTATAGTTTTTTGCGGTGTCTCTTTTATGGGACAAGGTGTTAAAATTCTCAGCCCTGAAAAAAGAGTTGTGATGCCAAAGCTAGCATGCTGTTCTATGGCAAAGATGATAGACTCAATCTATTATGACGACTCTATCCGCTACTTGCAAGAACATGGTATAAAAAAAGAGGATATTCTTCCTATCACTTATATCAATTCAAATGTTGATGTCAAAGCAAAAGTAGGTGAAATGGGCGGTATGGTTTGTACAAGTTCAAACGCTAAGAGAATCATCACAACAGCTTTAGGTGAGGGGAAAAAGATACTTTTTGTACCAGATAGATGTTTAGGGCAAAATATAGCAAATCAAATGGGTCTAAAATCTATGGTGATTTCGGAGGGTACAGATCCTAAAGAGGCAGATATTATCTGTTATGACGGTTTTTGTTCTGTACATCAGCTCTTTAGCGTTGATGATATTTCTTTTTACAGAAAAAAATATCCGGGCATTAAAATAGCAACGCATCCCGAGTGTGATCCGGCTATTTGTGATGCATCTGATTTTGTAGGCTCTACTTCTCAGCTTATTAAATATATTACTGAGTTACCCCAAGATCAAAAAGTTGCTGTGGGTACAGAGTTTAACATGGTAAATCGCCTTCGTCCTAAAAACACTTATGTATTAAGCTCGACAAAGCCAGAGTGTCCTACTATGAATGAGACAACATTAGAAGATCTTTATTTGACACTTAAAGCTATAGATGATGGAAACCCTATTAATGAAATAGAAGTAGATGAAGAGACCTCTAAGTGGGCAAAAATAGCCTTAGAGAGAATGTTGGCATTATGATAAAAAAATTTGTACTTGAGGCTTTGGCTGAAGATGTTGGAAGAGGTGACTTGTATGCTTTAGTTGAACCTTCAATAGCCGTTAGTGGAGAAATTATCGCCAAGAGTGATGGCGTTGTTGCTGGAATAAAATATATAAATGTTTTGGCTGAATTGGAGTCTTTTAATTTAGAATGGTTTAAAAATGATGGTGAAGCATTTGTTGCAGGTGATGTCATTGCTCAAGTGAGTGGTGATTCACATACGATATTAAAAGTAGAAAGAACACTTTTAGATATGCTTTTACATGCAAGCTCTATTGCAACTTTAACAAGAAAATATGTAGAAGTTATAGAACCACATGGTGTAAAACTGCTTGATACTAGAAAAACACGACCACTTTTAAGAGTATTTGAAAAATATGCAACAAGAATTGGTGGCGCTATAAATCACAGAATGGGGCTAGATGATTCTTTGATGATAAAAGATACTCATCTTAAAACTATTAAAAATCTTGAGAGCTATATAGAGTATGCCAGAAAAAAGATTCCTTTTACTACAAAAATTGAAGTAGAGGTTGAAACTTTTGATATGGCAGTTGAGGCGATGTATGCAGATTGCGATATTGTGATGTGTGATAATATGACCCCTGAACAGATTGAAGAGATAGTTCGTTTTAGAAATAAAAATCATCCACATATCCTGCTTGAAGCAAGTGGAAATATATCATTAGAAACAATTGAAAGTTATGCAAAAACAGGTATAGATGCAATTAGTTCAGGTTCACTTATCCATCAGGCAAACTGGATAGATTTATCAATGAAAATTGATTAAATAATAATATAAGTTCTTCTAGGAAATAGTGTATGGCTGATGATGCTGAAAAAACAGAAGAACCGACCCCCAAAAAGATAGAGGATGCCCGAAAAGAGGGTAATGTTCCAAAATCCCAAGATACTTCGGGTGTTATAACTCTTTTTGTTGCTATCTTAGCACTGCTTATGCTTTTTCCCTTTATTGCTAGACATATGATTATCCTGTTTCAGTACTTTTTCTCTATTGTTGGCACCCCTATCGATAAACTCGCTGCAATGGATGTGGCTATAGTTGTTGCTAGGGAAGTTTTGCTTATGGTATTACCACTTGCCTTAGCTGTTGCTATTGCAGGTGTCATCGCTGCACTTGCCCAATTTGGTTTTTTATTTACTACAAAGTCTCTTACTCCTGATTTTAAAAAGATAGACCCCATTAAGGGGACTAAAAATCTTATCTCTTTGAAAAAGATGATAGAGGGGGCAAAGGTAACCTTAAAGTCTTTTGCATCATTGGGTGTTGGATTTATATTTTTCTTTTTTTATATCAAAGAGTTGCCTACGGTTGCACTTTTTGGACTTGCCAATCAGTTGGCATGGTTAGAGGAAAAAGTGCTTACTATTGCTCTTGTAATGCTTTTTTTAATTTTTATATTTGCTATTATAGATATTGTAATTGTGAGAAAACAGTATTTTGATGGTCTGAAAATGAGTAAGCAAGAGATAAAAGATGAGATGAAAAATATGGATGGAAATCCAGAGATAAAAGCAAAAATCAAACAAAAACAGATGGAAATAGCAAGACAAAGAATGATGGCAGAAGTACCAAATGCAGATGTTGTTATCACCAATCCAACACATTATGCTGTTGCGATAAAATATGATAGTTCCACAGGGCATGCACCTCTTGTAGTTGCTAAAGGGATGAATGTTATAGCAGAACAGATTAAAAAGATTGCAAGAGAAAATAGTGTGCACATAGTCCAAAATCCATCATTGGCTAGAAGTTTATATGCTGAGGTTGAGTTGGACCAGCCAATACCAGAAGCACTTTTCACAGCAGTCGCGGAAATATTAGTCTATGTATATAAGATGAATAAAAACAAATAAATGTTATAATGCCTGTTGAAAAAATGAATAATATTTTACAAAGAATTAAAAAAGCAAAACATATAGTCGTAATAGCACATAAACATCCGGATGCAGATTCACTCGGGAGTGCTAGCGCATTTTATACATATATTTTACAGTTGCATAAAAAGGTTTCGTTTTATTGCGTTACTAAGAACATAAACAATAAATTAAAATTTTTACCGTGGGTAAAGAATATAAGAGACTCCTTTCCTGCTTCAGCCGACTTGGCAATCTCTTTTGATTGCGGAGCCTATGAAAGGATAGGGATTGATGTAGAGTGTGATTTAATAAATATTGATCATCATATATCAAACAGTAATTTTGGTACTTTTAATCTCGTTGAACCGACATACATTAGTAGTTCTGCAGTAGTTTATAACTTTTTTAAAAGTGTGGATGCAAAGATAAATACCAAAATGGCTACAGCTTTGTATGCAGGGCTTTTAGATGATTCAAACTCATTTTTAAGTGATGATGTAGATGACAAAACATTTCTATTAGCGAGTCAACTGCTACGCTTAGGTGCAGAAAAAAAAGCTTGTGATGATAATATAATAAAATTTAGTTCTTTAGCTGCATTGCGACTCAAAGGAATTATGTATAAAAATATGGAACTTTTTTATGATGGTAGAGTTGCATTTTTTTGTGTAAGTGCTGATGATATGAAGTCAAGCGGAGCTGTTTCACAAGATTGTGAAGGAGCGCTTGAGGAGGCTCTGTTCTTAAAAACAGTGAAGATATCCTTGTTGTTAAAAGAGAATAATGATAAGAGTATAAAAGGCTCTTTACGAAGCTCTTCTTTGGATATTTCATCTATTGCTACAACTTTTAGTGGTGGCGGACATAAATTAAGAGCAGGCTTTACTTTAGATAATAGCTATACACTTCAAGCAGCCAAAGAAACAATTTTAAAATTAATAAAAAAGGATCTATAATTGAGAAAAGATAATCGTTCATCACTTGGGATAGTATTAGTATTAGTTTTGCTCATTGCCGGTGTGGTATATCTCTATAACTCTTCTATGTTTGAAAGAAATGCCCCAATTATAAAACTTGAACAAAATGGGTATTGGAACCTGAAAAAACCTCTTAAACTTACTATTAGTGATGAGAGCGGTATTAAAGAGTATAAAGTCATACTCAAAAGTAAAAAAGAATCTATGGAACTCAATTATGATAGACCGCTTATGGCGCCAAAAGAGCTTATTCTTGAGTTAAATCCACCAAGAAGTGCGTATGCTATTAAAGAGAAAAAACTCTCTATAGTAGTTGAGGCTGTAGATAAAAGTAAGTGGGACTTTTTTAATGGAAACAGAGTCGTTAAAAAATATGATTTGATAATAGATAAAAGAAGACCAGAAGTAAGTGTTGTCTCAAATTCATACAAGATAAGTCGCGGTGGTTCAGCTCTTGTTATATTTAGAGCTGTTGATGATAACCTACAAAATCTTTTTATAGAATCAACAGATGGGAAAAAGTTTTTAGCTGAACCGTTTTATAAAGAGGGATACTATATAGCACTTTTAGCATGGCCTGTAACACAAAGTAGTTTTAGAGCAACTGTAATGGCAGAAGATAGTGCTGGAAATATAGCAAAAGAGTATATCCCACTTTATTTGAAAAATAGGGATTATAGACTTTCAAAAATAACACTCACTGATAAGTTTTTAAATGGAAAAATAATGGATTTAGCAGAATTATACCAAGAGACACAAGGTGTTGATGGTATTTTAAACCAATTTAAAATAATCAATGAAGATGTAAGAGCAAAAAATGAAACGCTTATTCATAAAATAACATCCGTTGTTCCTAGCGAGATGATAAGTGACTTTAAAATACATAGAATGTATCCCTTAAAAGATGCTGCTGTTGTTGCTCATTTTGGAGATCATAGAAAATACTTTTATAAAGGTCAATTTATAAGTGAGGCATACCATCTAGGACTGGACTTAGCAAGCTATAAAAATGCTAAGATAATTTCACAAAATGGGGGAAAAGTTGTTTTTGCGGATTATAATGGACTCTATGGAAATTCACCTATTATTTCGCATGGTTTAGGTTTATATACTTTGTATGGTCACTGCTCACACCTTGATGTTACAAAAGGTGATAGAGTAAGTAAAAATCAGAAATTTGCAAATACAGGGAAAACTGGCTATGCTATGGGTGATCATTTGCATTTTGGTGTTTTAGTACAGGGTATTGAAGTTCGTCCTCAAGAGTGGATGGATTCTCACTGGATTAAATTGAATATTACAAATATAATTAAAAGTGCTAAAAAAATAATAGATAGAGATTAAGAGAGGGCTTTTCCATGTATCAAACAACTATTATCAAACCCGTAGAATTAGTGGGAATTGGGCTCCATAAAGGTTCACCGGTTACTTTGAGACTAGAACCCTTAGAATCCAATAGCGGCATACTCTTTTATAGAAGTGATGTTGATGTTGCTATACCACTTATACCTGCTAATGTTGTTGATACAAAAATGGCAACGGTTATAGGCAAAGACGGATATCTTATATCTACGATAGAGCATATGCTCTCAGCTGTCTATGCGTATGGAATTGATAACCTGAAAGTTATTGTAAATGCAGATGAAATTCCCGTTATGGATGGAAGTAGTGCAAGCTTTTGTATGCTTTTAGATGAAGCGGGTATCAAACAACTTGATATCCCTAAAAAAGTGATACGAATTAAAAAAGAGATAGAGATAAAAGAGGGTGATAAATATGTTAAACTCTCTCCATCTAAAGATCTTAGGTATGGTTTTACTATTAAGTTCCCACATCCGGTTATCAATAAACAAGAGTATGTTTTAGAGTTTACAAAAGAGAGTTATAAAAAAGAGATATCTAGGGCTAGAACATTTGGCTTTTTACATGAGGTGCAGTACCTTCGTTCAAAAGGTTTGGCACTTGGAGGTTCCTTGGAAAATGCAGTTGTATTAGATGATAAAAAGATTTTAAATCCTGAAGGTTTACGCTTTTCTGATGAGTTTGTGCGTCATAAGATACTAGATGCTATCGGTGATATGTCATTAATCGGTATGAATTTTATAGGAAATTATGAAGCACTCGCGGGAAGTCATGATTTAAACCATAAGCTTACATTAGAACTCTTAAAAGATTCTCATAACTATGAAGTGATAGAGTTGGTCGGTGAAAAAACTAAGGAATTAGAAAAAGCGTATGCGTAAAAATGTAGAGATACTTCTTATCGCCCTCTCTTCACCTATACAAATAGGTATATATGAAGATGCAAAGCTGATGGATACTATAGTGAGTGAAGAGAAAAGTTCTGATGTTTTACCACTTCTGTTTCAAGAAATATTTGATAAATATGAGGTTAAAAAGCTTTTTTACGCAAATGGACCTGGAAGTTTTATGGCGATAAAAATTGCATACATATTTTTAAAATCTTTGAGTGTTTTAAAAAATATACCACTCTATGCAACAGATGCTTTCAAATTCAACAAAAATAGACCGATAAAAGCGATTGGAAAGTTATATTTTGTTAATATTTCTTCACAAATAATAACTCAAAAGTTAGAAACGGCACAAGAGTCTCTATTTAGCTTGCCAAATACTCTTAACTACAGTGAGTTCAGTGATAACGCAACACCACTTTATATGATTGGTGCTGTATAAGAGACAAAGAGGTTTAATGATAATAAGTGTTCCCGCAACAAGTGCAAATCTGGGTCCAGGATTTGATTCTTTAGGATTGGCAGTTGATCTTAGAAATAGAGTTGAGTTTCATCCATCAAGATTTTTTAGTGTAAGTATTAAAGGGGAAGGGGAAAATAACCCTAGATTAAAAGGAAATAACCTTTTTATTAGTATTTTTAATGAGCATTATATAAGGTTGACAAAAAAGAAGCAAAACTTTAAATTTACTTTTTATAATGATATTCCAATGTCAAGAGGATTAGGGAGCTCTTCCGCCGTCATTGTAAGTGCTATCGCAAGTGCCCATGAAGCTGCAAATATAAGAGTCTCAAAAAGAAGAGTACTCAATCATGCACTTGTATATGAAACACATCCGGATAATATTACTCCGGCAGTTATGGGTGGGTTTAATGCAGCTTCCATTGAAAAAAACAAGGTTTTTTCTCAAAGAAAACATCTCCCTGATTATTTAAAAGCGATAGTTGTTATTCCCAATAAGCAGATGAATACTGCAAAATCACGAACAGTGCTTCCAAAATCATATTCCAAAGAGAATGCTATTTATAATTTATCTCATACTGCACTGAGTGTAGCTGCTTTTTTTAATGAAGACTGGGAAATGCTAAAAATAGCTTCTCAAGATAGATTTCATCAAAAAGCTCGAATGAAAACTCTGCCTGAGCTCTTTGCCGTTCAAAAAACTGCATATGAGAGTGGGGTGTTAATGAGTACACTTTCAGGAAGTGGATCAACTTTTTTTAATATGGCATATGATGATGATGCTGCCATGATTGCAAACAAATTTAAGCAGAAATTTCCCGATTTTGAAGTGAAAATTTTAAATTTTGACAATGATGGGCTTATAATAGAGAAATAACCTCTATTAAATAAAGTAAGATTTAGATATAATGGCGAAAAAATTTTATCTACCAACAAGAATGTGTATTACATGTAGGCAAAGGGATGCACAAAGTAACCTTCTAAGGCTTCAATGTATAGCTGGTACTTTAGATGTTTTTTTTGGCAGTGGTAGAAGTTTTTATATATGCAAAACTTGTCTTAATGAAGAGAAAAAAGTCTCAAAATCACTGATGCGACAGTGTAAAAGTGCAGATAAAAATAAATTTATGAACAAACTAAAGGAGATCATCGCTGATGATAGAAAAAGTTAGAGTACACGAAATAGCAAAAGAACTAGGAATAGCTTCAAAAGATGTTTTGGAAAAAGCTAAGAAAATGGGTCTTGAAGTAAAATCAGCACAGAGTGTAGTGACTATGGAACAGGCAGAGGGTTTGGCAAACTTTATCATGAATGGTGAAGCCTCGACTCCAGCACCAAAAGTTGTAAAGAAAACGACACCAAAAGCGAAAAGTGATACTCCTAAAGTTGAAGCTCTAACAAAAGACAAAAACGAAGTGACTCCAAAAGCTATTTCAGATGTGCAAACAACGAAAAAAGAAGAAGTAAAACAAGAGCCTCAAGGGAGTGTAGAGAAAAAAGAGCCGGACAATGCTGAAAAAGCTAAAGAGGGCGAAGAGAATAAGAAACCTAAAAGAGTAAAAACTACTTTAAAAGTTGTTCAACCGGTTGGTCGTTCAAAAATTAAAAGTAGTGGTCTGAAAATTGTTAAAAAGAAAAAACCAAAAGTAGAAGAGAAAATAGAACTTCCAAAAAAACAGCCTACAGTTTCATCTTATGGAAAAATAAGTGCAGAAGTTTTAGAAGAACTTTCTAAAAAGAAAAAAGAGAAAGTAAAACAAGCACCTACTGCTAAAAAAGATCAAGGAAAGAAACTTGATATTTTCGGTGGATCACTCAGTGAAGTTTCTATGGACTTTGATGATGAAGTTGTACTTTTAGACCTTAATGCTACTCAAAGAACACCACTTGCTACAGAAGAACCTAGAAAACCAAAACAACCAAAACCTGTAGGAAGAAATGCAAACAAAAAGCAAGCTTCAAGGGGTAGAAAAGTTTCTCGTGACAAGAGAAAAAAATATGCAAAAGATAAACCAAATGATGAAGTTGTTACACATGTAGAGATACCTGAAGACATCCGTGTGTATGAATTTGCTGAAAAAATTAATAAACCTATGGGTGAAATCATAAAAGTTCTTTTTGATTTAGGTATGATGATGACTAAAAATGATTTCTTGGGTAACGATGAGATAGAAATTCTCTCAGAAGAGTTTGGTGTTGCAGTGACTATCATTGATCCCAAAGATGAATTTAATTATGAGTCTGAAAATGAAGAAGAAGTCGATGAAAATTCAGTTGAGAGACCACCTGTTATTACGATAATGGGACATGTTGATCATGGTAAAACTTCACTTCTTGATGCTATTAGAAATGCAAAAGTTACTGATGGTGAAGCTGGTGGTATTACGCAACATATTGGAGCGTACACAATTTCACAACATGGAAAAGAGATAACATTTATCGATACTCCAGGACATGCTGCATTTAGTTCAATGCGTCAACGCGGTACAGATATCACTGATGTTATTATTATTGTTGTTGCTGCTGATGATGGTGTGAAACCACAAACTTTAGAAGTTATCAACTTAGCAAAAGAGTCAGGTGCTCCAATTATTGTCGCTCTGAATAAAATGGATAAAGAGACAGCAAACCCAGATATGGTAAAAGGTCAAATGGCAGAACATGGCATTAGCCCAGCTGATTGGGGTGGAGACATTGAATTTGTTCCGGTATCAGCAAAATCTGGAATGGGCATAGATGATTTACTAGAAAACATTCTTTTAACTGCAGAAGTATTAGAATTAAAAGCCAATCCTGAGGCTTTAGCAAAAGCCTCTGTAGTTGAATCCTCTTTAGAGAAAGGTCGTGGTGCAGTTGCTACTGTAATCGTTCAAAATGGTACACTTAAAGTTGGGGATAATGTAGTATGTGGTAGTTCATACGGTCGTGTCAAAGCACTGATAAATGAACATAATAAACAGGTAAAACATATCGGTCCAAGTCATACAGCGGTTGTTGTTGGTTTGAATGAAGTGCCCTCTTCTGGTGAAATTATGATGGTTATGGAAAGTGACAAAGAGACAAAAGCATTTGCGCAAAAAAGACATGAATATGATAGACATAGAGAGCTTTCTCGTAGTACGAAGTCTACTCTAGAAGATATGACATCTATGATAGCAGAGGGGAAATTAAAAACACTCAAAGTTGTTCTTAAAACTGATGTTCACGGTTCACTTGAAGCTATCAAATCTTCACTTACTGAATTAAGAAATGATGAAGTGAAAATAAATGTAATTTCAAGCGGTGTCGGTGGAATTACAGAAAATGATGTTGAACTTGTTGCAAATAGTGAAAACTGCGTTCTACTAGGATTTAACGTTCGTCCAACTGGTGCTGTAAAAGCAATAGCAAAACAAAAAAATGTCGATATTAGAACATACTCTATAATTTATCAACTGCTTGATGATATGACGGGAATGTTAACGGGTATGATGGCACCGAAATTTACTGAAGAAAATACAGGTCAAGCAGAAGTGAGAGATGTATTTAAAGCACCTAAAGGTGTAGTTGCAGGTTGTGTCGTTGTAGATGGTAAACTGATCCGCGGCGGTCTTGTTCGTGTTATTCGTAACGGTGTTGTTGCGTATGAGGGTGAGTTGATTTCTTTGAAACGTTTTAAAGATGATGTGGAAGAGATTGGAAATGGATATGAGTGTGGTGTGATTATCTCGAACTACGATGATGTTCAAGTCGGTGATGTAATCGAAACATTTAAAAAAGTTGAGCAAAAAGTATCACTATAGATGACAGAAGCACAAATAAAGCTCAAAAGAACAGAGTCTCTTTTAGCTGAACTTATTCCAGAAGCACTTAGTCACCTGAATGACAATAGACTCCATGAATTGAATGTCCTTGAGGTAAAATGCTCACGTGGAAGAAGTGATGCAAAAGTTTATATTGATCCGAGTAAATTTAGTGATGAAGAGAAAAGAGTCTATAGTAAGCAGTTAAAAAAAGCCTCTCCTATTATAGAAGATTTTTGTTTGAAAGATCAGGGGTGGTATAGGTGCCCTAAACTTACTTTTGAGTTTGATGAGCAGCTCGAAAAATCAAAAACGATAGAAGAGCTTTTTAAAAAAATAGCAAAGGACAAGGATGAGTCTTGAGAGTGATATTAAGTCATTAGTGAAATCTGTTGGTCTTGAAGTATATGATATTATGACAGTCAATGAAAATGATGAGTTGATATATCGCATTAATGTTACCTCTGCAAATAGTATTGATGGAAAAAGAGAGAGTGTGAGTTTGGATCAATGTGTTGCACTTACACATCTTCTTTCCCCTTTACTTGATGTTACACCTCCAATCTCCGGTGAGTATAGACTTGAAGTAGGAAGTGCAGGAATAGAGAGAAAGTTAAATTCACTTGAACATTTTAAAAAGTCAATTGGTGATAATATCTCTATCGTTACTATACAAAAATTAAAAATTCGTGGAACGCTTGTCAAAGTAGAAGGCTCTAAAGTGTTTATTCAGAGTGAAGATGCGACCTTAGAAATAGAGTATAGTGATATTAGCAAAGCAAAAACTTACTTTGAATGGTAGTTGATAATAGCTTTTATATGAGACTTGCCCTTGATGAGGCATGGAAGTATCAGGGGTTGACATACCCAAATCCTGCAGTTGGATGTTGCATTGTCGGTAAACACGGGGAAATACTCTCTGTAGAGGCTCATAAAGAAGCTGGAAAACCTCATGCTGAAGTCAACGCTTTAAAGGTAGCATATTACAAACTTACCCAAGATGAGACGATTTTAGCTCTTGATGACTCTTGGGATATACATAGTTTTCTTTTAAAAAACCACGATAACTGTTTTCACGATATTACACTCTATAGCACATTAGAACCATGTTCACATGTAGGGAAAACTCCTTCATGTGCATCACTTATTGCCATGCTTGGCATCAAAAATATTTTTGTAGGTTCTTATGATACAAATGAAATTGCTAGTGGCGGAAATGTTATAGTAGAAAATAGTGGGGCATCTGTTGTATCTCAACTTTTACAAGAGGAGTGTGATCTGCTTTTAGCTCCCTTTAAAATGTTTTCAAAAGAAAGGTTTGTTTTTTTTAAATGGGCACAGAGACTTAATGGAACAACAGATAATGGCATAATAAGTTCAAAATCTTCAAGAGTCCATGTCCATGCTCTAAGAGATAGGTGTGATTTACTTGTTATTGGTGGCAATACAGTACGAGAAGATAGACCAACTTTAGATGCGCGACTTGTTGATGGAAAAGCACCAGATGTATTGATACTCTCTCAAAAAAAAGATTTCGATTCTACGATACCACTTTTTTCAGTCTCAAATAGAGTTGTCCATATTGAAGATAATCTTTCTAAAATGAAAGAGTATAAAAATATTATGATAGAGGGAAGTGCTAAAATGTATGAACTGACACGTGATGTGGTTGATTATTATCTTTGTTATATTGCTCCTACTTTTGGTGGCATGAGCGGATTTGAAAAAGTGCAAGATGAATTACAAATTTTAAATCTACAAAAAGAAGAAAAAGATATAATTATGTGGATGAAACGGGAGAAAAATAGATGAGCGAAAACCTAGATAAACAGAGTAAAATTGTTTCGATGTTTGATAACATCGCACCAACATATGATACTGCAAATCGTGTTATGAGTATGGGAGTTGATAAAAGCTGGAGACGAAAAGCTTGTGACTTAGCCTATCAATATGGCAAAAAAGATTCTTTAGATAAAATAGTCGATGTTGCATGTGGCACTGGTGATATGATGGATTTTTGGAAAAGTCGCGCAAATCATTCTGGTATAGCTGTAGGTGAAATTGTTGGTGTTGATCCATCTGTTGGTATGCTAGATGTCGCTCGTGAAAAATACCCAAAGTTTAATTATCATATAGCAAAAGCAACCGAGATACCCCTAGAAAGTGAGAGTGCAGACATACTGAGTATTACTTACGGGATAAGAAACGTTGTTGAGAGAAAAGAGGCTCTTGATGAGTTCAATCGTGTGCTAAAAAAAGGTGGACTTGTAGTTATCTTAGAATTTATGAAAAATGATAATCCCTCTCTTCTTGGGAAAATACGAGACTTTTATATGAACAAAGTCTTACCAAAAATAGGGGGATTTATCTCAAAAAATCTCGAAGCGTATGAGTATCTTCCAAACTCTATAGAGGACTTTTCAACTGTAGCAAATATGCAGCGAGAGTTAGGAGCTGCAGGATTTGAAATGCTCTATACAAAAAGTTTTTCTATGGATATTTCAACACTTTTAATCGCTCGTAAAAAATAAATTTCATTCTTGAATGAAGCAAATTTTAATGTGCTAAGTGGATTAGGGAGGTTTATTTGTTTGTATTTGTGTTACAATACTAACAAAAGTAAGTACAAAGGTGGTATTATGCAATCTATAGGTATAAAAGAACTTCAAAAAAATCCCGCTATCTTAACATCTTCACTTGAGGCACATGAATATGCAATGATAACAAAGAGAAGTAAGCCAATAGGGCTTGCTGTTGCATTTGATGATGATATATTGACATTGGGTCTTCAAAAAGCACTTTTGTTTGATGCTTATAAAAATTCACTCCTTAGTTTAGGACAGTTAAGTCAATCGCTTAAAATTTCAAAAAAGGAGACTATGAAAGTACTCTCTCTTTTAGCAATAGATGTTGTTGATTATGATTTTAAAGATGATTTAAAAGATTTGGACTCTTTTATATGATTGTGAGTGATAGTACAACATTAATAATTCTTTTTGACATGGGCAAAATTGAGTTACTTTCCAATATATTTCGTAAGGTATATATTCCACATGGAGTATATGAAGAGATTAATTTTAAAAAGGGTGTGGTGTTGCCTGATTTTATGGAAGTTGTCCAAGTTGAAACAAGTGAGCATCTTAATACTTTGCAACTTATTTTAGATTTAGGAGAAAGTGAAGCTATAGCTCTTGCAAAAGAAAAAAGCCTACCTCTGATGATTGATGAAAAAAAAGGAAGAAAAATAGCACAAAATCTTGATATAAAGATTATAGGCTTACTTGGAGTGCTTTATCTCAATATAAAAAAAGATTTTTTAACCAAACATGGTGCTAAAATATTTTTAAAGAGTGCTATAGAAAATGGATATAGAATAAGTGAAAAACTTATAGATGAGATGATGGAGAGTTTATAGTGCAAACACTTAGCGTATCTTCACTTAATGAACAGATAAAAACTCTTTTAGAGAGTAGTTTTAGCAGGGTTCTTGTGCAAGGGGAACTCTCTCGCATCACTTATCATAATAGCGGACATATATATTTTACTTTAAAAGACAAAGATTCTGCTATTAGTTGTGTTCTATTTAGAGGAAATGCTAGTAGATTGAAATTTCGTCTTGAAGAGGGACTTCAAGTTATTCTTGATGGTGCAATTACGCTTTATAAACCTCGCGGAAGTTATCAGATAAATTGTTTTTCTGTTGAACCAGCAGGTCATGGTGCTTTGGCTTTGGCGTATGAGCAGTTAAAACAAAAACTCTCTGCACAGGGATATTTTAATCCTGAGAGAAAAAAGTTACTTCCAAAATTTCCAAAAAAAATTGCCCTTATTACATCTGCAACAGGTGCTGCACTTCAAGATATGTTGCGCATAGCTAATACAAGATATAGAGCTGTGGAGATAGATATCTATGATGTTTTGGTTCAGGGAGAAAGTGCTGCTTATAGCATTGCAAATGCGATAAAAGTGAGTGACACGCATAATTATGATATTATTGTTGTCGGTCGTGGCGGTGGAAGCATAGAGGATCTGTGGGCATTTAACGAAGAGATAGTTGCCGATGCAATTTTTCATGCCACAACGCCTATCGTTTCTGCTGTTGGACATGAAATAGACTGGGTTATAAGTGATTATGTCGCTGATATACGCGCTGCTACTCCAAGTGCAGCGATGCAGATATGTCTGCCTGATACAAATGAGTTATACCAAACTTTAGATGTCCTAGAAACTCAGTTCAAACAGCTTCTTGGGCAAAAAATGCATACAAAAAATCAAGAACTTATACACTTGAAAAACTCTTTTTTACAACACTCTATAGAAAAAAAGATAACTCAAAAGCTTGAAGAAGTTTCCTATATTAAGGAAAAACTCTCTCAATCTATCTCTTTTAAAATACAAAATTTCTCACGTGATTTGGATATTGTTATGCAAAGATACCCACATACAATCAATACTATTTTCAGTATTGCTCAAAACAAAATCACATCTTTGCAAACCAATATTGAGTCTAACAATCCTAAATTCAAATATAAAAGCGGTTTTGCACAACTTTCAAAAGATGACAGAGTGATAGACCTAGATGCTTTACATGTAGAAGATGTTTTTGAACTTCAAAGCGATAAAATATCTGTGAGTGCAAAAGTTATTGAGACAACAACTTTTGCATAACTAATAAATAGTTACTTCAATACAAGAGAAGGAAAATATGTATTTAAAGTGACAAGTGTTGTAGCGGACAATTTTTTCATCAATTTTTCAAATTTATCCTCTTTATTCCAGATGGGACGGCTCACTCCGCTTAAAGCAATAAGTTCAAGTTTTGCATTATAAGAGACACCTAATTCATCTATTAGTCCCACTTTTTTCGCTTGAGCTGCTGTAAAAATATGTGCATTTGCAAATGTATCTCTTTTGTTTAAATCTAATTTTCTTGCAGTCGCAACATCTCTTGTGAACATGTCGTAGGTGCCTTGAATTACTTTGTTCAGTTCCTTGACCTCATAACCTTTCCACTCTCTGTCTGGAGTTCCTATTTTTTTATATTTTCCCGCTTGCACCGTCTGTGTTTGTATGCCGATTTTCTTCATAAGCTCACTGACATTAGCACCTTCCATAATGACACCGATACTTCCAACCATGGAACCAGGATTTGCAATGATTTTATTGGCCCAGATACTTGCATAGTAACTCCCACTTGCAAGTGTTCCTTGTGCATAAACTACAACAGGTTTTACACTTTTAAGTCTTTTAATAGCATAAGCAATTTCAACCGAAGGTGCAACAGCTCCACCGGGAGAGTTTACGACAAATAGGACACCTTTTATATTGCCGTTTGTTCGGGCAGCATCGAGTTGTGTTACCACTGCACTTGCATCCATGATTGGACCGATTAAAGAGATTTGTTGGAGGTTATTTTTTTGTAACTCCTCTTTTGGTGCAAAAATGAGCAGAACTATCAACAAAAAGAGCATCGCTTTAAAATGGCTTTGAATATAGTTCATTGTTTTTGTTATCGGTGAAAATAGAATTCTTAACAACTGCATTAAATCTCCCTTAAGCCATTTATATAAACTCTTGATATATTGTATTGATGCAGTATCAGATGGATTGCCAGCTCCTCTGTCGGTGCTTTATCCAAATCAAGAACAATCATATCGGCATTTTTACCCTCTTTTATCTCACCACAGTTCAATCCAAGAGCTGCAGCAGCATCTTTCGTAACACCGTTAATAAGAGATTGTGCCATCTCTAAAAGAGGTTCATTACTGTGCATAAAGAGTGCAACTTTCATCTCTTCAAAAAGGTTGAGTTCATAATTGGAACTCAAACCGTCGGTAGCAACTATCCAAGGAATTTTTTTTGCATTGAGTTTTTTTATATCAAGTGCACCATTTCCTAAAAGTCTGTTCGAGATAGGGCAGTGTACAATAGTATGATGGTTTTGAACAATACTCTCTAACTCCTCCTCATTTGTTTGAATGGCATGTGCGAGGAGCGTTGGCGTATTATTAAAATTATCTAAAAACTCATCTGCTTTTGTGGTTGCAGAGTTTTGATTTAAAAATTTTGAAAAGAACTCTTGAAAGTCTCCGCCATTACTATCTAGCCAATCTCTCTCAGCCGAACTTTCCATAAAATGAGCGGTTAATTTTAATTTTTCATCACGAACTACTTGGAGTGCTTTTTTTATCAAAATTGGGTGAACAGAGTAGGGTGAATGGATAGCTACAGCAGGATAAAACCCCTCTCTTCTTACAGCTTTCGAGGTATCAACTCTTGCTAAAAAATCACTAAATAAAGCATCTGCCATACTTGCTTGAGAACCTATAAGCTCATTAAAATAAACAACATTTTGTTTTGCATTTGCACAAGCTTCTAAGTCCATAGCATGAGAACTTATCGCTCCAAAAGTTGTGATACCTGAATGAAGCATAGCATCAATAGCTTTTTGCATACATGTAAGGTTACAACTATTGATTAGCTCTTCACGGTTTTCTATAACACTATAAAGCCAGTTGATAAAATCGCCGTAACTGAGTTCTGTTTTATTTGCAGAAAACTCTACATGTACATGGGCATTGATAAGGCCAGGCATTAAAAGTGAATTTTCTGCCAAAGTTTCTACATGTAAATCCGGATATTGGGCTTGTAAAACATCTAGGGGAGCAATTTTTTGAATCTTTTTGTCAAAAAGAATGGCTTGATTTTCCAACAGAGTATCGGGTGTTAAAATATAATTTGGTACTATTATTTGCATTTCTTATCTTTTAAAAATGAATTTTGAGAATTTAAAGTAGATTATGCTTTATTTAGGTAAAATATCTCCTTAA
>Ga0114934_10001130_pt1 | contig 17337 bp, 15 predicted proteins | sample 4SBtaG_2_FD_99695 | JGI IMG/M metagenome (GOLD analysis project Ga0114934, IMG submission 99695) | Deep subsurface microbial communities from Kolumbo volcano to uncover new lineages of life (NeLLi) - 4SBTROV10_white metaG | ecosystem: Environmental > Aquatic > Marine > Volcanic ...
AAAAATACAAAATTTAAAATTTATGAATTTGTTTGCAGTGTATTTAGTTGATATTCAAGTGATTAAAGTAGTGTTTTTTGCTCAAGGATAAAAATTTGCCGAGATGATAATTGATAAAATAATAGAAAAACAATAATTCGCTTAAAATTAAACTTAATTTAAGCTGAGTAGGTAGCTTGTTCCGTTTTATGTGCTTTGCCCAGTTATCTTCACAAGTCAGCTGACAGACTGATGCCAAGTTGTGTTTATTAGCAGCAAGGCAAAAAATAGACAATACTACACGATTTTGTATTGCTGAATTCTATTTTGGCTAAGTTTTCGTTCCATTCAGCCTTTCCAATCGAAATAAAATTCATTATTTTTATTCAACTTTGGAATGAGTTTTCAGTTTATCATTCTTACTTTTTCTTTTCTATTTTCAGAGTTTCTCCTTCCATTTTTGCAATAATAACAGCAGCACAACTGTCGCTCCATACATTTGTAGAAGTTCTTAGCATATCCAATACTCTATCAACAGCCAGTACTAAGCCCAGACCTTCTAATGGCAACCCTAGCGCACCCAGAACAATTGCAATCATAACAAGTCCTGCCATTGGAATTCCTGCAGCGCCAATTGATGCCAGCAGAGCCGTAATCACTGCAATAATCTGCTGTCCGATTGTCAGATGTATTCCGTAAGCCTGTGCAATAAACATAGCAACAACAAGCTCATAAAGTGCTGTCCCGTCCATATTTATTGTTGCACCAAGGGGTAGGGTAAAACTTGCTATTTTGTTTGAAACACCTACTTTGTTTTTTACTGTATCCATTGTATATGAAAGTGTTGCTCCTGATGATGAAGTAGAAAAAGCTGTTAGCAAAACACCAAACATTGCTTTGAAATGCTTAAATGGATTTACCTTTCCGAAAACCCTAACAAGAGATGGGAGTGTTACAAACATATGAAACATCAATCCTGCAATTACAACAAGCATATATATTCCAAGCCTTGATGCTAATTCGCCTAAATTATCGTTTGACGAAACTACGCGGGCTAAAATACCAAAAACACCAATAGGAGTAAATCTGATAATAAAGTGTGTAAGTTTCATCATTACTTCAAAAGTACCGTTGAAAAAGTCGATAAGTAGAGTGCTATATTTTTCGTTTACTCTTGTAATAAAGAAACCAAAAAGAATAGCAAAGAATATAATTGCCAACATATCTGAAGTTGAAAAAGCTTGAAAGATATTTTCAGGAACAATATTTAATAAAGTATCTTTGAATGAATGTTGAGTTATAGGTAATTCTGAAACATTTTCTGAAAACCCTAAATCAGCACCAACGCCTGGTTTTATAACATTTACAAAAAACAAACCTGTGACAATAGCAAAAAGGCTTGAAACAGTATAATAGATAATTGTTCTGAGTCCAAGTCTGCCCAAATCTTTGTTGTGTCCAATGTTGGCTACTCCTGTAATAATTGACGTCAGAATAAGTGGCACAATAATCATTTTCAGAGCTCTCATAAACAAATCTCCCAACCAGCTGACCCAGCGAATATATGGAGTAGATGCTGCTTCAATAATTACTTTGTTGTATTCATTAAATTGTTTTTTATTTAATCCATTTTTTAATGCTAATACAAACTCTTTATTTTTTTCGTATTTTACATCTTTTAATTTCGATAATGAGTCAATTACACCTTGTCTAACTTGTTTTTTTTCAAGTTTTGCCAACACATCATTTGTTATTTCATACTTAGGAGTAAAGACAATACCGTAAATTACACCCAAAACCAAAGCAATCAGAATTTGCCAGTGCAATGCTAATTTTTGTTTTTTCATTTTTTCATTTTTATTCAACTTTTTCAAGCTAAATTTTGTCAAAGATATATAATGTCAATTATTTTTTATAAAATTAGTCAAAAACAAAAAATGTTATATCTGTTTGATTTGATAAATAATGAAGACAATTTATACATATTTTTTAAGGATGAACAAAAAATAAATATTTCTAAAAATTGTTTTTTTAAGTACTATACTTAATTTTGTATTTTAGTTTGGAGGATAAAATGAGAATAATAATATCAGGAGCAGGGAATGTAGGGCATTATTTGATAAAAATGTTTAGTGAAAGAAATCAGGATGTGATTTTGATTGACCCTGACAAAGAAAAACTACAGGAAATATCTTCGCATTTTGATGTGATGACAATACAAGGAAGTGCAACATCTTTTGATATTTTGAAAGAATTGGAGATAGATAAAACAGATTTGTTTATAGCAGTTACAAACTATCAGGATACAAATATTTTGTCATGTTTTTTGGCAAAAAAAATGGGAGTAAAAACAACAGTAGCAAGAGTAAATGATGATGATTATATGCAACAACAGAATGTTGAGCTATTGAAAAATTACGGTGTAGATCATTTGATATCACCTGAATTGTTGATTACCGAAGATATTTTAAAACATTTGAAGTATCCCAATATTTTTAAGACATTAAGTTTTGAAAAAGGTAAGCTGGATTTGATTAGTTTAAGGATAAAAGACAATAATGATTTTCATAACAAAACAATAATTGAAATATCCGAAAAATTTTCCGATATTTCAGCTAGAATAGTTGCAATTCAGAGAGGAGATGAAACAATTATCCCATATGGAAAAAATAAGATATATAATGACGATATAATATACATAATAACAGATAAAAATGGCAAAGACAAAATACTAAATCTTCTGGGGATACAAAAAGAGAGAGTAAAATCATTAATGATACTTGGAGGAAGCAAAATAGGCGTAAATATAGCAAAAAGACTTGAAAACGACTATTATATAAAGTTATTTGAAAAATCAAGAGAGAAAAGCTATGAAATATCAGATCAATTAAAAAACACTTTGGTATTGCATTCTGAAGCTAGAGACGCTACTTTCTTGAAAGATGAAGGAATATCAAGGACAGATACTTTTATAGCTGTCACTGACAACTCAGAAATAAATATGTTGTCAAGTATGTTGGCAAAAAAACTTGGAGTGAAAAAGACATTTGCCGAAGTAGAAAACACTGATTATCTGGATATTGTACGTAATACGGATATTGATTATATAATAAATAAAAAATTGATAGCAGCAGGCAAGATTTTTGCAATAGCTTTTGAAAAGGATATTATAAGTATGTCTTTTTTAATTGATACAGATGCAGAAATTTTGGAGTTTGTAACTCATACTGGCGCTAAGATAACAGGAAAAAAATTGAAAGATACTAATTTCCCTCAATTTGCAATTATAGGTGGCATTATGCGTGATAATGAGACCTTGATTGCAACAGGAAATACACAAATAATAGAAAACGACAGAGTTATAGTTTTTGCATTACCTGATAAAGCCGAACAACTGGCAAAATGGTTTAAATAATTTAAAATGAAGAAATTAGCAATATATATAATATTTTTTATTGGTTCGATAATTTTGTATTCACAAACAAATGTCGATAGTCTGTTGAATGTTATAAATACTACCAAGGATGATACAACAAAAGTAAATGCATTAAATGAATATGCAAAGCACTATATTGGAAAAAATAATGTAAATGCAAATGATACTCTCAATTTGGCAATAGAACTTGCACAAAAAATAGATTTCCCTAAAGGAGAAGCATTAGCATACAAATACAAAGGCATTGTTATATACTATAAGGGGAATATTGATTCAGCTCTATTTTTTTTCAAGATAAGTAAAAAAATATATCAGGAAAATGGATTTGAAATTCAGGCTGCAAGAGTATTAAATAATATGGGTATAATATACTCAAAACAAGGAGATTTAAAAAAAGCTGTAAATTCTTATGTTGAAGCAATATCAATTTTAGAAAATTCAACAGACTACGAAGCGCTAATTTCAACCTATATTAATGCCGCCAATACATTAACTGATTTGGGGAATTTTCAAGATGCATTGGATTATAATCTTAAAGCTCTTGAGATATATGATAAAAAAGAAAATAAAACAACTGAAGATAGTATGAATATTGGCCACATATATAAAACTATCGGAAATATATATGAAGGACAAGCAGATACAATAAATTCTAAAAAATATTACAATTTAGCTTTTGAAATATATAAAAAATACGATTCTAAAGAAGATATAGGAGATATATATTTGAATTACGGATACTTATATATGGATTTTAAAGATACTATATCTGCCAAAAATAATTATCTTCTTTCTTTAAAATATTATACATTGGCAAGTAAAAGAGGAAATGCATATTTAAATCTATGCGACATATATATTCGTGAAAAAAAATATGACAGTTTATTCTATTATCTTGATTTAGCCAAAGAGATATTTACAGCTCAAAATTCGAAAAAAGAACTATCCAGAATAGCAATAAATTACGGTAAATATTATTTATATAAAAAAGACTATTTAAAAGCTATTGAATATTTTAATGATGCTTTGCAAAAAGCAGAAGCTGTTGGAGACGTATTATTATTAAAAGATGTGTATTCATTTTTGTATGAGTCTTATAAATTAAACGGACAATATAAGTCAGCATTGGAAATGCATGAAAAATATTTGGATTATACTAACAAAATTTTCAATTCAAATAATCAGAAGAAACTAACTCAGATGTCTCTAACTTACGAATTTGAGAAGCAAAAACGTGAGCAGGAAATTTTGTACAATGAGAATTTGAAAAGACAAAAAATCAAGCAATTATTTACTTTTGTTATTCTTTTTTTAGCGTTCATCATCATTGGATTTATGTTCTTTGCACTTAGAGCTATAAAAGGTAAAAATAAACTTCTAGAGCAAAAGAATTATGAAATTAATATGCAAAACGAAGAAATTATAGCTCAGCGAGACGAAATAGAGACACAATTGGTACAAATAGAAAAGCAAAGAGACGAAATCGAAAAGCAGCGTGACCAACTGGAAAAGAAAAATCGTAATATTGAAGCTAGTATTTACTATGCACTTCGTATTCAACAAGCTATGCTGCCCTCAAGAGTTGTACTTGATAAATTTTTTCCCAGCAATTTTATTTTTTTCAAACCTCGCGACATTGTCAGCGGAGACTTTTACTGGTTTGCAACAAAAGGTGATAAAATTGTTGTTACTGCTGCCGACTGTACAGGACATGGTGTACCTGGTGCATTTATGAGTTTATTGGGTATTTCATTTCTTAATCAAATTCTTATAGAAATCTCAGAGTTGGATAGCGCAAAGATTTTGGAAATGTTAAGGGATAAAATTATCAAAACACTAAAACAAGATCCGGAAAGAGAAGACAGCACAAAAGATGGTATGGATATGTCTTTGATAGTATATGACAGAAAAGAAAAGACTATAAAATATTCAGGTGCTTACAATTCACTATATTTAGTTTCTGATAATAAACCCGAAATTATCCATAGTCAAAATAAGCTTGTTGAATTTGAAGAAACAAATGAAAATATAAAACTTATTGATATTAAAGCTGACAGAATGCCAATAGGTGTTCATGTTATTGAGAAAAAACCATTTTCCCAAACTGAGTTTAAATTAACAAAAACTTCAAGATTATACTTGCTTTCTGACGGTTTCCCCGATTTGTATAATTATAATTTATCCAAAAAATTTTCTGTTAAGAGATTCAAGAAATTTGTTATAGATTCTGCAAATGATGATTTGACTGTTCAGAATCAAAAACTGGAAAGTATTTTCAATGAATGGCTAGCAGGCTCCAAACAAATAGACGATGTTCTTGTAATTGGATTAGAGATTGTAGTTTAAAATATGGATAAGCAAACTAATCAGACTAAAGCTTATATATTTGCAGTAACTTCAGTATTTTTCTGGGCAACTATTTCAACTGCCTTCAAGCTGGCATTAAAAGAACTAGATTTTATCCAATTGCAGTTTATTTCTATTGTTATTGCTCTTTTGATTGCTACTGTATATTTAATCTACAATAAAAAATTTAAAGAAGCATTTAGGATAAATAAAAAACAATTTTTCACATCAGCTTTGGCTGCTTTTATCAATCCTTTTGCTTATTACTTGATTTTGCTAAAAGCATATTCTTTACTACCTGCTCAAATAGCTCAACCTTTGAATTATACTTGGCCTATTGTTTTGGTGCTTCTTTCTGCATTATTTTTGAAACAAAAATTAAAACTTCGTAGTATCATTGCTCTCTTGATTAGTCTGTTAGGAGTATTTATTATTTCATCTCAAGGGCAACCAATATCATTGAAAATAAATGAACCTTTAGGCGTATTTCTGGCATTAATAAGCTCAGTTTTTTGGGCAATGTTTTGGATAATAAACCTCAATGATAAGCGTGAGGACATTATCAAGTTGTTTTGGAATTTTTTATTAGCACTGATATATGAAATTCCTGTAATATTTATTTTTTCATCGTTTGATTTTCATTTCAACAAATCATTTTTTGCAGCTATATATTCAGGCTTTTTCGAAATGGGAATAACATTTATTATTTGGATGAAAGCTCTTCAAAATGCCGAAAGAACAGACAAGGTAAGTAATCTTATTTTTCTGTCGCCTGTAATGGCTTTATTTTTTATACATTTTATATTGGGAGAAAAGTTGTATTATACTACGTATATAGGCTTTGGGCTTATTCTGTCCAGTATATATTATATCAATTTTAAGAGAAAAAAGAAAAATGTTACAATAGAATAATTTTTTATTCCAAAATTTCTATATCATCGTCATTATCACCTATTTCCCTTCTATAATCCAACCTGTTTATGTCAATAAAAAATAGGCTACTGATTATTATAAAAATTAGCCACGGAAAAATCATTTTTGAGGACAAATATATTGACCAAATGCTAAAAATTATGCATTCTGCAGGGTCATTTTTATTGTAAATCAATTTGAAGTCTTTTTTTACTTTGGTGTTGGAATATCGATATTTGAACTGATAATGGATATTATCTACAACATAAGAATATGTGATTAGTTTGTATTGTCCGTAATTATCAATTTCATCTGTTCTCACAGCTTTGGTAACTCCACTTTGAGGAAAAAAATATCTGATTCTGAGAATAGGAATAATTATCATCGACAAAACAATCAATCCATATATTATAAAGTTTATTTTATAGCTATTCGCTAATTTCAAGTTTTTACACAAAGATAATTTTTTACAAATATTCAAAAAAAAATTCTTATTATTGTTTTTTTTAGCCTATGAATTTTTCGGAACAAGAACTGAACATAATCGCACTGATTTGGATATTTTTTGCAATTTTTATTTTGCCTCTTTTACTCAAAATAAAAGCACCTTATGGTCGTCATATAAATAAAAAATGGGGATTACTGATTCCAAACAAGTTAGGGTGGTTTATTATGGAAGTCCCTTCATTGATAATTATTTTGTATTATTTTATTCAGAATGTTAATATTCATACAAGATTTTTGATTCTGGTGTTTTTATTATGGATTTTTCACTATGCACATCGCTCATTATTTTTCCCATTTATGACCCGCACAAAACATAAAAAAATCCCTTTATCCATAGTGCTGATGGGTATTTTTTTTAATTTTGTAAATGCCGACCTCAATGGTTATTTTATGAGTCATTTTTTTGACGGTCAGGAATTGACTCCATTGCTGACATTTAGATTTGGTTTTGGTTTGTTTTTATTTGTAATAGGAATGTACATAAATATTCGAGCCGATTACAAACTTATCAAGCTTCGAAAAACTGCGACCAATGGCTACAAAATACCTCGCGGTTGGTTATTTGATTTTATCTCTTGTCCGAATTATTTTGGTGAAATATTGGAATGGCTTGGTTTTGCTGTTATAGCTTGGAATTTGCCTGCTCTTTCGTTTTTTGTATGGACAGTTGCAAATCTTTTGCCTCGTGCATTATCAAATCACAAATGGTACCTTGAAAATTTCAAAGATTATCCAAAAGAAAGAAAGGCATTGATTCCCTTTGTTTTGTGAAATGCCACTGATTTTTTTTTTCAATCAGAAATAAGTAATTATAAATTTAAATATTAATCAGTGTCCTCAAAAATAGATTTATAGTTTTTGCTAAATTCCTTCCAATAAAAATTGTTGATATTACTGTTGTGCCAAAGGAAAACGAATTGTCCTTTGAATTTTTTTACAACCTTTTTGAGATGATTCAGATGCTTAAAGAATTTTTCAGGTGTATTATATTTAAAACGTGTTGTTGTTTCCATAAAAATCAGTGGCTGTTCTTTTAAATCGAGGATTTTGCGTTGCTTAACATCAAAAAGTTTATATTCATAACAAACTCCTGCTCTAAATCCACTGTCGTTTGTAAAAGCTATACTTGAATCAATTTTTATTTTGGCTTTTATCAAATTATGCCAAGTTTCAGGAATTTTTAATCTTAAATAATGTTGTCTTGATTCGTAAGGTTCAATTCCAATAGATTTGAAACGGTTTGCTTCTTGTAAATATTGAGATTCATTGTCAAAAGAATTATAACTACCGTGGATGCCAACAAAATGACCTTTTTCAATAATCTTGAAGATTGTTTTTTTTACTTCTTGATTTAAAAAATTGTAATTTACGTCATATTCGCCTATTTTTCCTGCAATGAAATAGAAATGAGACTTGACTCCATACTTTTCAGAAATGTTCATCAAATAATCAAAAGTGTCAAAAGGGTCATTGTCAAGATTAAATTTGAATTTTATATATTGTGAAGTAGATTCAATGGCAGTTTTTAGACTTTTGCGTTTGACAATGTCGCCGACAATAGCTTTCAAAGCTGTTTTTAGGTTTATGAAACGCAAAAAAGTGTCAACATCGTGAGTTGGAATAATCTGAAACTTGCGTGTTTTGCGTTGTTGATTGCAACCAAGCCGCACAAGCATATTCCAAAGCATTTCAACATACTCATTCACTATTGCTTTGTATTGAAAATTGTTCCGCTGAGCCAATGACAACTCGCAGGGAAAACGACCGTGTTTATCTTTTTTATCAAAAACAGCTTCTTCCCACCTGCTAAGTATAAAAAAAGCAGAAGCAAAAATATCTATGCCGCAATAAATACGGTTTTTGTCGATTTCGAGTTTATCATTACCGTAGATGATAATCAATTCGTCGTCGAAGAACTCGTTTTTGGTTCTGGTAACAGTTTTGGGAATATTTTCTTTGTGCAAATATCCTGTATTTTCGTCTAAATTGCCCCAAAAAGCATCTTCAATTTCTATGAAATTTTTATTATCAAGAATCACTTTATAATTCTTTGATTCAGAGATTTCAATAGAGTAATCCAAAGCCAAAAATTCAGAAAAAAAAGTATCAACAATGTATTTTTTTTCAGGCAAAAAAGTATTTGGAATTTGTATTTTCACAAAGCGAAAATAATAAATAATTGCATAATTGTAAATGAGAAGAAAATTTTTGTTAAATACTCTATTGCGCAAAATGCCTATGTACATTAATACAGCATAATTTTAATCTTTGCGAAAAATTATATGCAAAGTCTGACTTCAAGATGTAAAATAGCCATATTTTAACGCAATTTGAAAATTTGTAATTTTAAACGTCTTGAAATGAGGTGATTATGTTTTTTGTTTTCTTACAACGGAACTCTTATTTTTTTCAAAAAAATTCCGCAAATTTATGGGGCAATAATTTTTGTCTTCCAATGTTTTAATTCTTGTAATCCATATATTAAGCAAAGTGTAGAATGTGCATAACTTTTAATATTGCTAATCATTGGCAGATTGAAAGCAGCATAACATAATGTTTTTAATGCTGATGATTGCAATTTTATTCTGCTTCGGATTACAAAATTTTATTATTAGCTCTATATGCAGGGAAATAAGATTCTGTTTCCTCAACACCTTCTTTTTTACATAGTTCGTCGTATTTTTCTTTATTGACAATATATTTCCAAATTTTAAAATTCAATCTGCTTTTTGAAAAACCTGCTTTAAAATTAAAAAGAGAATCTTTTGCAGAGCCAACACCTCCTCCTAAATGAAAAATCTCTTGTTCTTTAGCAGTGTATTCTAATCTTATATGATTCAATATCAGTCGAATAGGACTGTTTTTTAGATATTTGGTTTTTGTTGCAGATAAATGGTACTGGATAACTGATTTAGAAAAATTGATAATACTCCCTGCTGCTATCTCGTCATTTTTTTTTACAAAAAATAATTTTGCTCCAATCTCATCTGAACTGAAAAAATCACGGTAATATTCTTCAGAAAAAAAATACATTGAATCAGCATTTACACGTCTCATATTCTCATTGTACATTTCTATGAATTCGCTAATGTACTTCAATTCTGAATCTTCGAAAACAGTATGGCCTTCTCGGATTAGTGCTTTTATGTCAGATTTTACACCTTTTCTGTATTGTCTGTATTGTTCTTCAGGCTTGATTTTAAGGTCGATATATACGGTTTCGCTCAAATTTAGAATATCACCTAATTGATAAATATATTTTTCGTTCTCAAAATATGGGTGTAATCTACTAAATACCGCAACTAAATTGTATTTTAGGAATTTTTTATTTAGCTCTTTTTGAAAATTATTTAGGACATTTGTGGGAACATCTTTGTGAGATGACATAGGTCCTGCGTAGCCATAAACTGAAGTTGCGTCAAAAAATCCATCTGCGTCAGGAATTGGTCGTATTATCAAAGGTAAGATTAAAGTAAACTCAGCTTCTTCGTATGCAAATAGTAAAAATTTGTTTGGTTCTTTTACTGAAATTTTATGATTATCATAAGTAAAATAAAAATCGCCATAATACATTCTGTTTAAATAGCTTGTCCAATCTTTTTTGTTTTCAATGATTTTTAAAGTGCTCATTTATTCTTTTTTTTACTTTTGAAATAATATTTGAAATGTCTTCTTTGCTGTATCTACTATCAATAGGTAAAGGTAATACATTTTTTACTAGATTTTGTTCAATTTCCGATGTATTAGGATTGTCGAAAACATTAGGCCAAAAATTTGCTATAAAAATACCTTCTTTTACCAATTTTTTTTTGATTTCAGCTCCATTTTCTATGTAAAGAGGGTAGAAGTGAGGTCCTTCTGCTATTTCCAAATTTAATTTATTGATACTTTTAAAAGATTGATGATAATGTTCAAAATTTTTAGTTCTAATGTTTTTGTGTTCAACTAAAGCTATAGATTCAAAAACTTTTTTAGTGCTTTGAGATACTATTTTCAATTCTACATTATTCAATTCCTCTTCTACCTTTCTATACAAAGGATAAACATCTTCAGAGTTTTGTTCCAAACGTTTTATTAAATAAAAAAATCTTTCGGCTGATTGGTCTTTCTCCAAATCGATTTGTTCATCAATATTAAAAAGTAATGCCCCATCTGGAACTCCGAAAAATTTACGTAAGGAGTTGAATGTAGGAACATTTTCAGGAATTATGCCGAAAAAAGCTTGAGTATTGTCCAGAATTAGATTTCTAACTTTTTGTGCAAGCTTTTTTGCAAAATTATTTTTTAACCCGTAGTAATTTATATATAGGAAATAGTCGTTTTCGCCGATTTTTTTGTAATCAAAAATGGGTTCATATTCAGAATTTACATTGTAAAATTCGAATTCAAGATTTAACCTTTCAAGTGGAGTATATAAAGCATCACAAGATAATGCAGGTAAAAATATTTTTTTTGGTTTTTTTATTCTGAGAATATATTCAAGGGCATTTCTGCCTGTATTTAAAAAAATGTATTTTTTCGAAAAAAAATCAGTTTGTTTTTTGCCGCAATCAAGACAGAAAAAGCTTCCGTATGTTTTTTTTAAATCCATTAGTTATTTCCATTGAAAGATTCTACATCTGCTGTTCCACCTTCCGAAACGTCAGCTCTTTTTATTACTTTCCAAACAGTCAGAAAAAGTATTTTTAAATCTAAAAAAAAGTTCAAATTTTCAACATAATACACATCGTATTCAAATTTTTTTCTCCAAGAAATTGAGTTGCGACCGTTAACTTGTGCCCAGCCAGTAATGCCCGGACGAACAAGATGTCTTTTTTTTTGCTCATCTGAATACAAACTTAGATATTTAACAGACAATGGACGAGGTCCAATCAATGACATATCTCCTTTTATAACGTTCAATAGTTGTGGAATTTCATCTAAAGAAGTTTTTCTAATAAATTTCCCGATTTTCGTCAAACGTTGAGCATCGGGCAAAAGATTTCCCTTTTCGTCCTTTGCATCAGTCATAGTTTTAAACTTGATTAGTTTAAAGATACGTTCATTTTTTCCGGGTCTAGCTTGTATAAAAAAAGGTTTTCCTTTATTAGCAATCAATAATAATAAAGTAATTATTATAAAAATTGGAGAAATAATAATAAATGCGATGATTGAAAATATTAATTCTAAAAATCTTTTGAAAAATAATTTGTACATAAAAAACTAGCGTATAATATTGTTTAATTTTCCTTTTGAACGTGCCGGGTTTCCATATACAACATCTTCGTTTTCAATGTTCTTTTGAACATTTGAACACATTCCTATAATGTTGTAATTACCAATTTGAAGAAAGTTTCTCAAAGAAGAATTCATTCCAAAAAAGTTGCCATTTCCAATTTTAAGATTACTGCCGATTGTAGTATGTGCAGCACAAAAATTATTGTCGCCCATAACTGTATCATGTCCAATTAAATCACCAACATTAAAAGTATTGTTTTTCCCAATTTTAACATTAGAATTAGCAACAACATTTGCTAAAAATACATTACCTGGTCCATATTCTACGCTTTTTAGAACTGTTGCAAGGGGATGTATAAAAGTGAACATCTTTTCGTCAGGAATATTCCAACTATATAGCAAATCGCTTCTAACTTTCATCAAATCAGGTCTGTATAATTGGTAAATAAATTTCACATCATTATATTTACCGTATTTTTTATAAGCATCATATGTTTTACATAACAATGGAAAGCCGTTAATCGTATCGCCCATTGTTTCGTCATCAAAAGCAAATCCCAGAAATTCAATATCTGCATTAAATCTGTGAATTGCATCGTAAATTTGTTCGGCTACTATTACTGCGGTACCTTTTCCGCCAATTATTATAACTTTTGTCATTTTTTTTTGATTTAAAATTAAAAAATTAAAAATTAAGAAGCAAATTATTTGTTTTTTCTCCGCATCACTTCTCTGTATTTTTTTATTGTTTTTTCAGCAGTTTTTATCATAGGAGGACCAATAAATTTATTATTCATTATTGCCACCCCTTTCCCGTCTTTTTTTGCTTTTTCGGCCAGACGTAGCATTTCTACAGCTTCATTATATTTTCCCTCCGAAGGTGTAAAATATTTGTGTACAAGTGGTATTTCTTTTGGGTGCAATACAAGCATTCCTTCGTAGCCTAATTTTAAAGCTAATTGTAAGTTTTTTTCCAAATCTTCCAAATCGTGAATATTGATATGAACAGTATCAACAGGAATAACACCTGCTGCTCTTGCTGCCATTGCAATAATTGCTCTTGGAGAAAATATACTTAGTCCTTCTTTGTCGTGAATACCTTCTAAATCGGTTATAAAATCTTCGCAACCAAATGCCAATGCAACTACTCTTGGCGAAGCTTCGGCAATAGATTGAGCGTTTAGTGCGGCAGCTGTTGTTTCTATCAAAGCTATTATTTTGAAAGTACCGATTGGTATGTTCTTTTCGTACTCTATTGTTTCCAGTAATTTGTCGAAAAAATAAATATCTTCAGCTTTTGTTGATTTTGGATACATAAATCCGTGAACTCCTTTGATAGTCAATTGATGAACATCTTTTAGCAATTGTCCGCTTTCTCTGTCATTAACCCGTGGAAATACCAGATGATTTTTAAAAAAACCTTCCTCTACAAATTCCTTTATAGTGTCTCTAGCAACTTGTTTGTTATTAATCGGTTGTACAGAATCTTCAATATCCAGTAAAAGAACATCGGCTTCGCTTCTTTCTGCACTTTTCATAAGTTTTTCATTATGACCTGGAACAAACATTAAGCTTCTGAAAGTTAAGTATTCCATATTACTTTATTTATTTTGTTTTTTTACCAAAACATTTCTTCTAAAACTCAAAATATCAACTCCATTCTGATTATATGCTATTGATTCAACATAAACTATTCCTCTGTCATCTTTGGTCTTTGATTCTCTTTTAGATAAGACTTTTGTTCTTACGTAAATAGTGTCGCCAATAAAAACAGGAGCAAGATGTTTTATTTCTTCGTAGCCTAAATTTGCTATTGCTTTGCCGCTAATATCTGGTACAGTAATACCTACAGCCAAGCTAAAAACCAATGTTCCAACAACTAAAGGTTGCCCATGTTGATTTTTTTCTGCGTAATCAACATTTGTGTGAACCGGATGATGATTCATTGTTAGTAATGAGAAAAAATTGTTGTCACTTTCAAAAATCGTTTTTGACAGAGAATGTTTTATTATTGTTCCAACTTCAAATTCTTCAAAATAATGACCTAGAGGTGAAGCTTCCATATTTTTTGTTTTAGAGTTTTTATTAATTAAACTTGCTATCTATTCAAAAATAGAGTCTAAGTATTTTTTTGATAATTTATTGTAATTTAGATTATTTAGCAAATAATCTTTTCCTTTTTGACCTATTATATCCAATTCCGATTTATCCTTTTTGCTATATCTTAATATTGCATCTGATAGTGCTTTGGGATTTTCTGCTTCAACAAATTCTCCACATTCTGCATCATTAATTATACAGGGATAACCACTATAGGAAACAATTATAGGCTTTGCTGCATACATATAATCAATCCATTTGTTAGGAGAAACTCCGTATTTGTAGATTGGCTTATTTTTCCAGTTGTTGATAAGCACATTGCATTGTTCCAAAAAGGAATTGACAAACTTTTTTTCTACTTTTGGAAACCAAATTACATTTTTTAAATGAGAATATTTTTTCTGCAATATATCTTTTAATGGTCCATCGCCCAAAATAGCAAAAATAATTTCATTGTTGTTCTCTATAATTTCGGCAGCTTTCAACATGTCTTCCACCTGATTTGCATTTCCTATACTTCCAGCGTATCCTACAATAAACTTATCATTCGGCAATTGCCATTCCTTTTGTTCGAAATATAGGTTTTCGGTATCAAATCCCATTGGCATATATGTAAATTTGAAATTTGATTTGATGCTTTTTTGAATATGTTCTTTCAGATTTGGCATTGTCCCAACAATCAAGTCAGCTTTTCTGTAACCACGTTTTTCTATCATTCTCAAAAACCAATAAAAAGGATTTATTTTAGAAAAATTGCCGACTTCAAGCAATGTCAAAGGCCAAATATCTCTTACTTCGAATACAAGTTTGGCTTTGTACTTTCTTTTAAAAAAAATTCCATTTAAAATTGTTAGTAATGATAATGATGAGATGATTATAACATCGGGCTTTTCTTTAATTTTTCTTGCCCATCTGCGTAATTGAATCTCGAATTGCATCCAAGAGAAAATTCTCTTTAAATTAAAACCCAGCTTAATTGAAATGCCATTTAGCATATAACAGGTAACACCATCTATTTCGTCTTTTATGTATAAAGATTTGAAATCTGGTCTATTCTTTAATGAGCTTGAACGAGATGATATTAAGCTAACATTGTGTCTTTGTTTAGCAAAATATTTTGAGTAAATAAATTGTCGTGTTGCAAATCCGTATTTTGGTGTTACAGCATATTTTGAAATATACCAGATATTGTAATTCATTTAGATTTCAAATTTGTTATTTAGATAAGGTTTCGTACAATTGCAGAAGTTTTTTTTCTTCGTTTGCCCAATTGTATTTTTCTCTTACAGCTTTTTGCCCATTTATGCTCATTTGTTTTAGCATTTGGTCATCAGCCAGCATTTGGGTAATTGTTTCAGCAATTTTGTCAACATCCAGTGGGTCAACAATGATTCCACAATTATTACTCTCTACGATTTGTTTGTATAAATCGAAATCAGATGCCAGGATTGGAACTCCTGCTGCCATATATTCAAACATTTTTACAGGGAATGCGTCAAGATATTTGGGAATAGGGTGCAACAAAACCAAACCTATTTTGGACTTTGCTAGGATTTCTGCAATCTCTTTTCTTCCAACAAAACCGTAGAATTCAACCTTTTCCCATCCTTCTAAAGCTTTTATTTCTTCAATATTTTGCTGAAAGTTACCTGCCAATAGCAGTTTTGTGTCTAATTTTTCTAATGCTTTAACAATTACTTTTATTCCTCTAACTTCTGAAATTGCACCAATGTAACAAATATTATTTTCTCTTTCTTCCCAAGCTTGATTACTAAATTCCTTTATAATTGGAAAATTTTTTACATCAATAGTATTTTTATTTATTTTTTCAAATCTGTTTCTTGTGACAGGTTCTGCACAAACAACGGCAGAGAGTTTTGAAGAAATTCTTTTTTCGTATTTTTCAAAAACAAAAGATATCAGACCGCTAAAATGAGGATTAAGGTATCCTTTTGTCAAAATTTGTTTAGGAACATCCTCGTGTACATCATAAATTATTTTCTTCCCTTTTCTACGTATTTTGTTTGCAATAAGTAATAATTCCGGATCATGAAAATGGTAAATATCTGCATCAATTTCAAGAGCCTTTTTTAGAATTTTTTTTCCGGTTACAAAAGGTCTTTTTTTTCTGCTTTTCTCTTTAATTCCTGTGTCTACTATTTTTACACCTTCTTTAGTTTCATCTCCGAGACCATCAGCAACTACAAGATAAGTATCGTAACCTGAATTTGCCAATGAAATACATTCTTTTACAAAAATTCTTGTGTCATATCTCGGGTGTACTGATGTCAATTGACAAATTTTCATTTTGTTCGTTTTGTTTTTTGTTTTGTTGTGATATTAGAAACATTGCAAAAAAAGCAAAATATGTTCTAATATCTATCAATGAATTTGATTTTTGCATATTTAATATTATAAATAATAATAGCCAATGAGAAATAATTTTATTTCTCGGATATCTTATTAATAATACTGCAAAAAAAGTTAAAAAAAACAATTCTCCTATTATTCCAAGTTCAAACCATACTTCCAGAAAAATATTATGAGGATAACCTCTGCCGTCTTCTCCTTTGTATAAAAGATTAAAACTGCCAATTCCTTGTCCAATTATAAAAGATTCTGGTGATTCGAATATTTTTTCTAAAGAATAATTGATTTGATCTAAACGTACTTTAACAGAGCTATTTTCTGTATTGTTTTTTGGATTAGTTACCATTACTTCTATTCTGTGAAAAGTTCTTTGTGCGTAAGGATCTATTTTATTTTTAAAAGATAAATAAATAACACTGAATCCCACAATGCTAATTATTAATGAAAATATTATTGTTCTAATTATATTG